>Ga0209913_1000252_pt1 | contig 52697 bp, 39 predicted proteins | sample PersoiDNA2013203_FD_185805 | JGI IMG/M metagenome (GOLD analysis project Ga0209913, IMG submission 185805) | Permafrost soil microbial communities from the Arctic, to analyse light accelerated degradation of dissolved organic matter (DOM) -... | ecosystem: Environmental > Terrestrial > Soil >...
CGTGTTGAGTTATCTTGAGCAGCAAGTACATATTCAGTTTGAAATCCACCGTTATCCATTGCCGCGCATTTTAGTTAATGTAAAAAATGGCGAAGGAATTGTCTTTGGACTATCAAAAAACAGTGAACGTCTTGCACAGTACGTCTTCTCTGAACCTGTCTACGCTAATACTGTGTGGTTGGTCAAACGGGGTGATGACCGCTCTACGTTTGATACGCTGAATGACCTCAAAGGTAAAACGATTGGCATTGAACGCGGAGTTAGTTACGGTGACGAGTTTGATAAGCAAAGTAAAGTCTTGTTTAAAGTCGAGGAAGACACTAATTCGTATTCTTCACGCGTAAAAAAACTGATGGGCAAGCGGATGGATATGATGTTGGTAAGTACCTATCTGTCACAGCCTGCTGATGTTGATTTCTACTTGCGCCAGATGATACGCAGCGATGACACAACGGATGAGAAAACGATGCAGACGGGTTTCTCTGTCTTAAAAAAGCCGCTCATGAAAGACGAGTTGCATTTTGCCACTGCGCCTGGCGATAGCGAAAAGTGGATTGTTAAATTGAACCGAGCAATTATTGCTGGCAAAAAATCAGGCGAAATCAGCCGTCTACTTAATGCTCCGATGAAGTAAAACTTGCTTGCAGTAACTAGCCCTCATGGCCAATGACGGCAAGCAGGTAAGATGTTATGCAGCCAGATGACGGCTTTGTCTTTGCGGCGTTGCCTTCGCTACAGGGGTGACGATGTCAGCCGCGATACTATTTCTTTCGCCGCCTTGTTTATGTTTCACATGACCTGCGTAATCGCTCGACACGAATGCTAAAACAGTTTCCTTGCTCAACCCACGCTCTTCCTGCAGCCACCTTGATACTAGCCCAGCAAGGCGATCCAGCGCGATTCTGTGCGTTGCATCGGTGTTGGCGTAAGTCCAGTCAGAAAATGCCATAAAGTTCTCAAATGGTGTTTCTCCGAGCATGACCGGTAGGGTATTAGCGAATCGTCCTGAATTAGCCACCATATCCCAATAACGCGCAAACCGCACCAGTCTTTGCATCTCCGCAAAAGGCACATCCTTGTTTGCCAGAATGGTGTACGGTGGCATCGGATCAAATGCCAACTGATACGCTTCTGTGTGGCGGATAATTGGTGTGCCACGTAAGCGTTTCAAAATACCAAACTGAATTTCGTGCGGACCGAGTGCGACTAGTTTATTAAAACCCGCCGCAAAACTTTCCATCGTCTCACCGGGTAAGCCTGCAATCAGATCAACGTGTAAATGGGCATGCGAATGTTCACACAACCAGCGGATATTTTCAGCCGCTTTATCATTATTTTGTTTGCGGCTGATCAGTGCTTGTACTTCCGGATTAAAGCTCTGAATACCGATTTCAAATTGCAATGTACCGTCAGGGAATTTTTGTATGCCTTCTTTTAACGCATCAGGTAAATGATCCGGTACGACTTCAAAGTGCGCAAATACGGGGTCGTCTGGTGCGGCCGCCAATTTATCCAGAAAAAACTGCATGATCTTTAAGCTGGTTTTGATATTCAGATTAAAAGTGCGATCGACGAATTTGAATAAGCGCGCGCCGCGCTGATATAGACTTTCCATTTCAAGCAGGAAAGTATCGATATCAAAAGGCCAGGCGGTTTTATCGAGTGCCGATAAACAGAATTCACATTTGAATGGACAGCCGCGGGACGCTTCGACATACAGCGTGCGATGACGGATATCCTGGTCGCTGTATAACGTGTACGGCAGTTTGATCTCGCTCATTGGGGGCTGTTGTCCTGCGTGTACTTTCATCAATGGTTTTGGACCATGAATGAGTTGCTGACACAAGGCAGGAAACGTGACATCGCCCCATCCTGTAATCACGTAATCGGCTAAGCGGATAATTTCCTGATCATTCGTTTCATGCGATACCTCAGGCCCACCGAGCACAACGACAATATCAGGTGCAACACGTTTTAAGATCGCAACGACCTGGGTGATTTCGACGACGTTCCAGATGTAGACACCAAAGCCCACGATCAGTGGTTGGTCTGGTTGGCGATAAGCAAGAATCTTTTCAACGATATCGGTGCTCCGGGCACCGATCACAAACTCATGAATTTGGGTCTCGTTTTGCAGATCCCCCATATTGGCGAGCAAATAGCGTAAGCCCAGAGAGGCGTGGGCGTAACGGGCATTGAGGGTAGTCAGCAGGATAGTCATGGCACGGCACAAAAGCGAAGGATGGCGTATTGTACCGCGCCAGCAACCTGTTCTACAGACTTAAGCCACTCAAATCACTGTCATGCTTGCCTAATTTACATGCGCCAGCTGTAAGCCCATGTCGTCTGAAGACATCAATTTCTCTATATCCATCAGGATTAACATACGTTCGTCAAGCGGTGCCAGGCCAATTAAAAAGCTGGCGTCGATGTTGGAGCCAATCTCTGGCGTTGGTTTGATCTGATTTTGTTCTAAGGTAATCACGTCAGAAACACTATCCACCACGATACCGATGGTTTGCCCTGAGACATTAAGAATAACGACAACGGTAAAGTCGTCATAGACGGCGTTACCCAGCTCAAACTTCATGCGTAAATCGATGATAGGTACAATCACGCCACGTAAGTTCATCACACCCTTCATGAAGTCCGGGGCATTAGCGATACGTGTCACTGCCTCGTAGCCGCGTAACTCTTGTACCCGCTGAATGTCGATTCCGTATTCTTCTTTACCTAAGGTAAAAGACAGAAATTCCAAGGGTGGCTGATTGCTGCTTACCGCATCAGTATGGATACTATTACCGTTTGACATGTTGACATTCCTCCTTAGGGCGCACATTAATCCAATATACGCGGTGGTCAGTTTGATTGTTGGATTCGGGATTTACCGGATGTTTTCATTGGGCGATACCAAAACGCTCCGCAAACAGAATGCACTTCATAGTAGTTCAACGGGATTTTAATTTCCAGCACAAACGTTCTTATTGCCCTAAAGAACAAAATATTTCACAAAAAATGCGCTTAAAAGTGACAACAATATGTATTTTGTAGTAGCTGGCGTCCTTAAAAACTAGTCTACAAACGCGATGGGTTCATGACCAATTTTCTGCTCAACTGATCGCGTATTTTTTTACGTTGTTAGTGTGGACTACCCTCGGCACAGCACCAGTTTACTTACCTACGGGGATTGACTTGGCCTATTTTTCGTTAGCGTTCTAGTACTGCTTTAACCCCTGTTTTTTTTGCTTCATCCCCCCAATTTTGCAGTTCGTCGCATCTTGGTAGCAGCTTGACCGCTGAGTGTCTACAGTGGAGACATCAACCAACCACAACAGGAGAAACAACATGAAAACATCAATCAAAAACAGCGCTCTTTTCGCAACCGCATTAGTCGCTGGCGTGTTTGCTGTCGGCAATGCATTCACTGAGCATTTCACTACAAACAATAACGTCGCAAGTGCAATTCCTACCGTCGTTATTACTGCGCAGCGGATGAATGAAGAGCAAAAAATCGTATTTGATGCAGAGGAGTTTCGTATGCAAACAGTCGTGATTAGCGCCAGACATTTAACTATGCAAGAAAAAATGACAATGGACCGTGATGAACAGGATAACGCACAGCGTCTTGCCGCTGCAACCAATCACCGTACTTCCATTTGATTGGTACGGTGATGACAGTAATGAGGAAAAAGACGATAGTTTTGTTCATGGATTCAACGATCTGGCCCCCGATTTTGGGGATGATTCGACGCTCAGATAAGGTTCAGGCTCAGGTTCAGCCAACGACATCGAATGATCAAAGCAAAAATAGTTGTTTGCCTATGTCGGTATCGCCGCTATTTTTGGTTTGATTATTCGCTACGCTAGCCATCATCACTGATGGACTGTTTTTCTTATCCCCGTTGATGGTTGCCGATATCGTCGATCCTACACAGGAGCGAATACGTGCATCTGCGGCTAGGCGGCTATGGCATACTACGGATCCATTTGATGAAAGTAGCTTATGATGCATATCGAAGAACGTCTGGTTGATCTTGAAATACGCTTATCGCGGCAGGATGATTTGGTTGAAACCCTGAACACACAAGTGTATCGGCAGCAAAAGAAAATAGATGACTTGGAAGCATTATTGACAGCAATGGCTGCCAGAATGCGTGAACTAGCTATCACTGCAAGCCAGCGCAATACCGTGGTCGATGAAAGACCGCCGCATTATTAAATGCACACAACATAGGTCAATGTGGTTTATGTCGCTATGTTCTTTAACCCGTTTTTAGTGGGTTAGACTTGCAATGAGCGAATGTAAATCATCGGTTGACTCGTTGAGAATATGACGTAGGGTTGAGTCTTTAACCGTAAAATCAAGTTCTGCTGCTTGCTCAATGGCACTTTCTTCTCGGTGGTCTAATGGTGATACGACATCGGCCAGTTCGTTGGCGAGAAATAAGGTGTCGTCGAGTGATTCCGGAGGCAGTGTTGGTGTCCCGTACCGCAGACTTTCAATGGCGCTGACGACGCGCTTCGGAACGAGTAATTGCCGGAGCACTGCGCGACAAAGACAAATATCATAGTCTCCATCGAGCGCATCAGCGGTCTCACACGGTGTATCGTCTAACAACGACGGCAATTCTTCGGCACGAGAAAGAAGATAAAATCCCCCCACCTCGTGCACTACGCCTGCAAATAACGCCGTTTCCGGATCAATGTTGCTGACATGTCTTGCCAGTAAATGAGCCATCGCCGCAACATGTGCGCAATGCTGCCATAGTTGCTCCATTCGTTCTTTGATTTGCGTGTTTTTGACCGCTTGATGTAGTTGTTTTATGGCTACGGCGATGACAACTGAACGCAACGTATTAAAACCGAGGATCCTAATAGCAGTACGAACATTGGTGATGCCTCCTCCAAATCGACTATAAGCAATCGAATTGGCAATGCCAATTACCCGCGTCGCCACTAGCGGGTCTTGCATGACGAGTGTGGCGGCTGTTTCGATGCCACACTCTGGGTCATTCAGCGCTTCTTGTATTTTCAGTGTCGCGTGAACATTCGTTGGAAAAGTTAGCTCTCCTACCTTTGCCTCCGCGACAATCTTTTTTAATGCTTCCAATTTATTCATAGTTTTAGCTTGGTGTAGCTGCAGCGCGTTGGTGCGTTATTGTTAATACAGCCACTGCAAAATTAACGATCGTGAAGACCTAGGGCTTTGATTAATTTTCCTTTGGTTTCAGCCAATACACTGGTGTCTGTTCTTGCCTCGACTTTGCGTATTGTGCTTCCTCGGTTTATTGTGACCTGACTGCCTTGCGTCCCTAATTTAAAGGCGGAAACAGCATGTGCGAGATTTGCTGCTTGTTCTTCCATACTTTCTGCGGCTGCAGCTGCTTGTTCAACGAGTGCCGCATTTTGTTGTGTCATCTCATCCATCTGGGTAATGGCGCGATTAACTTCTTCAATGCCTGTACTTTGTTCCTGACCTGCGGCAGTAATCTCAGACATAATATTTGCCACATGTTTAACAGACGTGACAATCTCGTTCATCGTTTTACCGGCGGCGTCAACCAGTCTACTTCCGCTATCTACTTTTTCAACGGAGTCGCCAATGAGGATTTTGATTTCTTTCGCAGCGCTTGCACTCCGTTGGGCTAGGTTTCGGACTTCCGATGCTACTACCGCAAAACCACGCCCCTGTTCGCCTGCTCGCGCTGCTTCAACGGCTGCGTTTAGGGCCAGAATATTTGTTTGAAAGGCGATGCCATCAATGACGCTGATGATGTCAACAATTTTACGTGAGCTCTCTTTAATTGAATTCATGGTGTCGACGACCTTACCGACCTCTCCTCCACCTTGAACCGCAAAGTTGGACGCAGACGTTACCAGATCGTTAGCCTGACGAGCGTTATCGGCGTTATGCCGCACAGTGGCAGTAATTTGTTCCATTGAACTGGCCGTTTCTTCCAAGGCCCCTGCCTGTGTTTCTGTGCGCGATGATAAATCCGCATTCCCGGTGGATATTTCACTCGATGCAATGGCAATGGCATCAGTACCTTGTCGCACTTCACTGACGATGTTAAACAAGTTGTCGCTCATCTCTTTAAGTGCGTTTAACAACTCACTGATTTCGTCATTGCCATCAGCAGCGTCACGTTGAGATAATTCGCCAGCAGCAACCCGTTTTGCAATTTGTACTGCATCATCAAGTGGCTTAGTAATACTGCGTGTCAGAATAATAGAGAAGCCGACACCTGCGAGGAGAACGATGACACCAATTGCTGTCAGTGCTCCAATCAGTTTGTTCGCGCTACTTTCGGCATTACTTCTCAGATCCATCGATGCCGTATCTTGGAGATCGACGAGTTTATTGATTTCAAGCAAAGCTTTTTGTTGCAATGGATCAATTTGTGTTGCGATGAGTTTGACGGCTTCTTCGCCATTAAACGCGAGCAGCAATTTAATGGCTTCTTTGGTTGGTGTGTCTACTTGCTGATCATAGCCTGCGACGGTATCGAGAATTTTTTTCTCACCGTCGTTGAGGCCTGATGCCACTAGTTTGTCGCGTGCTTCGTTAAACCGTTCACGTTGTTTTTTGATAATTATTTTTTGTTTTTCTATCTCGCCGAGATCCGTTTGTAGGCCAATATTTCTAATCGCCAATCCCCCTTCTAACATGCTGCTTTTCATTGCAGCTGCTAACGCGGTTTTATTCTGAGAAAGTTCGATGCCTTTCATCATGGTCTGACGATTGCTGGCATTGAAGACGCTACTGACAATTAAAATCAGAACAAAAGAAATCAAAATGACGCCAAAGCCAATAGCGAGACGCGTTCCTATGCGAAGTTGACGAAAATTCATTACGACCCCTTAACTATGAGTTAATTTTTTTTGTTGAACAGCATCGCTTACATCATTAATTTTGCTAGATTTGGTAGCAGGAAAAATGACGAGAAAGCGTGGCATGCCATTTGGGAACTGCAGATGACGTTCGTGAAAATGTAAGCTCAACAATGAGAAAAAGAACCAAATTGTGATAGACATCATAGTCACGTCAACATGCCATGAGAACGTATCGGCGTCTGTTGAAATTCAGACCCGATATGTCTTCCATACTATGCCAAAACTTACATGATGCAAAGCCTGTTTTGTTGTTTCAGGCATACGTGATATGAACATTTACAAGGTTTATTTTTTACTGAATTCCTGTTCCTGCAATGCGCGCCACATCACTTTTCCCGTTCCTGACTTTGGTAAAGCCTCTACAAAATCGATCATTTTTGGTACTTTATAGGCAGCCATTTTTTGGTTGGCCCAGAAAATAATATCTTCTGCGTTCACAGTGGAGTTGATTTTCTTAACGATGACCGCTTTCACTGTTTCGCCACGGTAGGGATCGCGACTGGCGATCACGCAGCAATCGAGAATATCCGGATGCTGATACATCATCGACTCTACCTCAGCAGGCCAGACTTTAAATCCGCTGGCATTGATCATTCGTTTGAGGCGGTCCGTAAAGAAAAAGAATCCCTCGTCGTCGATATAGCCCAGATCTCCTGAGCGGAAAAATTGTTTGCCATCTAGTTCGGCAAATGCTTCGGCTGTTTTTTTGGGATCGTTCCAGTATCCCTTGAAGACTTGTGGACCATGAATCCAAATTTCACCTTGCTCTCCTTGGGCGACCTCTTTACCTGTTCCGGGATCAACAACCCGCGCATCAACATTGAACAGCGGGATACCGAGGCATTGCTGCTTCATGCGGTGGGGAGGATTGACATGCGAAGGTGCCATAGTTTCGGAGAGCCCGTAGCCTTCCATGTAGACTTGCCCCGTAAGTTCTTTGAGTTTTTGAGCAATCGCTGCGGGCATGGCCGCGCCACCGCCAGATACGCGAGCGAGTCTGGAAATATCGTATTCTTCGAGACGAGGATTCGATAAAAAATCGATCATCATCGACGGCACTAACGTCCAATTAGTCACCCCATAACGCGTAATCAATTGTCCCGCTGCGTCTCTATCCCAGCGCGGCAAGATAACCAGCGTGCCACCACAATAGAGCGTGACGTTCATGACCGACTGCATCCCAGTCACATGAAAGAACGGCAGGACCGCTAAGGTAACCTGGTTCGGGACGCCGACACCAGTCCACACTGGGCTGGCTGCGATGTTGAACATCACAGTACTATGGGTATGGACACAACCTTTAGGGTGTCCCGTTGTACCTGAGGTGTATGGCATGCAAGCTAGATCGTCTGGCCCTGCTACATGCTCACCCGGCGTCATCGTTGTCGCTAATGCTTTTTTCCAAGACGTCATACCATCTAAGGCGGGAACATCCACTGGCGCCTTTACAAATTCGGGTACGTTGAGGCTGGTGTCGTTAAGTAAATAATCGGAATACGTACTGACAATGATGTGTTGTAGATCGGACTGGTTGAGTAGTTCAGAGAATCGGGGCAACACCTCTTGTGCCACGATGGCAGTTTTTGCGCCGCTGTCACGTACATAATGCGTTAGTTCATCGCTCATCAACATGGGGTTAACAGGAACGACCATTGCATCAGCTCTTAAAATCGCATAATAACTGATCACAAATTGCATACAGTTTTGCATGTTCAGTAAAACACGATCACCACGCTTGACACCACATGCGTGTTGCAAATAACCCGCCAGAGCAACGACTTCTGCGTGTAGTTGACGATACGTCAGCACAGAATCATAAAAGATCAATGCAGGCTTGTCAGGGTAACGGAGAGCTGAAATATGCAGATTCTGATAAACGCTGGTGGCGGGCGCGATCAGTTGATACGGCAAGCCTTGTGGCCAATGCGGATAATGCAAGGTATTCATGGGGTGTCTCCGTATGATGAAAACCGAAAGTCGAGATTGCCACATTTATTGGTTATTTGCACTAGTCTTTGCAACGATGAATGTATAAAGATTCTTTCATTTGCGATTTTGGTAACTAGGATGCTTGCTTATAAAGATACAATGCGTTTCTTACGTATGTTAAGGACTGACATTGGAAAGCTGGAGCCCCTTTTCTTGGGACGATAGCCCTACGGTTCTCAACTGTTGATTAATTTTTGATTCGTGGAGCCATTGTGAATTCCCAGCCCAGATTTGCTCATCTCGCGCTTGTCGCAACGCTTAGTTTTATATTGTCTGCATGTGGGGGCGGTAGCAGCAGTAGTAGTGGAAGTAGCGGATCGGGTTCGTCGAGCAGTGCGGTATCGGTCACTGCACCAGCACCAACGACGGTCTCTAGCGGGAATCCATTGAGTTTTGTCGGACATGCCAGCAGCAGTGCTGGGGCTATTACCAGTATGTATTGGCAAATCACAACGCTGACACTAGGTGCTAATCCAGTGACGGCGGTGGCTAACAGTAGTTGCACCAGCACGCAGGCAGATGCGACTGGTAGCGGCGTGAGCTGCACGTTGCAGTTGACGCCCCCAGCATTGCTGACGGCGGATAATACGTATCAGCTGTCTTTCTACGCGACAGATGCGAAAGGCAATACTAGCAACACGTCCACCTCGCTCAAGGTGCTGCAATCGGCCTCAAGCACCAGCAATCCTGTTGTGACCGTTGGTGCAAACGCCAGCGTCACATCTGGGGACACTGTGCCTCTAACCTGCTCGGCAACCGCAGGAACGACGGAAGCAAGTGGCGTTACGTTTTCTTATCAGTGGGCAGTCAACGACGCTGCAGGGCTGACTCTGAATCTGATTAATTCGACATCCGCGAGCAGTAGTTTTGTGGCGCCAGTGGTGACGCAGGCAACCACAGTCAAATTGCAATGCCGTGTGACTGACAGCAATCAAAAGACGGGCACAGCAATTCAAACAATCACCATTAACCCGATTGTGTTGCCGACTGCGGTACCGATCTCTGGCAGTGGCGGTAACATCTTGCCTGGTGCCACGCAGACATTAGATGGGACGCCAAGTAAATTGTATGATGCCAATGGCAAAGTCACGACGGGGACGATTTATTATTTATGGCGATATACTTCCGCATCGCCATCAACAGCAGCCCCGATCACAGTGATCAACCCGAACAGCGCGATTGCCAGCGTCGTTTTTCCAAGTGTCGTAACGACCCCAACGACGTACACCTTTACGTTGTATGCGTCTAGTTCACCGATTGATTCGACGAACTTATCGAGTAGTTCCGTTAAACAGTATCCTGTAGTGTTCTACGTCAGCGCTCTGCCGCCTATTTTTGTGACGGTCAATAATCCGATTCAGCAGGTGACGAGTGGCGCAACGGTTTATCTGGTTGCCAGTTCAACGACGAGCTCCACGACGTCAACACCAATTTACTATAGCTGGATTCAGACGAGTGGGCAGACTACGGTGAGTCTCGTCAATTACAATGCGCAGTCAACTGGATTTATCGCGCCGTCGCTTACGCCGGGAACTAAGCCGCTGACTTTTACATTTCAAGTATGCGCTTCCTACGAATCACCAGCACCATGCCCAGGCGTTGCCAGTTCGTCCTCGAATGTCTTAGTCGTCGTTAGTCCGTAACATCCACTGGCTCAGCGCGGCAAACGTCTAATTTTGTCGCGCTGATGTTGGCGGGAGAGTGTGAGAGTTGCCACAAATATTTCTCTCATGAAAAAAATAAAACTGCCGATCAGCGATAAAATCCCGCCGACAAACAAGGCAGCGATCAATTTATCAAGTGTTAGTCCCGTCGCATCACCTAAAAACAATGCTGCAATCACCAGACAAATGAGCAAGCCCGTTGTCGTACTGAGAGTGATTGCTCGGTTGATCAAATGCGAACGGCGATATAACTCATCGAGTTCTTCTTCTAGCTCCGCTTCCATCTCGATGCGTTTACCTTCTTCTGTACGCAGCAATTGTTCAACGACGCGCGCGCGGTCGATGATGCGCGCTAGGCGACTGGTGAGTACCGAGAGTTTCGTTCCAACACCCGTGAGTAAAAACACAGGCGCAATCGCCAGCTGGATAGTATGACCCACATCACCTAGTTGTAAATTAATCATGATTATATTTTCTCTTATTGTTAGGATTAACGCTCAAATTACTTTAGTGGTGTGGCGCTCAGCTGTGTAGCAGAGTGACAGATGGTGTTCATAGCAATTGTCTGACCAATTTTCTGACTTACCTTGAATTACAAGACAACGCCACCGGTTACATTGGATATTTATTTGTTAGCGATGAGTGCAGGATACATCAAAGAAAGCAGATATCTCTCGTCTACGTGAGCTCAGGCGGAAAGGTCTCCAGACATAGCTGATAGCCTTCATGCTATAGACAACGCTATGTTAACCGATGTCGATGACGTGCTCAAGTCAGCCATTGAACCACAAAGTGTGGCTGAGATGATCGTTTATCCTCTCAGTGGGTTAGAGAAGAATTTTGTTAGGAGAGGAGAGTCAGCTTCTTTCAGAAGACTGATGAACAGGAAGGGTGAGTGCCACTTCTAAGCCACCCTCTGGCAGATTGCTTAACTGAAGTTGTCCACCATGTTGTTGGGCAATATTTTGTGCAATGGTTAAACCGAGGCCGGTACCACCAGATTCGCGCGAGCGGGAGGTTTCCATACGAAAGAACGGTTCAAACACCTTTTTCTGAAAGTCGGCTGGAATACCGGCCCCCCCATCATGGATCAAGATTTTAAGGACGTCAGTTGCGTCATCTTTTTCTAATTTCAGGCTAATTTTTGCATAATGACCATATTTGACTGCATTATCAATCAAATTGGTCAGACAGCGCCGCAATGCCTGCGGTTTTGCCAGAATGGTAATTCCTGGAAGGCCTGAAAAGCTCACTTGCTGTCCAGCCTCGACTGCATCGCTGCAAACGCTGTCGATCAATGAGTCAATATCCAGTGGCCGGAGTGCCTCGCTACTGTCCATACTACGAGCCAAATCTAGTCCTTCGCGTATCATCATTTGCATGGCCGAGAGATCACCAATGAGCTTGTCACGTAACTCTGGATCACTCACTTTTTCTAAGCGCAACCGCAAACGTGTTAATGGCGTTTGTAAATCATGCGTAATCGCTGCGAGCATGTGTGTGCGCTGTGAAATATGGTGGCGAATACGCCCCTGCATGGCATTGAAAGCCCGTGTCGCTTGTTGAATTTCGCTCGTACCTTTTTCAGGTAGTGCCGGACTATTGATATCTTGCCCGAGTGCCATCGCTGCTTCAGCCATTTGTTGAAGCGGACGCATCGCCATTTTTGCAATGACATAGGACAAAATTGCGATGCTGACCAAAAACATGAGCAAATACTGTACAAAATCAGAATGCAATGGCGGTGTCGAGCGAGGTGGCGTCACCGTTAAACGCAGGCCCGTACCATCATGCAAGGTAATCCCTAGTGTTTCACACGGGAGACGGGGTACGTTTGTTCCTTTCGGCTGGCGTGGGCATAAAGCTGCATCCGTTGGTAATGAGGTGACATGGAAACTTTCTCCCAGCTTTTCACTAACGGCTTTTGCATAATCGGATTCAGGCGTCGCAGGCGTGCTTTCTGATGGTGCGGAGGCAACCTGCAGACCCATTGGTGGCGCTGCCGCCAAAAATTGCTCTCGGCTGGACGTTGGTAACACGTCTAAGGCGCGCGCCATCTGTTCCGTACGTTCGATATTGTGTGAAACTCGGTATTGCATGAGCGTTCTTTCACGCTCACCAAAGGCCAGCCAGCCAGTCAATGCGGTGGAAGAAACCATACCCACCATCAGTACGGAAAACACCCGCCCCCACATTGACGACAGAATATTCATGTATTTTTTTCTGTCACCACGCTAACAGCCAACACATAGCCACCATTACGTACAGTTTTGATGATTTGCGGTGTCCGAGCATCTTCGCGTAATTTTTGTCTTAAACGACTGATCTGAATATCAATCGAGCGATCAAACGGATCAGCATCACGACCGTGGGTCATGTTTAATAACTGATCACGATTGAGGATACGGTTTGGATGCTCCAGAAATATGTTCAGCATTCTGAATTCTGCACCGGATAAAGAAACGATCATGTCGTCTGGGCTGATCAGATGCCGTGCTGTCATGTCCAGCGTCCAGCCAGCGAATTTGATTTTCTGGGCAGCATCACCGCCGGAATGAGAGTTCGTATGCTGCGTGCGGCGTAGCACGCTCCGAATACGCGCTAATAACTCGCGTGGTTCGAATGGTTTTGGTAAATAATCATCGGCACCCATCTCCAGACCAATAATTCGGTCGAGTGGTTCGCCGCGGGCTGTCAACATGATGACCGGAACATTCGACTTGCCACGCAAATTTCTGCATAACGTTAATCCGTCGTCACCAGGCAGGTTCAGATCAAGAACAATCAGTTCAAAGTGGTGTTCCAGCATAGCTGCCCACATGGTGGGACCGTCGGCCGCCATAATTGCGGTGTAGCCATTGTGATCAAGATATTCCGCGAGTAGAGTACGGATCTCACGGTCATCGTCAACGATAAGAATTTTATTTGATGTATCCATATGTCCCATTATGAGCTTGGTTCCCCGCAAAAAAATGGTGATTTTGTATCAGCTTGTTATGATAAACCTTTGTCTGGAAACTTAGCATCATCAATTTTGCAATTTGCTTCTTCTATGTTACGCACGGATACAAACAGCAGCAAATAGATAATCGCAAGATACAAGCAAAGCGCACTATATGCTCAGGTTAGTACCGTCTGGTGAATCCTCATAAATGCCGAATTATTGATGCTGAATTATTGTGAACATCAGAGAATCAAAATTGTTTCAATGAGGGTTTATGCAAAACTGTCATTGTCCCCTAAACGCTATGTGTTGCCGTGCCCCACAAGGGTAGTTCTGCGTCAGTCCTGTCAGTTTGAAAAGTGATAGACATGAAAAAATTGAAATTAACATTATTAATCCTACTTGCTATTGCAGGTATGAACATCGTTGGCGGAGCCTTTGCTCAAACAAACGCCACTCTTCCTGTTGCTTCCATGAATGGAGAGCATTCTCCAATTCGTTCTCCGCAAGAGATTGAAAAATGGCAAGAAAAGCGGAAAGAGCAAATGGCAAAACATCAATCTGAACTGCATGATAAATTAAAAATTATGCCAGCTCAGGAGCCAGCATGGAAAACTTTTACGCAGGCAATGACGCCAGCATCAGTGGTGGAGGAACCGTTCAATCAAGACGCCGATAAATTAAGTACGCCTGAGAGAATGGCACGCTCGTTGGAAAAAATGAAGCATCGTGAAAACTTAATGCAGACGAGGTTAGAAGCCGTCAAAGTGTTTTATGCTGCATTGACACCGGAGCAACAGAAAATATTTGATGAAACTCACGCTCGTGCGCAAAAAGAAATGCAGGAGCGGATGGCTAGACAAATGGATAAGCTGTCATTGATTGCACACTGAATAAGACAGGCGAGCGTATTTTATCCGCCCCTCGCCTGTTTTTTAAATGCGCGCCTTAACCCATTCCAACAACACATCCTCAGACATCGGTTTACCGAGGAAAAACCCCTGCCCCTCATTGCATCCCATTGCTTTTAAAATATCCCAGTGAGTTTGCGTCTCGATCCCCTCTGCAATGACTTTCAGACCTAATTTTTTACCTAGTTGTGTAATTAGTTCTGCAATCCTCGGACCGGTTGGTGTATCAATCTGCTGGACAAAAGCGCGGTCGATTTTAAGACGGTCGACAGGCAGCTTGTCTAAATAACTGAGGGATGAAAATCCGGTACCAAAATCGTCAATTGCAATATGAATCCCCATTTTTTTCAGATCATGTAAGCGCGATTCAAACATACTGGCACTGGCCATCGTTACCGATTCGGTGATCTCTAACTCCAGACTATCTGGCCTTAAACCGCTATCAGCGAGCGCTTTACGTACATTCTCGACAAAATCATCTTGCCTGAACTGAACGACGGAGACATTGACGGCCATTCTCTCCGGTGCGAGTCCAGCCTGCTGTAGCCTGACCATTAAAAAACAGGCGGTACGTAAGACCCAGGCACCCAGACTGATGATCAGACCTGAGTATTCGGCCAATGGAATAAAATCGTTTGGTGGAATCATCTGGCCATCATCCGTGCGCCAGCGTATCAAGGCTTCTAGACCAATAAAGCGTTTGGTACTGAGATCAATCTGTGGTTGATACATTAAAAAAAGACGTTCGGCATCAAATGCTTCGTGCAAATGCTGCATCAGTGTTGCCCGTTCGCGTATTTCCAGACCCATCTTCCGGGTAAACAACGTGTAACTACCGCGCTGGTAGGTCTTACTCCGTTTTAAGGCAATGCTGGCATCTTTTAATGCTTCAGCCCCGTCAGTTTCATAGCCAGCCAGCTCGACCATACCCGTCGACGTCGACACTGCGTGTGCGGTGTCATCAAAAATAAAAGGGGAGCTGAATAATTGTTTTATTTTTTCGGGCAGTAATTGTGACTGATGACCCAGCAAGCCAAAGACGTCACCGGATATACGCGCCAAGAAAATCTCGTCGCCGAGATCGGTACGTAACCGGTCAGCAACCGCTTGCAATAGAAGGTCGCCGTAATGGTGACCTAGTACGTCATTAATTTCTGCAAAGTCGTCGATATCAATTAATGCCAGCATTTGCTGCGGGACTTTATTTTTGATCAGTTCATTGATGTGGCCGATAAATGTCAAGCGGTTCGGCAGCATCAATAATTGATCCCGATAGGCATGATTTTTCAGCTGATTCACGAGGCTGAGGTTGTCGAGGCATACACCGATATTTGAACAAAAGACTTCCAATAAGTGATGGTTGATTTCTGACAACGCATATGGCAGGTCTATATATGCTGCTAGTGGGCGATTTCCACGACCCGAAAAATACAAGGTCATATGATGCTCACTAAATAGCGATTCGCGATTGGTCAGGACATAGTGAAGTGCATCCTCAATTTTCTTGTCACCGATATCGTCGATCGCGCAATTCATGAGTCGACTATATTGTCCAGCCGAGGCAATGACATTAAATTGCTGTCGATGATTACTTTCGAAGGGTTCTCCTTGCGCACACAACAGTCCCTCTGGTGGGACGCCGCAGAGGGCTGCAATTTGGGTGATCACACCAGCAGCAAAAGCGTCAATACCATGTTCAACGGTAAATGAGGCGCTCGACATAATGATTTGATGCAGACCGCGACGGCTGGCGTCGATAGTCCGGATCTGATCGTAAGAGCGGATGGCGGCAGTTAAGGATGTCAGCAACTTTTTACGGGTGAGTTCGTTTTTTGTTTTATAGTCGTTGATATCATAATCACGAATCGCATCTTCCTCTGGGGCATAGCCTGGCTGACCAGTGCGCAGAATGATTCGCGTATCGTGCCATCGGAGCTCGTCTCTGATGTAGCTGACGAGCTCCAGACCAGCATGCTCCGTTTCCATCACGACATCGAGCAGAACGACGGCGATGTCAGATTCAGTGGCAAATACGCGCCGGGTTTCTTCTTTGGAGTAGGTATGAATAAACTCTAGAGGACGATTCAGAATTTGCGTGTATTGAAGTGCAAAACAGGTTGTTTTGTGGACGTCATCATCATCGTCAACAATGGCAATTTTCCAGCTTCGCTGGCGATGAGACGGCGCTGATAATGGGCTTTCGTCTAAGTCTTCTTCAATGAACAAATCGTCGTCATCGATCGCCATGCAACCTCCCAAGAGGGGACATCTATAGGACTAGCTTTTCAGTATAGCCTTATACGAAAAAACGAAAAGCGCAGGCTTAGGCGAATCGGCGTGCAGCATCCAAGCCAAGCCCGGCACCAATACTTCCAAATAAATCACCTTCAACATTACGAGCGTTGGGGACGATGGCTGCAATTTGCTGGCGCAGACCACGTACACCACTAGAACCGCCTGTAAAAAATACAGTATCGACCTGGTCAGGCCGGATTCCTGCATCGTCAATGACAGCCGATACTGCATTGGCGATACTGACACTTAAATGACCGATTGCTGATTGCAAACCTGTTTGCTCGATAGTTAAGGAACAGGCAGTTGATGCTTGTTTGCTACGTAAACGTTCTAGTTGCAAAGTTACCATGTCTTTGTCAGAAAGCAAAATTTTAGCTTCCTCTGCTTTAATCGCGAGCCAGTGTCCATCCTTGTCTTCGACAAGGTTGATTAAACGGTCAAAACGCATCCGGTATTCAGGATTCTGGATATCGCGGTACACGTCAGCCAGCTCTCGTCCAACCTTTTGGGTGTAGACCTGATTGATGGTATGCCATGTTGCCAGATTATAGTAATAACTGGAGGGAATATCCGTCAGATTTGACAATTTTCCACCAAGTCCAAGCAACGGCATGATGTGTGCCAGACTCAGATACTTGTCAAAATCTGTACCGCCAATATGAATACCACCATTGCTCAGAATATCCGCACTGCGGTCCAGTACATGCGAGCGCTCAGGTGACAGCCGAACAAGTGAAAAGTCAGAGGTACCACCGCCAATATCGGCGACGAGCACCAGCTCTTCTTTGGTGATCCGTGACTCGTAGTCGAACGCGGCAGCGATGGGTTCAAACTGGAAGTGAACTTCTTTAAAGCCCGTTTCCAGCGCAATATCTTCTAAGGTATTTTGCGCTATGCGGTCAGCATTTTTGTTATCGTCAATAAAATGCACAGGACGCCCCAGAACTGCATAGTCAAATTGCTGACCCGCAGAGGTTTCGGCGCGGTGTTTGAGTTCGCCGATAAACTGTCCTAACAAGTCACGAAATGCGATACTTTTTCCTAGTACTTCAGTCTGACCATCCATCAGACTCGTTCCCAGCAAGCTTTTCATGGAACGCATCAGGCGTCCCTCGTAGCCCGCAAGATAGTTACTCAGCGCCGCGCGGCCATAGCTGACTTCCTCATCTTCAGCATTAAAAAAGACCACCGATGGCAGGGTCAGCTTATCCTGTTCGAGGGTTAACAGTGCTGGCCGATTGGCCTGATGCCAACCCACTGTTGAATTTGAGGTGCCAAAATCTACTCCGCAAGCTTGAGACATGAAACTTTCCTGATTAAAACGAAAACGCCGTCAACCTGATGCTGGCGGCGTTAGAATTCTGCAAATAATTGTTAGGAGGCTGGAACGTCTTCGACGCGTACTACCAGCAATTGGTCGATACGGTAATGGTCAATATCGACAACTTCAAATTTGTACGAGCCGACCATCACGTAATCCGTACGTTTTGGTATTTTCTTGAGCATCGTCATCATGAATCCTGCAATAGTCTCATAGCTGCCCTGCTCCGGCAAGGAATCAATATCCAGCGCGCGGCAGACATCTTCAATTGTTGTCGCGCCGTCAATCAGCCATGAATTCGCATCGCGCTGAACGATCTGATCTTCAAGGAAGGGGTGAACCAGATTTCCCATGAGCGTACTTAATACGTCGTTGAGTGTGATGACACCGACGACTAGCGCATATTCGTTCAAAATGACGGCAAAATCCTCGCGTGTACCCTTAAATTGCTCCAACATCTCTGATAATGTCAGCGAGTCAGGTACTGCTAATGCGGTACGGATGGATAATTCCTGCACTTTAGAAAACGCTTGGTTCGTCAGTACACGCTTTAAGATGTCTTTGGATTCGACGTAGCCGACGACGTGATCAATATGGCCGTCACAGACCAGAAATTTTGTATGCGGATGCTCAGCAATTTTTTGCCGGATGACGACATCACTGTCTTGCAATGTGAAATACACAATACTATCCCGCTGCGACATCGCACTTGGTACCGTGCGGCTTTCCAGTTCAAACACATTGCCTATCATGTGATGTTCACGCGCTTGCAAGACGCCGGCCTCGGCACCAGCATCAACCATGGCGTAAATCTCATCTGAGGTGATTTGCTCGTTGCGTTCCATGGGCAACTTTAATAAATTAAAAATTAGATTCGAGAGTCCATTAAATACCCAGACTAAAGGCTTAAATAAGCGGACGCAGAGCAGCATCGGTGTGACAACGACAATAGCGACAGATTCGGGTGCAATCATCGCTAGTTTTTTTGGCATCAGATCAGCAAACAGAATAAAAATCGACGTGACAAACAAAAAAGAACTCAGAAAGCCAGCGGTATCAATCCATGCATCGTCACCCAACAAGGTATGAAACACCTTCGCAAAATAGGGGGTCAACGCTTGCTCACCCAAAATACCGCCGAGAATTGCTACACCGTTGAGACCAATTTGCACCACCGTAAAAAAATGTCCCGGTGCTTGTTGTAGTTCTAATACTTTGGCGGCACGTAATTCTCCTTCAGATTCCAGCATCTGTAATTTCACTTTGCGCGCAGCCGCCAGCGAGATCTCTGACATCGAGAAAAATGCGCTGATTGCCACTAACAAGGCAATCACCAGAAAGTGATCAAATAAAGGCATAAGTACTCCGAAATCCATGTGAGGTCGTGTTAACTCCGCTTTACGATCAGCAAACGATTTACTTTCCACGTGTGCATTATGTTGGCGCATGCTGGAAGGACATCGTTAAAGCGGAGAAAAGAACTCGGTGCAAAAAAATTCTGTACGGGTTCTATTCTTTGAATCATATACTATTGCAATTGCATCAAAATGACAGCCAGAGATAACCCAGCAATGCACATTGTTGTTCAGTGTTGTTTCTTAGCTGCACAAGCGTGACCCTGACGCCACTCCTCTTTTGTCTTCACTGAAAGCTTGCAAGGATGACTTCACCTGATCTTTCTACCAGTACTGCTGGACCGACCACAACGACGTTTTCAACGAATGTACGGTTTGTACTGATTACGGTATTTCTCGATATTCTGGGGATTGGATTGATTATCCCGGTATTGCCACGCTTGGTCGGTAGTTTTACGCAACAAGCCGATGCGCAGGCGCAGTGGTATGGCGCTATCGTTGCTATCTACGGTGTGATGCAGTTTTTCTTTGCGCCAGTCATTGGTGCACTCAGTGATCGGTATGGGCGTCGTCCAGTATTGCTGACATGTGTTTTTGGGCTGGGGTTGAACTTTTTATTGCTTACACAAGCGACCAGCATTTACTGGCTTCTTATCATACGTGCATTAGGTGGCGTAACCGCAGGGAATTTGTCGGTCGCTAATGCGTATATTGCCGACGTTTCTTCACCGGAAAACCGCAGCAAAGCCTTGGGTAAGATCGGCGCGATGTTTGGGTTGGGTTTCATCTGTGGCCCAGTCACGGGTGGATTGCTTGGTGAGGCGAATATCCATTATCCGTTTTACCTGGCCGCCATCGTATCTTTGTCAAATGTTGTGTATGGCTATTTCTCTTTGCCGGAGTCTTTGCCACTGTCTAACCGTAAGCCATTCTCCATGACATCAGCGAACCCGTTTGCCGGTCTGAGCGGGCTGGCACATTTGCGTGGCGTGGGTTCGCTGGTATGGGTGTACGGGTTGACCATGTTTGCCCAATTTACCCTTCAGACCACGTGGGTGTTATCCACGGAGTTGCGCTTTGGCTGGACACCCATGCAAAACGGTCTTTCGTTATTTATGGTGGGTATCTCCAGCGTGGTCATGCAAGGGGTATTTTTGGGGCGTTACATTAAACGCGTCGGTGATGCGAACGCGATTCTGTTTGGACTGATTTCTTCATGTACAGCGCTGACCTTATATGGTCTGGTCACTCAGGGGTGGATGATGTATGTCCTGATTCTGTGCAATATACTCGCCTTTGCGGCGGGACCCGCGTTGCAGGCATACTTCTCACGTGCCGTGGATGCGCGTTCTCAGGGCGTTGCGATGGGTTCATTGAGTGCACTGGCAAGCATCATGAGCGTTGCTGCGACACTTGCTGGAACAACCCTGTTAGCCCAGGTAAGTCATGCCCCGCGCGGAAGTCTATTGCTGGGTGCGCCATTTTTTATGGCAGCTTCCGTGCAGTTGTTAGCATTAATTATGGCTTACCTTCATATGCGGAAAGTAAAAAAAACCCAGTAAAACGGTAATGCCAATGTTACTGCAAAAAAAATAGCGAACCGTCGGTTCGCTATTTTTTTGTCTGACTCAGTTGATCTGTTATCTGATAATAATCACAAATGCTTTGCAGTTGAGATCATTGCTTCATGTTCATCCTGTTGTGTCATTTCCGCGACTGGCTTGTTGTCTAAGACCTTCGTGAGGCGATCCATGTCAACGTCATTACCCCATCTGCCCACAACCACCGTTGCTACGCCGTTACCGATCAGATTCGTTAAGGCACGCGCTTCGGACATAAAACGATCGATACCGAGGATTAACGCCAGACCCGCTACTGGAACATCACTCGCTGCGGACAGCGTTGCTGCCAGAACGATAAAACCACTACCTGTCACGCCTGCTGCTCCTTTGGAAGTCAGCAACAAGACGGCTAACAAGGTCAATTGCTGAACCAGCGTCATTGGCGTATCGGTCGCTTGCGCAATGAAGACGGCTGCCATGGTCAGATAGATCGATGTGCCATCCAGATTGAACGAATAGCCCGTAGGAATCACCAGACCAACGACGGATTTTTTAACGCCAAGTTTTTCTAACTTGCCGATAATCCCTGGTAATGCGGATTCGGAAGACGACGTGCCGAGGACAATCAGCAACTCTTCTTTGATATATTTAACGAATTTCCAGATACTAAAACCGTGGATACGCGCAATCAGACCAAGGATGACGAAGATGAACACGAGGCAAGTACCGTAAAACGTCCCCATTAGGTAACCCAGCGACAGCAAAGATTTAACTCCGAATTTACCGATCGTGAACGCCATCGCACCGAATGCACCGATTGGTGCCACTTTCATGATGTAGCCAACGATCGCAAACAGGACCTGGGAGATTTTTTCGATGAAATCAAATACCAGCGTGCCACGACCACCAAAGCGATGTAATGCAAAGCCAAAGAACACCGCAATGAGCAACACCTGCAAAATTTCGCCTTTGGCAAACGCATCAACAAGAGTCGAAGGAATGATCGCCATCAAGAAATCGACAGTCGTTTGCATTTTGCCTGGTTCAGTATAAGCGGCAATTCCTTTGGTATCGAGGGTATGTATATCAATATGCATCCCTGCACCTGGTTGCAGAATGTTGACCATAAATAAGCCAACGATCAGTGCCAAGGTGCTGACAATTTCAAAGTACAACAATGCCATACCGCCTGTTTTACCAACCTTTTTCATGTCTTCCATGCCGGCGATGCCGATGACGACCGTACAAAAAATGATCGGCGCGATCATCATTTTGATTAGCTTGATGAATCCATCACCGAGCGGTTTCATGGCGGCGCCAGATTGGGGATAAAAATGTCCAAGCATGACGCCTAAAAGAATGGCGACAATCACCTGAAAATACAGGGATTTGTAGATCGGTTGTTGCTGCATATTGTGTCTCCGTTATAAAGGAAGGTGTTGCCTTGATCAAAACAGGCAACGCCGTTGCGGACTCATGTTCCGTCGGCTGATACGTTATCTCAACGTATTGTTAACATTGTCTATCAAAACCCATTATCAAAAATTAAGCACTCAGCGGCTATTGTGGCTTTCCACACCGATTGCAGGTAAACACGAATGCTGCAAGCAGAACCATTTTCTATAAGCTAATAACTTAAATAGTTTAAAGACAACTAAATATAGGTATTTTGCTAATTAAAACGTTTTTTAGTTACATTTATCAGATTTTCAAAGAAATTGCTTTTATATAGCTCCGTTGAAAATTGGCTTTATATCATTTATTTCAAAAAATATTTTGTAAAAAAGAGGTAACTCCAAACGTTCTCTTCATTTTAACCCTTAGAAACCAAAGTGTTGTATGGGACGCGACAGGTTGCAACACGGACGTAACAAATTATTTAATAATCAGAGCAAATAGGGAAAAAATTTTCATCAGAAAAAATTAATTGAAAACGTTGAGTGCATTTTATTGTGTAGATCCAACAGATTTTCATGTGCCCCTATACGACAGGGAAAAAAAGAAAATTAATTAAATAACTGGGAGTGGGTATGGAATTCAGAGAGAAAATTGGGGTTAATGCGGTACGCGTCGCGTTAGCGGTCTTCGCAACTGGTACCCTTATGGCTGCACAAGCGCAAGAACAAACCGCGCCAAATACAGACAAAGTTGAACGCGTGGTGATCACTGGTTCCAACATCAAATCTGTTGATGCCGAGTCGACATCACCTGTGCAAGTGATTAAGCGTGAAGACATCATGCGTCAAGGTGTCACCAATGTTGCTGATTTAATTGGTAATCTCTCTGCTGCGTCGACCAATGGCAGTAATTTGAGCGATATTGGTGGAAGTAATAGCTTCGCGCCGGGCGGAACAAGTGTTGGGCTGCGTAACTTAGGTGAGCAATCAACGCTGGTCTTGCTCAACGGTCGTCGCCTCCCAGTCTATGCGTTAGCTGACTATACCAATGTGTTTTCTAACGTTGATGCGATTCCATTGGATGCAATCGAACGTATTGAAGTATTGAAAACAGGTGCTTCAGCGATTTATGGTTCTGATGCGGTGGCAGGTGTTATTAACATTATCACCAAAACAAATTACCAAGGTCTTGACGTCACTGCAGATCGTACGCAATCGTCGCACGGTGGTGCGTTTGGAACGTCCAAAGCATCGATCACCGGCGGATTCGGTGACTACGACAAAGATGGCTACAACGTATTGCTTAATGCTGATTTCTACAAGCGCGACAGCACAATGTGGACGAATTTGTTGCAATATACCAATCCAGATTTGCTCAAATACTCTCCAAATTTTGGTAAATATTCGACCTATTCTTACCCAGGTAATATCGTCGACTCCACAGTTACTCCAGTCCCTGGTTGCGCGCCTAGTCTGATTCAGGGCGGCGCATGTAAATACAACAAATACGAACGTTTCCAAGCAGTTCCAGAATCGCAACGTGCGAACTTCTATGGTTCAGGCACCTTAGATCTTGGCGGTGGAACACAGGCCTTTGGCGAAGTGCTGTATTCAAAAATCACCACTAAATACATCAGTGCATTCACTTACTATGGTGATGGTCTGGGTACTGTTGGCTGGGGAAATCCAACGACAGGTCAGCCCCTGACATTTAATTATCTTGGATTGCCCGCCACTAACCCGCTGAACTCAGCCGGTGAGGCAGGCGCTGCGCTGCGTTATCGGTTTGTTGATGCGCCGACGTTTCAGAATGTAGATAGTACAGAGTATCGCGCGATTGGCGGCTTGCGCGGTACATTTAAGGACTTTGATTGGGAAACTGCTGCTGGCGTGATGGGGTCAAAAACCAGCACAACACAGCGTGGAGCATTTAGTAGTTCTGGCTTCATTTCAACAATCGGCGACTACACAAAGTATGTCGCTAATACAAGTTCTGCAAATCTGGCGTACACCGCAACGGATCCAAACTTCTTTAATCAACCTAACGGTTACCATCCAGGTAAAGTCAATAGCGCCGCGGTGTTGAATACCTTGTTCCCAGCATTTGGCTACGAAGGTAAAGATTCGCAAGCGTTTGTTGATGCCAAAGTGAGTGGCACGTTAGCTAAACTTCCTGCTGGTGATTTAGGGTTTGCGTTCGGTGGTGAAATCCGCCACGAAAGCTATTCCAACACACCATCGTCCAATTTATTGAATGGTGACATTGTGGGTTACGGTGCAAGCTCGTCCGACGCATCACGTAACACGAGCTCGTTGTTTACAGAGTTCAATATTCCGGTATTTAAAAAGTTTGAAATTTCAGCCGCTGCCCGAGTTGATAAATATCCAGAGTTATCAGCGCATTTTTCACCACGTCTGGCTTTCCGTTACACACCAACTGATTCTATTTTGTTGCGCGGTACAATAGAGAATGGCTTCCGTGCACCAAACATGGTTGAAAGTGCGCAGTCGACGAAGTACGCCTATCAAGGTGGTACAACAGATCCTTTACGTTGCCAACAAGCGACTAATCTGCAAAATGATTTAATCAACAAGGCAAATGCGTTAAGTCCGAGTGACCCGCAGGTAGCACTTTTGTATGCGCGCGCAGAGGCAGTGTATAGCCAAGAATGTAATTTTGGTTTAGCGATTAAAACGTTGAATAACCCAGCGTTACAACCGGAGAAGTCACAGACGATCTCTGTTGGTATCGTTATCGAGCCAGTTAAAAACTACACTGCGTCTTTCGACTACTGGCATATTGATCGTAAAGGCACCATTGGTATTCCATCGATTTCCCAAGTATTGAACGGTGGACCTCTGCCAACTGGGACGTCAGTCAATCGTGCAAAACTGAATCCAGCAACAGATCCTACATTTACATCGGCAGAAGTCACAACTTACGGTGTGGCAGACGGTCCGTTGCAAAATGTGACGCAGTTGATGGAAAACATGACCGAGCAAATTACTAGTGGTCTTGATGTTGGGTTGAAAGGTAAAACTAAATTCGACAAACTGGGTACGCTGCGTTTTGCATTGGATGGCACTTACCTGTTTAGTTACAAAGACTCGAACATCAGTGACATTACTGAGAATCTGGCCGGTCAATACGGTTACTCTCATGTGACTGCTAATGCGACTGTCTCCTTGGAGACAGGTAACTTTACAAATGGTTTCCGTCTGAACTATAACGACGGCTATGCGCTGCAATTAGGCAAGTACGACGCAACATGGAACGCGTCGACATGTAAAACCAATAAAGTGAATGCATGCTATGTCGCTTCGCAACAAACCGTTGATTATTTCTTTGTTTATAACGGTTTTAAAAATACGGTCATCACTGCGAACGTAATGAACGTATTTAACCAGTTAGCAGCGACGGACATCCGCGCATTTGGTATTGGCGGCGCAATCCCAACCAGTCTGCAAGATGGCCAAGGTCGTATGTTTAAACTGAGCCTGCAATATAAGTTCAAATAATATGTAAAGCAATTTATTGAAAACTCCCGCATCACTTCGGTGATTGCGGGAGTTTTTTATTACTTGATATCGTTTTTTATGCAGCGACGTTTTTTCTGATACGCGCCAAGTCGTCAACGATCCGCCCGAGAATACGTAGCGCATCCTCTAACTCGTGCGAATAATGCGTACCACAATTGAGTCGCAAGAAATGATCGAAGCGGTTTGAATTGGAATACAGCAAACCCGGAGAGACCAGAATATCTTGCCGTAGTGCCGCATCGAAAACAGCGCGTGATGAGACTTGGGATGGCATTTCTACCCAGACTGAGACACCACCGTCAGGGATGGTTAAGCGCGTACCTTCCGGAAAGTAGGTGGCGATACCTTCCGCCATTTTTTCGCGTTGCTCTGTCAGCGTTGTGCGTAATTTCCGTAAGTGACGATCGTACGCGCTAGACTGTAAAAAATTGGCTGCAATCAACTGCGTTAATTCTTCGTTGTAGCGGGTTTGCGCATACTTGAACATACTGATACGTGCATGCCAGCGACCGCCTAACATCCAGCCCAAACGTAAGCCCGGTGCCAAAATTTTATGCAGCGAGGCGCAGTAAATCACATTGCCAGTGCGGTCCCAATGTTTGGCTGCCGTCGGGATCTTGTCTGCATTGGTCAGGGCGCTGTATGAATCATCTTCGATCAACGGGATGTTCTTCGCTTCGCATAAGGCGACTAGTTTTTGTTTATGGGTATCTGGCATCATGCTGCCAAGTGGATTTTGTAAATGCGGTACCACCACGACGGCTTTGATGTTGTCATAGGTTTGCATCGCTAATTCCAGCGCTTCTAGCGAGATCCCGGTGCTGGGGCTGGTGGGAATTTCCAGCGCCTTCATTCCCAGACTTTCAAGGACCTGTAACAAACCGTAAAAGGTCGGAGATTCAACCGCAATCACATCACCCGCATGGGCAACTGCGCGCAAGGCCAGATTTAATGCTTCGATACAGCCATTGGTGACGATCACGTCGTCAGCAGCGATACTCATGCCAACGTCTAGTGCTCGTTTTGCCAGCGCTGCTTTTAGCTCACGATTACCACCTGGGGAAATCGCCTTCGTCAGTAGTAACGGATGCTGGCGCAGCAACTGTGTCGCCAAATGGCGTAGTTGTTTGTGGGGATACAAATCCGGTGCTCCGGTGGCACGCGCCAGATTGATTTTGACTTGCCGTTGACCCTGCGCAATGATGCCCGATACCCGCTCATGAATACCCACAAACTGCGCCGGATCAATGCCTGTCGATGGTTTTGGTTCCAAGGCAGGTGCCAGACGCACCCGTCGAGGTTGTCTGACAAAATAACCTGAGCGCGGCCTAGCCTCTAGCCATCCTTCCGCTTCCAGGTAGCGACACATCTGTAAAGCGGTTGACAGGCTAACCTCATGTAATTGCATGAGTTTTCGTACCGAGGGCATGCGGTCGCCGATGGCCAAGGTGCCATGTCGAATGGCGCTGAGATAATGTTCCGCAATTTGGCGGTAGAGGGTAGGTGCTTGCATAAGCAAATCATCCGCGGTATGGCGTGGCTGGCAAAGATACAGTTAAGCATAGTTGGCACCATAACAGATGTTTATTTTATGCGTTGCTACGATACAGGCCCTCATTAAAGGTGTCTGTTATTGATCGTACCAGCCTAGCCAAAAAACTCTTTGATCAGAAATGCTTCTAGTTGTTCGCTGTCCTGTGGACGGGCGGAGAGTGTTACCACCCGTCCGAGGCGACGTGACTCCCAGCTGAAATCACCCGAATAGTGACTACGAATCAAGTCGATCATTTTGCGCACCATCGCTAGCTGTAAATTGCCTCCCAGTCCTGCATCGACCTCAATAGTTTGTTTCCAGCTATTACCAGAAGTTGGTTTCCAACCGCGGAAAGAGAACATACCAATGCGGGTACTCATACTGATGATCTGGAACACGCCATTGGTGCCTTCACGGCCCGCTGCTTGTTGCATACTGTGACGGACGTTCGCTTCTGCGACCTCTTGTGGACTCATGCCGTGGCTGGACTGGTTTGCTGCCTGCTCGTCCGGATTTGCCGCCTCTTGTTGTGCACGCCGGCGCTCACGCGCTGCATTAAGCATACTCATCATATCCTGTTGTGGCGGTGCTTCGACGATAGGCGCAGGCTGCTTTACGGTGACTTGGGCCATCTCTACTGGCGCGGTGGGTGTCGGTGGCGTTATTGCTTTTTTGGTGTGTGGCACAACCGGTGGCTTAGGTGTAGATTTTTTTGGTGCTGGTGCTGCCATTTTAGCGATCACTGCTTTATCCAGAATAAGCACTATTGGCGCTTGTGATCCTGCGTTATCACCTTGTTTTTTCTTCTTTTCTATTTGCATGTGCAGTAAAAAATACAGCAGCAAACCGTGAATAATTAAAACGATCGCAATTCCGATAAAGTTGGCAGGACGAAATCTCAGATGCAGGTGAACCTCACCAGGTTCGGCATTGTCGTTTTCAGGTGCTTCTATACTCAACTTCATGGATGATGTTTCGGTCTGTCAGGATTTTGAGCTGCCAAGGATACCTCAATCTTTAGAGGAGTCTGTAACAAAGCTTGATAAGAAATTTACATAAACACGGAATATTGCCCATCATTCCTCCGTAATTTGTAACAATTGATTACACGCGACGTCAATTGATTCTCATTTTTTCACTATGAAAATGCTGACATTGGTTGATCGGACGTGCAATTTGTAACTTTTGAAACAACAAATTCCTTTAGGCAATAGTCATGCTATCCACTACTCTACTACCCATTCAACGTCATAGTACGGTGTCAAACGGAGTAGATCATGCAAAACGTGCAAGAAGCGACAGCGCAGGTATTAGAAAGACCGGATACTGATCCCTCTCTGTCCCAAATAAATACCACCGCGCTGATGGGACTTGGTGCCAGCAGCGGTCTGTTATTAGCAGCTTGCGGCGGCGGTGCCAGTTCGGGCTTGTCGACTGGAAACGCTACCTCCGCTCCGGTTGCACCGATCACTGATGCACAGGCCTCTAGATTCTTGGCGCAAGCGTCTGTTGGCGCTACCCGCGCAGAAATGGCGAAGGTGCAGTCATCAGGTTATGCAGCTTGGATTGATGCGCAGATTGCGATGCCGCAATCCACGACGCGTTGGAGTTGGCTTAAGGCGAATAGTTTTGATGCTGCAGCAAATATTTTTACTCAAAATGGCTTTGATTCCGTCGCCTGGTACAAACTCATCACCTCGCCAGATACCTTGCGTCAGCGGGTCACCCATGCTCTGGCGGAAATCATCGTAGTCGGTATTGATGGTTTAACAGGTTCAGGATGGCAAGCGTTTGCTGCGGCGAACTATCTTGACGTTCTGGAAGCAAATGCGTTTGGCAACTATCGTACGTTATTGCAGGCAGTCACTATGACGACAGCAATGGGTCAATACCTGACTTATGTCGGCAGTACCAAAGCGAATCCCAAAATCGATTCTCTTCCCGACGAGAATTATGCGCGTGAGCTCATGCAGTTATTTACGGTTGGGTTGCTGACCTTGAACCCTGATGGTACACCTGTGACGGTCAATGGCGCGAATCAAGAAACGTACACGCTCAATGATATTACTGGTCTTGCGCGGATATTCACCGGATGGAACTTCGATCTATCGACCAGCAATACCACGACGCCAGATTTTCATCAAAGGCCATTGACGCAGGTTGCCAGCCGCCATGAAACTGGTGCCTCGACTTTTTTGGGTAGCACGGTACCAGCAGGGCTGGATGGTGCCCATAGTTTGTCGGCAGCGCTCGATATTATTTTTGCTCATCCCAATGTAGCGCCATTTATTAGCCGCCAACTCATCCAGCGGATGGTCACTAGCAATCCATCACCGGCTTACGTACAGCGTATTGCCGCCGTTTTTTCTAACGATGGCAACGGTGTCCGAGGAAATCTTGCCGCGGTCGTGAAGGCCTTGCTCCTAGACGATGAGGCACGCAATAGCACGACTCTGACGAATCCCCAATGTGGTAAATTACGTGAACCGATTAATCGCTTCCTGAGTTGGGCACGTGCTTACAATGTGGCTTCAACGAGTAATTTATGGAATGTAGGGAACACCAGCGATCCTGCCACCAGACTCGGTCAGAGTCCACTGCGTTCTGGTTCTGTATTTAATTTTTTCCGGCCAGGCTATGTGCCACCGAACACCTCGATTGCCAATGCTTCACTCGTTGCGCCAGAATTTCAGATCACCAATGAATCAACGGTTGTTGGCTATGTGAATTTTATGCAAAGAATGATAAGTAAAGGTAACACGGACATCGTACCTGACTACAGCACACTCACACCACTAGCAGCGACACCAACGGCGTTGCTGGCTGAAATCAATACGGTCGTTGCGGCTGGCCAATTGAGTGACGCCACCATCACGGCTTTGGCAACAGCGATCAGTAGTATGCCAAATGGTACTGATGTTGCTGCAGCAAACCGGATTTACGCTGCACTGACATTGGTCTTTGCCGCGCCAGAATACATCGTACAGAAATAAGGATGCCATCATGTCCAATAAGCCAACAATGAAGCCAACGATGAATGCATCACGTCGCGCATTTTTACAGCGCGCATCCTCGTTATCGGTTGCCGGTGTCGCTACGCCTTGGGCACTGAATCTTGCCGCGCTATCAGAAGCGTCAGCGGCGAATGCAACCGACTACAAGGCGACGGTATGCATCTTTTTATACGGTGGTAATGATTATGCCAATACGGTCATCCCCTACGATCCTACCGGCTATAACGCTTACTTCAATTTACGTCCCAGCCTTGGTTATGCACAGAATGTGTTGACGGGTACAGTACTGACTGCACTCAATACACCGGTTGATCGTGCAGGCTTTAGTCATCAATATGCACTGGCGCCAGCGTTAGCCCCGTTAATGCCGATTTTTAACGCTGGCAAGATGGCCGTGATATTGAACGTAGGTACGCTCCTACAGCCAACGACAAAATTACAATATACAAATAAGTCCGTTCCTTTACCGCCTAAATTATTTTCCCATAATGACCAACAATCGGTCTGGCAATCATCCTCCGCGGAGGGCGCTAAGTCAGGCTGGGGTGGAAAGATGGGGGACTTGTTTCAATCATCCAATACCAATTCTACTTTTACGTGTATCAATGTCTCTGGTAATGCGGTGTACCTGTCGGGAAATACTGCGGTGCAGTACCAGATTTCTACAACGGGTTCAGTGCCGCTGAATGGTCTTAAAACACCCCTGTTTGGTTCGACGGCGTGCTCAAGTGCGTTGCAAGCATTGATGACACAGGGCCGCACGCATTTGATGGAAAACGAATACACCCGCATTAATACGCGTGCAATCAACGCCAACACGGTCCTGTCGAGTGCGTTGGCGAGTGCCCCAGCATTGAAAACAGTATTTCCAACTCAAAATAATCTAGGTGATCAGCTAAAAATGGTCGCACGTATGATTTCTATTGCCGCTACAACGGGGGCAAAGCGTCAGGTATTTTTTGTATCGATGAATGGTTTTGATACACACGATGGTCTGGTGACGATTCATCCTAAGCTTATGTCAGGTTTAGCAGAGGCGATGTCTGCTTTTTATAATGCGACGGTTGAGTTGGGTGTAGCAAATAATGTAACGAGTTTTACAGCGTCTGATTTTGGACGCACACTCAGTGGTAATAATGATGGGTCCGACCATGGCTGGGGTAGTATGCATTTTGTCATGGGTGGCGCGGTGAACGGTCAGCGCTTTTATGGCACGCCACCGATCATCGCGTCGAACGGTCCTGATGACGTGGGGCAGGGACGTTTGTTACCAACCACATCGGTTGACCAATATGCGGCAACCTTGGGTAACTGGCTTGGTGTTTCTGACAGTGATTTGTTAACGCTGTTACCGAATCTCGGGAATTACAATGTGAGTAGCCGGAACCTAGGCTTTGTCTGAGGAAACGCTCCGCAGACTTTGCTCTGCGGGTGCCGTCACTGCATAGCGGCACAAATCAATTACACCAGCCCGAACCAGCCCAGTATTGCGCCCAATGCCAATAGCCACAGCAAGTGCAGGCGTGTGCGCCAGACCACCAGAGCACAGAAAGCTGACAGCATCCAGATGGGCCAGTCTTTTGTCGGTACGTCATGTGAGCTACTCATAATCCAGCCCGTGGAGAGGAGCAGACCGACTACGATCGGTGCCATGCCCAGTTTAAAACTACGAACGATGCGTAACTCGCGGTTGGCGTGACCCCAGCGTGCGGCCAAGAATGTGAGTGTTGCGCTCGGTAGTAAAATACCGCTCATGGTAACCAATACACCCAATAGACCGATCCACATACTGCCAGCATTGAGGCCAACATTCCATCCCATTAAGGCAATAAATAAAACGTTAGGCCCTGGTGCTGCCTGAGCAATCGCAATCGATGAATTAAATTGCGTATCGTTAAGCCAATGTTGTTGACCCACCAGATAGCGATGCATATCGGGTAACGTTGAAACAGCTCCGCCGATGGAGAGCAATGACAACATTAAAAAATGCAACCATAGATGTAACCAGTCAGACCATTGCATGTGTATTGATAACAGGTGGGCAGGAACCGGCATTATTTCTCCAGCTTATTAAAAACCAGACGCCAGGACAACGCACCTAAACCGAGCAACACATACAGCAAGGGGATACAAAACAATCCTATACAAACAAAACAGACGACACTCAATATCAATGCTAACGCACGGCTCAGGGGATGATTGTTGAGCGCGGGAATCAGTTTCAGACCCGAGGCAAAGATCATTCCTGACGTGACTGCACTCATCCCACGCAATGCACCAGCGACGCCGGGATGGTCTGCAAACTGTGAATATGTCAGCGCGAGCAGTAAAACGATCATGAGTGGAACGGTAATCATACCCGCTAACGCAGTTAAGGCACCTGGCAGGCCAAAATAACGATTGCCCACCATCATCGATAGGTTCATCACATTAGGACCCGGCATAATTTGCGCCACCGCCCAGTCTTCGACAAATTCTTCAGGCGTCAGCCAGCGTTTTTTTTCGACCAGCTCCCGTTGGACGATTGCCAGCACACCGCCAAAACCCTGTAACGCTAACAGGGTAAAAGAAATAAACAAATCTGCTAGGGATTGCGGTCGTGGATGAGGTGGGAGTGATTCGTCTGACATGGTGCGGAAAGCGTCAACAAAGGAATTGATTGTAAAGCATGCCTGCAATCTGCGCTGCGTCGTTTTTCATCTTTTTATGTGTCGATCAATTTCATCATGTACATGAAGACTTAATTTTGCGATTGTCGGTGCGCTCGGATTCGTGCCCGCCATTCTCCCAGTACAGTGAGTGCTGCTTGAAACTCGCGTTCAATCAGATCTGCTTCTGTATCGGTAATGACGCCGTCTATCAAGGCGGTTGACACCGCCTCTGCAACGTCGCCCACTTGACTCATGACGCGGCACACCGTGCGCGACAAGTCGTCGTCTTTAATTTGTCCAGGTTCAGGAATCACAAACGCCGCCAGCCCGTGTCGTCCGAGTAAGGCGTGCAGTGGCAGGTGCGCCTCTGCGACGCCAGCTGCATCGCAACATTCAACGATTTGCGAGAGTTCTTCAAATGACGGGTAATGTGTTTCGATTCCCGGTGCCAATTTGTTTCGTAGTACGTTGACAGAGATATCTAATTTGGCAGCAAGTGCTTCAATGCCACCGGGGTAGGCTCGCGCGACTTTGTATAAAGCATCATGCTGGTTCATGTCTAAATATCTTCGCGTCATTATTGATTCTCCCCAGATAAACGTAAAGCACTCTTCTCGAGTTTCATTGCGATTTTTGTATAAAACAAATCGTTCATTTAATGAGCATTCACACGTTGCTGCAAGCAAGTTAACCAATGATCTGCGCCATCCACTTCGCTGATGACCTGAGAAAAATCGGTGACGGTGCGCGCCGCTCTTTCTAATAGTTGAATATCGGCTTCGTGTTGCCGTGCAACATGCGGGTCTTCCAAAAAAAGAATTCGACGGATGTCGCGGTCTAACACCAATTCAGCCAATTGCGCATCGCCTCCCAGTGGTCCTGATAAATAGGGTTTCACCCAATTTTTTCCGGCTTCTTCGCCTTTCATTTTTTGTGCAAGCTGATTCAGTAACCCACCCGTTGTACCCGTCGCGTAACGGTGGGCGAACTGGTCTAGTAGCGAAAAATGTTTTTCAGCAAGTAACAACATTTTTTGTTTCATCGCGTCGTGGGCTATGAGCGCGATACTTTCATGCTGCAAGTGAAAGCTTGGATTAAGACTGATATCGCATGGCGCTCCCTGAGAATGCGCCTCCAACTCCAGCCATTCGCGGGCGCTGGCCAACGTGGCAAGGAAAGGCTTTTTATGAATCACACATTGCCGTTTTAACGCCACCGCTTCCGGAAAAATGGAAGATGGATCGACAGGATCAATCAAGTAAATGACCGCATCCACAGCGCGTGCAGGATCACTGTCGACGACACGTGACACCAGCTTCATTAAGCCGCCGTCACGCCCATAGGGAAAGCGTTCTATTTGCGTACAGATGTCCATGAGACCATGACTTACCATGGCGTCTAATGTTCGGCCAACCACCACAAATTCTGGTTCCAGAAAAGAAATCGCTTGTTGGGCACCACGAATTAATTTAACTAACGCTGAACCTTGTGCATCCTGATGCGAGCGATTTGCAATTAAACCGATACGGTATTTTTTTTGGGTAATGTGATTCAAAATTAAGCCCTTCCCTTTAAATTTTTAATAGTGTACCTTGCGACTTAGAGATTAGTCAGTTTCTTCATAACAATTCGTTACCTTATTCGACACGAAAGAAACATGATTTTGGATGTGACCAGCGTAGTATCAAATCAAGTCCAAAAAAGCGAAAGAGAATGATGAAAAAGTTCCTCCATCTTTTTTTTGCACTAGCGATTATGGCTTCATGTGCCAGCGCCGTTGGTGATGATGATTTTGATGAAGACGAAATGCAAGTGCAGCACTGGGCCTTGTTAGGAGACGTCGAGGCACAGAATACCCTAGCATTAGCTTATCTGAATGGTGACTTTGGTTATCAGAGTCTGGAGGAGGCTCGACTATGGCTGACACGCGCAGCAGAACAAGGCCATCCAGGTGCGCAGACTAATCTAGGTTTGTTATATCTGACGGCTGAAGGTGAGGACAGAGATGAAGCGTATGCGCTGACATTGTTGAATAAGGCTGCAAAACAGAACTTTTCGTCGGCCCAATTGATCCTCGGTTCATTATGTGAACTTGGTCAGATCGTTCCACAGGATTTTAAGAAAGCAGCTGCTTGGTATCAGAATGCTGCGCTACAGAAAAATCCGGCAGCGCAATATCACCTCGCGATGCTGTATAGCAATGGAAATGGTTTGCCTAAAGACGAAAAAATGGCGGTTGCTTTGTTGAAGCAGGCTGCTGCAAAAGGGCTGTCTTCTGCCCAATTTCAATTAGGGCGCCACTATCTGTATGGCATGGGTATAGAGAAAGATGTAGTTGCTGGATACCACTACTTATTACAGGCGAGTTTCGCTATTGGCAGCAAGTCCATGGATAGCCGTGATTTAGTTAGTTCCGGCTTAAATCAAGAACAAATCGCGCAGGTTCAGGAAGAAACGCGTAATTGGCAACCTAAATTGTGAGTGTCTTATAAAACTCCCGCCATTATTTTTTTACTGGCATCACTGGCGCAAATAAAAGACGGTAGTCAATGCTGATAGCCGCTACCGTCACATCATCATGGTGCTGTGTACACGTCTTCTCTCTTGACGGTATTTATAAGTTTGGTGCTAACCATCGCTCGATTTCTTCTTTCGCAACGCCGCGGCGTTTTGCCATGTCATTGACTTGATCGTCGCCGATTTTGCCGACACTAAAATATTTTGAGTCCGGATGTGCAAAGTAAAAGCCAGATACTGCCGCACCAGGAATCATCGCCCATGATTCGGTGATATGCATGTCGATCTCTTCACACTGCATTTGCCGGAACATCACCGTTTTTACTGTATGTTCAGGGCACGCCGGATAACCGGGTGCTGGACGGATACCCACATATTTTTCCTGAATCAGATCTGCATTGCTGAGTGATTCGTTCGTCGCATAGCCCCACAAATCGGTACGTATACGTTCATGCAGGTATTCAGCAAATGCTTCTGCCAGGCGGTCTGCCAGCGATTTGAGCATGATACTGCTGTAGTCGTCGTGTGCTGCTTCAAACCGTTGTTCATACTTTTCGATACCCAAGCCAGCGGTAACGGCAAATATACCGATGTAATCTGTGACACCACTGTCTTTCGGTGCGATAAAGTCCGATAAGCACTGGTTAGGGCGGGCAACGCCATCGATGACCGGTTTTTCAGTTTGCTGACGTGTGCCGTAATAAGTGAACGCAACTTCAGTGCGTTTATCATCCGTATAAATTTCAATGTCATCGTCATTGACGGTGTTGGCCGGCAACAAAGACACCACGCCATTGGCTGTGAGCCAGCGACCTTCAATGATCTTCTTCAACATTGCTTGGCCTTCAGCGAAGACCTTGCTGGCCGCTTCACCGACTACTTCATCGGTGAGGATTGCTGGATACGGGCCTGCTAAATCCCAGGTTTGGAAGAATGGACCCCAATCGATATAGTTTGCCAGTGTCGCTAGGTCGACATTTTTGAATACACGACGTCCGATAAATTTCGGTTTGACCGGCGTATTGGCACCGTCAAAGCGGAGTTTCATTTTATTGGCGCGAGCTTGTGCCAACGTGACCATCGGAGTCGCTTTTTTGTTGGCATGCTGAACGCGGATGCGTTCATAATCCGTACCCAGATCAGCAATATACTGATCACGGCTTTCTGGCGTCAGTAAAGACTGCGCCACAGAAACCGAACGGGATGCATCCGGAACATAGACGACCGGACCTTCGTAGTTCGGCGCGATCTTTACCGCGGTATGTGCACGACTGGTCGTTGCGCCACCAATCATTAATGGAATCTTCATCATCCGGAAATGCGGATCACGTTGCATTTCTTTCGCAACATAAGCCATTTCTTCTAGGGACGGCGTAATCAGCCCAGATAGGCCGATGATGTCAGCATTTTCTGCTTTTGCTTTGGCCAGAATTTCTGAACAAGGCACCATCACGCCCATGTTGACCACTTCAAAGTTATTACATTGCAGTACGACCGTGACGATGTTTTTACCGATGTCGTGGACGTCGCCTTTGACCGTAGCAATGACGATCTTTCCTTTGGGTTTATTGTCACCGCTACGTTTCTTTTCTTCTTCGATAAACGGCACCAGGTGCGCAACAGCTTGCTTCATTACGCGTGCGGATTTGACCACCTGCGGCAGGAACATTTTGCCCTGACCAAACAAATCACCGACGATGTTCATGCCAGCCATCAACGGTCCTTCAATGACTTGAATTGGGCGACCGCCGTTGTTCATGATCTCTTGCCGTGCTTCTTCGGTATCTTCAACAATCCATTGGGTGATGCCATGTACCATTGCATGTGCCAGTCGTTTGCCAACAGGCTCGCTACGCCATTCCAGTGTGGCCTCTTCTTTTTTGCCACCCGCTTTTAGGGTTGCGGCAAACTCAATCATGCGTTCGGTGGCGTCTTCACGGCGATTGAGAACGACGTCTTCCACGCGTTCACGTAATTCCGGTGCGAGCTCGCTATAGACACCCACCATGCCAGCGTTGACGATGCCCATGGTCATGCCGGCTTGAATCGCGTGATACAAGAAGACCGTATGAATTGCCTCACGGGCTGGGTCATTGCCGCGGAAAGAGAAACTCACATTAGACACACCACCGCTGATCTTTGCACCAGGTAAATTCTGGTGAATCCAGCGCGTTGCTTCGATAAAATCGACGGCATAATTGTTATGTTCTTCAATCCCCGTGGCAACTGCGAAAATATTTGGATCAAAAATAATATCTTGCGGATCAAAATTGAGACTATCGACCAATAAGCGATAGGCGCGTTCGCAGATTTCTATTTTGCGTTGGTAGGTATCTGCTTGCCCTTTTTCATCAAACGCCATGACGATGACAGCTGCACCGTAACGTTTGCACAAGTTGGCCTGACGCAGGAATTCTGCTTCGCCTTCTTTCATTGAAATCGAGTTAACGATGGCTTTACCTTGAACACATTTCAGACCAGCTTCAATGACTGACCATTTTGATGAGTCGATCATCAATGGCACTCGGGCGATATCAGGTTCCGAGGCAATGAGGTTCAGAAAGCGCGTCATCGCTGCCTGAGAATCGAGCATCGCTTCATCCATATTGATATCGATGACCTGCGCGCCATTTTCTACTTGCTGGCGGGCGACGGCTAAGGCTTCGTCATATTGTTCGTTCAGAATTAGACGGGCAAACGCTTTCGAGCCTGTGACATTGGTACGCTCGCCAACGTTGACGAACAAGGATTGTGCGTCAACAGTAAATGGTTCTAGACCTGATAAACGCATTGCGGGTTCGATACTTGGAACAACGCGCGGCGCTTGCGTTTGTAAGATGTCTGCAATCGCTTTGATGTGCGGTGGTGTCGTTCCACAGCAACCACCGGCGATGTTGACGAAACCTGCTTCTGCGAATTCTTTCAACAAGGCCGAGGTGTCCTCTGGCAACTCATCAAAGCCCGTATCGCTCATCGGATTGGGCAAACCAGCATTGGGGTAAATACACACAAAGGTGTCGGCAATTTTGGATAACTCTTCTGCGTAAGGGCGCATCAACGCAGCGCCCAGTGCGCAGTTTAAGCCTATCGTTAGTGGCTTGGCGTGGCGGACAGAGTTCCAGAACGCAGGAACGGTTTGACCCGACAGAATACGCCCTGAGGCATCAGTCACGGTGCCGGAGATCATGATCGGCAGTGTCTTGCCCATTTCTTCGAAATACTGGTCGATCGCAAACAAAGCGGCTTTACAGTTGAGCGTATCGAAAATCGTCTCCACCAGTAAGACATCGGCGCCGCCTTCTACCAGACCACGTGTTTGCTCCAGATACGCAGCAACGAGTTGATCAAAGGTGACGTTACGGGCGGCTGGATCATTCACATCCGGAGAAATCGATGCCGTTTTTGGTGTCGGTCCTAAGGCCCCAGCCACAAAGCGTGGTTTGTCGGCGCTGGAATATTTATCACATGCGGCGCGGGCAATTTTGGCTGCCTGAACGTTCATCTCATAGGCGAGATGCGCCATGTGGTAGTCGTCCTGAGCGACGGTTGTGGCGCCAAATGTATTGGTTTCAATCAGGTCTGCGCCGGCTGCGAGGTATTGTTCGTGAATCTCTTGAATGATATGCGGCTGCGTTAAGGTCAATAACTCGTTATTGCCTTTGACGAACAGTTCTTTGCCTGGCACAGAAAAATCTTGAAATCGTTCGCCGCGATAATCTTCTTCAGTCAGCTTGTAGCGTTGAATCATGGTACCCATCGCACCATCGAGGATCATGATGCGTTGTTGCAAAATTTCACGCAAACGGGTTTCGGTGGCGGAGACTGGCAGGGATAGGTTCATGATGTTCACTCGCAAAAAGCAAAAAACCCGATCGGCTTGTGCATGCAGGCGGATCGGGCGACGTCCTTTTAGCAGCACTTATTACGCGCCCGCAATCTGAATCTCAAATCGGCGCTGGAAAGGCAAATTATACGTCAGATCAATGGCTTGGACGCAATATGAGGTTTTTTTAAGACTTTTTGCTTATACATTGTGGTTAGATCGATATATGTTTCGTGCGTAAGTGCCAATGACGGCCAAGACGGCAGCAGGATAAAAAAAGGGCCTGTTTTCAAGAAACAGACCCAATGGGAAACAAGTAGAGTACAGCGTAATGAAATTACGATTTACGCGTACTGATCAAGCTGGCAACAATCGAAGTACCCAGAAGGACGCCGATAATGATCAATGAAATATCGGTTGGAACATGCATCCAATCAACAATTAACATTTTAATACCAACAAACATTAATACAAACGCTAGCCCGAATTTCAGCAAATGGAAGCGATCTGCCATATCCGCTAACAAGAAGTACAAAGCACGCAGACCCATAATGGCAAAAATATTTGATGTAAAGACAATAAACGGATCCGTGGTCACCGCAAAAATAGCTGGAATCGAATCTACTGCGAAGATCACATCTGATACTTCAATTAAGATCAACACTAACAACAACGGGGTAAAGAATCGTTTCCCGTCTCGAATGATGCTGAATTTTTCAGCATGAAATTCGTTCGTGAACGGTAATAATTTCTTCGCTAATTTCAGTACCGGGTTGTTATCAACGTTTGCTTCGTGATCCGACGAACGCAACATCCTCGCTCCGGTGATCAGCAAAAACACCCCAAACAGATACATCACCCAGGCAAATTGTGTGACCACCCAGCTACCTGCCAGAATCATCACAATACGCATAAAGATGGCACCAACAACACCGTACAGTAATACTTTGCGTTGGTATTGAATCGGGACAGAAAAGTGGCCGAAGATCAGCAAAAAGACAAAGACGTTATCCACTGACAGCGATTTCTCAATCACATAACCAGTCAGGAACTCCATCGCTTTTGCTGACGCGATTTCCGCACCTATTGTTTGCTTGAGGTAGACCCAGAGTCCGGCATCAAAACCCAATGCCAGACTAATCCAGATCACAGACCAGACCGCCGCCTCCTTGATGCTGACTTTATGTGCACGCGAACCACCCAGTGCAAATACATCAATGGCAAGCATCGCGAACACAAAGGCAATAAATACTGCCCACATCCAGGGTTGAGCAACGGAATGCAACATCATTAGTCTTTCTCAACAAAGCCCAGCAACTGTAACAAGCTGATGAACAGATTAAAAATCGTCACGTACAAGTTGACTGTTGCCATGATGTAGTTCGTTTCGCCACCATTGATGATGTTACTGGTTTCGAACAAAATCATGCCTGACATCAACAACACCATGACTGCCGAGATTGTTAATGATAAGGCTGGAATCTGGAAGAAAATGGCACCCAAGCTCGCTACCAGCACCACAATCATGCCAGCCATCAGAAAACCACCCATGAAACTAAAATCACGTTTGCTGATTAGTACGTAAGCAGATAGGCCCAAGAAAATCAGACCAGTCATACCCATGGCTGTCATCACAATAGCCGTACCGCCTGGCATGTGCAGATAGTGGCTCAGAATAGGGCCTAAGCTATAACCCATAAATCCAGTCAACGCAAAGACAGACAAAATACCCCAAGCACTGTTACGCAGCTTGGTCGTCGCGAACAGCAAACCAAAATAGCCAATCAGCGTTAGGATAGAACCTGGACCAGGAATTGCGTAAGCAATGGTTAATCCCGCAGTCAACGCTGAAAATAATAACGTCATCGAAAGCAACATGTAGGTGTTGCGCAGTACGTTTAGACTATCGCTCGCGGTAGCGTCGATGTAGTCAACAGTTTGCACGTTACGTGCATCGTTACGACCAGTGATTCTCATACTTTTCTCCTGAAATAATGAAGACATTGCTGTCTGGCTGAATGTCTTTACCCTTTTTTAAAGAGTAAGACTAGTGTAGTAGCAAATGAATAGTAATAAAAGTCGAATATAATTGATAAATACTTCGTAAAAACCGAACAATTACAAATGCGCACAAGCTTAATAGTGAGGTGAGTGAACGGTGTCCAATCTAAATTATAAGCATTTGCACTATTTTTGGGCTGTTGCCAAGGCGGGTAGTATTGCGCGCGCCAGTGAACAACTGCATCTTACCCCGCAAACCATCAGTGGACAGTTAAGTTTGTTTGAGCAGAACCAAGGCGAGGCCTTGTTTCGTAAAAGCGGACGAAACCTCGAGCTGACGGAAGCAGGCCGTCTAGTACTCAGCTATGCCGAAGATATTTTTGCCTTAGGACAAGAGTTGGAAGAAGTCTTGCATCATCGTCCGACCGAGCGAACGCTGCAATTGCGGGTGGGTGTCTCGGATGCATTACCTAAAATTGTCGCTTATAAATTGCTGGAACCTGCTTTGCAATTACCTCAAACTCTGCGGATTAATTGTCGTGAAGGAAAATTCGATATCTTGTTGGCTGATCTGGCTGCGCATAAGCTCGATGTGGTGATTTCAGATAGTCCCATGCCGGCGACAACCAAAGTCCGTGCCTATAATCACCTATTGGGTGAGTCCGGTGTCAGTTTCTTTGCGACCGAGGCTTTACGTCAGCAATTTCCGGCCACATTCCCAGCATGTCTTGAGGCCGCCCCTTTTTTACTACCTGGTGAAGATGCCGCAATGCGTTCGCGTTTGTTGCAATGGATGGATCAACAAGGATTACGTCCGCGGATTGCTGGAGAATTTGATGACAGTGCACTGATGTGTGCTTTTGGTCAGGCTGGCGCGGGTATGTTCGCTGCCCCCACTGTGATCAGCGAGACGGTCATGAAGCAATATGATGTGAGTCTGATTGGCCGCACAGAGGAGATCTGCGAACAGTTTTACGCGATTTCTGTTCAGCGCAAACTGACGCATCCGGCCGTCTTAGCGATTAGTCACGCAGCACAGGGGGCGCTTTTCGCCTGAAAACGACGGCATAAGCGACAATCAAAACGCCGATTAGTAAGCCTGAATGCAGAACAACAGCAGTCGTTGTTCTGTTGTATCGCATATTTTATTTCAGGATGAATGTCGTACCCACAGCGAGTGGGAATCCTTGCAAAAATTCAGCAGCAGGCAGGCGCTTACCGCCAGGTTTTTGTAACTCCGCGAGTTGTAGGCAACCTTCGGCACACGCAATAATAATGCCATCGTGGGCAGAAGCTTTGAGTACCTCTCCTGGCTTTGTCGTCGCATGCTTGTCGGCGTTTTTGTCTGCAATTGCATGGGCAGCAAAGACTTTAATCGTCTTATCGCCATACTGGGCATGAGTGCCTGGAAACGGATTAAATGCGCGGATTTTTCGGGCCAGTATTTCCGCTGATTGGCTAAAATCGAGAGCAGCTTCTTCTTTGCTTATTTTAGCTGCGTAAGTGACTCCATCCTCAGGCTGTATCGTGGCCGATAGCGGACCTTCTTCCAGCAAACGCAGGGTTTCCACGATCATTTCACCACCCATTGCTGCTAGGGAGTCGTGCAAACTGCCCGTGGTGTCGGTGCCTTTGATACTGATACGACGGGATAGCAACATTGGCCCTGTATCAAGTCCCTCTTCCATTTGCATGATGGTGATGCCTGTTTCTGCATCACCTACTTCAATGGCTCTGTGGATAGGAGCGGCACCACGCCAGCGGGGCAACAAGGAGCCGTGAATATTCAGGCAACCCCTTGGAGGAATCTTTAATACAGACAAAGGTAGAATCAGGCCATACGCCGCAACGATCATCACATCATGAGGTGTACGTTGTAACAGCGCATGTGCTTCTTCTGCGACATCCGGATATTTACCGTTTAAACGCAGAGATACTGGCTGGGCAACCGGCATATCGTGGGCGAGCGCATATTGTTTGACTGCCGATGCTTGTAATTGCATACCTCGCCCCGCCGGACGGTCCGGCTGCGTCAGCACCAGAACAATCTCGTGTCCGGCCTGATGCAGTGCGGCAAGCGCTGTGGCAGCAAATTCCGGCGTGCCGGCAAAAATGACTTTCATCGACGATTTGCCTCTTTACGGGCGATGTCGCGTTCTTCTTTGATCATTTTCGTTTTGATACGATTACGCTTCAGTGGTGACAGATAGTCGACAAACACTTTGCCCAGCAAATGATCCATCTCATGCTGGATACAAACCGCCAGCAAGCCATCGGCGTGAATTTCAAATGACTGGCCATTGGCGTCGAGTGCTTTTACTTTGACTTCGGCAGGACGCTCTACACCATCGTAGACACCCGGTACTGACAGGCAACCCTCGTCATAGACTTTCTTCTCTTCACTGGCCCAGACAATCTCCGGGTTAATAAAGACCTGTAGCTGGTCGCAGGCTTCTGATGTATCAATAACAACGAGTTGTTCGTGAACATCGACTTGCGAGGCGGCAAGGCCGACGCCGGGAGCGTCATACATCGTTTCCGCCATGTCGGCGATGAGTTTCTGTAAACGATCATCAAATACAGTCACCGGTTTTGCCTTTTTGTGAAGGCGCGGATCGGGATACCGCAAAATATTTAGTATGGACATAAGACTTTTCACAACAAGCCAAGGAGGCAATTGCGTAGTTTTTCTTGCTAGTTCAAGGATTTATGGGCAGAATTTGATTCAATTTGGCAAGTTTTGCAAGCGTTTGCCTGCATACCTGCCAGTTTGCTGTTTTGCAGCATTTTGCATCGGATAATGTACATGAAAAAGTTTAGCACAATCGCCGCCTTCTTCGCCGCTGGTCTTTCATTTACGCATGGAGTTTCGTTTGCATCTCCAGCGGATGCGAGCATTGCGCAGGCGCAAGCTATCGCAAATAGTAGCAAATGTGCATTTTTACCCGATGCCCCTGATAAGCATCTCGTGGTCAGAGGTGATACGCTCTGGGGTATTGCTGCACAATTTTTACAGAATCCTTGGTGTTGGCCGGAGGTCTGGGGCATGAATAAAGAAGATATTCATAACCCACACTGGATTTACCCTGGTCAGATTATCTATTTTGATCGCGTTAATCAACGCTTGCGTCTTGCCAATGTTGCCGGAAATGGTAACGGTGATGGCTCAGCAGGAGGTATTCCTCTCGTCAAGTGGACACCGCATTCACGCGTTGAGGGTATAGGCGCAGACGCGATTACATCCATCCCAGCATCAATTATTGAGCCATTCTTATCCCAACCGTTGGTGATAGAGCGCAATGCACTCGACCGGACGCCACGTATCATCGCGGCGAGCGAGGGGCGTGTCAACACGGGGCAAGGTGAAAAATCCTATGTCCGCGGTGATCTCAATGGCGGCACTTCGTTCCAGGTATTCCGTCCCGGTGTCGCCTTAAAAGATCCTGATACGGGACTTGTGATTGGTTACGAAGCGGCTTTTGTTGGCACGATGAAACTCGAACGTGAAGCGGGCGAGGAGGGAGACGTCCATACCTTCATCGTTGTGAAATCCAAAGAAGAGATGTCGATCGGAGATCGTTTGATCCCATTGCCACCGACCCCGATTATCAACTACGTACCTCACCCACCAAGCAAAGATATCAGAGCTCGCATCGTGAGTATTTACGGTGGTGTGAACGCTGCCGGTCAAAATCAGATCGTTGCGATTAATCGCGGCCGTGATAACGGCGTTGACCTTGGAACCGTATTGTCATTGGAGCGCCATGGCGCAACAATCCGAGACCTTACAGATGAAAAGCGTCTCGTGAAATTGCCTGATGAACTGTACGGTAACGTCTTCATTTTCCGCGTATTTGACACGATTTCTTATGGTCTGATTATGCAGGTGAGGGATATTGTCAAGGTGGGCGACGTTGCTCGTTCTCCGCATTAATTGACAGACTCAGATATGGGGGACTAAGTTTGTTTCCGGATTTTTTCCCTTGGTTGCGGTTGGAGCAAACACCAGGAGTCGGTGCAGCGACCGCAAGAAACTTATTGAAGGCTTTTGGCTTACCTGAGCGTATATTCGCCGCAAGTTATGAGCAATTAACTGCGGTTGTTACCCCTAGAATTGCCAAGGCACTGCTGCAGCCACCACCAGAGGCCTTACTCGTCTTAACCCAAAAGACGCAGGAATGGTGTCAGCAAGCGAATAACCACATCATTACTCTGGCGGACGGGAATTACCCGCGGTCATTACTAGAAATTCCAGATCCACCAAACCTGTTATATGTAAAGGGACGACTTGAACTTCTCGATGCTCCTTGTATCGGTGTTGTCGGTAGCCGAAATGCTACAGTACAAGGCATACGTCATGCCGGCCAATTTTCAGAAGCATTAAGTCATGCAGGCCTGTCGATCAGTTCGGGGTTGGCTGCAGGCATTGATGCGGCTGCCCATGAAGGGGCTTTGCGGGGCGTTGGTGGTACGATTGCGGTAATTGGCACCGGAATCGACATTGTCTATCCTGCTAAAAACAGAAAGCTTGCACATGCTATTGTTGATAACGGTTGTGTTGTCAGTGAATACTCACTCGGAACGCCCTCGGTAGCGGCAAACTTCCCGCGCCGTAATCGTATTATTTCTGGTCTTGCTTTGGGCGTTCTTGTTATTGAAGCGGCTGCTCAATCCGGTTCCTTGATTACGGCAAGGATGGCCACAGAGCAAGGACGCGAAGTGTTTGCGATTCCTGGTTCGATTCACTCCCCATTGGCCAAAGGCTGTCATCAATTGATTAAACAGGGTGCCAAGCTGGTTGAGTCAGCGCAAGATATTTTGGAAGAATTGCAATTTTCACCCATCTCGCCAGTCGCTTCTCAATCACTACCGTTAATCGCAGAAGGTGCTCCGCACGATGTATCGTCAATGCATCCCTTGTTAGCGGCAATGACGTACGATCCATTGCCGCTTGATTTGCTGGCGCAGCACAGTGGATTGGACATTGTGTCTTTGACGACGCAATTACTTAGTCTGGAATTAGCTGGTCAAATTGAGTCTTTGCCGGGAGGGTTAGTTCGTCGTTTAGCATAAACCGACAATGACGCGAGGCTCTTCCGATGTAGAAACCTTCAGCGAACTGATTTTTTTGACATCGGTTTACTCGCCATTTACTAACTTGCCTTTAAGAAAGAATGTTTTGACATGTCTTTCTATCTACTTTCGAAGTGAACGTGTTTCATCTCACTGCCCGATATCGATGAAAATCAAAAATCTATCCTGTAATCTGTATTTAGGGACTTGTCCGAAACAGCTGCACGAGATAGAGTAGTGCCATGTTTGATATCCTTGTTTACCTCTACGAAACTTATTACCGGCCAGATGCTTGCCCGGATACTGCAGCCTTGGTTAAAAAATTGTCCGCTGTTGGCTTTCCCGAAGACGAAATTTCAGAAGCGCTGGACTGGCTAACTGGTTTAGCGATGACCACCGACGAAACCCAACCAGCGCCAAAGAGCTCAAGCGGTTTTCGGGTCTATGCCCCAATTGAAATTTCTGCCTTAGGAACCCAGGCAATCGGGTTTATCCAGTTTTTAGAATCGGCCGGTTTATTGTCTTCGTTGCAACGAGAGATCGTGATTGAACGGGCCTTGGCTGTCAACGAGTCACCACTACCATTGGATAAATTGCGGATTATTGTCTTGATGATGCTGTGGAGCCAAGGGACTGAGCCAGATATGTTGATGTTTGATGAATTATTGTTGTCAGATGACGACAATGCCACGCGCCTTTTGCATTAATCATTTCAATATTCGTAAATTTCTGACAAAAATCGCATATTGATGGTGATTTTTAGACCATCACGCTTATCATTTCCCGCTAATTTAGGTTAGTCTTACGCTTATTTAGGAAAAGTGTTGTGAATTCGACATTTTTTCCTCGCACCGAACACCATTCGAGAATCACGAAATGACAAAAACGCTCATCATTGCCGAAAAACCATCAGTCGCAGCCGACATCGCGAAAGCTTTGGGAGGTTTCACCAAGCATGATGATTATTTCGAATCTGAAGAGTATGTGTTGTCATCAGCAGTTGGTCATTTGCTGGAGATTACCGTACCGGAAGAGTTCGACGTCAAGCGTGGTAAGTGGAGTTTTACTCATTTGCCAATGATTCCACCGTATTTTGCATTAAACCCAATCGCAAAAACCGAAACACGACTAAAAGTGTTGACGAAGTTGATTAAACGCAAAGATGTCTCGGCACTGATCAACGCATGTGACGCGGGCCGCGAGGGTGAGCTTATTTTTCGTTTGATTGCACAGCACGCAAAGGCAAAGCAATCGGTCAGACGTTTGTGGCTGCAATCGATGACGCCTGGCGCGATCCGTGATGGTTTCCAGAAGTTGCGTACTGATGAAGACATGATGCCATTAGCTGACGCAGCGCGTTGTCGCTCAGAGGCCGACTGGTTGATTGGTATTAATGGCACCCGTGCCATGACTGCATTTAACTCCAAAGAAGGTGGGTTCTATTTGACCACCGTTGGTCGTGTTCAGACCCCAACATTATCTATCGTTGCCGAACGCGAAGAAAAAATTAAAAAGTTTGTCTCACGTGATTTCTGGGAAGTCCGTGCCGAATTCGTTTGCGCCGCTGGTATTTATGAAGGCCGGTGGATGGATCAACAGTTCAAAAAAGACGAACACGATCCTGAGAAGAAAGCCGAACGTTTGTGGAGCAAACTGGCGGCAGATACGATCGTTGCGGCTTGCCGTGGACGCCAGGGTAATGTGACTGAAGAGTCCAAACCTGCCACTCAAATGGCACCAGGCTTGTTTGATTTGACCAGTTTACAACGCGAAGCCAATGCTAAATTTGGTTTTTCAGCCAAAAATACTCTTGGTCTCGCACAAGCTTTGTACGAAAAACATAAAGTATTGACTTATCCGCGTACTGACTCCCGTCATTTGCCGGAAGATTATCTGGAAACAGTTAAACAGACGCTGGGTACGATCTCTGAGAATAATAATTACTATCAGTTTGCGACACAGATCTTAAAAAATAACTGGGCCAAACCAAACAAACGTATCTTTGATAATAGCAAGATCAGCGATCACTTTGCGATCATCCCAACGGGTCAGGCACCAAAAAATCTGTCCGAACCTGAGCAAAAATTGTATGACCTTGTGACGCGTCGATTTATGGCAGTGTTTTTCCCTGCAGCAGAATTTCAGGTGACAACCCGCATTACCGAAGTGACTGGGCATCACTTTAAAACCGAAGGCAAGGTCATGACCAATGCTGGCTGGTTAGCGATTTACGGTAAAGAAGCCTTAGAAGAAAAAGACACCGAGGGCAAAGGTACCTTGGTTGCTGTTGCTAAGGGTGAAAAAGTCTTAGCCGATCATGTAACAGCACATGGCCTGGTCACAAAGCCGCCTGCGCGTTATAGCGAAGCGACGTTGCTCTCAGCGATGGAAGGTGCTGGAAAACTTGTTGATGATGGTGACCTGCGTGACGCCATGGCGGGCAAAGGCTTGGGAACACCTGCAACACGTGCAGCCATCATTGAAGGTTTGCTGACTGAAAAGTATCTGTTGCGTGAAGGCCGTGAGTTGATCCCAACTGCTAAAGCATCGCAATTGATGACTTTGTTGCGTGGTCTTGGTGTCGACGAGTTGACATCGCCAGAGTTGACTGGTGAGTGGGAATACAAACTCTCGCAAATGGAAAAAGGTAAAATCAGCCGCGAAGAATTTATGCGCGAAATTGCTCAGATGACGCAAATTATCGTCAAACGTGCGAAAGAATACGATAACGATACCATCCCAGGTGACTATGCAACGCTGCATACACCTTGTCCACATTGCGGTGGCGTCGTCAAAGAAAACTACCGTCGATTTGCGTGCACCAAATGCGAATTTTCGATGAGCAAAACTCCAGGCAGTCGTCAATTTGAAGTCGCCGAGGTGGAAGAGCTATTGTCCAAACGTGAAATTGGCCCTCTACAAGGTTTCCGTTCAAAAATGGGCCGCCCATTTGCTGCAGTCCTGAAAATTGTGCCGGACACCGAGCATCACAATCTCAAGCTGGAGTTTGATTTTGGTCAGAGTCAGGATGATGGCGAAGAAGGTGAAGGCGTCGATTTCAGCGCGCAAACTTCGTTAGGACCATGTCCGAAATGCGGTAGTGGCGTATATGAAATGCCACTGAATTATGTTTGTGAAAAATCAATGGCGAAACCAAAATCGTGTGATTTCCGAAGCGGCAGGATCATTTTGCAGCAAGAGATTCTGCCTGAGCAAATGGTGAAATTACTGGTGGACGGTAAAACGGATTTATTACCCGGTTTTGTGTCGCAGCGAACTCGTCGCCCGTTCAAAGCCTTCCTCGTCAGAGGTAAAGATGGCAAAGTCAGCTTTGAATTTGAGGAACGCAAAGCCAAAGCACCTGCCGCTGCAAAAGCCGGCGCGAAGCCCAAAGTGGCTGAGTCCGAGGAAGCGGTAGTCGCGCCGCTCGTTGCGGCTAAAAAAGTCACTACCCGCAAAAAGAAGGCAGCTTGACAGCATTCGTTGCATTATGAGTGGTAGTTATTTAAACTTTCCACTCATTTTTGCAGAATATGGAGGGGATTTTGTATATTGTATGAAGTAATTTATGCAATAGGATCTGTATGCAGCCAAAGGAATTACTCAAAAGTGCACGCACAGAGTTTCTTAATAGTTTTCAAAGCGCGATTCAGTTCATTGTCTCGCCCGCGATAGAAGCTCTGTTTGTTAAGGCAAATGCATCCCAATCGCCATTAGAAAAGGCGGAGATTTTTCATGCGCGTGTCATTCTGCAAGAGCATCGTCAGGAATTAACTCGACAACTGATCCTCAACATGATTGAGTTGTTGGACCGTAGTATTGAAACTACTTATCAGGCGTTTCGCCCAACCTCCTCTGCCTTGTCGTTGTCCTTAGATAATATCGGTCTCTTGGATTCGTCGACCTTTGAGAATTCTCTGCGTTTTAATAATATTATTCAGTTGTTTCGTGACTGTGCTGAGCAGGAGTTAATCGATTTAAATATCCGTCTTTCTGTTTTATTCAATGAAAACGATATCCGTGAGCGGGAAAACCCTTTTCGCCCCTATTTACTAGCACGTTGCATTTCTGCCTCTGTTGAAACGCTCAAACTGTCGCCGGAACTGACTGCGATTCTGGTGACGCAAATTGGCGAGACGATCAGTAATTATGTCAAAGCGATGTATCAACGGGCTAATGCCGAATTGGCAAAACACGGCGTCAATGTGCATTTGTCATTGAAGATTAACAAAGTGCCGCCAACCCCGCCACCACGTTCAACCTTATCGACCCTCTTCGATGATGCGCAATCGCATCACCTGGGCGTGAGTCGCCCTGAAAAGCGGATTGCTTCCGTCACTTCGCCATCGTATGCGACTGCCAGCGGTGGATTTCCGCAACTGATCACCAAACCAGCGATAAATATTCACCAGCTCTTTTTAGCCGTGCGCGGGAGAGCTGGATTTTCGAAGGCAACTGCCGACCAGATTGGTCTTGGCGATCATGAATCAGAGCCCTTGTGTTGGTTGGAAGGGGGCGCTGGTCTTGGTGATGTGCTGCGGATGGCATTTGGTGCAGAAGAAGACTTAAGCTGGGAAACCAAATCAAGGTGGCACCCCCTGTCGCCAGCAACACTTGCTACTAATAACGTCATCAAACAGAACGTCGCTGTTAGCCGGCAACTTATACAGCGCTTACAACTGGCCCATGAATCCTCTGCGCGCCCCTCTGAAGGTGTTGGCAGACAGCAGGAGACATTCTCATTTGCTGGATTGGATTTCCCCAGTATTGTTGGTCAGATGCATAAATTATTGACTCCGCGATATAGGGACATGCTCAATGAGCAGGGCGAAGTAAAAAATCTTCTTTACCAAGAGCGTGAAGTCTTGTTGCAGTTCGCTCGCTCAAACGAGGAGCGAATGAAGATCGATGTCGTAGCGTTGGTGTTTGAATCGATTCTGTTCGACTCATTACTGTCGTTAGAGTTGCGTATCCAGATCGGGCGGGTGCAATTTCTCTTCCTGCAGTTGGCGTTGATCGAGGCTGATTTTTTGCGCTCTGTACAGCATCCCGCGAGGCTCCTACTTAATCGTATTGCCGTAGTAAGCCTTGGGGTGCAGCATATAGAATCACAAAAAATCCAGTTTGACCTAGAAATTGAACGTATCTTCAAAACCCTAGCTAAACATGATTGCAGTATTCCGGGGTTGTTTCAGCGCATTATTAATCGCTTTGATATCTTCGTTTTGCGAGAATTGCGCATTCAGGACAAAGTGATTAGGCGAACAGTCAAATCGGTTGAAGAAGCACAGATCCGTTATAGCCAGTTTGAACAAACTGCATCAACCCTGAGAGCGGCGCTGTTGCCTTTCGGCTTACCACCACAATTTTTAGCTTTTCTTGAAACAGAATGGGTCAGAGCGATTAATCTTGCAGATCGCAAAGAGCCTGAACTGGCGAGCGATCTCCGAGCTTTTGTTCCTGATGTTGTGTGGAGTATACGGCCCAAAATCAGTCGGGAAGACAAATTGCAGTTTTCTGAACTGATGCCGCCGATGATGGATAGCCTGAGGCGGGGTATGGAAATCATGGAGTTAAACCAGTTTAAACAGCATGCATTGTTTAATTGGTTGAGTGATGCACATCATAGAGCACAAAATCCACAACTTGGTACGGTCGCCGACTTCTCGTTACAAAAGGTGCGTGCGTTATTCGATGATTTTATGAGGCAACCCGCACTCGTCATCTCGGACATTGCGACTGAGGACAAATTTGAGGAAATGCGTAAGTATTTGGTTGATATCCTGCAGGAACTGGGGCTCAATGTCATGATGCTGACCAGCGATGAATTCCATTCGCAGGGCATTCAATCGGGGGCAACACGGTTGAGTCCGCCAATAAAAACGATAGATGTCGATGCAATGCGTGCACAGTTAGTCGCTGGGGCTGCAATTGAAATGAATTTAGATGATAAATTCTGGCGAGGGTGTATCCACTGGATTAATGTAGGTGCCGATAGTATGGTCCTCAGTTTCAAATCCCATGCAGCACCTGCTGTTATTTCGATCGATAACTTCTGTGCCAATCTGAGTCGAGGAACGGCCAGATTGGTCGAAAATGCCAGCTTGTTCGACAGAGCGATTGCGGTGGTACTCAAATCAGTTGATGCGTTAGATGCCTAGTTGCTCCTCAATTTCATTTAATCCATATAAATTAAATCATTTTCAAATTTC
>Ga0209913_1000253_pt1 | contig 52330 bp, 48 predicted proteins | sample PersoiDNA2013203_FD_185805 | JGI IMG/M metagenome (GOLD analysis project Ga0209913, IMG submission 185805) | Permafrost soil microbial communities from the Arctic, to analyse light accelerated degradation of dissolved organic matter (DOM) -... | ecosystem: Environmental > Terrestrial > Soil >...
CTGACGCGGGCGAGCCGTGCCAACAGCTTCAACCTCGACTGGCGGGCCGGCTGGGCCCAGGCTTTTCCCCAGTCCGCGCACTTGCTGCGCGAGGAAGTGCTGGCGTGGCAAAAAACACCCTGGTCATTGACCCTCAGCAACTGCTGAAGTCGAGGGTTTCGCGCACAGAGCCAAATTAATGCAATAGTCACCTGCCTGTCACAGGACAAAACTATCCTCGGCTTTTCATTGACCGGGAGCGTCTTTCATGTTGAACCGTCGAGCTTTGGGTTTTTCCCTTGTTGCCACTACGTTGGCCGGATGCGCTACCGCTCAAAAGAAATGAGGGTGTATCCGCCTAAATGGACCCGGCGTAGTGTCTTGCGCGGCGCCGCGAGTCTGGTTGTTTGCGCAGCAGCACCAACTTGGCCGCAGTCAGGGAAATCTGCAGGCGCCCCGCGTACTTTGGTAGTGGCCCAGATCGTGGACAACACACCAAGTCAGTTGGACGTATCCAGGGACTTTTTGATTGGATCCCGCGCTGCCTGGCAAGAGATCAACAAAAAGGGGGGCGTCAATGGACGCTCTATCCAACATTTGGTCTTGGAGATCGACGGTAGTTCCACCAGCCTACGTGCAGCCCTTGATACGATCAAGAAAACCGCCAATTGCGTGGTGCTTTCTGGTACAGCGGGTGACCGTGCCGCCAGCCAGCTTGTGACATTGTTGAAACAAGATCAGCACGACATTGCCCACGTTGCGCCCTGGCTACAGAATTCTGATCTGGATGGGGACAATCGCACCTTTCCAATTTTTGCATCGCGTCAGGATCAAATAGCACAAGCACTTAAATCACTGTCCTTGATGGGCGTACCGGAAATTGGTGCCGTCTACGCGTCTGAGCAAGAGTACTCACTGTACCGCGACGATGTTGAGCGGGCGAGTGCTGCCTTGAAAATCAAGCTAATGTCTTTCAAACCAAGTGCAGGTCTGGCACAAGTTGGAAAAAGCCTGAACGCTGACACGCCCCGGATTCTGTTGTTTGTGGGCGGCACACCGGAGCTCGTGCAGTTTACTCAGAGCATTGACAAGCAGGCTCGGCAACGCTATGTGGTTGCGCTGGCTGATGTGAACCTGCAAACCCTAATGCAAATGGGTGCATCGCGCCATACACCCATCATGGCCACGCAGGTTGTCCCCATGGTCAACTCCCCGTCGCCCATCGTGAAGTCCTATCGTCAGACGCTGGCTCGACTTTTTGATGAGCCGCCAACACCCCAAAGTCTGGCCGGTTATATCGCCGCACGTTATACAAGCGAAGTATTGAACACCGTGGAAGGCGCCCTGACACGTCAGACTACCTTGCTGGCATTTCAACAGCGTCATGCGGTTGACTTAAGCGGGTTTCGCGTCAGCTTCAATGCTCAGGGGCGAGGTGGGTCGTACGTTACACAAAGCATGCTTACCCCAGACGGTCGACTTGTGGGCTGATGATTCTCAGCGAGTGCTGAAGTCAAGGGTATCGCGCACCAGCAGTCCCACGTTATGGGTCTTGGCGTCGTGCTTGGCCCGTGCAGCCTCCGACGCGACCTGCTCGGCATTGGCATACTCATCGCGCGCAACTTTGACGGCACCGATCGAGATGGTGGTCAAAGGGAAAAACCTGGGCACTCCGTAGCGATCTTCAGCTTGAATACCTCCAGCCGCGCGCGCCGAGGGGTCAAACAACTCCACCGCGCGCTTTGCAAATTCAGCGATGAATTGCTCGCATTGCACCCGCCAGTCATCACTCTGATACAAGATGATGAAGTCGTCGCCACCGACATGCCCGACAAAATCACGCCGTGGATCACAATGCGCCTGGGCGAGCCGGGCCACCAGACGAATCATTTCGTCGCCGCGCCAGTAACCATATTGGTCGTTAAAGGGTTTGAAATTATTCAAGTCGGCGTAGCAGGCAACAAAATTGACGCCACTGTTCAAGAGCCTCTCGATATGTTGACTGATCGGGATATTGCCCGGTAAAAAAGTCAGTGGGTTGGCATGGCGGGCCGCTTCAATGCGTGTCTCCGTGACTGAGCGAACCAGCTGATCGCCGGTGCCCAAGCCGGCATAGCGGCCGTTGTCCGTCACGACAAATCCATCCGCGAGGTAACGTTGATCGTCCGACGTGAGGATGCCGATCAACTCGTCAACATTGTGGTTTCGCTCAATCAAGCGGGGCTCCAGATTGGCATGAACCAGGCACGGCTTGCGGCCCCATACCTCACGGTAATACAGCCTGCTGTATTCGCTCATGAAGCGTGAACGGTTGATGATCCCCACCGGGCGGGAGCCGTCAACAACTGCCGCTGCATGCAGCTTGGTATGCGCCATAAACAGCGACGCCAATTCATCATTGGTCGCATCCACCCCGACAGCGGGCGCCTCCAGCACCAATAGGCGCTTTAGAGAGCCCGCGTTGGACGCCCGCCGCAACTCAGGGAGCACAGCGACCCGACGGTCCTGCATCACGGCCATTGCCGGTTCTTCAATCTGCCCCCGCGGCAGTGCGGCCGGGCGCCCAAGAAGATAACCTTGGCCATAAGAAATGCCGAGATCACGCAGAACGCGCAAGTCGTCCTCGGTCTCAATGCCTTCGGCGACCAGGGCGGTATCAAAGATGGCGGCAATTTGTTGCAAAGCCTGAATCGTCTTGACTTTGTCGGCGTGCAGGCTGAGGTCCTTGGTAAAGTATTTGTCGATCTTCACAATCTCGGGCTTGAGTTGCGACCACAGGCGCAGACTCGACCGACCATCGCCAAAATCGTCCAGTGCGATGGAGACGCCGACCGCACGCAGCTCGCCCACGACACTGGCGAAGTAATCCATGTCGGTCACCCGCTCATACTCGGTGATCTCCAGCACCAAGCGGCGTGGCAAAACACCCAAGCCGCTGACCAGCTCGATCAGGGCATCACGCCCGCATTGTTTCAAGACCTGTACCAGCACCTGCGCGCTGATATTGACAAACAGTCGCCCGTTTTGAAGAAGCGTGCCCCATTGATCCAGTGCGGCAATGACACAAAGGGTTTCAAACTCGAAGTTCAGCCTCTCATGTGCCGCTGCTGCCAACAACATATCGGGCGTATGCAATGAGGTGCCTTGTGGCCCGCGAATCAGGGCTTCATGGGAATAAATGGCACCATCCAGCAGCGAGACAATGGGCTGATAGACCGGGTACAGCCCGGTGCCGCGCATCAGGCCAGCCAGCGGCCCGCACCCGCGCCGCACGGCATAGGAGCGCGTCACCATCAGCATCGACCTGGCACTACCGATCGGCCTGTCGCGCGCATCAGCCGAATTGAAGTTAATGGCAGGCCGCGCTGTCGCGGCGCCCGGTTGAACCATGTTCAATAGCATTGTTTTCCTTCGAAAAATTGGAATGATTTCAGCGTGGCAAGCTGTCGACACCCTCAGCGAAGGGCAAGCGACGGCAATCGAAACTGCCCGGCCATATCCCGCAAATCGCCAGCCTGCGCCTGCAAGCTTTGGGCAGCGGCCGCCGACTCCTCGACGACGGCCGCGTTTTGCTGGGTCATTTGATCGAGACGACTCAGAGCCGTATTGATGCTCGCCATGCTGGCGCTTTGCTCACGGGTGCCGATGCTGATGTCGCCAATCACCTGCACCACCCGCGCCACTGCATCATCGATGGCGCTCATGGTGTCACGCGCCTGGCGAACATTGAGCGTGCCAAGTTTTGCCTTGTCCACCGAGACGCCGATCAAGGACCTGATTTCCCGCGCTGCCACGGCGCTACGGTTGGCCAGCGCGCGAACTTCAGCGGCCACCACCGCAAAGCCGCGCCCGTGCTCACCGGCGCGAGCAGCCTCAACGGCGGCATTGAGCGCCAGGATGTTGGTCTGGAAAGCGATGCCGTCGATGACTGCCGTGATCTCCGCAATCTGGTGCGACGACTGGCTGATGTCGCTCATGGTCTGCATCACTTCGGTCATGGCCTTGCGGCCGGCTGTTGCCTCCACGGCTGCCGATCTGGCCAATGCTTCGCCGCGTGAGGCTGCCGCCAGGGACTGATGCATGGTCGCCGCGATCTGCTCCACCGCAGCGGCGGTCTGCTGCAGAAAGGAGGCTGCCAGTTCGGTTCGGCTGGAGAAGTCAAGATTACCAGTTGCAATCTGCGTGGCGCCCTCGGCCACACCGTGACTGGCACCCTGGACTTCAGACACCAAGGTGTGCAGGGACGACTGCATTCGGCTCAGTGCGGCCAGCAGGCGGCCGCATTCATCGCGATCGTGTCCTTCAATGGGGTCACTCAGGTCCAGCGCCGCCACCCGGTCAGCGGCATCCACCGCCTGATGGATGGGCTGGGTGATGGCCCGCACAAGCCACGCCGACAACAGGCCGCCCAGCAACAGGGCACCACAGCCGAAGAGAATCAGGCCCCATTGCGCAGACAGACTCAAGTCACTGATTTCAAGCACAGAAGCATCGATCCTGGCTTGCCGGGAATCCCGCAGCCGGGCAACGGCCTCCAACAAGGCCTGCGCAGTCGGGGTGAAACGGTTCGCATACACGCGTTCAATGTTGGCCGTCAAACCGCCATCGCGGGCGAGGGTCAATTCTTGCCGCGCCCGCAAAAATTCGCGATTGGCCTGCAATATGTGCCCAAGCATCAATTGATCGTCGGGACTGGTCAGCCGAGAGCCCAGTTGACGCAGCAACTCGTCCACCACGGTGGAAGTCTGGTTGATCTCAGGGGTCAACACATCGCCGACCTGGGGTTCCGAACTCAGGGCGAAGGCCTTGGAGCGCGCCACATTTAGCGCGAGATGCCGGTACAAATCCACCGCCAGACGCTCGGTTGCCATGGCGTCATCGACCATGCGGTTGGTCTCGCTGGCGACCCGTTGCAAAGACCAGACCCCCAGCGCCGAGCCCAACAGTGCGACAGCCAGAACCAGCGACAGCACGACCCGTATTCGCCGCGAAAATGACCACGTGCCATTGAATTTTGGAAGTAATGTGCTCATGGTCATGACTCGCATTACGCCCCCAGAAAATGCTTGCGGTAGCGGGGTGGCAAGTCGTTGATGCGCATCAGCATGGGGAGGTCGGCCGTGTTGAAATCCGGATCCCAGGCGGGTGCGCCCAGAATCTTGGCGCCCAGTCGCAAATAGCCCTTGATCAAGGCCGGCGGCTCGACGGTCAGGCTGTGGTCCAGCTGATCCACGGGCAGCGGCAAGCGCGGATGCACCTGGTGTTCGATCGGTGCCAGATGCGTTGCCTTGAGTTGATGCCAGATGCTGGCGGCCACATCACCGCTAACGATGCCGTTATGCAGCATGGGAATGCTGGCGCAGCCAATCATGGTATCGAGCTTGTTGCGCACCATGAACTCGGCCAGCGCCCCCCACAAGGCCATGATCACGCCGCCGTGACGATAGTCCGGATGCACGCAACTGCGCCCCAGCTCCACCATGCGCTCACGCAGGCTGCGCAGGCGGGTGAGGTCAAACTCAAGGTCGCTGTAGGTGCTGCCAACGCGCCGGGCTTGGGCGGGCGTGAGCAAGCGGTAGGTTCCCACCACCTCCAGGGTCAATTCGTCCCGCACCAGCAGATGCTCACAATAGTTGTCAAACAGATCCACATCGTGACCGGGTACGGTCGTATCCAGCCGGGCCCCCATTTCCTGGGCGAAAACCGCAAACCTCAAGCGCTGCGCTTGCCGCACTTCATCCGCGTGTTGGGCCCATGAAACCACGAGGCCAGCGCGTTCAATTTGCGGCGCCGGGGCGTGGCCGAATTTTTGGAAGTGTGAAACAGATTGCTGAACTAATCCTCGTGGCAGTGATACGGGGGACAGAGGAAAAGTCGGGCTCGGCAGTTCTTTCATTGCTTTCTCCTTGAGTTGCTTGCGCCATCCATATTGGTCGACTTTCATGACGGAGTCATGGCAACTCTGTGTACTTTTTGTGACAGTGCAAACCCATGGTGCAATGCGTCCAGCACCGGTCAGATGAGCGACAACAAGGTGCCTGATGCAGCAGAAACCTTAGTCGAAATGTAATATCACTGACACAGTCTCATGCGATGCTGAACGCATGGAAAATGCAATTCAATGTCTATTTTTCCCTGACTCAAAAAGTCATGTCATCGCGGCAACGGCAGCGGCATGACCATGCAAAAAGTCCGCTCCATCTTCCTGTCTGACATTCACCTGGGCACCAAGGCTTGCCAAGCCCACCACCTGCTTGAGTTCCTGAAGGAATATTCATCAGAATATGTATTTCTACTTGGCGACATCGTTGACTTGTGGTCAATGAGTCGAGGTGGCGTGCATTGGTCTCTGGCACAGAACACGTTTGTTCAAAAAATACTGCGTCGTGCCCGCCATGGTGAGAAAGTCATTTTCGTACCCGGCAATCATGATGAAGCCATGCGCGAATACATCGGCACGTCGTTCGGCAACATCATGGTGTCGCATGAACATATCCACATCGCGGCTGACGGCCGCAGATATTTGCTGCTACACGGCGATGAATTTGATCAGGTCACACGTCACCACAGGTGGATTGCCGTTTTGGGAGACAAGTTTTACAACCTCTTGGTTAACCTCAATATCTACTTATCCTGGCTGCGCAGAACACTCAACATTCCCGGCTACTGGTCGTTGGCAGGCTATGCCAAACGCAAAGTAAAGACAGCCGTCAATTTCATTTTCAACTTTGAAGATGCCGTCATCCGCCACGCCCGTGAACAAGGTGTGGACGGCGCCATATGTGGCCATATCCATTGGCCAATGATCAAGGAAGTCGATGGCATTTACTACATCAATTGTGGTGACTGGGTAGACAGTTGCACCGCCATTGTTGAACACCTGGATGGCCACATGGAACTCATTCAATGGAATGCAGTTGCGAAAGCCAGCGCCCCTCAATTGGCCAATACGTGAGAAACAAATAATGGAAAGTCCCCACAAAGGAAAAACAGGCTTTACGCGCTTGCTCAATGCCTTCAGGTATTCGTGTGCCGGTCTGCAAGAAGCCTTTCGCAATGAAGACGCTTTCCGTCAAGAGGTGCTGCTCGCAAGCGTTCTTGTGCCGCTGGCGTTTCTTCTGGAACATGAAATGTTCGGTCGAGCGTTGATGATTGCTGGCGTGCTATTGCTCCTCATCGTCGAGTTGCTCAATTCCGCCATTGAAGCCACGGTGGACCGCATCTCACTGGACGACCACCGACTTGCCAAGCGTGCCAAAGATATCGGTAGCGCAGCGGTTCTGATCAGTCTGCTAAATCTCGTCATCGTCTGGGTTCTTGTTTTACTGAACTAGCCATGAAAATCCTGTTTATTTCCGACGTCTATTTTCCCCGTATCAACGGTGTCTCAACCTCCATAGAAACTTTTCGACTTAACCTGCGTTCACTTGGACACACGGTCCATCTCATCGCGCCAGACTATTTGGCGCTCAGCGTTGAAGAGACCGACATCCTGCGCGTGCCGGCACGCCAAGTGCCGTTCGACCCGGAAGACCGGTTCATGAGTTACCGGTGGGTAATGAGACAACTGGACAAATTGCGCAGCGAGCAATACGACATCATCCATATACAGACACCTTTTGTGGCGCACTACCTGGGTGTCAAGTTGTCGCACCTGCTAGGCATACCTTGCGTAGAGACTTATCACACGTTTTTTGAAGAGTATCTCTACCACTACATCCCCCTTGTACCTAAAAAAGTGATGCGCTTTGTCGCGACGCGGTTTTCGCGACATCAGGGCAACAGTCTGGATGGGATGGTCGTGCCGTCACACCCCATGCTCAATATTTTGAAGTGCTACGGCATCACAACACATGCAGAAGTCATCCCGACCGGTATCCAACCGACAAGTTTCGTGTTGGGAGACCGCGCAGCGTTTCGAGACCGCTACAACATTCCACAAGACCGACCAGTGTTGCTGCTTGTTGGACGCGTTGCGCATGAAAAAAATATAGGGTTCCTGCTCAGGATGCTTGATCAAGTCAGGGGAAAAGTTGCCAACGTCCTGTTTGTCATCGCGGGTGAAGGCCCGGCGCGCGAAAGCCTGGAGCTTGACGCCAGGAAACTTGGGCTCATCGGGAGCATCATGTTCATCGGCTACCTGGATCGTCATACGGAACTGAACAGTTGCTATCGCGCCGCTGACATTTTTGTATTCTCATCGCGAACAGAAACGCAGGGACTGGTTTTGCTTGAAGCCATGGCGCAGGGTGTGCCGGTTGTTTCCACCGCAAAGTTGGGAACTCGCGAGGTATTGCGGGAAGGCTTGGGCGTATGGATTGCCCAAGAAGATGTGAGTGACTTTTCTGACAAAGTTGTCAAGCTGTTAGGCAATGCGCAAGTGCGCAAAGACCTGGGGAATGCCGGTCGAAACTATGCACTTGGGTGGTCGGCCAGCAAGCAAGCACAACGGCTGCTGAGCTTCTACCGCACAATCCTTGGCCCGGCTGAGTTGCACAAAGCCACTTCTTCATTGTGGATCAATACCAGTCCTGTAGCGCCTGTGCATGGTGTTGCGCACGGGTCTCATTGCCTGGAAGCCAAAGTGGGTGACCGCATGCCGCGCGCGACAAAAAGTCCAATAGCAACTGGTGCTGGCGGAGCACCCGCTGTTGGCGATGCTCAATCAGGGGATTAAAAATGCCGTGCCGCGAAAACAGTTGGCGTGGATTTTTCTTCACCCAAAGCCAGGAACCCATCTCTAACGTGAGCGGCAGAAATATGTTTTGCGCTTGCGCACATGACTGCTGGTACAAATGGTCCCACAAATCCCCATGCGCAAGATACTGCAAGCTTTGCGGTTCAATAATGTACCGGTGATGACTGTTCGACTGCACAAAAATGCTCTTGAGGGCGTGCATCTCCGCCAAGTGGGTGATGGGCACCCGGGTATGTGCATAGGGAAACCAGATGCGGTCGCTGGCACCAAAACCCGAATGACAATCTACGCTCAGGCTGAAGCTGCGGGGCAACAATTCAGTTTTCACCACATCGGTCACGGCCTGATTCTCAATTTCCATTGCCTGGCCTTTGAGACCGCGGTACCAAGGCAAGCCAGCGCTCAAGCGCTGCCCGCCGACCAAAAATGGCACCGGCTCTTGCGCCTCTACCGGCGCGTTTCTCATCAAGTCCACACCGTTGGGGTTGGCCCGGGTGCCAAGCGCCATGCCGCCCGGGTTGACGATGGGCATAAAGACCAGGCGAACCGATTCGAGTTGCCGGTGCAATGTGCTGTCCCATTGCAGACGCATGACCAAACTTTGCAGATACGAAATCACCACGCCAGCGCCAATGCGCTCCAGGCCGTGAACACCACCAAAATAACCCACCGCTGGCACGTCGAGCGCTGGATTGCCCAATGCAATGACATGCACCGGATAGGAGCCGCCGCCTGGCAAATTCACGTTACAGACGACGCGTGTTTCGAGCCAACCGGCACCCAATTCAATGATGCGCTCCAATGCAAGCAATTCTGGCAGCCTGGTTTGCGTCACAGTTGCTGCTGGGATATGAGTTGAAGGGCGAGCATCATGAAGGGTGAGCTTAGCGTCGGATCCTTCGCGCTTGCAACACTTACCTGGCTATGCGTCGTTATTTCGCACTGACACAAGGCTGTCATAAGGCCGGCGTAATTTGGCTTCTGCCAACTTCAAAGCGCCTGCCAGCGCCTACCCTATGTTTAACAAAAGAACTTTCTTTCGCGTCATGGCCATCCCGGCCTGTATTGCCTATGGGGTGCTCGAATTCTTTGCTTTGCAACGCTCACGTCTGATGAGTCGTCGCACCTATTCCTAGACGCCACTGCCTGGTTCTGATTTTCGCGGGCCAACGCTGCATCAACGTCTTCAAGTTGTCATCTTTCCCCATTAAATTAGCGCCATGTTGGTGGCGGGACGGACATTCCCGGCAAGCAGTGCATCAGTATTCATTGACGTGATGCTACCAACGCCATACACCAAGTCGCCGATCAGCAGATCTTGCCCTCAGTTGCTCTCACCATGTATTCACTTGGTGGCCAGGGCCAAAAATAAGGGTTCAAGACGCATAATCGATATTTCAAGTTGGTACGAAGGATCGGGTTTATGAGAATTGTTTTATGCCTGTATGACAGCGATTGAACAGGCAGCTTGCATCTTATGAAACAAAACATTCTCCCCCAAGGCCCACAAGAAATTGAGCTCAAGCTGGCCTTGCCAAGCTCTGACCCCTCGCACTTGGCAAAGCATCTGGCTCAGATACCCCTGTTGGCGCGGCGCCAGGCGACCCGCCTGCAACTGCACAACGTTTACTACGATACGCCTACGCAGGTATTGCGACAGGCGCGTATCGCATTACGAATACGGCGCGTTGGCAGCGATGCAAAACCGCAATGGCTACAGACCCTCAAAATGGGGAGTCTTGGTGACTCGGCGCTGAGCCAGCGTGGCGAATGGGAAGTGCCCGTGCCAGATGCCAGGCTCGATTTGCAGGCTCTCCAGGCGACCCCCTGGAACAATATCGATCCTGATGGAAGCGTGTTTCAGACCCTGGCGCCGAGTTTCTCAACGGTCTTCGACCGAACAATCTGGGTCGTTCGCAAACGCGATGGCAGCGTGGTCGAGGTCGCGCTGGACCTTGGGCAAATAGAAGCAAATCACTTGAATTCACCGATTTGCGAATTGGAGCTTGAATTGCTCGCGGGGTCTCCCCTTGCCCTGTTTGACATCGCCCGACAAATTGCAAAAACAACTGCCGTATTGCCAGCCAATGCCAGCAAGGCGGAGCGTGGCTACACCTTGGCCGACGGCTGCCTAGACAAGCCACTGCGCGCCCAGCCCCCCAGTCTGACGCCCAAGCTCTCATTGCACGAGACGACGCGGCGAGTATTGCGTGAGATGTTCTGCCAGTTCACCACCAACCTTGGCCTGCTATGCACCTCTGACAACCCCGAGGTGGTGCACCAGGCCCGGGTCGGTTGGCGGCGCTTTAAAAGTGCCTTGCGACTTTTCAAAGTAAGCCTCCCGGGCAACGCGATGCCGTCGTGGCAAGCGCTGCAGCCATTGTTGAATCGGTTGGGTGAAGTGCGCAATTTCGATGTTGCCTGCACAGAAACGCTGCCCCCGCTCGGCGCCGCCTATGCCGCCGGAGACAGCCGACGGGAACAAGCCTGGCAGACGATGGAACAGGCCTTGACACAGGCCGCCATCCGCCAACGCGAGCTCGCGCGCGAGGCGCTCCAGCAGAGCGCAGTCGGCGCAAGTCTGCTTGAAATCACTCAATGGCTAGAAGGATTGTCAACTTTGATGGCGCCGGACGAAGTCGCGCTTGAACCCAAAGAGCCCCTGCGGGGCTGGGCCAGGCGTCGAATCAAGCGCCTGCATGATCAGCTGCAGCTCGCCCTGCGCGACACCAGCGACCCGGACAGTCAACACCATGCTCGCATTATTGCCAAGCGAATGCGCTACGGCATCGAAGCATTACAGCCGCTGCTACCCAAAAAGCGCTCGCAACGCTGGCATGAACAGGCGACCGAGCTTCAATTGAGTATTGGCGCAGCACGCGATGTCAGTCTGGCCATCACCCTGGTTGCCAAGTTGAAAATAGAACCCGGCGTGCTTGATTTCTTGCGTGGCGTCGCGGTCGGCAGACAAAGGTGAGCTCATTCAACTCTGAAGCGCTGCTGATTGCGCCAGGCCACCCAACTATTTGTGGGGCGGACAGTCCTGGAAACACCAGGACCACCGTCCACCAGCCGCTGCACTTTCACTTCATGTGGCCATTTTCCTGGAACCTGGCCACATGCGCAACAAGGTGTTGTCGCGCTGGACGTAGTGATGGAATAAGGCTGCTGCCGCATGGGTGCCAATCAGGAAGTAACCGGCGGTCCCTACGAACTCATGGATTTCCTTGAGCCGGCCCGCCAACGCCTTGTCTGGCCCGATCAGTGCCGGGAGCTCCAGGCCAAAAAATGGAATGGGTTTGCCGGCCGCACTCAGCATGAGCCAGCCCAGCAGCGGCATGCCAATCATGATGGCGTACAGCACCAGGTGGGCCAGTTTGCCGGCCATCGCTTGCCACTGAGGCAGGGCGGCTTGCGGGCGCGGCGCGGGGTAGATCGCGCGCATTGCAAGGCGCAGCCAAACCAAGGCAAACATGAGAAGACCCAGCATGAAGTGCAGGCTTTTCAAGGCCTCACGGGGCACGCTGCCCTTGTCAAAAAGCTCGCGCAAATTAATGCTGGCATAGACGCCGATAAACAAGGCAAGCATCACCCAATGCAGCGATATTGACGCTAGGTGATATCGATCCACTGTTTTTTTAAAATTCACAGACTAACTCCCAATGTTGAAGAAGCCGGAATCCTAAAAATGTTTGCTTAAGGCGGCCTTAAATTTCAGCCATTTCAAGCGATTTGCTTACCTCTTGTCACCGTTGTTGCACGGGTCGGAATCATTAACCGTCTTTGAGCAAGGTCCATCGCATGCCTTTAAGAGATTTGTCGGTTTTCTGGGACTTCAATGGAACGCGGGTCTTGCTCGTTGAGCGCTTCGACCGGCGCTGGACGCCAGACCACAAAGCTTTGCTGCGCCTGCCGCAGGAAGACATCTGCCAAGCCACGGGTACTTCGCCCCTCATCAAGAAAGAGATCGCGCGATTTTTTTCGGACGTGACTGCTGTTCTGGCTGCAGTGTGCGCCCGATGGTCACGCCAAGAACTTCAGCATCCATTTGGCGCCGCGCGGCGCGTTTTCGATGACGCCGCCGTATGACGTGTTGTCAGCCTACCCCATGCTCGGGAAAGGTGCGAGTCAGCTAGCGCTTGGCGGCAAGAATAATCCCGCTGGCCCAGGAAAGTTTCGTGACGTGGAAGTCTTTTCGTTGTTCCAGTGTGGCGACAAGGTTGGCGACTTTCCCGGCATGACCTTCAGGCCAGTTCGGTTGCGGGAGCATGTCGTCAATGACATACAAGCCCGCCGGATTGAGCAGTTCAAGTGCGTCGTCAAGCAAACGGTACTTGCCGGCCCATGTGTCAGCAAAAATGAAATCAAAACGCTGCCCGCGAAGCGACTGCAGGAATTCATCGCCGTCGGCGCAGACCACGGTCAATCGAGGGTCCGCGCCCAAGTGGCGTTGGAGAATAGACAACAGGGCTTCGTCGTGATCGATGGTGGTCAGATGTGACCCCGAGTCCATACCATCGAGCAGCCACGCCGTAGACAAGCCCGTGCCCGAGCCAAACTCAAGAAAGCGGGCAGACGGTTTGGATGCCGCCAATGTTCGGAGCAATGAGCACGTCAGTGCTTCGGATGCCATCGTGAAACCAGCAGCGCGGGTGTCGGCCCAGATGCCTTCAAGAGATTGAGGAACATTGAGGCTGTGAAAGTCATTCATAGACGTGGGGTGGTTAAGAGATTCCATTAACCCAAGGCGAATGTTTCGCCTGGGTTCTGGTTTTGCATTGCCCGCCCTCGTGAGGCCAGCTTGCGCAACATTTGGCTATGACCAGTTTGTTGCATTTGCCTGTGGGTAACAGGTGAGAGAAGTGTAGACCGGGGTGCCCCGCAGGGGATTGCGTAGTTTTCACAAAAATCAAGTTTTTAGATATTAACTGCTTGTAAATTACATTAATTTGGAATAATCTGCCTACTTATTCGAAATATGAGGCAAACCATGAAACTGGATCGCTACGACCAGCACATACTTGAAGTGCTGCAGCAAGACGGGCGCATCAATAACCAGGACTTGGCCGACCGCATCGGCCTGTCCCCGTCACCCTGCCTGCGCCGGGTGCGTGCGCTGGAGGAATCCGGCCTGATCGTGGGCTACCGGGCGGTGCTGGACGCCAAAAAACTGGGCCTGACGCTGCTGGCGCTGATCAACGTCTCCATGGACCTGCACACGCCCGAGCGTTTTGCCAACTTCGAGGCGACCGTGTGCGCATTACCCGAGGTGCTGGACTGCCTGCTGATCACCGGGCAGGATGCCGACTACCAGCTCAAGGTGGCCGTGCGCGACATGGATCACTACCAATCTTTGCTGCTTGACCAGCTCACCCGCATTGAGGGCGTGACCGGCGTGCATTCCAGCTTCGTGTTGCGCCGGGTGGTGAGTAAAACGGCGCTGGCGGTGTTGGCGGGGTGAGCCTTGTCGTCGATCTTCAGCGCTGCGTCGATGCCTGACCTTGCGCCGGGCAAATACCCTGGCATTGCGGCCGCAGAAGTTTGTGCTACAGACGACTCGGCAAACTGCCAAGAGAATTGGCAGTGGGTAGCGCGGTGCCGCCACCACGATAGAACCTAAGATAGGGCCCGTATTAAAAATCGAACTCGGGATATCTGATGGATTGGTCAAGAGAAGAAGTAGAAGCAATCGTTGCCGACTATTTACAAATGCTGACGATGGAACTTGCTGGTCAGAATTTCAACAAAACCGAGCATCGGCGCAGGCTGCAGTCCAACCTGAATAGCCGATCTGATGGATCCATCGAATTCAAGCACGGAAACATTAGCGCGGCGATGATTGATTTAGGGTTCCCATACATCCGTGGCTATAAACCCCGTGCCAACTATCAAGCACTTCTTGGAATAGTCGCAGAACAACAAGTCAACGGGAAAACAACCTTGGATCAAGTGGCTCTTGCCGCCGTGCAACAACCGGCTGTTGCACCAATCCAGACTGACTTCTCCAGAGTGAAGTCAGATGCCCCGATCAAACAGCATCGGGTAAAGGAATTTGAATCTACCCCGCTTTTCAGAGCTGTAAAACGTGACTACCTTGAGCGCGAAGCCCGTAACCAGTCTTTGGGGTTAGCGGGTGAGGAGTTTGTAGCCTTGTTCGAGCACTGGCGTCTCATCGAACTAGGTCAACAACGGCTGGCAGAAAAAATTGAGCACGTTTCCCGAACAAAGGGGGATGGTCTTGGTTATGACGTTCTTTCGTATGACTCCGATGGGAAAGAGCGATTTATTGAGGTCAAGACGACAACTTTTGGCCGCGACACACCATTTTTTGTTTCGCGCGGTGAGTTGGCTCTCTCACACGGAGCAAAAGACCAGTTTCACCTTTATCGTCTGTTCGAATTTAGGAATGCCCCTCGATTGTTTGATCTTCCGGGCTCGCTTGATCAGCATTGTGTCTTGGACCCTGTGACCTATCGAGCCAGCTTTGGCTGACCATGACACTCACATCAAAACTTGTGATGTGCCGACCGTGAAACAAGCCAAGGTGCAAGCCTGGAGTCCCACGCCAGGCCACCGCTTTCTGCGCTCAACTGTCTATGGGGCTTGCCCGCAGGGCTTCTACCGCCAGGCGCAGGTCGGCGCTCCACGCACGCCGTCCACGCTCTTGGGCTGATTGCTGCTCGCCAAAGATCAAGGTCGCGCACAGCGGCGGCGCGGTCAGCATGCGCCACATGGAGCCGATTAGCGTGTCGCTATTGATGTAGCACGGTGCCAGGCTGTGCGCGGCGCTGGCGGCATCCGAAAACCGCAGCGCCACTGGCTGCACCGGCGCATTGGCGGCAATGGCGGCTTGCACCAGGTTGGCATGAAATGGCAGCACGCCAACGCCATCACTGCTGGTGCCCTCTGGAAACACCACTATCGAGTCGCCAGCATGCAGGCTATCTGCCATCTGTTGCACCACGCGCAAAGCGTCACGCCGGGACTCGCGCTCGATAAACAAGGTGCCGACCGCCGCGGCCAGAGTTCCGATCAGGGGCCAGCGCCCAACATCGGCTTTGGCGACAAAGCGGCAATGGCAGACCGCATAAATCACATAAATATCGAGCCACGAGATGTGGTTACACACCAGCAACAAGGGGCCACGCTTTGGCGGCCTGCCAACTACTACCAATTTGATAGCTAACAGCGCAAGAAGGGCGAGGGCCCAGGCCCTGATTCGTTCTTGCTTTTGGGGGGTAGTCAGTCCTGGAAACACCAGGACCACCGTCCACCAGCCGCGCACCAGATGCAGCAGCACACATGCCAGTTTCCAGCTGGCGCGAACCCTGGGAGCGATCGGCTTCATCAAACCTGAACAGCACTGGCTCGCCACGCAGACGTGCAAAGTGCACGCCTGCGCGGCCAGACGCCGATGATGATCATTTGAACCCTGGCATCGACATGAAGCATCACGCTCAGAGTGCGGGCAGGCCGCTGAGGTAGCCGATGGCGGCGCTCTTCTTGTTGTTCCAGTTCGCATTGATCAGCGGATCGGCACCGACCTTGACGACGGAGTGGATCGCCGTCCAGTCACCCGCGTGCTGGAAGTTGCTCATGATGTAAGAGAAACCGTTGAGCTTGTCCACCGCCTGCAGGCCGGTCGACTCCGCACCGGCAGGCACCGACAAAATGCGCGACAGTTTCTTGGTGTCCACGTTGTAGGCCCACAGGAAGTTGTTGACGTGCATGCCCGAGTCTTCGCCGATGTACAGCGTGCGCAGTTTTTCGGAAAACTTGAGGTTGTCCGGATTGGCCACTTTGTCGACGTTGGCGGTGTTGCCCACGGCGTCGGGTGCGGCCAAGTCTTCACCCACCAGTGCTGGAACAGTAGCCATGACGGTGGGCACCCAGTCACTGCCGATGGTCGTGCCCGCCTTGTCCTTCTGGCCTGTCGACAGCTTGAGTTCGTAGGTGGCACCGGCCGAGATGGCGCCCACTTGAATGTCACCAGCCGTATCCGACATGCTTTTCTGGATGTACGACATGGCAATGTACGCCACCTTGTCCTTGCGGTTGAGCGTAACCCCCTCCATCTTGGTGAATTCCATTGAGCCACCCATCAAGGCGGCATAGCGATGGGATTCCAGGAAGGCCGCAGCTTTTTCCTGGCCGACGGTGAACTTGACCCATTCGGTCGCACCGTTGAAGGCGATCTTGGTGTAGCTCGCATCCAGCGGATCGGTCTTCTTGACGGTGACGATGTCGCTGGCCTTGAGCGTGTCTGCCAAGGCCTTGATTTCAGCGCTGGTGGCGCTGCCCAGCTTGATCCAGGTGAGAGTGGCGGCACCGCCCGCGGTGGCCGAGGTCTGGGTCCATTTGGCAACGTACAGACTGCCGGCACTCAGGTCTTTTTCCTTGTCGGCGATGAACATGAACAGACCGGTGTTGGTGCCGTCATCACCCATCAACACGGTCTTGTTGTCGGGGCAGACTTCGACCAGTTCGCGCGCGATGCGGCCAAGGCAATAGTGCTTGACGATGGAGGCCGTGCCATCGGGGTTGACCGTGACTTCCGGCACGTGGCCGTAGTGGTAGGGGTTGGCGGCGGTGGTGCTGCCGTACAGGTTCTTGCTGAACTCCTGGAACATGGTGTTGCTGGCGATGTTCGCGGCGTCAGGTTCGTATTCTTCGCTGGAGAGGTGAGTGTTCCAGGGCGACAGGCTGGAGGCGCAGGTGATCCACAGGCCGTTGGCCGGCTTGGTGTCCACGTTGAAATGCTTGACGGCCTTCAGCGCGCCCGTCGTCTTGTCCTGATCCAGGGTGGTGATGGAAATGGGCGATGGCAATTTTCCGTACATGCTGACGCCAGCGTTGTTAAACGTTTTGTATTCGTACTGCGTCACCAGGAACAGCGTGTTGCCCGTGACGCCCGCCACCGCCGGGTTGGCCAGGGAAATCAGGGAGTTGCCGTCCGGACAATCGGAGTAGAACGGCTCAGACGTGGTGCCCGACGTGTCCATGATGGGGTTGCCGTTGATGTCATAGTAAGCGCCCGCAATCACGCTGGCGCTGCCGTTCTTGAGCGTGTCGCCGGTCTTGAACAGGGTGTTGTAGGTCAGTGCCTGGGTCTTCGTGCTGGCATCGGAATAGCTGATCTTGACGCTGGCGCTGGTGAAAGTGGTAGCGCGTTGTACATCGGTCATGGTGGCAGGCATGCCGATGAACTCCACGCCCGTGGGGGCAACGGCTGTTGCGGCATCGCTGCCACCACAGGCGCTCAGACCCAAGCTTCCCAGTCCCAACGTGGCAACGCCCCCGAGCGCGCCTTTGAGCACTTGGCGGCGCTGCAGGTGAGCGGCTCCTGGCGCAATGCGCTCAGGCTTGCCGGATGCGGTGTTGGTGAGTGAAAAATTTGACTTCATGGAGACTCCTCGGGTTGAAAAGCCATCAGCATAAAAACCAATAATGACAGGATGACGGCTGTTTTATGACAGTTCCGTGAAACACCGCGAGCCATGGCGATGACACGTGTGTGTGTCCAAGCAAACCCGTCAAATTGGACCTGCAACTTGACGAATTTGTATCAAACAATATAAACTGTATAAATCGTTTTTTTAAAGGACAGTTCACCATGGTCACAACAGACAAGAAAATCGTTTCTGCCAAACCTGCAAAAACAGCCGCAACAGCAGTGGTTCGCGCCAAGGTCACGCCAGCGCCAGTAGCGCCTGCCACCTTGGCAAAAGTTGCGCCCAAACGTAGCGCCAAACCAGTTGCCATGCCTAAGACTGAAAAGCCCGCCAAGGTGAAAAAACCGAAACTGGTACGCGACAGCTTTACCATCCCCAAGGCTGAATACACCGTGCTCGACGACCTCAAGCAACGCGCTGGCAAGCTGGCCCATGCCGTCAAGAAAAGTGAATTGCTCCGCGCCGGCATCAAAGCCCTGGCTGCCATGCCAGACGGGGCTTTTCTGGCCGCGCTGAAGGCCGTGCCAGCCATCAAGACCGGGCGCCCCAACAAAGATTGAGCCTGCGCGACCTTCTGCCGGACCGCATCTGAAAATGCCGCGCTGGTGGATTCGCTAAATGACCTCGGGCGACTGTACCGCGACGACCACAGTCTGGGACTGTGCTTCGCGCTGGCGATTGCGCAGCCACCAGACCGCCCCTTTTTTGACCGCGCATTCGGTCGCGTTTAGACCGAGCAACTGGGCGATGGTTTGGCCCAACGTAGGTTGATGACCCACCACCAGCACGGTGCCTTTTGCAAGCGGCCATTGAACCAGCGCCAGCAACTGGTCGGCACTGGCGCCCGGCGCCAGTTCTTCTCGCAACTTGTATTTGCGGCCCAGTGCCTGCGCAGTTTGCTCACAACGGCGTGCCGGGCTAACAAAAATGCGCGTCCCTTCGGGCAACTGACGGTCGAGCCAGTTCGCCATGCGCGCGGCCTGTTTTTCGCCACGCGACGTGAGTGAGCGGGCCATGTCGTCACAGCTCTCCAGCCATTCCTGTGCCTCCGCGTGACGCCATAAGATCAGATCCATATCAGCCTGCGCGTCTGTCGTCCTGTCCGGCGTAGCGCGCCATCAGGGCAGCTTGGGCACCATGCGCCAGGCGTGGATGCTCGCATTTGACGCGCGCATAGGTGCCGTCCGGCAGCAAGTCCCACGCGTCCACACCGTCATGCAAATAGGCGACTAACTCTTCATCAACAATGCGTTGGCGCTGCGCCGGGTCCGTGACTGGCCAGGCCAGTTCTACCCGGCGCAGCATGTTGCGATTCATCCAGTCGGCGCTGGACAGGTAAAGCTCTTCCACGTCATCATGGCGAAAGTAGAAGACCCGCGAGTGCTCCAGAAACCGGCCAATGATGGAGCGGACCCGGATGTTGTCAGTGACACCCGGCACCTGGGCTGGCAGCATGCAGGCACCGCGTACCATCAGGTCAATCCTGACGCCCTTCTGCCCGGCTTGAATCAATGCATAGATGAGTGCTTCATCCGTCAAGGCATTCATCTTGGCAACGATGCGAGCGACCCCACCCGACGCGGCCACGGCACCCAGTTTATTGATTTTTTCGAGCAGCCTGCGCTGCAGATAAAACGGCGCCAACAACACCCGCTTGAGTTTGGGTAGCAGACTATGGCTGGCCAAATGAACAAACACATGTTCAACATCGGCCGTGAGGACCGTGTCGGCCGTGAGGTGGCCCCAATCGGTGTACAGGCGCGCCGTGCGAGGGTTGTAGTTGCCGGTAGACAGGTGCGCGTAACGCACCAGCTTTTTGCCTTCGCGGCGGGTGATCAGCATCATCTTGGCATGGGTTTTAAGCCCCACCACACCGTACAGAACCTGTGCACCAATGGATTCGAGCATCTCGGACCAGTTGATGTTGGCCTCCTCGTCAAACCGGGCCTTGAGTTCCACCACCACAGTGACTTCTTTGCCACGCCGTACCGCCTCGCGCAGCAAATCCATCAGCTCTGAGTCAACGCCCGTGCGATAGATCGTCTGTTTGATCGCCAGCACCTGCGGGTCATTCACGGCTTCACGTAAAAATGCCAGGACGCCGCCAAAGCTCTCAAACGGTTGGTGAATCAAGACGTCGCCCAGCTTGAGTTGCTCAAAAAACGATACACCTGGCGTCAGCTGCGTCGGATAACACGACTGATAGGTGGGAAAACACAATTTCGGCAAAGGCACCAGATCGATCAACTGCGTCAACCGAACCAGATTGACCGGACCGGGCACGCGGTACAAGGACTGCTCTGGCAAATTGAACTGCTCGCGCAGAAACGCTGACAAGTACTCTGAACACCCAGCCGACACTTCGAGCCGCACCGCTTGTCCAAATTGACGAGATTCCAGGCCTTGACGCAAGGCTGTGCGCAAATTCCTGACGTCATCTTCATCCACGGCGAGATCGGAATGGCGCGTCACCCGGAACTGTGAGAATTGCCCGACCTCACGTCCCGGGAACAGCTCGGCCAGATGTCCCCGAATCACGCTGGAAAGGGAGACGAAGTGGTAAGTTTTACCCGATATTTTTTCCGGCATGCGGATCATGCGCGGTAAAACACGCGGCACCTTCACGATGGCAATCTCGTTCTTTCGGCCAAACGCATCGTGGCCACCCAGGCGCACGATGAAATTGAGCGACTTATTGGCCACTTGCGGAAACGGATGCGAAGGGTCCAACCCGACGGGAATCAGCAAAGGGCGCACTTCGCGCTCAAAGAACTGCTTGACCCAGCGCCGCTGGGCCTCGTTACGCTCACCATGGGAGACCACCTTGATGCCCTGCGCCTCCAGTGTCGGCATCACGTGATTGTTGTACAGCGCATACTGGCTCGCGACCAAGGTGTGTGCCGTCATGGCAAGCCGCTCAAATGACGCCACCGTATAGTCTCCCTTGGCATCCTGACGCTGGTTGGCCACCAGATGAGGCTCCGCCCGAACCTCAAAAAACTCATCCAGATTGGAAGACACAATGCACAAATAGCGCAGCCGCTCCAGCGGCGGAACGTCTTTGCGCCGGGCCCAATCCAGCACCCGCTCGTTGAACGCAAAAATGCTGTGGTCGCGATCAAGAAGCGTCACCACTGCAGTGGTCGGCATCAATTTTGGCTGACGAAAGAATGAAGACATGATGCCCCAAGGCTCGTTTATTACAGACAGATGACTGATTGTTGACCGTGTTGGTGACAATCGTGTGACAACAGCTTACTCCGCACCCAGCTCAACGGGCGCAACGCGATATCGAGCGTGCCTTGTCTGCGACCTATGCGGGTTGCCGCGCTGATTCGCCGGGGGCAGGAAAACAGCGCGGATTTCGAGGCGGTCGCCACTGAAATGCTACCGTTTTATCCGCGATTTCCGCATTGGAATTGGCTCCCGGCGGCGTCATTCAAAACGTGGTGCCCCTGGCGGGCAATGAAAAAAGCATTGGCTTTGACCCGTTACCGGATGCCACCCAGAACAAAGAAGCGATCAAGGCTGTCGGCGCCAATTGATTTGAGCGTCAGGATCACCGGCCTGGCTTATCGCTGTGCGACACATCAAAGCCATCAGCCACGTAGGCGGGACCTTTCATGAGCCAGACAATGACACAGCCGATGGTCACCGTCACCGCCAGCGTCCAGACAAAGATCACCAAACCGATCATCACAAAATCAAACAGTTGAATGCGTCGCGCCAGCTCGGCCGCGCTGCCGTCGACGATCAAAAAACGGGCGGCCAGCGACATCAGGGCCGGCAGCAGCGTACCCGCCAGACACACAGTCGGCATGAGGCGCAGCAAGCGCCACTCAAACCCGTAAGGCGTTTGCTGAAATCCGGGCAATTTTCGAAGCCAGTTCATGCCAAGATTTTAAGAGGATAGCCAATATTTTGCCGCCATCAACGCGCACAGCACCCCGACCAGGAAGCTCAGCTGCTTGCCGCTAACGTAGCCACTTTTGCAAAAACTGAGCCTGACCCATGGCCGGGTCAAGTTGGTAGTTGGCAAATCCAACGCGGTGATAGAGTTTGATAGCGCCCGCGTTGCCGTGCAGCACTTCGAGCGTGAGTTTGCAAGCACCCCGCTCACGCGCTATCTTCTCAGCCAGATCGAGCATCTTCTCGGCGACACGCTGCCCCCGGTACGCAGGCAACACGGCCACATCGTGTACGTTGACCAAAGGCTGACAGGCAAAGGTCGAGAAGCCTTCAATGCAATTCACAAACCCAACAGGAAGACCACCGCCAAGACCGTCCACATCATCAAACGCCAGCACACTGAAGGCCTGCGGGCGCGCTGCGAGTGCCGGGATGAGATTGACTTTGGCGAATTCACTCAGGGGCTCGGCACCCCCCATCGGATCCTGGGCATAGGCGTCCAGCAAGCTCACAAGTGCTTCCGCATGCACGGGGTTGGCGTAATCAGCGCGACAAACGCGCAGGGAAGTGTTGGGCGCCATGGTCATACCGAGAGGGTGTTGGCAATCCGCTCGGCGCACACCCTGGCCTGGACGGCGTCACGCGCCTCCACCATCACGCGCACCAAGGGCTCTGTGCCACTGGCACGAATCAGCAATCGGCCAGCGGCACCCAGTTCTGTCTCCACGGCCCGCGATTCGCTGGCAAGGTTGGCGCTAAGCTGCCAGTCCTGGCCTGGTTGCAAGCGAACATTGATCAGCGTCTGCGGAAATAGCGTTACTTCAGCGAGCAACTCAGCCAACTTTTTCCCGCTACGTACGCAGGCTTGCAGCACCTGCAGAGCCGAGATTAGCCCATCGCCGGTGGTATGTTTGTCCAGCGCCAGCAAGTGGCCAGAGCCTTCTCCACCAAGCAGCCACTTGTGCTTTTCAAGCTCTTCCAGCACATAACGATCCCCCACCTTGGCGCGCACAAACTGAACCCCACGGGCTCGAAGCGCCACCTCCACGGCCATATTGGTCATCAAGGTACCCACCACACCCGGTACCGGTTCATCGCGCCCCAGACGCTCGTCCACCAACAGATATAACAGCTCATCTCCGTTGTACAGACGGCCCGCATGGTCAACCAGTTGCAGACGATCAGCATCGCCATCGAGCGCCACACCAAAATCAGCCTGGTGCGCCTTGACGGCTTCAACCAGTGCCTGCGGATGTGTGGCGCCCACCTCGTGATTGATGTTTAAACCGTCGGGCGAACAGCCAATGGCGACGACTTCTGCCCCCAATTCGTGAAACACCTTGGGTGCCACCTGGTAGGCCGCACCATGCGCAGCATCCACCACGATCTTGATCCCCTTGAGCGTGAGGTCGTTGGCAAACGTACTTTTGCAAAATTCAATATAACGGCCTGCGGCATCATCGAGTCGCCGCGTCTTGCCCAGGCTGGCGGAATCAGCCCATACCGGTGACTCATCCAGTGCAGCCTCCACGTCATGCTCCCAAACGTCTGGCAGTTTGCTGCCTTGAGCATTGAAAAACTTGATGCCATTGTCGGCAAAAGGGTTGTGGCTGGCGCTGATGACCACGCCCAGCGAGGCACGCTGAGCGCGCGTGAGGTAGGCCACGCCTGGCGTCGGCAAGGGACCCAGCAACACGACATCGACACCGGCAGAATTGAAACCACTCTCCAGCGCGCTCTCCAGCATGTAGCCCGAGATGCGGGTGTCCTTGCCAATCAGCACGGTGGGACGCGCTTCTGATTTTTTGAGCACACGACCCACCGCATGGGCCAGACGCAACACAAAATCAGGGGTGATGGGCGCTTGCCCAACCGTGCCGCGAATACCATCCGTGCCAAAATATTTTCTAGTCATTGATCTACTCTTGCCTGTTTGTTAAATGAACTCGACGCCAACTATCTTATAGCGCCTAGCACCTTGAGAGCCTGCACGGTTTCCCGCACGTCATGCACACGGACAATGGCTGCGCCACGCTCCACTGCCAATAACGCAGCGGCCACACTGGGCACCAGGCGCTCATGAACATCCAGTGTCGCCACGGCGGCCAGCGAGGTGGCTGTGACCGCTGCCAATGATGATTTTCGCGACCAACCGACCAGCAGCGGATAAGCCGCACCAAGCAGCTCACCCTGCCGTGCCAGTAGCGCAAAATTCTGTGCCACGGTCTTGCCAAAACCAATGCCGGGGTCAATGACGATACGATTCTTTTCTACTCCTAGCCCATGCAGCGCCTGGGCTACATGCTCCAAAAACAATAGCACCTGCGACACCACGTCACCCTCCATGGGGGCCACCTGCATCGTCAAGGGTTCACGGTGCATGTGCATCAGACAGACGCCACAGCTGGGGTGCTGTGCCACAACTTGCATGGCGCTCAAGGCAGCGGGCGCGGAACTGGCACAGGGCTCAGTCCAACGCAAAGCCCAAATGTCGTTGATGATGTCAACGCCGAGGTCCAGCACGGCTTGCATGACTTTTGGCTTGTAGGTGTCGACCGACACCGGCACACCCAAGCGAACCGCTTCACGCACGATCGGCAGCACCCGCGCCAGCTCTTCATCCAGTGGCAAGGGCAAAGCACCGGGACGGGTTGACTCCCCCCCGATATCCAAAATGTCAGCCCCCTCTTTGAGCAGCGTCTCACAGTGCCGCAGAGCCGCTGCAGTGGAGGCATGCTGACCACCATCCGAGAACGAGTCGGGTGTGATGTTGACAATGCCCATCACCTTGGGGCGGCTGAGGTCAATCAGGAATCGGGCCGTGTTCCATTTCATGGTGATAAAGCGCGCTAAAAATTTGAGATTAACAACTGCTGCATGCCAGCTCCGGCAGGGGGCAAAACAGAAACGGGGCTTGTCGCCCCGTTTTTTTGATCAATACCGTTTTCAGGCAGCCGTAGGCGCCACATCCGTTTTTACGGCGGGCGTGCCACCACTGTTGCTGCTGTCTCCCCCGGCAGACGGGATACGTGGCGTCCAGTCTTTCGGCGGACGGGGCTCTTTACCGGCCATGATGTCATCGAGCTGTTCGCTGTCAATGGTTTCCCACTCCAGCAAGGCCTTGGCCATGGCGTGCATCTTGTCGCGATTGTCTTCAATGAGCTTGCGCGCCAAGCTGTATTGCTGGTCAATGATGCGGCGCACCTCGGCATCAACCTTCTGCATGGTCTCTTCGCTCATGGTGGTGGTCTTGGTGACAGAGCGCCCCAAAAACACCTCGCCCTCATTCTCGGCATAGACCATGGGGCCCAGGGCATCGGTCATGCCATAACGCGTCACCATATCACGCGCAATATGGGTGGCACGCTCAAAATCGTTGCTGGCACCGGTGGTCATCTGGTTCATGAACACTTCTTCAGCAATCCGGCCACCAAACAGCATGCTGATCTGGTGCAGCATGTATTCGCTGTCGTAGCTGTAGCGGTCTTGCGCTGGCAAACTCATGGTGACACCCAAGGCACGACCGCGCGGAATGATGGTCACCTTGTGCACCGGATCGCACTTGGACAACAACTTACCGATCAACGCGTGACCCGACTCGTGATAAGCCGTGTTCTTGCGCTCGCTTTCGGGCATGACCATGCTCTTGCGCTCCGGGCCCATCAGGATTTTGTCCTTGGCTTTCTCAAAGTCCTGCATTTCTACCGTACGGGCATTGCGACGTGCTGCCATCAAGGCCGCCTCATTGCACAAATTAGCGAGATCGGCACCCGACATGCCAGGTGTACCGCGCGCGATCACCCCGGCATTGACATCCTGACCCAAGGGCACTTTGCGCATGTGCACATTGAGAATTTGCTCACGGCCCCGAATATCGGGCAAAGTGACATACACCTGCCGGTCAAAACGGCCTGGACGCAGCAATGCGGAATCAAGAATGTCGGGACGATTGGTGGCAGCCACCACGATCACGCCAACATTGGTCTCAAAACCATCCATCTCAACCAGCATCTGGTTCAGGGTTTGCTCACGCTCATCATTGCCGCCACCGAGGCCAGCACCACGTTGCCGACCCACAGCATCAATTTCATCGATAAAGATAATGCAAGGCGCATTTTTCTTGGCGTTCTCAAACATGTCGCGCACCCGGGAAGCACCGACGCCGACGAACATTTCAACAAAATCTGAACCCGAGATCGAAAAGAACGGAACCTTGGCCTCACCGGCAATGCCTTTGGCCAGCAGCGTCTTGCCGGTGCCGGGCGGGCCCACCAGCAACAGGCCGCGCGGAATGCGCCCCCCCAGTTTCTGGAATTTGGCCGGGTCTTTCAGAAAGTCCACCACCTCCTTGACTTCTTCCTTGGCCTCGTCACAACCCGCAACATCAGCGAAGGTCACCAAGTTGGTGTTTTCGTCAAGCAGACGTGCCTTGGATTTACCAAAACTGAAGGCCCCACCCTTGCCGCCGCCCTGCATCTGGCGCATAAAGTAAACCCAGACACCGATCAACAAGAGCATCGGTCCCCAACTGACCAGCAGCGTCATGAGCAAAGAACCTTCTTCGCGGGGTTTGACATCAAACTTGACATCATTGGCGATCAGGTCACCCACCAGACCACGGTCCAGGTAAGTCGCGGTGGTCCTGACCCTGCGGTCATCGGTCGTCACAGCCACAATCTCAGTACCGCCCTGCCCCTCCTGGATGACGGCGCTCTTGATGCGGTTGTTGCGCACTTCCTCCAAAAAGTCAGAGTAGCCCAGATACCCGGCGCTCGCCGGTCCACGCGCATCAAACTGCTTGAATACGGTGAAAAGCACAAGGGCAATAACAAGCCAGACGGCAATTTTTGAAAACCACTGATTATTCAAGCGACGCTCCAAAGGGTGAGCAAATAAGAAGACAGAGATAACTTGGGTGGCATTTTAGGCGTTTCAAGATGCACTGGGCATGGTTTTCTGCCGTTCAGCCTCAGACAAAGCATGGGATTCAATGCGGCTTCAAACCCAGGCCCACCAGGAACGTTTCCGATGACTTGTCACGGGATGCCTTGGGTTTGATCCGCTTGACCAGCATAAAGGTTTCCTTGAATCGCTTGACCAGTGGGTCGTAGCAAGCGCCATGAAACACTTTTGCCACCAGCGCGCCCTCCGGCTTCATGTGGTTCTGGGTGAATTCAAGCGCCAACTCAACCAGATGTTCAATGCGGGCAGCGTCGGCAGAGTCAATGCCCGACAAGTTGGGGGCCATATCGGAAACCACCACATCGGCCAGCCGCCCCTTCATTTCAGCCTCCAGCTGCAGCAGGACCTCGGGCTCCCGAAAATCCCCCTGCAAGAAGACGACGCCTTCCACCGGCTCCATCGGCAGGATATCGAGCGCAATGATGGTGCCGTTGAGCGCCCCGACCGCCGCGCCGCCGCCGGTGGCGGTTTTGGGTGACATTTTGCGGCGCACGTACTGGCTCCACGCGCCGGGGGTTGAGCCCAGATCCACCACCAACTGACCCGGCTTGATCAAACCCAGCGTTTCATCGATTTCCTTGAGCTTGTACGCGGCGCGGGCACGGTAACCTTCGAGCTTTGCCAATTTGACGTAGGTGTCATTGACGTGGTCGTTTAACCAGGCCCGATTGACCTTACTGCTTTTAGTTTTGGATTTCATTTTGACCTTCCTCGCCGATAATATAGACATGTCTCAAATTCAACTGACCCCCGCCCAACGCAAAGTACACCGCTCAGAAGCACACCACCTTGACCCAGTGGTCATGGTTGGGGGTGACGGGCTCACCGCCGCGGTTAAAAAGGAAGCCGATGCCGCCTTGAACGCGCACGGGCTGATCAAGATTCGTGTTTTCTCGGACGATCGGGCCGCACGCGAAGCCATGTTTCAAACCCTGGCCGACGAACTGGGCGCCGCACCGATTCAGCATATCGGCAAGCTGCTGGTACTCTGGCGACCGATGCCGGAACGAGAAAAAACAGTTGATGAAGATCGCATGCCCGGCCCACGCGACTTCAAAGTACTCAAATACAGCAAACGCGGAGGCCAGCGTCCCGAAGTCAAAACCCTGCGTGTGCTGGGCAACCAGCGCCTCACCCCAGGGGGCCAGGTCAAACGCGCCAAACCGAAGCAAATCAGCATCAAAAAGCGCAGTCAAACCTGAAATTCTGAAACCTTGCGGGACAGACCGGAGCTACCGACCCAGCTCTTTTCAAGAACGCTGCGGCGTCAACTTCCAGAACGTCGCCCCAGCGCACAACCATTGCAGCAAATACATCGCGCTGCCCACGCTGTGCCACAAGCGCAAATTCTCGCGCGCCACAATGCGGGGCGCCACGGCAAACTCGGCCAGCAGCGCCAACAACATCCCTGATACTATAAAAATAGTAGCTGCTTGCGCAACAGGGACGGGGGCTAGAGCCTGATTTTGCCTTGAGCTCATGAGCAGCAACAAAGCACACACACAAGACACCCAGGTCTGAGCGGCGAACAGGCGTGCAGCCATATTGCCCGCCAGCGCCGGGGTTGGCAAAGTCGCAAACAGCATGGGCACGACCAGGAAACCAATCGTGCTCAGGCTGCCCCACCACAGTGCAGCCGCCCACAACGGCAACCGTGACATCAGCTTAGACGTAGCTCACCGCCACCACTTCATAGTGTTTGATGCCACCCGGCGCCTGCACTTCGGCAGTGTCACCCTGCTCTTTGCCAATCAGCGCCCGGGCAATCGGGCTGCCAATGTTGATCAAGCCCAGTTTGATGTCGGCTTCATCTTCGCCGACGATCTGGTAAGTCACTGCTGCGCCAGACGCCTCGTCCTCAAGTTGCACCGTGGCACCAAACACCACCCGGCCTTCCGCATGCAGTTCAACCGGATCAATGACCTGGCAGACCGAGAGCTTGCCTTCAATCTCCTGAATACGCCCTTCGATAAAGCCCTGCTTGTCTTTGGCGACCTCGTACTCGGCGTTTTCGCTCAGGTCACCCTGGGCGCGCGCCTCGGCGATGGCGTTGATGACCCAGGGGCGATCAACCGTTTTCAGCTTGTGCAACTCGGCTTTGAGCTTTTCGGCACCGCGTTTGGTAATAGGAAGGGTAGCCACGTACTGCTCCGTTAAAGGGAATGGGGTATAAAAATAAAACCGCCGAGCGTTACCGTTCGGCGGCATTGACTAAGAGTTCGAGGGGCAACCGTATTTTTGGAAGTTTGCGCAACAGACGGAAGTTACGCGAAACTGGCAAGCTGCGCCCCCAATTGGCTAGATTATGCAGTGATTGTCAGGTCACATCAAGCACCAGCCAACTGGGCATGCATTTCCTGGATCGAAATAACACTTAGGTCGTCCATGTAGCGCATCCCCTGCACGGCCGCCTCGGCGCCGGCAATGGTCGTGAAGGTGGTCACCCGCCCGAACAAAGCCGAGGTGCGAATATGACGCGAGTCCGCAATCGCATTGCGCCGCTCTTCCACCGTGTTGATGACCAGCGCAATTTCCTGGTTTTTGATCATGTCCACAATGTTTGGCCGTCCTTCGGTCACCTTGTTGACCGTCGCACAGGTCACACCGGCCGCGTTGATGGCCAAGGCCGTGCCCTTGGTTGCCAGTACCGTGAACCCCAGGTCAACCAGATCACGCGCGACCTCAATGACACGGGGTTTGTCGTTGTTTTTGACCGAGATGAACACCTTGCCTGCAGGCTCGCCAGAGGGGGTGCGCGGTCGGGGCAATTTGGTACCGGCCCCGATTTGAGACTTCACAAAGGCCTCACCAAAAGTCTTGCCCACGCCCATCACCTCGCCGGTGGACTTCATCTCGGGGCCGAGAATGGTATCAACACCAGGAAATTTGACAAATGGAAACACCGCTTCTTTCACGCTGAAATAGGGTGGCGTTACTTCCGTCCCGATGCCCTGAGAGGCGAGCGACTGACCGACCATGCAGCGGGCCGCCACTTTGGCCAACTGAACACCGGTGGCTTTGGACACAAAGGGCACGGTGCGGGAAGCTCTTGGATTGACTTCCAGCACAAAAATAACATCAGCGCCATCCAGGGTCTGAATGGCGAACTGCACATTCATCAAACCGACCACGTTCAAGGCCTCGGCCATGGCAGCCGTCTGCCGCTTGATCTCTGTCACTGTTTCAGCACACAAGCTGTAGGGCGGCAGCGAGCAGGCCGAGTCGCCACTGTGCACGCCTGCCTGTTCAATGTGTTCCATCACGCCGCCGATGAAGGTTTGCCCCTGCGCGTCGCGCACACAGTCCACATCGCACTCAATGGCGTCATTCAAGAACCGGTCCAGCAGCACCGGCGAATCGTGGCTGACCTTGACCGCCTCGCGCATGTAACGCTCCAGGTCGCGCTGCTCATGCACAATTTCCATGGCCCGGCCACCCAGCACATAGCTCGGTCGCACCACCAGCGGGTAGCCCAGCGCGGCCGCTTTTTCAAGCGCCTCGGCCTCGGTGCGGGCAGTCGCGTTGGCGGGCTGACGAAGCCCAAGTTCGTGCAGCAACTTTTGAAAGCGCTCACGGTCTTCGGCGGCGTCAATCATGTCAGGCGAGGTGCCGATGATGGGCACGCCGTTGGCTTCCAGCGCCAACGCCAGTTTGAGTGGCGTCTGGCCCCCGTACTGCACGATCACGCCATACGGCTTTTCCTTGTCCACTATCTCCAGCACGTCTTCCAGCGTGACCGGCTCAAAATAGAGACGATCCGAGGTGTCGTAGTCGGTCGACACAGTCTCGGGATTGCAGTTGACCATGATGGTCTCATAGCCGTCTTCGCGCATCGCCAGCGCCGCATGCACGCAGCAGTAGTCAAACTCAATGCCCTGGCCAATGCGGTTCGGACCACCGCCGAGCACCATGATTTTTTTGCGGTCCGTGGGATCGGCCTCGCACTCGCTGCCGGTGTCGAACGGGCTGGACGACTCATAGGTCGAGTACAGATACGCCGTGTTGGTGGCGAACTCGGCCGCGCAGGTGTCAACGCGCTTGTAGACCGGGCGCACACCCAGTGCGTGGCGCTTCTCACGCACAGCCGTGTCGGTGGTCTTGAACTGTTTGGCCAGGCGCCGATCGGAAAATCCTTTTTGCTTCAAAGCGCGCAAGGTCGCGCCGTCCATCGCATCCAGCGCGGAGCCTTGTTCCGGCGCGGGCAAGCGCTCAATCTCCAGCTCAATCTTGACGATCTGCTCAATCTGCACCAGAAACCAGCGGTCAATTTTGGTCAGCTCAAACACCTCGTCCACGCTCCAGCCGGCGGCAAACGCGTCGCCCACGTACCAGATCCGCTCGGGGCCGGGCTCGCCCAACTCTTTTTCCAGCACTTCACGGTCCTGCGTTTTCTCATTCATACCATCGACGCCCACTTCGAGGCCGCGCAGGGCTTTCTGGAACGACTCCTGAAAGGTGCGCCCCATCGCCATCACTTCACCGACCGATTTCATCTGCGTCGTCAGGCGGCTGTCTGCGGCCGGGAATTTTTCGAACGCGAAACGCGGGATCTTCGTCACCACGTAGTCAATGCTCGGCTCAAAGCTGGCGGGTGTGGCCCCGCCCGTGATGTCATTGCGCAATTCGTCCAGCGTGTAACCAACCGCGAGTTTGGCGGCGATCTTGGCAATCGGAAAACCAGTGGCCTTGGAAGCCAGCGCCGAGGAGCGACTGACACGTGGATTCATCTCGATCACCACCATGCGCCCATCTTCGGGGTTGATGGAAAACTGCACGTTGGAGCCACCGGTATCGACGCCGATTTCGCGCAGCACGGCCAAACTGGCGTTGCGCAAAATTTGGTACTCCTTGTCGCTCAGCGTCTGAGCCGGCGCGACCGTGATCGAGTCGCCCGTGTGCACACCCATCGGATCCAGGTTTTCAATGGAACAAATGATGATGCAATTGTCAGCCTGGTCGCGCACCACCTCCATCTCGTACTCTTTCCAACCCAACAGCGATTCTTCAATCAGCAGTTCATTGGTCGGCGACGCTTCCAGACCGCGCTTGCAGATGACTTCGAATTCTTCCGAGTTGTAGGCAATGCCGCCACCGGTGCCGCCCAGCGTGAAACTGGGCCGGATCACGGTCGGGAAACCAACCGTCTTTTGCACGCCCCAGGCTTCTTCCATGCTGTGGGCAATGCCAGAGCGGGCCGAACCCAGACCAATTTTGGTCATGGCGTCCTTGAACTTCAGGCGGTCTTCGGCCTTGTCGATGGCCTCGGGCTTGGCACCAATCAATTCGACGTTGTACTTTTCCAGCACGCCGTGGTGCCACAGGTCGAGCGCACAGTTCAGCGCGGTCTGACCGCCCATGGTCGGCAGGATCGCATCGGGGCGCTCCTTGGCGATGATTTTTTCAACCGTTTGCCAGGTGATCGGCTCGATGTAGGTCACATCCGCGGTGGCCGGGTCGGTCATGATGGTGGCCGGGTTGCTGTTGATCAGAATGACTTTAAAGCCCTCTTCGCGCAACGCCTTGCAGGCCTGCACACCAGAGTAGTCAAACTCGCAAGCCTGGCCGATGATGATCGGGCCAGCGCCAATGATGAGGATGCTTTTGATGTCGGTACGTTTTGGCATATTGTTGACTGCTCTCTCGTTGTCAGGTGCAACCTTGAGGATTGCACCTGCAAATTCATAAACTCAAAAATGGTGAACCAAACTGAATCAGTTCAGGCTGGCTGTGGCCAGTTTGGCCCCAAACCAGACAAACAAACCACCCACCAGGCTGGAGAGCCCGCTTGAGAGCCGCTTGCGCTGGCTGAATGCTTGCGCCAGCCGGGCACCCGCAAAAATAAGCGCCGTCAGGTAGGCGGCACTGAAGCTCATCAAAATAGCGCTCAAAATCAAAAACGGCACTTCAGGCTGGGCGTAGGCAGGGTCAATGAACTGCACAAAGAACGACAGCAAAAACAAAATCGCCTTTGGGTTGAGCAAGCTGATCAGCAGCGCCCGGCGAAATGGCCGCTGCAAGTGCGCAGCCGCTGCTGCCGGCTTGGGAGCAGACGCTGCCGCCGTCGATGGCAGAACATCCGCACGGGCGCGCAAACCAGCGATGGCGCCACGCAGCAAATTCAACCCGACCCAAAACAGATACGCCGCACCGGCGTACTTGACCACCATGAACACGGCCGGATGCGTGCGCAGCAGGCTGGCCGCGCCCAAAGCGGTACACAGCAGCAAAATAGTGTCGCCCACAAACACCCCAAACGCGCCCTGATAGCCGGCACGGACACCGCGCACTGTGGCCACAGACAGCACATACAGCGAGTTGGGCCCAGGCAGCAAAATGATGCCGAAAGCGCCGACAACGTAAGTCCACAGGTCGGTGACGCCGTAAAAACTCATGACCTCTGCTCCATCGCCAGCAGGAAACGGTCAAACAGGTAGCCGATATCGTGCGGCCCCGGCGAGGCCTCCGGGTGGCCTTGGAAACAAAACGCCGGTTTGTCGGTGCGCTCCAGCCCCTGCAGCGTGCCATCAAACAGGCTGATGTGGGTGGCACGCAGATGAGTCGGCAACATGTTTTCATCCACCGCAAAACCGTGGTTCTGACTGGTGATACTGACGCGCCCGGTATCAAGGTCTTTCACCGGGTGGTTGGCCCCGTGGTGGCCAAACTTCATCTTGAAGGTCCTGGCACCACTGGCCAGCGCCATGATCTGATGCCCCAGGCAAATGCCAAAGATCGGAATGCCGGACTCGATCAACTCGGCAACAGCGGCAATGGCGTAGTCGCACGGCTGCGGGTCGCCGGGTCCGTTGCTCAAGAAGATGCCATCGGGCTGGTACTTGAGCACGTCGGCCGCCAGGGTCTGCGCTGGCACCACGGTCACCCTGCAACCACGCTCGGCCAACATGCGCAAAATGTTCTTTTTAATGCCAAAGTCGTACGCGACGACATGAAACTTCGGCGCCGTCAGTTCTCCATAACCGGGCTTGCCGCCGAGGGCCGGCTGGGACAAGCGCCACTCGGTCTGGGTCCATGCATAAGGCTCTTTGACCGTGACCACCTGGGCCAGATCCAGTCCGGCCATGGGGGGCGCCGCCTGCGCCAGCGCAATGGCCTTGTCGATCAGCTCCTGGGTCACCGCCTCGCCCTGCGCCAAGGCCATGATGCAGCCGTTTTGCGCACCCTGGCTGCGCAACTGGCGCGTCAGCTTGCGGGTATCAATGTTGGCAATCGCCACCGTGCCTTCGCGCACCAGGTAGTCACCCAAGGACATGGTTTGGCGGAAATTGGACGCCAGCAGCGGCAAGTCCTTGATGACCAGACCGGCCACATGCACTTTATCGGCCTCAACATCTTCAAAATTGACGCCGTAGTTGCCTATGTGCGGATAAGTGAGGGTAACGATTTGCTGGCAGTAGCTCGGGTCTGTGAGGATTTCCTGGTAGCCGGTCATGGCGGTGTTGAACACCACCTCGCCGACGGTGGAGCCAGAGGCTCCAATGGAATGACCAACATAGACTGTGCCGTCTGCGAGCGCCAAAATGGCGGGGGGAACATTTCCCTGTAAAGACAAAAGCACTGGGTTCTCCGGAAGGGGTTTTCGGGTACGCCCACGCCCGCTCAAGATTGAACTCTTGGCTTGCATTGTCGGGAGAATTGGCTTGAGAAGGCGCTAGGCGTACAGGGTGCGATGAGGCCTCCGAGTATAACCGAGGGGCCGTCAGGCAGCGATCACCCCAACAAGGAGGTTGCCGCACTGGCGTGCAGGCAAATGGCAGCGGCGGCGGCGACGTTAAGAGACTCTTCACCGCCGGGCTGGGCAATACGCACATGCAAGCGGGCAAGCGCCTCCAGCTCGGCGCTGACGCCCTGCCCTTCGTGCCCCAGCGCCCAGGCGCAGGGCATCGGCAGCGCCTGATTTGCGATCGCCTGATGCAAATAGGAGCCCCGGTGCGAGCTGGTCACCACGATCGGCACGGCAAGTGCGCCCAAGTCAGCCAGCGCCACGCCTTCGATCAACTGCAAACCCCAATGCGCGCCCATACCGGCGCGCAGCACTTTGGGGCTCCACAGCGCAGCCGTACCTTTCAAGGCGATGACTTGTTTGAAACCGAAGGCTGAGGCACTGCGCAGAATCGATCCGACATTGCCTGCGTCTTGCACCCGGTCCAGAATAACCGACGCCATGACCGGCTGCAAAGCCGCAACCAGCGGCAAATCAAAGACAAAACCCATCTGGGCGGGTGACTCAAGGCCACTGATCGCCGCGAACACGGAATCCGGGATCACTATACTTTTGATAGCTGCATGTGCATATTTCACGGGGGCTAGAGGCCAAAATGACTCTGAAAAAACACCAATAGCGGGCGTCACATGACGGGCCAGTGCGGCAGCACCCAGGTGCTCACCCTCGGCCCAGAACCGGCCCTGTTTTCGATAGCCGGTGTTATCTTGCGCCAGGCGACGCAGGTCTTTGAGAAAAGCGTTATCGCGCGACGTGATGTGCTGAACTTGCGAATCGGTCATCGTGCCACCTCAGCCAACACATCGGCTACCGGGCGGAAGGTTTTGCGGTGCTGCGGGCAGACCCCATGGGCCGTCAAGGCCGCCAGGTGTTCGGCCGTGCCATAGCCTTTGTGCCTGGCAAAACCATATTGCGGGTACTGCGCATCCACCTCGGCGCACCAGCGGTCGCGGTGGACCTTGGCCAGAATCGACGCGGCCGATATGGCAGCGACCAGTGCGTCGCCTTTCACAATGGCTTCGGCCCGCATGGTCAACAGCGGCAGCCGGTTGCCATCCACCAGCACCAGTGCGGGCTTAAGCCGCAGACCCTCAACCGCCCGGCGCATCGCCAGCAGCGTGGCTTGCAGAATATTGAGTCGCTCAATTTCTTCGACGCTGGCCTGGGCGATGCAGCAGCACAGAGCTTTGGCACGAATCTCGTCAAATAACTGCTCGCGACGCCGCGCGCTGAGTATTTTGGAATCCGCCAAACCCTTGATCGGCTGCAAGTCGTCCAGAATCACGGCGGCGGCCACCACGGGGCCTGCTAGCGGGCCGCGCCCGGCCTCGTCCACCCCGGCGACCAGTCCGGCAACCTCCCACAGGAGCGCCGCCTGTTTGATGGATGGCTTGTGAAGCGTGGCTTGTTCAGCCTTGGAGGACTTGCTGGATCGCATGGGCGGCCAATCGAGGGGTGTCGCGCTGCAACTCTGTGTGCAGCGCGGCAAATTTTTGTTGCAGAGCCGCTATTTTCGCAGGATGCGATGCCTTGGCATCGATCCAGAGCAACACCGCGTCAGCCAGCGCTTGTGCCGTGGCAGCGTCTTGCAGCAATTCGGGCACGACAAAATCCTGGCACAAAATATTGGGCAAACCGACCCAGGGCTGCAGCTGTTTGCGCCGCATGATCTGCCACGACAACCACCCCATGCGGTAGGCGATCACCATCGGACGCTTGAACAGGGCCGCTTCCAGCGTGGCAGTGCCACTGGCGATCAAGGTGACATCGCAAGCCGCCAGCACCGTGTGCGACTGGCCCGCAATGATTTGCAGATGTGCCTGCATGCCGCTGGCACGGGCGGCGTGTTCGATGCTTGCCCTCAACGCTGGAATTGCAGGAACTATAAATTTAATAGCTGGATGCGCTTTATTGATAAGGGCTGCAGCCTGAAAGAACCTTAAAGCCAGATGATTGATTTCAGATTGACGACTGCCAGGCAAAATCGCGACAACTTGGTCCTCATCGGCCAGTCCCAAGGCGGCACGCGCAGCCGATCGATCGGGCTCCATCGGAATCACGTTGGCCAATGGGTGCCCAACGTAGGTCGCGGCGATGCCGTGCCGGGCCAGCAGAGCGGGCTCGAACGGGAAAATGCACAGCACATGGTCGACACTGCGACGAATCTTCTCTACCCGCTCAGGGCGCCAGGCCCAGATGGACGGTGACACAAAATGCACGGTCTTGATGCCCTGGGCTTTCAGGTCTCGCTCCAGATCCAGGTTGAAGTCGGGCGCATCCACACCAATGAAGACATCGGGACGCTCTAGCAGCAGCCGGGTTTTGAGTTGCTGGCGAATACCCACAATCTCGCGGTAGCGGCGCAGCACCTCCCAACCAAAGCCATGCACCGAGAGTTTGTCGTGCCCCCACCAGGCCACCAAGCCACGGCGCGCCATCTGAGGGCCGCCAATGCCGACTGCGGTCATGAGTGGCCATTGCTCACGCAGACCATCCAGCAGCAAACCCGCGAGCAGATCACCCGAGGTTTCGCCGGCCACCAGCGCCACCTTGAGTTGTTGGCTAATTTGATTTGCCATCCAGGCTTCAGCGCGCTTTTGATTCAGCGCACAATGCCACGCTGGGGCGATGTTTGCTCCAAAAATGAGAGCATCATCTGCACATCTGGCGAGGACTCAGGGCTACTTTTGACCAAATCCGCAATGCGCTCACGCGCCACCTGTAACGTCAGATCCTCGCGGTATAGCGCCTTGTGCATGGCTTTGACCGCAGACACCCGCTGGGCTGAAAAGCCACGTCGGCGAAGTCCTTCGTAGTTCATGGAACGGGCTTGTGCCGGCTGCCCCTGACACATGACAAAGGGCGGCAGATCGGCCAACAACATCGTGCACATGGCAGTCATGCTGTGGGCACCGATTTTCACGAACTGATGCACCACGGTGAAGCCGCCCAGAATCGCCCAGTCTCCCACATGGACGTGGCCCGCCAACTGGGAATTGTTGGCGAAGATGGTGTTATTACCGACGACGCAATCGTGCGCAAGGTGCACATAGGCCATCAGCCAGTTGTCATCGCCGACGCGGGTTACACCCACATCCCCTGGCGAGCCAATGTTAAAGGTGCAAAACTCGCGAATGGTGTTGCGGTCGCCAATGACCAGTTCACAGGGTTCTCCGGCGTACTTCTTGTCTTGCGGAATAGCACCCAAAGAGCTGAATTGGAAAATGCGGTTGTCGCGTCCGATCGTGGTGTGTCCTTCAATCACGCAATGCGGACCAATCGTGGTCCCCGCGCCCACCTTGACGTTGGGGCCAATCAGGCTGTAGGGGCCAACGGTCACCGAGCTGTCCAGCTGGGCCTGGGAATCGACAATCGCCGTGGCATGGATGGCGGTCAAAGCGCGGACCTCCGCCGGGCCGCCCCAAGGAGGCCCAGTCCCCCCGGGGGGCAGTGCAGCGGCGAAGCCGCAAACGTGGGGGCTCTCATCTTTCAGGCAATTTTGCGCACAGCGCAGGTCAACTCGGCTTCCACAGCGAGTTCGTCATCCACCAGGGCGCGCGCCTTGAACTTGAAAATGCCCGCCTTCATGCGCAACAACTCAACTTCAAGAATCAGTTGATCGCCAGGCTCCACCGGACGCTTGAAGCGCACGCCATCCATCCCGGCAAAATAGTAAACAGAATCCTCATCTGGCGTCGTATCGATCGCGTCAAACGCCAGCAGCGCGGCGGCCTGCGCCAGGGCTTCGAGCATCAACACGCCCGGCATCACCGGCCGATAGGGAAAGTGGCCTTGAAAAAAAGGCTCATTGATGGTGACATTTTTTACCGCCCGGATACTCTTACCCTTGTCAATCGCCAGCACCCGATCCACCAACAGGAAGGGGTAACGGTGTGGCAGTTGCTTGAGAATTTTATAAATGTCCATGGTATTTCTAATCAGTTGAGGACAGAGCTTGCTCACAACGCGCGAGCTACGGTCTGTCCCGCAAGGTTTTTATTTAGTTGAGGACAGAGCTTGCTCACTTCGTGTAACTACGGTCTGTCCCGCAAGGCTTTCTAATTTGTTGAGGACAGAGCTTGTTCACTCCGTGTAACTACGGTCTGTCCCGCAAGGTCATTAGTTTATCTTCCAGCACCCGAATGCGGTCCCGCAAGCTGTGCAGCTGTTTGAGAGAGGCGGCATTTTTTTCCCAGGCCGCATTGTCATCAATCGGGAACATGCCCGTGTAGTGACCGGGCTTGCGAAGCGAGCGGGTAACCACCGTGGCCGCCGAGATGTTGACCTCATCGGCCAGCGCCAGATGTCCCAGCACAATGGCACCGCCACCCAGAGTGCAATGAGCGCCAATGGTGGCGCTGCCAGCCACACCGACGCAGCCGGCCATCGCGGTATGTTTCCCAACATGTACGTTGTGGCCGATCTGTATCAAGTTGTCGAGCTTGACGCCGTCTTCAATCACCGTGTCTTGCAAGGCGCCACGGTCAATGCAAGTATTGGCGCCGATTTCAACATCGTTGCCGATGCGAACCGCACCGAGTTGTTCAATTTTTTCCCAAGCCCCCGCATGGGGCGCAAAACCAAAACCATCGGCACCGATCACAACGCCTGAATGCAGCAGACAACGCTCGCCGATGACACAGTTTTCACCCACCGTCACGCGCGACTTGAGCACCGTGTCGGCACCCACGCTGGCGCCACTCTCAATCACGCACAGGGCGCCAATGCGGGCTCGCGGGTGCACAAAAGCCTCAGGGTCAATCACCGCGCTCGGGTGAATCTGCGGCCGTACCGTCTGCGGCAGACTCTTCTTCCAGAGTTGCGTGACACGGGCAAAGTACAGGTAAGGTTGCTCGGTCATGATGCAAGCCCCGCGCGCCAATGCCGCTCCTCGCATCTCCGGGCTGACGATGACACAAGCGGCTCTGGAGGCCGCCAGTTGGCTCTGGTACTTGGGGTGGCTGAGAAAACTTAACTGTTGTGGCGTTGCGCTTTCAAGTGGCGCCAGGCCCTCGATTTTGAGACTGGCATCGCCCTGCAACTCTCCGCCAAGCAACTCGACAATCGAACCTAGAAGCAGCGTCACACGTCACTTGCCTGAGGCACAGTTATTTAACGCCGTTCGAATTCAGGACCTTGAGGACTTTATCGGTGATATCCAATCTTGGATTGACATATACCGCGTCCTGCAGAATCAGGTCGTATTTTTCAGCTTCAGCCACTTGCTTGACCACTTTGTTGGCGCGCTCAATCAACTGCTGCAACTCTTCATTTTTACGGGCGTTCAGGTCTTCCTGAAATTCACGGCTCTTGCGCTGAAAATCACGATCCTGCTCCACCAGCTGCTTTTGCCGACTGGCAAGCTTCCCAGCCGGCAAGGTGGGGGCCTCACGCTCAAAGGTATCAGCCAGCGTCTTCAATGCGGTCCTCAAGTCGACGATCTCCTTTTCGCGCTTGGAAAACTCCTGCTCAAGCTTGAGCTGCGCCGACTTGGCCGTACTCGCCTCCCTGAAAATCCGGTCGTTACTGACAAACCCGATCCGGAACTCCTGGGCTTGAGCCTGCACTTGTGCCGACACCAGCAGACCGCCGAACAAAATACTGGCAAAACTGTGACGTAGAAAATAATTCATTAGAAAGTCGTTCCAATTTGAAATTGCATGGTCTGAATTTTATCGCCATCATATTTTTTGAGGGGCTTGGCAATCGCCAGCCGCAACGGACCCACCGGCGATATCCAGCTGACACCCACCCCGACCGATGAGCGCAGGCTGTCCGCATTTTCATTAACCGCGCCCGAACCAGCCACACTGCCGACATCAAGGAACGCGAACATCCGCAAGGTCCGGTCATTGCCGGCGCCGGGGAAGGGGGTAAGTATTTCGGCGTTCAAATTCACCTTTCTGGTACCGCCCAGGACGGTTCCTGTGCTGTCCCGTGGTCCCAGACTGCCCTGTTCAAAACCCCGCACCGACCCCAAACCGCCCCCGTAGAAATTTTTAAACACCGGATAAGTTTTATCGCCGACGGCCGCACCCCAGCCCAATTCGCCGTTAAACGCAGCCGTGAACTGCTTGTTGAGCGGGATATATTCTTGGTACTGGTAAGTGGCACGTACATAACGAAGGTCGCCTGCAACCGACCACTCGGCATTCGCTCGTTGATAACGACCAGAGTTCGGCGCCAATGCACTGTCACGCCGATCACGCGACCAGCCCACCGTCAATGGAATCGCTACGTTGTCATGGTCAACGTAAGGGAGGTACGAATTTGGCAGCAGAGTACCGGGCACGATCGTAGTCTTCTCGCCGCCAGCCCCAAAATAAACGGTATCCGTCTCGGTGAAAGGAACGCCAAAGCGCAAACTGCCGCCGGAGGTCACCACCTTGTAATAGCTTGTATCCTGATACGGGCTGCTGGTCCGATGGTAGACATCAATGGTTCTGGACACACCGTCCGCCGTGAAATAGGGGTCGGTGGTGTTGAAAACGATGACCCGGTTGATCTTGCTGGTGTTGACTTGCACACCCAAGGAGTTACCCGAACCAAAGGCGTTTTCCTGCTTCAAACCAAATGAGAGCCCAAGCCCGTCGGCACTTGAAAAGCCGGCCCCCAGACTCAGGCTACCGGTCGGTTTCTCAACAACATTGATGCTCAGGTCAACCTGATCCGGAGACCCTGCTACTTCCTGGGTCTCGATACCCACCTCACTGAAGTAGCCCAGACGATCCACGCGGTCGCGTGACAGCTTGATCTTGTCGGCGTCGTACCAGGATGCCTCGAATTGCCGAAACTCCCGGCGCACCACCACATCACGCGTGCGACTGTTGCCTGTCACATTGATTTTGCGCACATAGGCCCGCCGCGATGGCTCCGCCTGCAGGACCAGGGCGACACGGTTGTTTACGCGATCAATGTCAGGGCGCGCCTGCACCCGCGCAAAAGCGAAGCCAAAATTGCCGAAATAGTCGGTGAAAGCCTTCGTGGTCTTGGCAACTTCATCTGCGTTATAGGCCTGACCGGGTCGAATCGTCACCAGCGACTTGAACTCGTCGTCTTTGCCCAGAAAATTGCCTTCGAGCTTGACACCACTAACGACAAAACGCTCACCTTCGGTGATGTTGATCGTGATGGAAATATCTGTTTTATTAGGCAAAATTGCCACTTGCGTTGAGTCCACTTTGAACTCCAGATAACCCCGTGTCAGGTAATAAGAACGCAATGTTTCAATATCAGCATTGAGTTTGGCGCGTGAATAACGATCCGACTTGGTGTACCAGCTCAACCAGCCACCGGTGTCCAGATCAAACAGGCCACGCAAGGTCGACTCGCCAAAGACCTGGTTGCCGACGATCCGAATTTCGCTGATTTTTGCCGCCTCGCCCTCGGTGACAGTAAACGTCAGGTTGACCCGGTTGCGTTCAATCGGTGTCACTGTCGTCACCACTTCTGCGGCATACAGGCTGCGATTGATGTATTGCCGTTTGAGCTCCTGCTCAGCGCGGTCAAGTTGGGCTTTGTCAAACGGGCGGCCATCAGTCAGGCCGACATCACGCAAGGCTTTTTTGAGGACGTCCTTGTCAAACTCTTTGGTACCGACAAACTCAACCTCCGCAACGGTGGGCCGCTCCTCGACCACGATCACCAGCACGTCACCACTGACCTCAATACGGACGTCCTTGAACAAACCCAGCGCAAAAAGCGTCCGGATTGCGGAAGAGCCCACTTCGTCGTTATAGACATCGCCGACCCGGACCGGCAGCGACACGAAAACAGTGCCCGGCTCTACCCGCTGCAAGCCCTCAATACGAATATCGCGCACAGTAAAAGGACTAACCGCCCAGGCCGTGCCGGCCACAAAAACCAGAGAAGCGACGGCGGATACGGTGCGCAGAGCAAAGCGATTGAATTGCATTTTTTGTATTAAAAAGTCAAGCCGGTGTTGAATGTCAACACCAGACATTTAGCCAAATAAGCGGGTGATATCGTTAAAGAGGGCAATCGACATCAGGAGGAACAGGATCGCAACGCCACCCCGCTGCAAAGTCTCCATCCAGGCATCCGGGACCGGTTTGCCCGTCACGCCCTCCCAAAGATAATACATCAGGTGACCGCCGTCCAGAACTGGCAGTGGCAGCAGATTCAAAACCCCCAGGCTGACACTGATCAAGGCCAGGAACAGCAAGTACTGCGTCAGTCCCATCGCAGCAGATTTACCGGCGTAATCCGCAATTGTCAAAGGACCGCTGAGGTTTTTGACTGAAGCCTCGCCAATCAGCATCTTCCCCATCATTCTGAGCGTCAAGAGCGAGACATCCCAGGTGTGCATCACGCCGCGCCACAAACCGTCGACAGCGCCATAGCGCACCGTCACCAGCTCGGGTATGGCGCCAACATACGCGCCGATGCGCCCCACCAGCGACTCGCCGTCTTGCCGAGTCTCAGGCGTGACGATGATTTCCAGTTCGGTTCCGGCCCGATCAATCTTCCAGGTGGCTGGGACGGTTTGGCCGTTCACGACCGACGCACGAATAAGCTGGCGCAACTGCTGGCCGTCCACCACCGGCACCGACCCGACCTGGCGCACCACATCGCCTTCGCGCAAGCCGGCTTTGTCGGCCGCGGCGCCCACCATGACCTCGCCAATGACAGGACGGGTGTACGGGCCCACGACCCCGATCTTGCGAAACAAATCAGCATTGGCCTCGCTGGCATCCATGCCGGCGAGCTTCAGCAGCACGTCGCCAGTCGAAGCGCGTCCCGGCCCCGTCAGCTCCAGTCGCACGTCCTGCCCTTCCAGCGCCCCCCGGGTCAAGAACCAGCGCAGGTCTTCAAACGACGCCACGCTTTGCAGTTCGTCACCGGCGAAGCCTGCACGCTGCACCCGCTCCCCTCCCACCAATCCGGCCTGTTGCGCAATCGAACCCGCCTCGGGGCTGGCCAGTATCGCTGCCGGATATTGCACGCCGCTCCAGTTCACCACCGCGTACAACAACACCGCCAGCAGCAAGTTAGCCACCGGACCCGCCGCCACAATGACCACGCGCGAGCGCAAAGGCTGGTTGTTGAATGCCAGATGCCGCTCACTTTCGGGCACCGGCGCCTCGCGCTCGTCGAGCATCTTGACGTAACCGCCCACCGGAAAAGCGCACAGTGCAAATTCGGTCGATGAACCCTTGCGCTGCCATTGATACAGCGTCTTCCCAAACCCAATGGAAAAGCGCAGCACTTTGACACCACAGGCCACGGCCACGCGGTAGTGGCCGTACTCATGGATGGCGATCAAAACACCAAGGGCGAGTACAAAGGCAGCAAGAGTCAGCATGCGTCTCTTATTGGAAGTTTATTGGTTGCTGACCCGGCGCACCACCTGCTGCGCGGCAGCACGCGACTCAGCGTCCAGTGCCAGTAGATCTTCCAGCGACTGCGGGCTGGCTGGGACAACCGATTCGAGCGTTTCCAGATTAACCTCATGAATCTGGTCAAACCGTATTCGGCCGTCAAGAAACGCAGCGACCGCTACTTCATTGGCGGCGTTCAACACGGCAGTCGAACCGGAAGGCGCCCTCAAAACTGACCACGCCAGCTGCAAACCCGGAAAACGTTGTTCGTGGCCGTTCGAGTCCAGCGACTCGAACGTCAGGTCAGCCATCGCCCGAAAATCCAGCGCACCAGCACCCGAGACCATCCGATCCGGCCAGCACAAGCCATAGGCAATCGGCACTTTCATGTCGGGCGTGCCGAGCTGGGCCAGGACGGAATTGTCTTTGTACTGCACCATTGAATGAATAACGCTCTGCGGGTGAATCACCACCTCAATTTGCTCGGGCTTGACACCAAACAGGAATTTGGCCTCAATGACTTCCAGCGCCTTGTTCATCATGGTGGCGGAATCGACAGAAATCTTGCGCCCCATGACCCAATTGGGGTGGGCGCAGGCCTGGTCCGGCGTCACGTCCCGTAGCGTGTGGGGCCGACGCTGTCGAAACGGCCCACCCGAGGCCGTGAGAATAATTTTGTCAATCTGGCTCGACCAGACTGCGGCATCGGCGGGCAATGACTGAAAAATAGCCGAATGTTCACTGTCAATCGGCAGCAGCTTGGCACCCCCCTTGGCGACCGCCTGCATGAAATAGGCGCCGCCCACCACCAGGGCTTCCTTGTTGGCCAGCAACAAACGCTTGCCCGCCTGGGCGGCCGCCAAACAGGAGGCCAATCCGGCCGCCCCCACGATCGCCGCCATAACCGCGTCCACCAGTTCATGCGAGGCAATCATGGCAAGGGCCGATGCGCCCCAAAGAACCCGGGTCGTCAAATGAAGTTCGCGACATTGACGCTCCAGCGCGCGTCCATGGGGCTCACTGACCATGACGGCAAACACGGGTTTGAACTGCACACACTGTTGCAGCATCAATTGCGTCTGAGTCGACGCGCTCAGGGCGAAAACCTCGAACCGATCGGGATGGCGCGCAATCACATCGAGCGTGCTGACCCCAATGGATCCCGTCGAGCCCAAAATAGCAACCCGCTGTTTAAGCGAGTTTTTCACATCATTCATTGGCACCGTCACACAGAGTAAAGCATCATCGCCAGCGGCAAGGTAGGCAACAAGGCGTCCACCCGGTCCAATACACCGCCATGACCTGGCAGCAAGCCGCTGCTGTCCTTGACGCCCGCACTGCGTTTCACCAGCGACTCAAACAAGTCACCCACAACGCTCATCGCCGCCATAAAGATGGCGGCAATCAGCAGCAACCAACCACCATGTCGACCCACGTGAGTATAAAAACTGGGTACGGTGCTAGCCCATGCGGCATCGGCCCAACGCCAGGCAAAGGCCAGTGCAATGACGCCTGCCATGCCGCCCCATACACCTTCCCAGCTTTTGCCGGGGCTGATGCTGGGCGCCAGTTTGCTGCGGCTAAAACGCCCGCCGAACGTCCGGCCCGCAAAATAGGCACCAATGTCCGCCACCCACACCAGCACCAGGATCGACAGCAAAAAATTAATGCCAATCACCCTCGCCTGCGCCACTGCCAGCCAGGCAAGGCAAAGAGCAAGCAGACCCGCAACCAGCCGCAGCGCCCGTGGATGGGCCGACCAGGCCGACACACCACGATGCAACACCCAGGCGCCAGCCAGCACCCAAACAGCACCAGCAGCCATCCAGAGCCCGGCCAGCGATCGCTCCAGCCAGCCTGACCACCATGCCCCAGCGCATAGCAGCCCACAGACCAGTCCCACGCCCAGCGAGACCGACTGGGCATAGCCGTTGAGGCGAGACCACTCCCAAGCACCGGAAACAATCAGCAACAAGGCGATGGCACAGAACGGCTCCGGCGAACGGTAGAACATGGCCGGCAGCAAGATAAGCAGCATGACTAGGGCGGTGATAACGCGCTGCTTCAACATCTATTTTCTCTCAAGCAAAGCCGCGTACAACGGTCGGCACGACAAGCTGGCCTGCACAGCGGTGGGCACAAGACACCTGAGGCAAAGTGGGTGCAAATCAGACCGCCATGATGTCTTGCTCTTTGGCAGCCACCAGTTGGTCGATCACGCCGATGTGCCGGTCAGTCACTTTCTGAATGTCGGCCTCGCAGCGCTTTTGCTCATCTTCCGAGGCCAGCTTGTCTTTGACTGCTTTTTTGATCGCTTCATTGGCATCACGGCGCAAATTACGCACCGCGATCTTGGCGCCTTCGCCTTCACCGCGGACCACTTTGGAGAGTTCCTTGCGTCGCTCCTCCGACATGGCAGGCATCGGGACGCGGATCAAGTCACCCATGGACGACGGGTTGAGTCCCAGATCGCTGTCACGAATGGCTTTTTCGATCTTGGCGCCCATCCCCTTTTCCCAGGGTTGCACGCTGATGGTGCGGGAATCCAGCAAGGACAAATTGGCCACCTGGCTGATCGGCAGCATGGCGCCGTAATAGTCAACGTGCACGGAGTCCAGCAACGCGGGGTTGGCGCGACCGGTCCGAATCTTGGTCAGGTTGTGTTTGAACGCCTCGATGGACTGATCCATCTTGCCTTCAACCGTGTTTTTTATCTCGGCAATCGTCATGTTTATTCCTCACTCGACTGTTCAAAGGACACTGTTCAAAAAAATGTGATTTTGACACGGTCAGGCATAAACCAGCGTGCCCTCATCTTCGCCCATCACCACACGCTTGAGGGCACCATGTTTCAATATAGAGAACACTTTGATTGGTAGTTTTTGATCGCGGCACAGGGCAAACGCTGTGGCGTCCATGATGCCCAGATTTTGCGCCATTGCGTCATCAAATGAAATTTTTCTATAGCGAGTAGCCTGCGGGTCTTTCTTGGGATCGGCGGTGTAAACGCCATCGACCTTGGTCGCCTTCAGCACGACTTCGGCGCCAATTTCAGCACCGCGCAACGCTGCGGCCGTATCGGTGGTGAAAAACGGGTTGCCGGTACCTGCTGCAAAAATCACCACCTTGCCTTCTTCGAGGTATTGCAGTGCCTTGGGTCGAACATAGGGCTCCACCACCTGTTCAATCGCAATCGCCGACATGACGCGCGCCGTCAAACCCGCCTTGTTCATGGTGTCGCCCAGGGCAAGGGCATTCATGACGGTGGCCAACATGCCCATGTAATCGGCAGTCGCCCGATCCATCCCAAACGAGCCACCCGCCACACCCCGAAAAATATTGCCACCGCCAATGACAACCGCCACTTCCACGCCCAGACGTGTCACCTCTGCGATCTCGTCGACCATGCGCACGATCGTGTCATGGTTAATACCAAACTGGTCATCGCCCATCAAGGCTTCGCCTGACAGCTTGAGCAAAATACGCTTATGGGCTGGTTTGGCGACGGACATGATGAACTCCTGATGTGATGACGGTTGAGCGGGGTAAATCCAAATTCAGACCTGTGGTTTCGATCTGAACCCGGATTGAAATACCTGATTTTCGCAGGCGCAGGGGCAATCAGCTGGCCTGTTTGGCAGCCGCCATCTGGGCCGCCACTTCAGCGGCAAAATCTTCGACTTTCTTCTCGATGCCTTCACCCACCACATACAGCGTAAAAGCATTCACCGTCGTGCCCGTGGCCTTGAGCATTTGCTCAACCGTCTGTTTGTCATTTTTCACAAATGACTGGTTAAACAGCGACACTTCCTTGAGGTATTTTTGTACACCGCCTTCAATGCGCTTGGCAACGATCTCGGCCGACTGAACCGGCTTGCCAGCAGCAGTTGCCACTGAAGCATCTTCAGCTGCTTTGGCGGCTGCCACGGAACGTTCCCTGGCCACCAGTTCGGCAGGCACATCGGCGCTGGACAAAGCCACTGGCTTCATGGCAGCGATGTGCATCGCCACGTCCTTGGCGGCAGTGGCGTCACCGTCATACTCAACCACGACGCCAATGCGGGTGCCGTGCAAATAGGAGGCCAGCTTGGCACCTGACGCAAAACGTTTGAAGCGGCGAAAGCTCATGTTCTCGCCGATCTTGCCGATCAGGCCCTTGCGCACATCTTCGAGCGTCGGTCCAAAACCGTCCTGGGTGTAAGGCAAGGCAGCCAGCGCAGCCAAGTCAGCGGGATTGCTCTTCGCAATCAGTTTCGCCGCCGTATTGGCCAACGCCAAAAAGCTGTCGTTCTTGGTGACAAAGTCAGTTTCGCAGTTGACTTCGAGCAAAGCGCCCACGTCACCTTCCATGTAGCTGGTGATCACGCCTTCGGCGGTAATGCGTCCGGCGGCCTTGCCGGCTTTGCTGCCAAGCTTGACGCGCAGCAACTCTTCGGCCTTGACCATATCACCTTGCGCCTCGGTCAAGGCACGTTTGCACTCCATCATGGGCGCGTCCGTTTTGCCACGCAGTTCAGCCACCATGCTTGCGGTAATTGCAGCCATTTTTTTCTCCGTCATCAGTTCAAATATTTAAATGGGGACTCAAAAAAGGGGCTCAGAAGCCCCCTTTTTTAGGGCAGCAGACAGCTCAGGCAGCCGCTTCGTTCACTTCAACAAATTCGTCAGAGCTCTCAGCGACGACGGCCTTGACCACATCGTCCACCGCATTGGAACGACCTTCAATGATCGCATCGGCAATGCCGCGAGCATACAAAATAACCGCCTTGGATGAGTCATCGTTGCCAGGAATGATGTAATCAATTCCTTCAGGCGAGTGATTGGTGTCGACCACGGCAATCAGGGGAATGCCGAGCTTTTTGGCTTCGGCAATCGCGATTTTGTGAAAACCGACGTCAATCACGAAAATCGCATCCGGCAACACCGTCATATCCTGAATGCCGCCAATGTCGCGCTCCAGCTTGGCCAGTTCACGGGCAAACATGAGCTGCTCTTTCTTGCTCAAGCTGTCCAGACCCGCTTCTTGCTGGATCTTCATGTCTTTGAGGCGTTTGATGGAGGTCTTGACCGTCTTGAAGTTGGTCAACATGCCGCCGAGCCAACGCTGGTCAACATAAGGCACGCCCGCACGCTGGGCTTCCAGGGCGACGGTCTCACGTGCCTGGCGCTTGGTACCCACCATCAGCACGGTGCCGCGCCGGGCGGAAACCTGGCTTGCAAACTTGGCGGCCTCCTGGAACATCGGCAGCGATTTTTCCAGGTTGATAATGTGAATTTTGTTGCGATGGCCGAAGATGAACGGGGCCATTTTGGGGTTCCAGAAGCGGGTTTGGTGGCCAAAATGGACACCGGCTTCCAGCATTTCGCGCATGGTAATTGCCATAATTAATTCCAAAGGTTAGGTCTAAAATCCAGTTCGTTTTTGCCACTTCTTGAAGACGCTTCTGACGCGCCGGTAAAAGTTGCAACACCTTGATGAAACTGGTTTGCTTATTTGCTCACCAAATAGCCACTTGGGCCACTCAGCAAAGCCCGACAATTATAGCCTGCGATTCCATGCTTTCAGACCTCCACACCACGCGGCACCGCTTGCGTATCGGCCAAACCCAGGCAAGCACCGAAATTGAGCGAGCCATTCATGCCGCGCAATCGGCCGCTTGCCAGCATGTTTTCCTGACAAGCACGTTTGACGAGGCCCGCGCCATCGCCGGCGCCCCGGGCATCCAGGACCAGCCGCTGGCGGGCCTGGCCGTTTCCATCAAGGATCTGTTTGATGTGGCCGGACAAACCACCTGCGCCGGCTCAGTGGTCCTCAAAGAGGCCCCACCCGCCCGGCAAGACAGCGCGGCCGTTGCGCGTTTGCGCCGCGCCGGCGCGGCCTTCATGGGCCGCACCCACATGGTGGAGTTTGCGTTCTCGGGCGTCGGCACCAACCCGCACTCAAGTACCCCCGCCAACGCGTGCAGCACCGATGTGCCGCGCATTCCCGGCGGCTCATCGTCGGGCGCAGCCGTGTCAGTGGCCACTGGCGCCGCATTCATCGGTCTGGGAAGCGACACCGGCGGCTCCATCCGCATTCCGGCCGCTCTGAACGGCATCGTTGGCTTTAAAAACACCGCCCGCCTGGTGCCAACCCAAGGTGCCCTGCCCTTGTCCAGCACGCTTGACACGGTCTGCGCCCTGACCCGCAGCGTGCGTGACGCGATACTGGCGCACGAACTGCTGGCCCAGCGCCGGGTTACGCGCAGCTCCGCGCCACTGGCCGCCTACCGCCTGGCCGTCGCCAGCACCGTGATGCAGGACGACCTGGACACCACCGTATCGCGTGCCTGGCAGCGTACCCTGGCCACCCTGCGCCGGGCCGGGGCCCAGATTGAAGAAATCGCGCTGACCGAGATCGGCCAGCTGCAGTCGATTCAGGCCGCTGGCAGCTTTGCCGCGGCTGAGAGTTACGTTTGGCATCGCCAGTTGCTAGAGCGCCATGCCGCTGCCTACGACCCGCGCGTAGCAAGCCGCATCCAGCGCGGCGCCAGCATGAGTGCCTATGACTACATCACACTGCAAAACGAGCGGCAACGCTGGATCAACCAAATGGCATCCGCCCTGCAGGGCTTTGACGCGGTGTTGTCGCCCACCGTCCCGATCGTGGCGCCACCCATAGCGGAGCTGGCACCAGGCCTCGCGCGCGACGCCGCTTTTTTCCGCGTCAACGCCCTGCTGCTGCGCAACCCCAGCGTGGTCAACATGCTCGATGGCTGCGCCCTGTCGCTACCCTGCCAGACCGCCGATGAGTTACCCGTGGGCTTGATGGTGTGGGCCGGTGCGTTGCGCGACGACACCGTGCTCAACATCGCGCTGCAGATCGAACAAATACTACAAAAATAATAGCTACTTGTGCATAGTACACGGGGGCTAGAGGCCATTTTATTAGTCAGTTTAAGGCAGAGTTCCGCTTCGCTACGGTCTGTCCCGCAAGGTTTGCAAGAATAAAGGGATTCATGAAAATTGCAGTTATTGGCGCCGGCATCATCGGCGTCACCACGGCCTATGAGCTTAGCCGTGATGGGCACGATGTGACCGTGCTGGAGCGCTGTGGCGCCGCAGCCGAAGAAGCCAGTTTTGCCAATGCCGGCATCGTGGCCTCCGGCATGCCGAGCCGGGAAATCAGCCATTTTTTCAGCCGCCCTACCCCCATCAGACTGAGCTGGCCAATTTCGGCTCACGAGCTGGCCTGGTTCTGGAAGTGGTATCGCGCCCGTCGGCTTGACCGCCATCGAGCCAATCAGGCTCAGAGGCAGAGCCTTGCCAGCTACAGCCGTGAACGTTTGCACCACATCACGGCGGATTTAAAACTGGACTACGAACGCAGTGAGGGTCTCCTGATGTTGCTGCGCTCCGAGCAGGACAGCAAAATGATACTGCCTGGTCTGCAACTGCTGCGTGAAACGGGCCAGAATTTCAAGGAACTGAGCGCACTCGACGTCCGCAAGTTGGAACCCGCCTTGAGTCCTGACACGCCATTTTTTGGTGCCATTCAACTGGTCGATGCTGAAGTCGCCAACTGCCGCCAGTTTGCCCTGCTGCTCAAAAACGAGTCGCAGCGCCGTGGCGTCAAATTTGAATTCAACACCCAAGTCACGCACGTCAGCAGCGCCAGCGGCGTCAAGCTCACTGTCGCCGGCGAAACCAGCGCACGCCCCTATGACGCCGCCGTGATCTGCGCTGGGGCGGATTCGGCGCGCCTGCTCGGCCCGCTGGGCATCAGGCTGGCGCTGGCCGCCGTGCATGGCTATTCCATCAGCGCCCCTATTCGCGAGCCGCTCAATGCGCCGCGCAGTGGCGTCATCGATCGGCGCCACCAAGTGGCTATCACCCGCCTGGGCAACCGGGTGCGCGTATCGGGCCTTGCCGAACTGGGCGGTGTACCTGGACAAAACCGAGCCGACGCTCTGCAAACCTTGTACCGGGTGTTGCATGACTGGTTCCCTGGCGCCGCCAAACTGTCAGGCGGCGTGCAGGAGTGGAAAGGCGCACGCCCGATGCTGCCCGACGGGACGCCGATTGTGGGCGCCAGCGGTGTGCCGGGCCTGTGGCTGAACCTGGGACATGGTGGCAGCGGCTGGGCCTTGAGCTGCGGCTCAGCCCGGGCCTTGGCCGACCTGATGGCGGGCAGGCCACCTGACCTCGACGTCAACGGACTCGGCATCGAACGACTGGGGCGCTAAAACAAGACATTCATCAGGGCCTG
>Ga0209913_1000254_pt1 | contig 52072 bp, 51 predicted proteins | sample PersoiDNA2013203_FD_185805 | JGI IMG/M metagenome (GOLD analysis project Ga0209913, IMG submission 185805) | Permafrost soil microbial communities from the Arctic, to analyse light accelerated degradation of dissolved organic matter (DOM) -... | ecosystem: Environmental > Terrestrial > Soil >...
TCGTCGCCGCGGTCGCGGCGTTCTTCGTACCGACAGCCTCAGCGCTCGCGCTCGTCGGGATCGCGGCCGTCCTGATCGCGATCGGCGCCCTCACCCTCGCACGCCAGCTCTGAGAAACCGAGAGCGCCCGCGTAGCACGGGAAACGAAGTAACCAAAACAGAAGAACTCCGAACGGAATGAAGACCCGTCGATTGGGTGCGGTCGGTGGATGTGAGGCTAGGACGCAGCGTCGCGTTCGTAGCTGGAAGCTACGGGCGCGACCGAGGACAACGTATCGCGCCGCCGAGCGCGGCCAGGAGATGGAGTGCTTCGTTTCGTTCGGGGTTCAATAAAAAGGCGCGGAGCAGAATCGAACTGCTGTACGAGGCTTTGCAGGCCTCTGCCTAGCCACTCGGCCACCGCGCCGTGCGGGCAATCCTAGTACACGGTACAAGCTCTCATTTCGCCTCGGAGCTGCCTTCCCGAACGAGCCAGTCGACCAGCTTGCTGCCTCGAACCGAGTGCCGGCTCGCATCGAGATGCGCTGGTGACCGGCGTACGGAGGTCTATTCTGTCGCGCGCATGGCGAAGCGACCCGATATCCAAGGACTGCGTGCAGTCGCGGTACTCCTTGTCATCCTCTATCACGCCGGTCTTCCCCTGCCTGGAGGGTTCGATGGCGTCGACATCTTCTTCGCGATCTCCGGTTTCGTGATCACCGGGACGCTGCTTTCGGAGCTGGTCGCGAGCGGGCGAATCAGTTTCTCGCGCTTCTACGTCAGACGCATAAAGCGGCTGCTACCCGCGGTGGCTCTGATGCTCGTCTTCGTCGCCATCGTCGGGGTACTGGCCGATCCGGCCGGAGCTCAGAACATGAGCGCCTTCACCGGTATCTACACGTCACTGTTCAGCTCCAACTTCTACCTTGCGAGCCTTCCCAACGGCTACTTCGACGTGAGTACAACCGGCAACTCTCTACTCCATACCTGGACGCTCGGCGTCGAGGAGCAGTTCTACATTGTCTTTCCGCTGCTACTGGTGGCCGGCTGGCGGCTCGGGCGGACGAAGCTCGGCAGAGGACAAAGCCGAACGATCTCTTTTGGGGTGATTGCGGGCGCCTGCGCGGTCTCTTTCTTGGTCTACCGCGAGCTCTACCACACCTCTCTTCTGAGCAGTCTCGGCAATCCGCGTCAGCTCGCTTTCTACGCCTCGCCCACTCGCGCTTGGGAGTTCGGCGTCGGCGCGCTCATAGTGATCGCGACGCCGCTTCTCCTGCGGCTCCCCGTTTGGGGCGCGTACTTACTGGGGACAGTCGGTGCGATCGCCATTACCTTGTCGGCCTTCACTCTCCACGCAGCGACCTTCCGCTCGACCTCTGCTCTGCTTCCCGTCGGAGGCGCTTGCCTGCTACTCGCTGCCGGAGTCGGGACTCGCGTCGGCTTTTCACGTTTGCTCAGCGTTGGTCCGATGGTCTGGATCGGCGACATCTCATACGGTCTCTATCTCTGGCACTGGCCGCTCATCGTCTTCGCCCGCGCGCTCTGGCCCGGGCAGCGCTGGGCGGTCATAATCGCGGCCGTGGCAGCCTTTCTGCCCTCCTGGCTTTCCTATCGCTTCGTAGAGAACCCAATTCGGTTCCACTCGCGGCTCGGATCGCGCTCGCCCGTGGCCGGGCGCAGCGCCGCCGCGCTCGCCTCGATCTGTATTGCCGTGCCAATCTTCGCCAACGTCGGACTACTTCGGGCTCAAGACGCCTTGAGCGCGACGAAGGCGATGAAGAGTTGGAGCCGAACCGAGCTTCTCCACTTCGATCTTCGCCGCCACTGTGCCAGCGGGGCGTCGCTCGGCACGCCCGAGAACGCGAAGTGCATCTGGAGAGTTCCACATCCCCGTGGAGACGTAATTCTGTTCGGCGACTCGAACGCCGGCCAGCTCTCCGAGCCCGTCACCCGAGCGGGCAACCGGGCTCGTTACAACGTCACGGTCGCCACCTATACGTCCTGCCCCTTTATGGGCCTGCGGATCAAGAGAATCGACGGCGAGAACAAGCTCTGCCCCCGCTTCGCCTCCGAGTCGCTCGACTATATTGTTCGCACCAAGCCGAGCCTGGTCGTGCTGGCGGCGCGTACCGACTTCTACCTGCAGAACCCCGCTGACGGACTAGGCCTCATCGGCAAGAGCGGGCTCACCTTCAGCAACGCGGGCAAGGCCCGGCTGTGGCGGCGCGCGCTCCACTCGACGCTCCTACGCCTGAATGCGGCCGGCGTGCCCGTGTTGCTCGTGCATCCGATTCCTGTGCTTCCACTTGATCCGGCCACCTGTGCGGTCGTTCGCGTCCTCCTCGGCAAGTGCTCGAGCTCGCTCCCGCGCAGTTCGGTAGACAGGTGGCTACGGCTCGCGATTAAAACCGAGAACGCCGGCGCCGCCGGCGCGAAACGAACCTGGATTCTCGATTTCGAGAACCAACTCTGCGAGAAGCACCGCTGTACGACCGTGAAGAACGGAGTCTCCCTGTACCGAGACTCGCGCCATCTGAGCGTCGATGGCGCCCTCACCCTGACCGGTACGTTCCAGCGGGCGATCGCCCGTCACGCCACTCCGCGCCGACGCTGATCGAAAGCCATCGGGAGAACAGACAGGCGCAGCGACAAACCGAAGTCGAACGTTACGAAGTCACAGCCGGATCGCAGGTTTCCCACCAGGTGGAGTGTGCGCCGTACAGGTGGATATTTATGACCGGACCGTAGTGAACCTCGCTGAAGGTACCGAGTGGCTTCATCCAGGCGGCCAGCCATCTACTGCCTCGCTGCTCGGTGATCGCATATCCCTCGATATTGCACGCGCGACCAAAGCGAGGTTCGTACTCGGTCTTCTGCCCCGCCAATCCCTCCGCCTTCGCGGCCGACATGCCGACGCGGATGCCGCGCGAGGTCCGCAGATAACGGCAGTTGCTCTCGAAGTCACTCAGCCGATGGGTGCTAAACGGGAAGCTGTAATAGCGCGTGCAGGTCTTCTTGGAGCCGGCGATACGAACTTTGTATTCGAGCGCCCGAGCGACGGGCCCGCCTCTTCCCATTTCCTTGCCTCTCCAGTTCGGCTTCCGCTTCTCGGCCTTGACCACTGCGGCCTCGGTCGAACGCTCGATCCGGAGGTAGCGACCGTTTATCGGGCCTATCCGGCCGGACAGCGACACGACGACATCGGTAAACGAGGCGCGTTTGGCGTTCGCCTGCGACGAGACCGAACCCTTGGAAGCACCCGGGACGATTGCGGCCACGAGCGCGAGTACCGCGAAGATTCCGACGTACTTCGCCGCGGTAGATCGGAATACTCTGCGAACGGCTTCCACACTCCACATCTTTTGCGTCGATGGGGTAGCTGCCAGTAAGGGAGGATCTCGCCCTCCGTCTTCGAGCCCGCGGGCCGACATACTTCGTAGCCCTCGGAAAAAGAAAGCCGCCGGGTCCCGGACGCCTGACGGCTTCAAGCGGATGAAGGGATTCGAACCCTCGACCTTCTGCATGGCAAGCAGACGCTCTAGCCAACTGAGCTACATCCGCGTGCGGCCAAGTATAGCCCGGTGTGACGAGTCGCTAGCGATCGCTGAAAGCGTCGAGGGCTTCGTTCACCAAGCGGTCAGCGAGCTGGTTTTGCTCACGCCGTACGGCTCGGTAGCTCACCCCGCTGATCCTTCGAGCGAGCCCGCTCGCTTTGAGGAATAGCGGCTTCAAGCCCTCGTTCTTGACCCGGTAGGCGCCCGTCATCTGTCGCACCATCAGCTCCGAGTCCGAGACCACCTCGAGCTCTCCGACGCCAAGCTCCACTGCCTTCGTCAACCCGGCGACGAGACCGCTGTACTCGGCCACGTTGTTGGTTGCAACTCCAATCACTTGGCCGCGGGCATCCAGCACCGTCCCGTCCTCGTCCTCGAGCACGTAGCCGTAGGCAGCCGGGCCCGGGTTACCTCGAGCGCCGCCGTCTGTGAAGAGGCGCGCCTTGATCACTGCACCGGCTCACGCAGCGCGTAGAGATCGAAGGCGGGCTCCTCGTAGGGGTGGGACTCGTGAAGTGCGCGCACGATGTCGGCTTCGAGCTCGGCCGGATAGACCGTTTCCAGACGGTACTCAGTAACGCGCTGCTCCCAGCCCACTTCTCCGACGCTCGGTCGGGTACCTTCGCCGCCGAGAAAGGTGCCGGCCCCGGCCGTGTACCAGGCGCACCGCTCGTAGTCGCCGATGCGCCCGGCACCCGCAGCAAAGAGCGCCTCGCGCACGCTCTCCAATGCCGACGCTGGAACGAAAACGACCAACTTTCGCCTCACGAGGCGCACCTTACACGCGCCCCCAGCCGAACCCTGGTCACTTCGTACGGCCGCGGGCTCTAGTGAGCTTCGATCTCGGGGAAGGTGCCCGGGATGCGCGCTCGCCGCTTCTTGTTCGGCTTCGCCGCTTCGGTGCGCCCTGTAACGGACTCTTTACCGCTGCGGCGATCGATGATGACCTCGACGTTCGGATTGTCTTTGTAGTACTCGACCATCCGATCGTAGAGATCGTCCACAAGCTCGGGGGGAATCACGCAGTAGATCATCTGCCTCGCATTCTACGAGGAGATAGCGACAATGCCATAGGCACGTGACTCGCCGCCCTCAGCCGAGCGAGTCGATGCGGGCGACGTCCGGAACCACGCGGCCGTCCTCCTCGACGCGTGCGTTCCAGTTCGTGAAGGGCTGCTTCAGCTCTTGCAGCTCGTGTCCGCGCTCGGCCAGTCTCACCTGCTGCGCCGAATCGAGAGATATGCGGTACTGGTACCAAGATAGGTCCCAGCCGACGGTCAACACGAACTCCGCCTTCGCACCCGAGAGCGCCACGATACTCGCGTGTGGCTCGCCCAAACTTCGCGCCACTCCACCGATCGTGCGCCGATAGGGACTGGTGTTGAACACGTCCGCTGCCTCGACGATCACGACGTCTTCATCGCCTAGCCGGCGCAGGATCGGCTCGGCGAGCACCGGATCCTCCGTGTCGTCGCGAGCGATGCCGAAAAGCGAGGACATAAGGCCACGCTTCCTGCGCGCCTCGGCACGGGTTGGCGCCGTCGGAGTCCCCTCCCGAGCCCAGCCGCGATCGATCGCCTTCTCAGAACACAGGCGGCAGACCTCAACCAGCTCGTCTTTCTCTCCGGGCGAGAAGCGACTGAACTGCTCACCCATGAGCATCCGCCGTCCGCAGATTGCACAGGGTCTGGATAGTTCGTTGCGCGTGATGCGCATGGCACCTAGCCTACAGAACCTACGAGCGACTGAAGCGCCGTTGACTAGGCCCCTTCGCGTTCCTTCTTGACCTGCTCGACGATCTTCTGGGCGATGTGTGCCGGAACCTCCTCGTAGCGGGCGAACTGCATGTGGTAGTCGCCACGCCCGCCGGTGAGCGAAGTCAGTGATTGCGAGTAAGTGAGAATCTCGGCCATAGGCACCTCGGCCCGAATCGTCGTCACCCCCCCCGTGGGTTCCATTCCTTGCAGGCGCCCGCGGCGAGAGTTCAGATCACCGTTGACGGCGCCAACGGCTTCGTCTGGAACGGTTACCTCGATCTCCATGATTGGCTCTAGAACGACCGGGTCGGCCTGCTCGTAAGCCTGCTTCCAGGCCAGCGAGCCGGCGATCTTGAAGGCCATCTCGGAGGAGTCGACGGTGTGGTAACTGCCATCCACCAGGCGGACGCGAACGCCCTTGACCGGCGCCCCCGCCAGCTCGCCGCGCCGCATCGCCTCCTGGATTCCCTTGTCGACCGCCGGCCGGAAGCTCTGCGGTATGACGCCGCCGACGATCTTGTCGAGGAACTCGTAGCCGGCGTCGGCGCCGATCGGCTCGATGACGATGTGGCAGTCGCCGAACTGCCCGCGTCCTCCGGTCTGCTTCTTGTAGCGACCGTGCCCGCGGGCCTCCTTGCGAATCGTCTCGAGGTAGGGAACACGCGGCTGGTGCAGCTCGACCTCCACGCCAAAGCGGCGCTTGAGCCGCTCGACCGCGACCTCGACGTGCATCTGGCTCATACCCGAGAGCAGCTGCTCGCCGGTCTGCTGGTCGCGGCGCAGAAGCAGAGTCGGATCTTCTTCAGCCAAGCGGCGCAGAGCCGAGGCCATCTTCTCCTCGTCGCCCTTGGCCTTGGGCGCAATCGCGAAGCTCATCACCGGCTCGGGAAAGCCGATCGCGGCCAGTTCGACGTGGCGATCGGAATCGAGCAGCGCATCGCCGGTTTGCGTGTCCTTGAGCTTGGCTACCGCGGCGATGTCTCCCTCGCCGATCGACTCCGCGCTGGAGTGCTCCTTGCCCTGCATCAGCAGGAGCTGACCGACGCGCTCCTTCCCACGCGTACGAGGATTGGTGAGCGTGGAGTCGGACTTGACGGAGCCGCCGACGGCGCGGAAGACGTTGATCCGCCCGGCGAAGGGATCGGCGATCGTCTTGAAGATGAAAGCGCCCGAGCCAACCTCGCCGAGACCGGTGGGAGCACCCTTCTCTACCGGCGACGGCATGCACTCTGAGGCGAGATCGAGAAGCGCCGTCGAGCCAAGGTTCTTGGTGGCGACCGCGCAAGCGACCGGGAACAGCTCGCCGCGCAAGATGGCCTGTTCGAGTGCGCCCGCCAGCTCCTCGCCCTCGATCTCCTCGCCCTCGAGGTAGCGCTCCATCAGCGCCTCGTCGGTCTCGGCGATGGCATCGAGCAGCTTCTCCCGATGCTCGGCGACGGTGTCCGCGATCTCGGCGGGAATCTCGGAGGTTGCGGCTTCCTTTCCGCCCTCGGCGCTCATGTAGGCCTTCATGTGCAAGAGGTCGACGACGCCCTTGGGCTCGTGCTCGGCGCCGATCGGAACCTGGACTGCGATGCAGTGAGGCGAGAGTTGAGACTGAAGCTGTGAGAGGACGCGGAAGAAGTCGGCACGCTCGCGGTCGAGCATGTTGACGACTAGGCAGCGCGCTAGACCTAGCTCTTCGGCGCGCTTCCAGATTCGACCGGTTTGCACCTCGATCCCCATTACTCCGCTGACGACCAGCACGACCCCCTCGACGACGCGCAGCGCCGCTAACAGATCGCCTTGGAAGCCCGCGTCGCCGGGCGTGTCGATCAGGTTGAGCTTCTTTCCGCGCCAGAGCACGTGGCAGATAGAAGCCTGCAGCGATAGCTGGCGCTTGCGCTCGTCTTCGTCCCAGTCCGAGACGGTCGTGCCCGCCTCCACGGTTCCGAGTCGAGTCGTAGCGCCAGACTGGAAGAGGAGCGCTTCGACAAGCGACGTCTTTCCCGTCCCGCGGTGACCTGCGAGAGCGAGGTTACGAATCTGGCCGGGCTCGACAGCGGGCATGCGCTCTTCCTCCTGTACCGATTGCGCCTGCGATCTTAGACGTCCTCCGCACTCGCCGGAAAACGAACGTATCCAAAGACCTCGAGGAATCGCGTGACGCGAACGATTTCAGCTGCGCTCGAGCGCGGCGCGTGTCTGAGCACCGCCGAGGCGCGCTTTCAAGCGCAGGATCGCCTTGGTGTGAAGTTGCGAGACGCGCGACTCGGTTACTCCGAGCACCTCGCCGATCTCGCGCAGCGTCAGCTCCTCGTAGTAGTAGAGCGTGACGACCAGCTTCTCGCGTTCGGGCAAGCGCGCGATCGCCTCGCCCAGCGCCTCGCGCATCTCGGTCTGTGCTAGCGCCGTCTGCGGCTCCGGGCCCTGCGTGTCTTCGATCGTGTCGATCAGAGCGACCTGGTCGCCTCCGCTCGAGGAGATCGTCCAGAGCTCGTCGAGAGCGGCGATAGAGGAGCGTGAGATCTCGAGCAGATTCTCGCCCAGCTCGTCCTGGCTGACGCCGAGCTTGGCGGCGATCTCTTCCTCGTTCGGTGCGCGGCCGCTCTGCGCTTCGAGCTCGCCGATCGCCCGCTCGATGTCGCGCGCCCGCGCCCTCACCGAGCGCGGAACCCAGTCCATCGCCCGCAGCTCGTCGATGATCGAGCCCTTGATGCGGGTTATCGCGTAGGTCTCGAACTTGACATCGCGGTCGGGGTCGTAGCGCTCGATCGCCCCGATCAACCCGAGCAGACCGTAAGAGACTAGGTCGCCTTCGTCCACGTGAGCTGGCAGCCCAGAGCCCAGTCGGCCCGCAACGAATTTGACCAGCGGCGCGTAGGTCAGGATGAGCCGATCGCGGAGCTGCTGATCTCGGCTGGCACAGTATTTTCGCCAGAGGGAGTTGACGTCCTCGACAGGCACGCTTCAAGAATACGAGGTCCAGGCACCTTTCCCCTACTTGATCTGTCGGAATTCTTTCCGCGTGCCTGTGCGAGCGGCGTCAGTAGAATCGTCCGGACAACCCCTAGGGGCGTAGCTCAATTGGTAGAGCACCGGTCTCCAAAACCGGGGGTTGGGGGTTCGAGTCCCTTCGCCCCTGTAGGTCCACCGAAAGTCCGCCCCCCTTCGGAGCGCATGATGACTTTCGGCGGCGTGCGATCTCGTCGAGTCGCCGCGACTGCGTCGCGTGCGCCTCGCGAGGCCCTCAAAGCGAGGCGGGCTGACCGTAGGTGTAGGCGAGGTCCCGATGGAGATTGCGACAGCCGTTGTTGAGCCGCGCCTGTGCGCGTCGCGCGAAGCGCGCTCTGGCTGGCTATCGTGACGGACGATGAATACGGGCGAGTTCAGCGTCGAGACGCTCACGTGCGAGCAGGTCGCCAAGACGATCGACCACTCGCTGCTCGGGCCCGAGCTCGACACCGACTCGGTGATTGCCGGCTGTGAGCTGGCGCGCCTCTACGACGTCGCCTCGGCCTGCGTCAAGCCCTGCGACGTTGCACTCGCGGCGGAGTTGCTCGCTGGCTCGAACGTGAAGGTGAGCACGGTGATCGGCTTTCCGCACGGCTCTTCGACCACGGCGGTCAAGGTGTTCGAGGCCGAACGGGCGATCGCCGACGATGCCAAGGAGCTGGATATGGTGCTGAACATCGGCCGGCTCCGCTCGGGCGCCGTCGATGAGGTGCGGGCCGAGATCGAGGCCGTCGTCGAGGTCGCCGCCGGGCAGGCGCTGGTCAAGGTCATCCTCGAGAACGCCTATCTCGACCGCGCTCAGAAACTACTCGGTTGCCGCCTCAGCGAGGAGGCAGGCGCCGACTTCGTCAAGACCTCGACCGGCTTCGCTCCATCGGGCGCCACGGTTGAGGACCTGCGCCTGATGAGGAAGGCGGTCTCGTCCCGTATCGGCGTCAAGGCCGCCGGCGGCGTGCGCACGCTCGACGCACTGATCGATGCAATGAACGCGGGCGCCACACGAGTCGGTGCCACCGCGACGCAGGGCATCCTCGAGGAGTTCAAGGCTCGAAAGGTGCAGAGGTAGCTCAGTCACCCTCTCCCCTCCAGCGTCGACGGCGCCAATCAAGCGAATAACGCTCCCGTCCTGGCGCGAATCGAGCCACTATCCCTCGAGTTAGTGATAGAAGCTAATGGCGATCGCGCGAATCGGCGATATAACCGTTGTCCCCCTAAGACCGCGCTGGACCAGTCCCGGCGGAGGCGCGTTGTGGCAAACAATCTCGAACAGCAGCTCGTTCAGCTAGATGAACTCCTCGGTTTGCTCGATGCGAAAGCTCTTCGCAGCGCTCAAGAAGCTCTCGAGCACCAGATAGCCGAGCTCAGCGAGCGGCTCGAAGTGACGCGTCAAGCGCTCGCGCAGGCGCACTCTCAACGTAAGCGCCTCGCCCGCGCACGGCTCCTACTTGACGAGTCCGCTCCGGAAAACAACACTAACGGCGATCCTGCGCTTCACCACAAAGAGCCGACCGTAGAGCCGGGGGATGCACCGGCGCGTACAACCGCTCCCTTCGTCACCGAGCGCCGCGCGAGCGCCGCTCGCCGATCGGACGACGAGCGGCGCGACGTCGAGGATAGGCGCAGCAAGAGCTAGCGCTCGCCTCCAGGCGCTCTCGCATCCTTTTGGTAGTTCGAGTCACGCTTTCGCTGCGCTGAGAGCGCGTCGAGAGTTCTCTCTGCGCCCTCGAAGTCACCCTCGTCGAACATCAAGAAGTCCATGACGACCTCGGGATCGAACTGCTTCCCTCGCCCGGCGAGGAGTTCCGCCCGCGACTCGCTCGCCGATTTTGCGCCGGCGTAAGGCCGGTCACTTCGCATCGCCATCCAGGCATCGCAGCAGGCGACGATCCGTGCCTCGGTCGAGATCTCTTCCTTCATCTTTCCTTTCGGATAGCCGCGCCCGTCGAAGCGCTCGTGGTGCTCGCGAATGATGTCCCCGATGCTCACGAGTTCCGGCGCCAGCTCGACCAGCGCAGCGCCCCTCTCTGGATGCTCCTGTACGAGCTCCCATTCGACCGTCGAGAGCGGCCCGCGCTTGCCCAGAATCGATTCCGGAAGAGAGCTCTTACCGATGTCGTGATAGCGAGCCGCCAAGGCGCAGCGCCGTTGTGCGTTTTCGTCCAAGCCAAGAGCGCGCGCCACCAGCGTTGCCCAGCGTTCCATCTGCCCGACTCCGTCCGGCGCCTCCTCGGCCGAGACACGCTTCGCCTCCAGAGCAGTTGCTTCGGTTGACGGAGGATCGAACTCGGATGTCGACGCTGCCTGCGAAGCGTATTCGGGACGCCCTTTCGACACCGACGGCGGCACGACCAACGGAGTGACCACGCTCGCTGCGTGGTCACTCAAATGGATTCGGTTTCTTCCTTCCGCCTTCGCCTGGTAGAGAGCAGTGTCGGCGGCCCCGACCACTTCCAGCGGAGTGTTCGCGTCCTCGGGCCAACAGGCGCCTCCGATCGAGATTGTCACTAGCGCTTCACGACCGTGAGGAAGTTGGAACGGCGCTTCTTCGAAAGCTCGCCGGCAGCGTTCGCCGATCTCCCTCAACTTCTCCCTGTCGCCATCGGGAAGCAGCACAACGAACTCCTCGCCGCCGTAGCGAGCAACGAGATCGCCGTTTCTCACCGCGTTCAGCAGCCTACGCGCGACCTCTCGCAGCACACTGTCCCCGACCAGGTGCCCGTACTCGTCGTTGATCTGCTTGAAGTGATCGAGGTCACAGAGAAGCACCCCGACCGGTACCTGCGATCTCGCACTCCGGTCGAGCTCGAGTTTTAGCTCGGCATCGAGGAAACGCCTGTTGTAGAGACCGGTGAGAGAATCCATCACGGCCAACTGCTCCTGCTCACGCAGCGCCTCCTCGAGCCGAGCCGAATGATGGTGGCGCTCCAACGAATGCACGAGCAACCGCAACACCAATAGAACCGAGACAGCGCTCGTTACGGCGAATCCGGCGAGCTGTTCTCCGCGTCGGAAGGCTAGACCCGCATAAGCCAGCGAGACGGCGAAAGCCCCGAGGACGACCGCCAGCCTCGCTGCTCCGATGCCAGAACGGCTACGCACGCGCACTCTCCCGGATCTGCCTGTCAACTCCGCAGCAATGACAACTAGCAGCGCTCCTCCCAGTACGGCGCCATGAACGGCCGCCATGCTCCCGTTTGCGAGCAGGTGGCGGCAAACCAAAACAGCGCCGGCGAGCCCGGCGCCGATAGCGGCTATGAGGACGAACGATGAAACCTCCGTCTCCGACGCAGTTCGACTCGACAACGCGATCAGTACCAGAGCCGCCGCGGCAACAACAGGAGACACGAGTTGAGGAAGAAGAGCCGAGCTTCCGTTATCGCCCAGCCGCGGAAAGACCGCCAGCTCGATCCACGGGGCCGAGGCCGCGAGACCGATCATGGCCGAGTCGATTAGGCCGAGCGACCAGGCGATCACCGAGGAGCCGGCCAGCGCACGCAGCGCGCCGATTATCAGCAACGCGTAAGCGCTCAGTACGAAAACGCCACTCACAAGCCAACGCGAGCCCGTGCTTGCGTCCAGGTGGCCCGCAAGCAAGCGACCGCCTTCGCCCACCGCCAGCAACAGACAGAAGAAGGGGACCGCCCACCAGATCGCCTGCGTCGACTCCGGAGCTCGGCGCGCGGCAAAAACGGCCGAGCACCCGGCAACCGCCAGCGCTCCCAGCAGAACACCTTCTCTGAGTACCGATCCGTTGAGCGCCAGCCAAAAGCTGAGAACGTAGGCGAGTACGAGCAGGAGTGCGAGCTCCGCTATTAGAGGAGACGCGTCGCGGCGGCGGTTACGCGCCTCATCGCCACGCTGAAGAGCGTCCGCGTCCATCACACGCTCCGAACATCGCACCAGAAAGGCGCCCGTAACAGCGAGTCAGAGGCACGCGTCCACGTACCAGTGCAAGACCGACCCTTTTTGCGACGACACGAGTCCATGCGGCGGAATACCTCGCCTTCCTCCGTCGCCGGACGAACCAGGCACAACACAACCAGCTCCTACCGTGGGGGGGGAAGCACTAATTGTAAGACCGTCACAGGCCGTTGTCGTCTCACATCACTCGTTCGAGGGACGGTGCTCGCGGTGAATGTCCCTCGTTCGAGGGACACCGGTTCGACGCCGGAATTCCTCAACCACAGTGAACGAAGCCAGGCGACGCGCCCTTACTCTCGAAAATGCACAGCGCGAAGGACCGGAGCGCGTCGATCGGATCTCGTTGAAACGGCCGCGAGCTAGCTGCTCAAGACAGCAGCCTCCCCAGCTGCATGGCCGCACCGAGATCGCCACTCACCTTGAGCTTTCCGCTCAGATACGCGGACATCACCCCGAGCTTGCGATCGAGCAAGCGAGTGAAGGTCTCCTCCGAAGCCGAGACGGTGCAAACGGCAGTTGTATCGATGCCCGAGTTGACCGTAACCTGACCTGCCTCGACACGAACTGTCCAGGCCTTTCCGCCCTCGATCGCGAAAACGTAGACGGCCCCCACTCCAGACAGATCCTTCCCGGCCGCTCGCGCAGGAAGCTCGGCGAAGAAGCTCTCTAGCTCGCCGCTCATCCGCTCAGCCGAAACAAGCTTGGAGTAGACGAGGAGTCGCGCGCCGGTGCCCGCTCATACAGGTGAGACTAGCGCTTGAGACAGGCCCGGAAGTCGCGTGGTGGACGAAACCTCTCGTTGCGTTGCTCACACAGAGAGAACGCAACCACGCGTCGCGTCTGCGCCGCACTCAGGGCTTGCTCAGGCAGCGCGCTTGGCGGGTCGCACGAGGTGACGCCGTATCAGCGCGTTAGAAAGCTTGTACTGGTAGCGCCCGATCTCCAGCCTGTTGCTTTCGAGTAACTCCCGCGATCTCCCAGCCTCGCGAAGTCTCTGCCGCTCTATCGCGAGGAGCGAGAGCTTGAGCTGAAGCTGCTCGGGGCTGGAACCAGATCCGTCGGTAACACGTCGCCGCATTTCGCTTTCCCTTTTTCTCGGTGAGGCCGCACTTCCTCCTGTAATGGTTTCCGATCAGGCTTAGAGGAGACTGAGCCGCCGCTAAGAGTTCGCGAAGAGTCCGCGGGAGAGCGCACCTGCGGTCTCGCGTGGGCGCCAGCCGTTACTCTGAGCGTATGCGGATTTTGGTTCTGGCCGAGGATGCTGATCGGCTCTGCAACGCGCTCAACGAGGGCGGTTGCGAAGTGACCGTCAAGAGCCGTGCCGGGGAGGCCGAGCACCTCCTGCTCTGCGAGCGATTCGACGTCATCGTTTTTCACCCGCGCTCCGCCGACCCCTACTTCCTCAGTCGCATGCTGCGAGATCATCCCGGGCGGGCGCTTGTTGTCTGGCTTCGCTCCTCGTCGTCGGCGCGCGTCAGCGAGCTTCTCGATGCCGGCGCCGACGAGGTGCTCGACGGCACGATGGACAACCGAGAGCTACTAGCTCGCGTTCGGAACGCCGCCAGACACGGCCGGCGCTCGGCGGCGCAGACGCTAGAGCTCGGAGATCTCAGAATCGTCTTTCCCAGCGGGAAGGCAAGCTGGCGCGACGAGCCGCTTCCCCTCACCAGGCGCGAGCGCGGAGTATTGCTCGCTCTGGCTGAGGCGGCGGGCGAGACGGTTCCGCGTCAGGTCATTTACCGCAAGGTCTGGGGCTACAGCATGGTACGCGGCGACCGCTCGGTGGACGTCTACGTGAAGCGGCTCCGCGACAAGCTCGATCAGGCCGAGGTCGAGTTCCGAATCTGCACTACTCCGGGCCTCGGCTATCGCCTCATTCTCCACGCTTCAAAGCTCGACGAAACAGCGGTAGCCATTCACAGCGGTAGCCATTCTGTAACTGGTTCGTAACCTCCGCTTGCCGACTCTTCACTAGCGTGAGTGTCGACGACAACCCTTACCAAGGAGTCGGAGATGCGGTTCTCTCTCGTCCCACGCCAGGCTCAGTTCTACGACCTCTTCACTCGAGCTGGAGAAAATGCCCTCGAGGCAGCGAAACTCGTTGAGCGTCGCTTCAACAGCATCGCAGGCGAGACGATCGGTCAAGAGGAGGTCACCGAGCTCGAGCACAAGGGCGACGACATCACCGCCGAGATCATCGGACTCATCAACACGCAGTACGTCACGCCTCTCGACCGCGAGGACATCTACTCGCTCGCGAGCGCGATCGACACCGTCGTCGACTACCTCGACGACGCCTCCGAGCTGATCGACATCTACCACATCGAGAGCCCGATGGAGCAGGCGATCGAGCAGTGCCGGATCCTGGTCGGCTCGACCGAGCATTTAGCGAACGCCTTGCGCGGGCTGCGCGGGCTGCGCGGCGTGTCGCAACAGCTCGTCGCACTCAAGCAACTCGAGGACGAGGGAGACGCGATCCTCCGCGACGCGATCGGAGCGCTGTTCGAGGACGACAAGGTCAGTCCCAGGCTGATCATCCAGTGGAAGGACATCTTCGAGGCGCTGGAGGCGGCCATCGACTCGGCCGAGACCGCTGCGCACCTGATCGGGAACATCGTCGTCAAGAATGGCTAAGTAGGATCGGATGCTCTGGGTCACGCTCATAGCGGTCATCGTGATCGCTCTGTTTTTCGATTTCACCAACGGCTTCCACGACAGCGCCAACGCGATCGCGACCGCTGTCTCCACTCGCGCCCTTTCGCCGCGAGTCGCTGTCCTCATGTCGGCTGTGCTCAACTTCGTCGGCGCCTTCTACGCGGTCAAAGTCGCCGCAACAATCGCCAAGGGAATTGTCAACCAGGAGCTCATCACAGGCGTGAACGGGCTGAAGATCATTCTCGCCGGCCTGATCGGGGCGATCGTCTGGAATTTAACGACCTGGTATCTCGGTCTTCCTTCAAGCTCGAGTCATGCCCTGATCGGCGGCATGCTCGGTTCGGTGATCTGCGCCCTGGGGCTGCACGCGACCGCGAAAGGGAAGAGCGCGTCGGTAGTTCACTGGCACGGGTTGTACGAGAAGGTGCTCGTGCCTTCACTGCTCGCACCTCTGCTGGCCATCCCGAGCGCGCTCGCGATCATGTACATCTTCCTCTGGATCATCCGGAAACGATCGCCACAGCGAACCAACCACGTCTTCCGGCGACTTCAGCCACTGTCATCGGCCTTCGTCGCTTTCCTGCATGGGACGAACGACGCCCAGAAGACGATGGGCATCATGGCGTTGGCGCTCGTATCGGCGGGCCATCTCGACCCGAACTTCAGTCGGCCGCCGATCTGGGTGATCGCCGGTGCCGCCTCGGCGATGGCGTTTGGCACCTACGCCGGCGGCTGGCGGATCATTCGCACCCTGGGCACGAGGATTGCGAAACTCGACCCGCCGCGCGGCGTCGCCGCCGAGACGGCCTGCGCCAGCCTGCTCTGGGTAACCCAGTACTACGGCTTCCCGGTCTCGACCACGCACACGATTTCCGGAGCGGTGCTCGGCTCGGGAGCCGCGAACTCGCGCCTCTCGGCAGTTCGTTGGGGCGTGGCCGGCAACATTGTCATCGCCTGGCTGATCACCATCCCCTGCGCCGCACTCGTTGGCGCCGGTGTCGAACTTCTTACAAGGCTTCCCGGGGGCGTCTTTTTCGCCCTTGGAGTGGCTGCTATCGCCGCGGGGCTTGCTTTAGCGGCCCGCTCGAGGCATCTGGCCGCCGGTAAGGTCAGCGAGTTCCAGGCTCGTCCGTTGCCCGGCTCCGAAGCAAAGCTCGAGTCGAGCGCAAACGGCAAGACCGTCTAGCGCAACCTCGTTCTCAGCTCGCGCACGGCGCTCAGCGGATCCAGCCGCTTCTCGGCGACGGCGCTGATCAGCTCATCGAGCTCGGGGTCAGCGGCACTGGCTCGCTCCAGCTCGTGGCGCACGCGACTGACAGCAAGGTTGAGAAGCTCGCGGCGAAGGTTCTCCCGCCGTCTGAGCTCGAGCCCTCCGCTCGCTTCGAGCGCCGAGCGATGCTCCTCGATCGTCTGCCAGAGAAGGTCGACGCCGTCGCCCGAGCAGGCCTGAGTGCTCACGATCGGTGGTCCCTCGTCGCTGCCGAGCGAGAGTGCCTGCCTGAGCTCGGCGAGAGTAACGGCGGCGGTCGCGTGATCGCTCTTGTTGAGCACGATCACGTCGGGAATCTCCATCAACCCGGCCTTCAGCGCCTGCACCGAGTCGCCCGAGCCGGGCATCAGCACGAGCACGACCGTATCGGCGATGCCGGTCACCGCGACCTCGCTCTGCCCCACCCCAGCCGTCTCGACGAAGAGCAGCTCACGACCGCCGGCGTCGAGCACGAGTAAGGCCTCCAGCGTCGCCTCGGCCAGACCGCCGGCATGCCCGCGTGTGCCCATCGAGCGAATAAAGACCTCGGGATCGAGGAAGTGCTCGCTGAGGCGGATGCGATCCCCCAGGAGCGCCCCTTTCGTGAACGGGCTGGAGGGATCGACCGAGACGACACCGACGCTTTTGCCGAGCTCGCGCACGTGCCTGACGAGCGCGCCGATCAGCGTCGACTTGCCGACTCCGGGCGGTCCGGTGACTCCGATTCGATAGGCGCCGCCGGTATCGGGATAAAGGTCGCGCACGAGCTCCTCGGCCGCGTCTCCCCCGCGCTCGACCATGCTCACCGCGCGCGCAAGAGCGCGCTTGTCGCCGGCGCGTACGCCCTCCGCGAGCTCGGATGGTGTCCAGGAGCGACCGGCCATGAGAGTTGACTCTACCCGGCCGGTTGGCATGCTCACTTACTCCCGCGCGGACGCAGAATGGCGCGCTCGATCTCTTCCTCGGTCAAGGGGAAGTGGCAGGCGGCGAGCTGCTCGGGCGAGCCCTTGGCCTCGAGCGGCGGCTCGACCTGGCTGCAGATCTCCTGGGCCTTCGGACAGCGGGTATGGAAGCGACAAGCGCTCGGCGGGTCGACCGGACTGGGCGGATCGCCGTGCAGGATGATGCGGCGGCTGCGAGCTTCCTCGGCCTCGGCCGAGGCGACCGGAACAGCCGAGAGCAAAGCTCCCGAATAGGGATGCTTGGGATGGGAGCAGAGTGTCTCTGGCGGTGCCAGCTCGACGATCTTTCCGAGATACATGACCGCGATCCGGTCGGAGACGTGACGCACGACCGAGAGATCGTGAGCGATGAAGAGCAGCGTTACCCCCATCTCGTCGCGCAAATCCTCGAGCAGATTCAGTACCTGGGCCTGAATCGAGACATCCAGCGCCGAGACGGGCTCGTCGGCCAGGATCAGCTTCGGCTTGGTCACGATCGCCCGGGCAACGCCGATGCGCTGCCTCTGGCCGCCGGAGAACTCGTACGGATAGCGGTTGTAGTGCTCGGGGTTGAGCCCTACCATCTCCATCACCTCGCGTACATGAGCTCGCCGCTCGGTTCTGGTTCCCAGCTTGTGGATCCTCAGGGGCTCGCCGATGATCGCGCCTACCGAACGGCGCGGATTGAGCGCAGAGTAGGGGTCCTGGAGAATGATTTGCATGTCGCGGCGAAGCGGGCGCAATCGACGGCGCGACCAGGTCGTAATATCCTCGCCGTCGAAAACGATCTGCCCCCGTGTGGGCTCGATCAGGCGGGTGACAAGTCGCGCGAGCGTCGATTTCCCGCAGCCTGTCTCACCCACCAACCCGAGCGTCTCGCCCTGCTTCACCTCCAGCGATACGTCGTCCACCGCATGCACCTGGCCCAGCTCTTGGCTGAAGAGAACTCCACGAGTCAGGGCGAAGTGCTTAGTCAAGCCGCGAACAACGATGAGGCTGTCGGGGTTGTTTTCCATCGGACTAGAAGCTACGGGATTGTTGCCGGCGAGGTCGTTCATAGGCTCAGGCGTTGTACTGGGCTTGTAGCTCGCGGCCGATTCGCTGCCTCTCGGAGGGCGCCAGGTGGCAGGCGACCAGATGGCCGGGCTCCGACTGCTCGAGCTCGGGTTCGGTCTTCAAGCACACGTCCATCACGTACGGGCAGCGGGGATGGAAAGGACAGCCCGAGGGCAGGCGTATTAGGCTCGGCGGTAGGCCGGATATCGAGTCAAGCCGGCCCGGCCGCGGAGCGTCAAGGCGCGGGATCGAGCGCATCAGCCCCCAGGTGTAGGGGAGTTCTGGGACGGTGAAGAGCGTCTCGCGAGAGGTCCGCTCCATCACGCGCCCCGCGTACATGACCGCGACCTCGTCGGCAATCTCGGCGATCACTCCGAGGTCATGAGTGATCATAACCACTGCCGTCTGGTACTCGTCCTTGAGCTTGCGGATCAGGTCGAGGATCTGCGCCTGGACGGTGACGTCAAGCGCAGTGGTCGGCTCGTCGGCGATCAGCACGTCCGGTTTGAGTACCAGCGCCATCGCGATCATCACGCGCTGGCGCATACCGCCGGAGAGCTCGTGCGGGTAGTTGTCTATTCGCTTCTCGGGATTCGGTATCCCGACTTCGCGCAGAGCATCGATCGCGCGCCGGCGTGCCGCCTTCTTGGAGACGTCTTCGTGCGTCCGAATCGCTTCGACGATTTGCCAACCGATCTTGAAGAGCGGGTGCAGCGAAGAAAGGGGGTCCTGGAAGATCATCGCGATCCGCTTCCCACGCACGCTTCGCATCTGTTTATCCGGCAAGGTCACCAGGTTCATGCCGTCGAACTCGATCTCGCCCGAAATGGTGGCGTTTGGGAACCTCGTCAGGCCGATCACGGTCAGCGCGGTAACGCTCTTGCCCGAGCCCGACTCGCCAACTATCCCGAGCGTCCGGCCCCGATCGACCGAGAGACGAGCGCCTTCAACGGCGCGCACCACGCCGTCATGAGTCCGGAAGTGCACGTGCAGGTCTCGTATCTCGAGTAGCGGCACGGAGTACCTAACTAGAACCTGACCCGCGGGTCGAGGAAGGCGTAGACGACGTCGACAATGATGTTGGCCGAGATGATGAAGAACGCGCTGAACAAGACCGTGCCCTGGATGGGCGGGAAGTCCGAGTTCACGATCGCGTCGTAGGCGTAACGGCCGACGCCCGGAATGTTGAAGACCGTCTCGGTAAGGATCGCCCCGCCTAGCAGCCCGCTCAGATCGAGGCCCGCCATCGTAACGACAGGTGTCAGCGCTGCCCGCAACCCGTGCCGGAAGATCACGCGCCGTTCGGAAAGGCCCTTTGCGCGCGCAGTTCGAATGAAGTCCTCGGTCATGGTCTCTCTCACCTGCGCCCGGACCATGCGTGCATAGAACGCCGCAAAGGAAGCCGCGAGGACAAACCACGGCAGAATCAGCGACGTGAACCACCCGACCGGGTCTTGGCTGAAGGGAACGTATGTGCCCGAGCCCGGGAAGAGGCGCAGGACGCCGATGTCGTTGGCGAAGAGGAACAAGGCGACCAGGCCCAGCCAGTAGACGGGCGCCGAGATCGCAACGAGCGAGCCGCTCATCGTCAGCCTGTCGAGAATGCTTCGCGGCTTGATCGCCGAGATGATCCCGACCGGGATCCCGATCAGCAACCAGAGGATGAGGGCGCCGAAGGCAAGCGAGGCTGTCACCGGTAGCCGCGCGAAGATTTCCGCGCGAACCGAAGTTTGATTGAAGTACGAATAACCGAGGTCAAAGTGAAGAACGAGGTTCTTCATATAGAGCCAGTACTGCACATAGAAGGGCTTGTCGAGACCGAGCGAGTGCCGAATTGCGGCGACCGCGCCGGGGTTGGGATTTCTGCCCGCCCGCAACTGCGCAGGATCGGCCGACGGGAAGAGATAGAAGATGATGAACGTAAGCGCGCTCACGATGACGAGCATCGCGATTCCCCAGAGCACGCGCCGGACGACGTAGCGAAGCATCGGAGAACGAAACGGCCTCATGAGCAGACCGGCAATCACGCCGAGCATGCGGACAGCCCCGCCCCCCGGGCTTTGAGCCCGGGGGGCGGGAGCAGACGCCTGGGAACTACTCGTCGTCACTCCGCTCCTACTTGACAGAGATCCACGAGAAGTCCGGGGAACCCTGGTTCCAGGTCATGAGCGCAGGAACTACCCGTGAAGAGAACAGCGTCGGGAAGTTCTCCCAGACCCACGGTACGGCTGCGGCTGAGAGCGTGACCATCTTGTCGATCTTGCCCCAAGCCTCGGCACGTGCCTTCAGGTCGGTGAGCTTCTCCGCAGCAGTGATCGCGCTGTTGATCTTTGGATCGTTGAGCTGCGGCCAGTTGCTGCTGTTCGCCGGCACGATGCTCTTGCCGTTGAACGGGATATCCAGCAGCGTTTGCGCATCTTTGAAGTCCTGCAGCCAGCCCACGTTCGGGCAGACGTTCGGCTCGTTCGCCGGAGAACTGCAGTACTTCGAGTACATCGTCGGGTGAAGAACCGATATCAGCTTCACGTTGAAGCCGATCTTGCGCAGATCGGCGGCGACTACCTTGGCCGTATTCGAGCCGGGCGGCGTATTGTCGGCAACCATTGTGATTGTTGCACCCTTGAACATGCCGTTCGCGAAGCCGGCCTTCTTCAACATTTCTTTCGCTTTGGGAACATTGCCGGTGTTATTTACGCTCGGGAACGGATTCGAGTATCCGCCTCCCGCTTCGAAACCGAGGCCGGCAAAGCTCGGGTCGATGAAGTGCGTTGCGATTATCCCGTCGATCGCGCCGCCACGTGTGAGAAGCATCGCTCGTCTGTCGAGCACATAGGCCACAGCCCGGCGTACCGAGAGGTTGTCGAACGGTGGCTTCGACGTGTTGAGCGCCACATAGCGGCTACCGCTGACAGGAGTGAAGTAGAGCTGTTTCTTCTGCGTGGGATTGCTGATGATCGACTTAATCATGGCCGGCGCCGGCGGCGAGTCGCCGTTGACGTCAGCGCTACCCGCAAGAATCTGCCGAGCCATAACGCTCGGGTCGGAAGTACCCTCTTTGATGTTGATCTTGTCGAGGTAAGCCGGGCGGAAATCGGTCTTTCCGTCCCAATTCGGGTTCCGGATGAGATGGATGAACGAGTTGGGGTTCCAACCAGCCTTGACGTTGCCCGATTTGTCGTTCGCGACCATATACGGGCCTGTAGCGACTACGTGTTGGCCGTACGCCGACGCCGGCTTGGCATCGAACGGCTTCGCGTACTCCTCCGGCACGGGGACCGTCAGCGGCATGGTGAGTGCGCCGATGAAAGCGCCGGACGGCTGGCTGAGGTGGAAGACGATGGTGGACTTGTCGGGCGTCTCGATACCCGGGATCGACACCGATGCGGGCGTCGCAGCCAGGGCCTTCGGAGCACCCTTGATAACGCTGAAATAGATCGACGCGTAGCCGTTCGACACGTTCCCGGCGAAGCCACGCTCGATCGCGTACTTCACGTCGGCCGAAGTCACCTCGCGGTTCACGGGCGGGCTGAAGCGAACGCCCGACTTGATGTGCACGGTAATGGTCTTGCCGCCGTCAGAAACGGTCGGCATCTCGGTAGCGAGGTCGGGATAGACCGTATTGCTGTCTGCCTTGTAGCTGTAGAGCGGCCTCTGCGTTGCGTAGACCACTTCATAATCGAAGGCGTAGTAGGCATATCCAGGATCCATACTGTCGACGTCTGACGCCGTCAGGACGGTCAGGGTTCCACCCTTTTTCCCCTTCGTATTCAGGGGCGGCGGTGGTGTCACGCCCTTTCCCGCGGTCGACGTGGTGCTCTTCTTGCTGCCGCAGCCGGCCAGCGTGCCGGCGGCAACAACGAGAGCAAACGCCGCAGCGACGGCTACGAGAAGCGCGACTACGCGTCCTCCCGACCCGGAGAGACGCCTCTTACTTTTTCGGTGCATGGTGCTCCCTTGTTTTGGGTTGTTGTGCATGTTCACTGGGTTCCCCTTGGATCCAACGCGTCTCGGATCCCGTCGCCCAGCAGGTTGAAAGCGAGACAGGTGATTAGAAGTGCTGCGCCGGGAAATGCGAAGAACCACCAGGCGGTGTTGAAGACCGCGGTGGCCTCCGCGATCATCTCGCCCCAGCTCGCTTGAGGTGGGTTGATGCCCACGCCCAAGTACGAGAGCGCAGCCTCGAACAGGATGTTCGACGGGATGATCAACGTCGAGTAGACGATGATCGGCGCGACGAGGTTGGGGAGAATCTCACGGAAGAGAATCGTTCTGTCCTTCGCACCGCTTGCGCGCGCTGCCTCGACGAACTCCTTCTCCCTCAGCGATAGAACCTGACCTCGAATGATGCGGCCGATGTATGTCCAGTTGACGATCGTGATCGTCACAATCACCGTCGGTAGGCCTGGCTGGACGAGGCCATTTAGGCAACCCTTGCCGAGCGAGCACGCGGCGGCGATCCCGATCGCAAGCAGGAGCACCGGGAAGGCCAGCATCACGTCGAGGAAGCGTGAGATCACCGTATCGACGACGCCGCGGTAGTAGCCGGCAGTCATGCCGAGTACAACGCCTATCAAGACCGAGAAGAAGGTCGCAATCAGCGCGACCTCCAGCGAGACGCGTGCCCCGTAGAGAACCCGCGAGAAGACATCCTCGCCCACGGTGTCGATGCCGAAGAGCATGTCCCAGGACGGGCCAGTTGGAGTACCGAAGGTTTGATCGAGCAGGTCCGGGTATTGGGCGTTCGGCGGATGCGCGACAAGCTTCACGATCCACGGCGCGAGGATCGCCACGAGTGCAACAAATCCGACTACTCCCAACGAGACCAACGCGACCTTGTCCTCGCGGAAGCGCATCCAGAAGAGCTCCCATGGCCCCCGCCCAATGATCTCCTCGGGATCCGAAGTAGTGATCTCTTCGATCAGGTCGTCGCCGCGGCCGAACGATTCAGGAGTCGACACAGACGATCTCCTTCAGACGGGCACGCGTCACGTCCAGCCACCTCGCCGCCCGGCAACACCCTCGGCTCCCGCCGCAGGCGCTACAGAGAAGATCGGACTTTTAGCTTCTTGCACGCGACTTTCAGAGCAATGCCGGCTCTCTGTTTATCCGTGACTGCCGGCTAAACCAGGGATAAAAAGATTCTACTGTCTCGAAGACGACATCGAGAAACGGCGATCTTCGTTTCTAGATCAGGCCGCCTCGGCTCGTCTCGAAAAGAGGTCGGCCCTAGCGCGAGCGACGTTCGCTCACGAGATCTTCAGCTGGCGAGGCTATGCCCGCTCGGCCGAACGACCTTCAGCGCCTCGCGCAGGGACGCGTGGTCCTCGGCCGTACCAGCGGTGACGCGGATCGCCGTCGGCGCCCCAAATCCGTGCAGCGGACGAACGACGACTCCTTGCGCGAGCAACTGTTCGAAGAACGGGCGGCTGTCTGTACCGAGATCGACGAAAAGGAAGTTCGCAACCGCCGGGCCGACTGTCTCCAGTCCGAAAGCCCTGAGAATGCGCCCGAGCTCGGCGACCGCTACGCCGTTGTAGGAGCGCCTGCGTCCGAGCTCGGCCTCGGCATCCTCGCCAGTGAGACTGGCGAGCGCCGCCGCTTGCGCCGCCGAGCTCACATCGAAGGCTGGTCGCACCTTGGCGATCGCGGCGCAGATCTCCTTCGACGCAACCGCATACCCAACTCGGAGACCAGCGAGCCCGTAGATCTTGGAGAAAGAGCGAAGCACGACCACGCGCTTGCCCTGCTTGAAGTACTCCTCGATCGCATCGGGATAGTCGGGCTCCTCGATGTACTCGAAGTAGGCCTGGTCGATCACCGTCAGCACGCGCTCGGGGACGCGCTCGAAGTAGTCGTCGAGCTCGGCGCGGCTGGTCATCGTCCCGGTCGGGTTGTTGGGATTGCAGACGTAGACGATCTTCGTCTCGGGGCCGACCTGCGCCAACATCGCCTCGAGGTCGTAGTGGTAATCGCGAAGCGGTACCGTCTTCGGAGTGGCACCCAGTTTGAGCGTGCTGAGCATGTAGCTGGTGAAGGACGGCCAGCCGAAGACGACCTCGTCAGCGGGCTCGAGCAGTGCCAGCGAGAGGTGGCCGATCAGACCGTCGGCGCCGGCGCCGTGCGCGATCTCGTCGATGTCGACGCCGAGGCGCTCGGCCAGCGCCGAACGCAACCGGTAGGCGCCCGAGTCGGGATAGCGGTTGAGCTCGTAGGACTGCGTCGCGAGCACCTGGCGAGCGATCGGGAAGGGCCCGAAAGGCCCTTCGTTCGAGGCCAACTTGACGACACGAGTGACGCCTAGCTCGCGCTCGACCTCTTCGACCGGCTTTCCCGCCTCGTAGGGCTCTATCGATTCCAGAGCAGTCCGGACGAGCGCCCTGCTGGTGCGGGATCGAGAGCCTCTGCGCATGCCCGTACCCTAGCGAGTGCGAGCGAGCTCTGCCGCTCACCAAATCACATCGGCCCGCGCCAAACCGGGGCGCCACTGCGGCTCGGCGCCCCGGCTGTCTTCGCCCGGCTTCCCCAGATCAAAGACCGGGCGGATGGGGCAACATTCGCGCCATTCATAGCACCGGGCGACTCGTGCGCCTAGCCGTGCAGGCTCGAGCACTGGCGAAAGTCGAGTTAGCGCGTCTGCCGTCTGGGCGCGACGTGCAACGGCCGACCAAGGGCGACGAGACCGGCTTCTTTGATCGCCTCGCTCAGAGTCGGGTGCGCCGTCATTCCCAGCGAAAGCGTCTCGATCGTCGATTCGGCGTCGATTGCGACGCGTCCGACCTCGATCAGCTCGGTCGCGTGTGGTCCCACGACGACCAAGCCGAGTAGCTCACCGTAACGACTCTCGTGGATCGTCTTTGCCCAGCCCGCCGTCTCGTTTTGCATCAGCGCCCGACCGTTCGCCAGCCAGGGAAAGCGACCGATCACTACTTCGTCGCCATGGCGCTCGCGTGCCTCGGCCTCGGTCAAACCCACCGCTGCCACCTCGGGCTCGGCGAAGATGGGGCGTGGGACAGCGCGGTCGCCGACTACGGTCTCGTGCCCGGTTGCGTTCTCGGCGGCTACCTCAGCCTCGTAGAAAGCCGTGTGAGCGAGTTGCCAGTGCCCCGCCACGTCGCCGGCCGCGTAGATGTGGCCAACGCTCGTGCGCCGGTGCTCGTCGGTCTGGATACCGCGTTTTAGATCGAAGCTGATGCCCGCCGCCTCTAGCCCCATATCCTCGACGCTCGGCGCACGCCCAACCGATACCAGCATCAGGTCTGCCTCGACCGTCTCGCCCTCGCCGAAATGAACGTGGAGCGAGTCGTCCATCTCCTCGATCTTCGTACACGTCTTGCCGAGTTGAAGCTCGATCCCGCGACGACGGAAGCTCTTGGCCAGCTCACTCGAGACATCTTCGTCCTCCATCGGAAGCAGCCGCTCGAGCAGCTCGACGACCGTCACCTGCGAGCCGAAGCGACTGAAGATCGAGGCGAACTCGCAACCGATCACGCCGCCGCCGAGGATGACCAACCGCGGCGGCACCTCGGTTTGGGCGAGCAGACCCGTCGAATCGACACAGCGCACAGAGTCGATGCCCGGAATGGGAGGAATGAGCGGATGCGAGCCGGTGGCCACGATCGCGCTCTGGAAACTGATCTCCTCGCCGCCCTCGACGGCGATCGTGTGCGGCCCGGTGAAGCGACCGAAGCCCTTCACCCATTCGACACCGTTCGCCTTGAATAGCGTTGCCACGCCGCTTGTCAGGCGCTCGACCGTGCTCGCCTTCCAGGCATTGGCGCGTTCGAAATCGAGGTTGGCCTCGTTGATGCGGATGCCGAGGTTCTCGTAGCTCTCTTCGATCTCCTTGATCGCGCGCGCCGTCTGCACCCAGGTCTTGGTGGGAATACAGCCCACACGTAGACAAACCCCTCCGAGCGCGGCCTCCTGCTCGATGCAGACGACCTTGGCACCGAGCTGCGCGGCACGAATCGCGGCCGGGTAGCCGCCTGGCCCACCTCCGAGTACAGCGACGTCACACTCCATGGCAGATCCTTCCTTCTGCTCGCTAACTCCTTAATCCTAACGAGCCGCCGAATCGTCCTCGTCCTGCATCGTTGAGAGAATGTGACTCTCTTGGCGCAAGCACGCATCACTTCTATGACGTTTTTCCGGTCGACTCGTGCCTACGCTCGGAGGCGTGCATGACTCGTGGACTTCCAAGCGCGAGCGTCCCCGAGGGCGAGAAGCGCCGCTACTCGGAAGCGGACGTTCACGCGAAGCTTTTCGAACCGGACATGACGGCGCTCGGCTATCCGCCACGAACGGCCAGCCAAGCCGACGGCGAGTACTTCCTAGAGTAAGGACATCTCGCTCTTCGGCGGCTCAAGTCAAAGCGAGAGCGGGGCCGTTTCGACGGTCTCTACCTGATCGGCAACGCGCCCGTTGCTCTCTGCGAGCTCAAGCGCCACGACGTGCTCGACAACGATCGCGAGTATGAGAAGGCGAAGCAGCAGCTCGTCGACTACGCGCGCAGCGAGGACTTCGAGTGCCCGCCTCCGTTCCTTCTTCTCTATAGCGGCAAGGCTTCCCGAACGGCGTTTTTCCGCTTGAAGACGGTGGTCGATACGCCCGCCTCCGCCGAGTACGAGCTCCTCGACGAGATCTGGGAGTGGGGCCGCGTCAAGGACGCTCATCTTCGCGGCGCCTTCGCCGAGGAAGTCGTCACCGACGAGCGCCTACTCGAGATCCTCCTCTATCACCTCGACCGCATCGAGGACGATCTCCGCGCTGACGTGCTCCACGCCGTCGAGATCGTCTCGCGCGACGAGCCGCCGGCACTGCTGACGGACTTCGGACAGTGGCTCCTCAACCGTCCTGAAGCGCTGCGTCGCCTGCGCCAGCTGTACGAGCGCAAGGTCGCCGAGGTCGGCAGCGAGAATCAGAAACAGGTCGCCGAGGAGATGATCACCCAGGCCGCTCTCAACTATCTCAACAAGGTCTTCTTCCTCAACCTCTGTGAGGATCGCAACCTCCACGGCTTCTACCGAATCCTGCGCGAGTTTCTCCCGAGCGCGCGGACGGAGACGAGTCCGACGACCGCGGCGGTGTTTCTCGCGCTACTTCGCCGGCGCCTGCTCGACACGACCGGCGAGCTGTCAGAGGAAGAGGAGAACGTCTACAAGAGCCTTCGCTCCGAGCTCGCGCCCGAGATCAGCGCGCACGTGATCGGTCAGAACAGCTGGCGTGAACTGATCCGAGTCGCTTTCGACCTAGCAGAAGAGCAGTTCCCGCTCGTCTACCGGGAGGATGCGTACGACTACTTCCGGCCACATAAAGAAACGCTTGCTGAACTCGTTTACGACCTCTCGACGAAGAGCTTTCGTCAGCTCACCAATCGCCACGTCGGCGACATCTACCAGGGCCTGCTCTCGTCGCGGCGCGGCGGCGTCCGAGGAAAGAGCGGGCGCCAGCTCCAGCAGGCGAAACTCGGGGCCTTCTACACGCCGCACGGAGACGTCGAGTACATGGTGTCCCGCCTCAACTTGCAGCGAGATTCGCGCGTCCTCGATCCCTGTATGGGCTCGGGCCACTTCCTCGAGGCACTCCTCCAGCGACTCATGGCGCTCTATACCGACGAGGGCTTCGACCAGGGAAAGGCCTATCGAGAGGTCGTAGCGCGGCAGCTCTTCGGCGCCGACATCGATACGTTCGCCACCTCGCTCGCCGCCATCCGTCTTTTCCTTCTCGACGAGCACGGAACCAGGGCGAAGCCGCAGCTCTTCGTCCACGACATGCTTCTTCACTCGCAGGAGCGACCTCAGCGCGAGCTCTTCTCGGAGGCGGAGCGAGCCGTATCCGTCGATCCGGAAGTCGACGAGATCGCCTCGATCGACGAGATCGCCTTCGATGCGGTGATCGGCAACCCGCCCTACGGCGCGCGTAAGCCGGCCTACAAGGTGCCCGTCTACCGCCGTTTGTATGGGCAGCGCGAGCCCGATCGCCGCCAGGGCAGCTCGGGGACGGGCGACCACGACACCTACGCGATGTTCTTCGCCAACGGGATCGAGCGTTTGCGAGAAGGCGGGCGCCTTTGCCTGATCTCGAACGACAGCTTCCGCTCGCTCACCACCTATGCGCCACTTCGCCGCTACATCCTCGATCGCTGCAAGATCGTCGAGATCCTGCTCACCGACACGAAGCACTTCCAGGGCGTCAGCTTCCAGTTCGCCGGCATGGCGATCACGACGCTCGAGAAGTGCTCGGACGCAGAGGCGAGAGCGGCGAACATCATGCGGCTGGTGGACTACGTTCGCGACCCGGCCGACTTCTGGAGCCCGCCGCCCGAGAAGGTGCAGGAGCTGAGGCAGGAGGAGTACGAGGCGCTTTCGGAGACACCGTTTTTCGTTGGAGTCCCGCTAGAGGTGCTCGACGCCGCTAAGCAGTCAGAGCGCGTCGCTCAGGTCGCGAGAGGGCGCGTCGGTCTCCAGACGGGAGATGACAAGCATTTCGCGGCGGGTATCGAGCGAGCGTTCCCGGGCCTCCCGCGCGTCATCGTTCTCGACGACGTTTCAGGATCGGTCACCGACGAGGAACGGCGTACCGGCGTCAATCCTTCGAAGCCGCACTGGGTGCCTTTCGCAAAGGGCGAGGGCTTCGGCGAGTACTGGCGGTCGCCTAGCGTCGCGATCGACTGGTCGCAGGAGTCAGTCGCGGAGCTCGAGCGCCGATCGGCTTGGCCGGCCGGAAAGGCGCGAAAGACATACTTCCGCAACCGCGACTTTTTCTTCCGCCCCGGGCTTACTTACTCCGTTATCTCGAGCGGGCGAGTCTCGGCCCGTGTGATGCCTGAAGGCTGGGTTTTCGGACACAAGGGAAGCGCGATCTTCGTCGAGGACGGCGAGACCTCCGAACGTTTCCTACTGGGCTTTCTCAACTCCTCGCTGGCAACGTACTTCATGAAGAAAATCGTCAACACGACCGCCACGGCAGATGTGGGCTACATCGAGAAGCTGCCTTACCGACGGCCGCCGAAAGACGTCGAGATCGCCGTAGTCGAGCACGTCGAGCAGATCGTCGATGAGCTGAAGGCCAGCCCCAAAGCCGACATCCAGGCACTCCGCGACGAGATCGATGACCTCATCTTCGACCTCTTCGAGATCCGCTCGGCGCGGGACGAGGTGCGCCGCTTCTACCGTACGGTCGGGCGCGTCGAGGATCAGGCCGCGGCGGCAAGCGAGTAGACCGAGACGACCTCACTCAGTCCTAGCTCGGCCAGCAGCGCACGCAACTCACCGGCGCATTCCGCGGCCGGTAGCAGCTCGAGCGGGCAGCGCTCGCCGCCTCCGGGCATGCGCTCATCGCTCAGCCCGCGAAGCCTCGTCGCGAGACCGCCTTCGGCGATGTCCTCGGGTATCACGACCAGGCCTATCCAGGTGACGCCACCGGCTCCGCGCGCTCGCAATGTGCCGTCACTAGCGCACTCGACCGTCCAGCCGCAGCTTCGGTAGTAAGCCTCGAGGTGACCACGTAAATCGTCTCTCGTCGCGCTCACGAGGGCGAGCATCGCAGACGCGGCGGACGAACCGGCTCGAACGTGCAATCCGACTTCGCATCTCCTTTCACGGGCTAGCATGGTCGCGTGACCGAGCTCGGTCAGCTTCCCAACATCGGACGAGTGCTCGCTTCGTGCCTGCGCCGGGCCGGGATCGAGTCGGCGGAGGAGTTGCAAGTGCTCGGTTCCGAGCGGGCCTTCGAGCGTCTGCGTGCGGCACTGCCCGACGATACTTGCCTGAGCAAGCTCTACGCCCTGGCGGGTGCGGTCGAGGGCGTGCGCTGGCACGATCTGCCGCCCGAGCAACGAGCCCGGCTGGCAGCGTTCGCGCGACCTCGCTGAGCCCGGCTACGCTCTTCGCGTCATGCGCGTTCTCGTCCTCCAGCACATCGCCTGCGAGCCGCCCGGTGAATACGAGGATGTCCTGCGCGAGCACGGCGCCGAGCTGGTGCGGGTCGAGCTCGACGCGAACGAGGCGCTGCCCATTTGGCGCGACTTCGACGCAATCGTCGCCATGGGCGGCCCGATGGACACGTTCGAGGAGGTTCGCTTTCCCTGGCTCCGCGACGAAAAGAAACTAATCGCAGAAGCGGTTCGAGCTGGACTGCCGTTTTGGGGGGTCTGCCTCGGCGCGCAGCTGCTTGCCGACGCGCTCGGGGCGCGGGTCTATCCCGGGCCGGCGCCCGAGATCGGCGTTTTACCCATCGTCCTGACTCCCGCCGCCGCCGGCGACGCGGTCATGGCCGGGCTGCCGGCGACGGTGCCGGCCTTCCACTGGCACAGCTGCACCTTCGATCTTCCTGAGGGGGCCGTACTTCTCGCCTCCTCAAAGGCTTACGAGAAGCAGATCTTCCGTGTCGGGCGCCTCGCCTACGGTCTGCAGTGTCACCTCGAGGTTTCGATTGCGCTCGTGCGCGAGTGGCTGGAGGTGCCCGCCTACGCCGAGTCGCTCGAGCGCGCGAGCGGGATTGCTGCGGGAAAGAAGATGCTGGCCGAGCTGGCGGCTAGCGAGTTGTCGATCCGCGCGCTTGCGCGCACGCTGTTCGAGCGCTGGCTGACCGCCGTCCCCGCCTGAGCTCCTACCGGGCGCTACTCGAGCGTCTGAGCGAGCTGGATGCGGTTTCCGTCCGGGTCGTAGATATCGAGCAGGCGCATCTGCCCGTGCAGCTCGAGCACAGTGCCGACCTCGACGCCAGCGGCACGCAGCCGCTCGGCCTCGGCCTTGATGTCCGAGACGTCGATCGTCGCCACGCCCCCCGCTTCAAACTCACCCTCGGCCAAACCGATCTCCATCACGCCCGTTTGTAGCCGCGACCAGCGCCCTTCGGGGTCGTGGTAGGCTTCCTCGAAGCCCAGAACACCGGTGTAAAAGGCTCGGCCCTGCTCGAGGTCGCGAACCCGGTACCAAACCTTGACGCCCATCGGCGCAGACACTAGAGCATTAGCCCCGGTTCTTCTAGAAAGCCCCTGACCGCGCCTAGAAACTCGGCGGCGACCGAGCCGTCCACGGCGCGATGATCGCAGGTGAGTGTGAGTGTGAGCAATGGTGCGATCTCGACCCCGCCCGCTCGAGCGACGGGGCGCTCGACGATCGCCCCGGTAGCAAGGATCGCAATCTGCGGCGGATTGAGCACGGCTACGAATTGCTCAACGGCGAAGGTGCCGAGATTGGTGATGGTGAAAGTGCCGCCCTCGAGCTCGTCCAACGCGGCAGTTCCCGCGAGCGTGCGCGAGACGAGCTCAGCGCGAGCCGACGCCAGCTCGGCGAGCGTGCGGCGTTCGCAGGACCGTAAGACCGGCACGATCAGCCCTCTTTCGGTTGTGGTGGCAATACCGATGTCGACCGAACCGTGGAGCTCGACCGCATCGCCGAGCCAGAGAGCGTTCACACCCGGATAGCGGACCAGTGCAAGAGCGCAGGCTTTAGTCAGGAAGTCGGCGATGCTGATGCGGCCCGAGCCCTCGGGCGCTCGCTCGCGCAGGCGCTCACGCAGGCGCAGCACCTCGCTCATATCCGCCGAGGCGGTGAGCTGGAAAGCGGGCGCCTGCCAGGCCTCGGTCAGACGGCGCGCGATCGTGCGCCGCACGCTGGTTAGCGGAACGCGTTCGATTCCGCCCGGCGCCGGCGCCGGCACGGCGGAAGGCGCCGGTCGACGTGTCGAGGCGTGTTCGACATCCTCGGCGACGATTCTTCCTTCGGGGCCGCTTCCCCCCACTCCCTCCAGCGCCAGGCCGCGCTCGCGCGCCAGTCTGCGGGCGAGCGGAGAGGCCTTCACTCGTTCGCCGGCTACCGGAACAGTTTCGGGGCCCTTCTCGACGACAGACGAAGCGCGCTCGGGCTCAGGCTCCGGTGCGGGCGCGCCCGCTTCTACAGACGGGGCGGTCGCGGTCGCGGAAGCTGCTTCCGGCACCTGCTCGCCCTCTTCGCCGACGTAGGCGATCGTGGTTCCAACCGTGGCTTCGCCCTCGGCGACAACGATCTTCAACAGGACGCCGGAAGAAGGTGACTCGACCTCCTGGGTGACCTTGTCGGTATCGAGCTCGTACAGTGGCTCGCCCGCGGCGACGCGCTCCCCCTCCTGCTTCAGCCAGCGCACAACCACGCCCGATTCCATCCCCTGGCCAAGGCGCGGCAGCTTGACCTCACTCGCCATCCGTCCTCCTCCCAACGCTGTGCATAATCGCCGCGTACACCTCTTCGCGTCGCGGCACGGCGGCCCTCTCCAGAACAGGCGCGAAGGGAAGCGGCGTGAAGGCAGCTCCGACCCTCTCGACCGGAGCGTCTAGCCAGTCGAAAGCTTGCTCCTGCACGAGTGCCGCCAGCTCCGCTCCGAACCCCATCTTGCGTACCGCTTCGTGCGCGACCACACAGCGATTCGTCTTGCGAACCGAGGCGAGTATCGCCTCCTCGTCGAGCGGCTGCAGCGTGCGCGGATCGACGACTTCGACCGAGATTCCGTCGCTACCGGCTTGATCGGCTGCCGCGAGCGCCTCGTGCACGAGCGGCCCGATTGCGACAACTGTCACGTCCTCGCCCTCGCGCGCGACTCTGGCCTTACCGAGCGGGATCGGCTCCAGCTCCTCGGGTAGCTGCTCGCGCAGGTTGTAGAGCTGCACGTGCTCGAAGAAGAGCACGCAGTTGTCGTCATAGATGGACGACCAGAGAAGTCCGCGGGCGTCGCGCGGCGTCGAGGGATAGACGACTTTCAGCCCGGGCACGCCTACGAACCAGCCCTCTGTCTGTTGCCCGTGCTGCGCCGCCGACGACCAGCCGGCGCCTCCCTGCGTGCGCAGCGTCAGCGGCACCTTGAGCTGGCCCCCGGACATGTAGCGCTCCTTGGCGGCGTGATTGACGAGTTGCTCCATCGCCAGAGTGAAGAAGTCCTCGTACATGATCTCGACGATCGGGCGCATGCCCAGCATGGCGGCGCCGATCCCGGCTCCCGTCAGCGCCATCTCCGAGATCGGGGCGTTCCGTACTCGTTCTGGTCCGAACTCCTCGAGCATGTCGAGAGTGACCTTCTGCGAGCCGCCGTGCTCGGCGATGTCCTGGCCCATGATGAAGACGTCCGGATCGGCCCTCATCGCACGCGACATGGCGTCGCGCACTGCCTCGCGGTAGCTGAGCCTTGTCCCGTTCTCAGGCATAGACGTAATCGAAGAGATCGCGCGGATCGGGATCGGTGCCGTGACGGGCGAACTCGACCGCGTCGACGACCGCGGTCTCGGCCTCGCGCTCGAGCTCGGCGAAGCGCTCGTCAGGCAAGCGCAGCTTCTCGCGCAGCTTGACGATCGGATCTTGAGTCGCCCGCGTTTGCTCGTACTCAGCTCTGTCGCGGTACTCCTGCGGATCGCCGACATTGTGCGGCGTGAGGCGATAGGTCTCGGCGACCAGGAAGACCGGACCGGCTCCCGAGCGAGAGTGCGCGAGCGCCTCGTTCGTCGCGCTGCGAACGGCCTCGACATCCTGCCCGTCGGTCTTGATTGCCTTCATCCCGTAGGCGAGCGCCCGCTCGCTCAGATCGGCGATCGGAGAGTGTTGAGCGAACGGCGTCGACTCGGCCCAGCGGTTGTTCTCGCAAAAGAAGACCACAGGCAGCTTCCAGAGCTGAGCCAGGTTCATGGCTTCGTGGAAGAGGCCCGAGTTGGTTGCCCCGTCGCCGAAGAAGGCGAGCGCCACACGCGGCTCGGCCCGCAGCTTGAAAGCGAGCGCGGCGCCGGCCGCGATACCGAGCGCCCCGCCGACAACGGCACTCGAGCCGATATTCCCGCGCTCGACGTCATACAGGTGCATCGAGCCACCGCGACCGTGCGAGCAACCCTCGGTCTTTCCGTAGAGCTCGGCCATGACGGCGCGCGCCGGCGTTCCCTTGGCCAGCGCGTGCGCGTGCGAGCGGTGCGTCGAGGTGATCACGTCGCCGGGCTCGAGTGCGCTACAGGCACCGACCGCTACGGCCTCTTGGCCGATGGCCAGGTGCACGAAGCCCGGGATCTCACCGTCGCGGTAGCGATCCTCCACCACTCGCTCGAAATGCCTGATCAGGAGCATTTTCCCGAGGAAGCGTTCGAGCTCCCCGGATAGAAGAGATGTCCTGGACTCGAGCTTTGCCATTGCTATCGAATGGATATCCTGGGCGTTGGGATTATCGACGTTATTCGAGACGATGTGATGCGAATGGAAGAAAATCCGGCAGCTAGCGGTCTTTCCGCAGGCCCGTCCGCACAAACACTCGTGGCGGCCTGGGATCGTCTAATCGAGCGACTTCCCGAGGACTGGAGCCACCTTTTGGCCGAGGTCGAGCTTCGCCCCGAGGAGCTATATGAGCTCGTGTCCTTGACGGTCGCACCACTCAACCCTGGGCGCTGCGACAAGAGGGCGGCGTTCCGCTTTCGCGTCGCCCGCGACTTCGGTTACGGCGCCGCTCCCGAGATGGTCAGAAGCTGCTTCGAGCGACTCGACGAGGCCCGAGTCCCGGGCCGACTTCGCCTACTGCAGCTACTTACGGAGCGACGGCCGGTCGAGACTCAGGGACCCGTCTGGCGGCTCGGAGGCCGCTCGTTGTGAGCGACCCGGTTTCCTGGCTTCTCGTCAGGCGCGGCTGGCAAGTGGTCGCCTCGGACGGCACGACCGTCGGCCGGATCGGCGCCGTACGAGGCGAGCCGACCAAGGACATCTTCAACGGCGTCGTCGTTCGCAACAGCTCCGCTCCGCCGCGCTACGTTCCCAGCGAGCTGATCGCCGGGATCGTCTCGGGGCAGGTCACGCTCAGGTTGAGCGCCGAGGAGTTCGAAGCCGTCCCGCCCGAGAAGAGGCGGCCGCTGGCGCCAAGCGTCTCGCTGTCCGAGTTCTTGCGCCGCTTCGAACTCCGCTCGGGCGGGTATACGAGTAGGTGTTCCGGCTCTGAGCGCCGGATATCGACGACTAACGGAGGCTCACCTTGGGCGACCCGGTTTCCTGGCTTCTGATCGAGAAAGGCTGGCAGGTCTACGCCGCTGATGGCGACGAGCTCGGCAAGGTGGTCGCCGTCACGGGAGACGAAGAGGCGGATATCTTCGACGGCCTGGCGGTCGATGCCGGCTTCCTCGACAAGCCGCGCTACGTGCTCGGAGAAACGGTGGCCGAGATCGAGCAGGGCCGTATTTCGCTGAAACTGACGCGCGAGAAGTTTGAGCAGCTCGATATCTACGAGGAGCCGCCCGAGAGCATCGAGATCGAGCCTGAGTCGGCGCCACGTTCGCAACGGTTCATGGAGCCGTTCCGGAACCTCTTCCGCGGCAGTCGACGTCGCCCATAGGCGACGAACGCCGCGAGCAAGGGCTGCGCGGCGAGAGCCGAGCTCCCGCCGCGCAGTCCGGTAATCCACTAACCCAGAGGCGGGTTCGCGAGCTGCGCCAGTTGTAGCGCCTGCTGCGGGAACCACGCGCCTGCCGCCGGGTCGGCGATGCCGCCCCACTCCGGATCGGTCGTCGAGCCGGAGACGCTGCGGTTGCATGACCCGTCAGACTCGCCCGGGACTTTCACCCAGAGATAGGCGTCGACCAGGGCGTTGCCGGTGTTGGTGGTTGGCGGGATGCCGAGGCCACGGTCCGGCGGGTTGCACCAGTCCTGAGCCACGCCAGCGCTGGCGTACCCGGCTGCGGCCCAGTCCCACGGGCCCTGGCCGTTACGGCTGGTGTCGATGACGAAGTGAGTCGTCCCCGCCGGGTAAGCCGCATAGCGAAGGTTTAGTCCGGACGTGTTGAGATTCACATTCGCTAGGTTCGTCGAATCGCTCCAGACACCGTACGGGCTGAGCGCCCCGTCCGGCGGCGCGCCCGTCCACTCGCCGAGGAGAACGGCGATCTGGGCAGGGAGAGGCCCGCCGTTCCAATACTGGTTGGGACAGCCACTGTAATTGCCGGAGGCGATGCATTGGGAGACCCATGTCCCGTACTGGACGAGGTTGGACGTGAACTGGTAGTTGGAGACGTTCAGGAAGAAGCCCTGAGCCCGGTTGACACCGGCAAGCACGAGCCGTTGCGCGGCGTCGCCGACGGCCAGCCAGCCGTTGTGAGTGGCGTCGAGATAGACGCTCACGTTGGGCTGCTGCTCCAGCCTGTCGACCGCTGCGTTCAGCTCCTGGTAACGCTCGGCGTCGGTGGATGGGCTGGGTACTGCGCAGCCCGAGGGCAGCAGTCCGAGCCCGTCTGGCTCGAGGATGACGATGGCCGTGCCGGTGCCGATGCCCTTGGCGAAGCCGTCGATCCAGGCCGCGTAACTGGCAGCATCGAGCGCGCCGCCCGCCGAGTACTGCCCGCAATCGCGGAAGGGCAGGTTGTAGGCGACGAGCACCGGAACCGTGTGCTGCACCTTCGCGAGCATCATGGTCTTGCGGACCTGCCCGAACACCTGGCCCGGCGTCCCGCCAGTGAACCAGACGGCATGTCCCTCGCTGACCATGGCGGTGAGCAGCGCCGCGTCGCTGGTATACCCCTGCTTCACGAGATCCTTGATCTGCTTGACGGCGCCCTTGTCGGGAGCCGGCACGTAGAAGCCCGCACTCGAACCCTTGGACGGCTTCGGGGTGTGGGCTTTGGCTCCCGCCAGCGCCGGCAAGATCCCGAGAAGTAAGGAAACCAAGCCAACGAGCAAGAGCGTTCGTCTTGTTTTGTGCATCACCGAGACCCCTTTCATCCCGTTCAGCCCCGGTCGGCCTTGGCCGTCCCCCCGGAGGCTCTTGCAAACGTTTTCAGCCTTTCACTAAGAGACGGGCGAGTCAAGCCTTCTTAATCGATTTGTCCTTCGCTCACGATCCCGAAGTCGCGGCGCGCGGGGATGGGGATTCGCGGAGAGCGCACGAGTTTTCTGCGAGCCCAAAAAAGCTGCTAGCTGCGAAGCACCGCGCCGAAGCGCTCCGCCAGCGCCTGAACGATCTTCTCTCGCAACGAGGCAGCCTCGGCATCAGAGAGCGTCCGCTCCTGCGACTGGAAGGCAACCGCGAAGGTGATCGATTTCCGGCCCTCGCCGACCTGGGGCCCGCGGTAGACGTCGACCGCGTCCATGACCCGCAAGTCCGACCCGGCGGCCTCGCGCGCCGCTTCGATCATCTCGCCGGCGAGCGTCTCTTCGGCCACGACGAAGGAGAGATCTTGCTTCACCGCCGGGTAGGAGATGACGTCTGCGTAGACGACGACGTCGCGAGCGACCTCAGCGAGCGCATTCAGATCGAGCTCGAACGCCCCCCACTCTCCCGGGGCGAGCTCGGGATGAAGCTCGCCAACCCAGCCAGCCTCGCCCATTCGGGCAGTCTTGAGCGGGTGCAGGAACGGCAGCTCGCCGGCCGGCTCGAAGCTCGGCTCCGGAGCGGCCAGCGTTCGGTAGAGCGCCTCGACGGCACCCTTCGCTCGCGCGAAACCTCCCCAGGTCAGGCCGGCGATGCGCACAGGCTCTTCCGGCAGCTCGTCTTCGCCCGGTAGATAGACGTGCGCGATCTCGAACAGAGCGACCTCCTCGTTTCCGGCATCGAGGTTGCGCTCGAGCGAGCGGATCAGCCCGGCGAGGATGGTCGTGCGCAGGAGTGCGTGCTCGGCCGTCAGCGGATCAGGCAGGCGGATCGCTTTCGGGTCGGGATCGCTGTCGACGAGTGAGTAGGTGTAGGCCTCGACGAAACCGAGGCCGCAGAGCGCGTCTTCGATCCGTCGGCGTAGCCGCTGCTCTCGGGTCAGCCGCCCCCACATCGCGCGGCGAGCGGGCAAGGTGAAGGGAACCTCGTCGAGATGAACGCGGGCGATCTCCTCGACTACGTCGATCTCGCGGGTTACGTCGCGGGCGCGGAAGGTGGGCACGGTCACCGCCCAATCATCCGCAACTTCGAACCCGAAGCGCTCGAGTAATCCACGCTGCTCTCCGGCCGGGATCGGCACACCGATCAGCTCGTCCGCGCGTTCGGGCCTGAAGCGCACGACCGGTCGGGCCGGCAGCTCGCCCTGAACGTCCACATTGCCGACCCAGTGCGCCCCGGAGAGCCCGACGATCAGCTCGGTCGCCAGCGTCGCGGCTTGCCCGGCCAGATGAGGATCGACGCCCTTCTCCCAGCGATTCGAGCCCTCGGTACGGAGCTTCAGGCGCTCGGAGCTCTCGAGGATGCCTACCGGCTCGAAGTTGGCCGACTCGAGCAGGATGGAATCGCTCTCGTCGCTGACCTCGCTCTCCTCGCCGCCCATGATCCCGGCGATCGCCATCGGTCTGGAGGCATCGGCGATGACCAGGTCGCGCGGATCGAGCTTGCGATCGACACCGTCGAGGGTGCGCATCTCCTCGCCCGAGTGGGCGCGGCGCACGACGATCCTGCCCTCGGCCAGACGCGCCAAGTCGAAGGCGTGCAGCGGGTTTCCGAGCGCCAGCATGACGTAGTTGGTGACGTCGACGATGTTGGAGATCGGGCGCATGCCGGCGCCGGTCAGGCGCGCCTTCAGCCACGGCGGCGAGGGCTGGATCTTCACGTCGCGGAAGAGGCGCCCGACGTAGCGCGGACAGCCCCCGAAATCCTCGACGCTGATCTGCACGGGCTCGTCGGCCACCAGCTCGGGGTCGGCCCCCGGTGGCGGCGCAAGCTCGAGCCGATAGAGCGCGGCGATCTCGCGCGCCAGGCCGTAGACCGAGAGGAGGTCGGGCCGGTTGCCGGTCACTTCGAGCTCGAGGATCGGCTCACCGAGCGCGAACATGTCGGCCAGGAGCGCGCCCGGCTTCCAGTCGTCCGGCAGGAGCATGATGCCGGAGTGATCCTGGCCCAGCTCCAGCTCGCGCTCGGACATGATCATCCCGTCCGAGACCGTTCCCCTCAGCTTGACCCGCTCCAGCTTCATCCCGCCCGGGATTACCGCGCCCGGCAACCCGACTGCGACCGTGGCGCCGGCGCCGAAGTTCCAGGCCCCGCAGACGATCTGGCGCGGCTCCGCCTCCCCCACGTCGACCTGGCAGAGCTGCAGTCGATCGGCGTTCGGATGCTTTTCCGCCTCGAGCACGCGCCCGACGCGGAAGCGGTCGAAGTTGCCTTCGGAATCGGCGACTCCGCGCCAGGAGACGCGCTCGACCTCGGCGCTGGTGACGACGAGGCGGTCGGCGAGCTCCTCGGCCGAGACCTCGACCGGGACGTACTCACGAAGCCAGGTGTAGGGAACTTTCATCTCAGAACTGGCGCGAGAAGCGCAGGTCGTTCTCCCAGAGGAGACGGATGTCGGGGACACGGTGACGGAGCAGCGCGATCCGCTCCAGCCCGAGCCCGAAGGCGAAGCCCGATACCTCTTCGGGGTCGTAGCCGACGAACTCGAGCACGTTCGGATCGACGATGCCGGCGCCGCCCATCTCGATCCAGCCGGATTGCTTGCAGACCGGACAGCCCGCGCCATCGCACATGTGGCAAGAGACATCGGGCTCGATCGAGGGCTCGGTAAAGGGGAAGAAGTGGGTGCGGAAGCGCAGCTCTCGTTTCTCGCCAAAGAGGGCGCGCATCAGATGAAGCAGCGTCCCCTTGAGATCGGCCAGCGAGATACCGCGATCGACAGCCAGGCCCTCGACCTGGTGGAAGACCGGGCTATGGGTGGCGTCGGGGGTGTCGCGGCGATAGCAGCGGCCGGGCGAGATCATGTACACGGGCGGCTTCTGAGCCTCCATCACACGGATCTGCGAGGGCGAGGTCTCGGTCCTGAGCAGGACGTCGCCGTTCAGGAAGAGCGAGTGCCCGGGCGATCGCGTCGGGTGCCAGGGCGGCATGTTCAGCCCGTCGAAGTTGTAGCGGGTGGTCTCGACCTCGCGCCCGTCCACGATCGTGTAGCCGAGACCGAGGAAGACGTCCTCGACCTCGCGCCTGATCTGCGTGATCAGGTGCAGACGCCCCTCGGGGAAGCGCTCGCCGGGTAGCGTCACGTCGATGCTCTCGGCCATCAACTTGTGCTGGAGCTCGGCGTGTTCGAGCACTGAGCGTCTCTCCTCGAGCGCCGCCTCCAACCGCTGCCGCAAAGCGTTCAAGCGCATTCCGCTTTCGCGATCGCGGACTTCGCGCAGAGCTAGCTTAAGCTCGCTCGAACGACCGAGGAAGCGCACGCGCAACTCTTCGAGCTGCTCGAGCGAATCAGCCTGCTCGAGCGCGCTCCCCGCCTCTTGTTCGAGTTTCTCTACGTCCACCCGTACAACCCTAGTTCTTCCATTCAGCAACCGTTTCGGTCTGTCCTTCACCGTCGCGCAACTCCAAGCCGGCAGAGCGCCGGCTCGACGGTCAAGGACAGGCGCCTTGGCTGCTCAGCACCAATCCCCGACCGCCAGCCGGGGCCTGGTAAAGACGAATGCCGAGCGTCCTGACACGATGACGACAAGATAGCGGCGCTCGTCCGCCGACGCACCGTAGGGTCGAGCGCTGGCGAAAGCAACCGGGTTCTCAGCGACAATGCGGCTGTGAGCGAGCACGCCGAAGTCAGTCCCTACGATCCGATCGCATCTCTCTACGACCGCTGGAACACGAGCGTCGTCGAGGACATCGGCTTCTACGTCGAGGAAGCTCTTCTCTCGGGCGGGCCGGTGCTCGAGCTCGGCGTCGGTACGGGCAGGATCGCCGTTCCGATCGCCCAGGCCGGGATCGACGTGATCGGTGTCGATTCCTCGGCGCCGATGCTCGAGCGCTGCCGCGAGCGAGCCCGGGCGAGCGGGGTTGCCGAGCTGCTCGACCTGCGCCTCGGTGACCTCCGCGATCCACCCGTCTCCGAAATAGTTTCGCTTGCGATCTCGCCCTTCCGCGCCTTTCTACACCTCCTTTCCAACGAGGAGCGTCGCCTCGCCCTGACGCGCATCCGCGACCTACTCCGACCCGGCGGCCGCCTCGTCTTCGATGTCTTTGCGCCCTCGAGCGATGACATCGCCGAGACGCACGGGCGCTGGATCGAGCGCGAGCCCGAGATCTTCGAGCGCGCCGACTGGGACGCGGAGAAGCGCCTCCTGACGCTGCAGGTGCGAGCGCCCGACGGCGCGACGAGCATGGATCTCGCCTGGCTCTCGCAGCCTGAGTGGAGAGAGCTGCTCGAGCGCAGCGGCTTCGCGATCGAAGCCTGTTACGGCTGGTTCGATCGCAGCTCGTACGACGGAGGGCCCGACATGGTGTTTCTCGCCTCGTACCGTTAAGGTACGCACCGAGGTACCTCGACCCCGTCACAGAAAGGCGCCGCAAATGCTCGCACTCTGGATCATCCTCGGGCTCGTTGCTCTCGTCCTGATCTTTCTCGTTGTTCTTTACAACCGGCTCATCCGCCTGCGCAACTACACGCAAAACGCTTGGGCCCAGGTTGACGTGCAGCTCAAGCGCCGCCACGACCTGATCCCGAATCTCATCGAGACCGTGAAGGGCTACGCCGCTCACGAGCGCGGCACCTTTGAGGCGGTCACCGAGGCAAGGACCGCCGCGCAGAAGGCGCAGGGCCCCGCCGAGCAGGCGCAGGCCGAGAACATCCTTACCCAAGCGCTCGGAAAACTCTTCGCCGTCGCCGAGGCCTACCCGCAATTGCGCGCGACCGAGAACTTCCAGCAGCTCCAGGCCCAACTGGCCGAGACCGAGGACAAGATCCAGGTCTCGCGCCAGGTCTACAACGACGTCACGCTGACCTACAACAACGCCATCCAGACGGTGCCGACGAACATCGTCGCCGGGATGTTCAACTTCCAGCCGCGCGGCTTCTTCGAGGTGGAAGCCGAGGCCGAACGCGAGGCGCCGCAGGTCAAGTTCACGTGAACCACAAGCTGCGCTGGATAGGCGTCGTAGCTCTCTGCGCGCTCGTCCTCGGCTTGACGGCCGCGCCGGCAGGCGCGATCACGCTCGAGGGCGCGGTCGTCAACGCGCAGGTGGAGCGGGACGGCTCGCTAGTGATGGGCGAGCAGATCACGATGAGCGATGTCTTCCACGGCGGCTACCGCGACATCCCCCTGCGCGAGGGCGAATCGATCGACCATGTGGTGGTTTCCGAAGGGGATCTCGCTTACAGCTACAGAGGTAGCACCGAGCTCGGCTCGGTCGGAGAACCGGGCACGTTCGCGACAACCCATATCGACAACAAGCTGCGAGTCGTCTGGCACTTCGACAACCCGAGCGGCGGCCCGCGCACGTTCACGGTCTCCTATCGCTTCCGCGGGCTGGCCGTGGCATACGACGACGTGGTCGATGTCAACCTCAACGTCTGGGGCGATGCCTGGAAGGTGTCGTTGCCGTCGTTGCGCGCGACCATGCGGCTCCCGAAGCCCACGAAGAGTCCCTCTTACCGCGTCTGGGCTGGACCCGTTTGGGTGCGCGGTGTCGTAGAGCGAACACCCGCTGCTGCGATCCTGCAGGCGACCTCCGTTCCCTCACATCAGCTCGTCGACCTACGTGTCGTCTTCCCGCGCTCGCTGCTCGCCTCGACCGCGGGCGCGAAGGTCGAGCCCGGCAATGCACTGGCACAGATAGTCGACAGGGAGAAGGCCGACTACGCCGCCTGGGACCGTGACCGCAGGAAGATCGCCAGGTACGAGAGCTCGTCCTACACCTGGCTCGCGCTACTCCTGCTTGCGTTCGGCCCGGGCCTCGCCGTGGTCGGCCTGGTCTACACCCGCTTCGGCCGTGAGCCTCGGGTCAACTACGACCGCCGCTACGAGCAGGAACCGCCCTCCGATCTGGCACCGGCGCTGGTCCCGGCTCTCACACAAGAGCGGTCAGGCGCCGGTACGAACGAATTCACCGCCACCCTCTTCGACCTGATCCGCCGCGGCCGCTACAAGGCCGAGCACGTAATGAACGAGAAGTCGACCTGGGGCGGGCTGCGCAAGGAGCACGTCGCCGACTTGAAGCTGACCCAGGGGAAGGCACTCGACGGGCCTGCGCCCTGGGAGAACGCGGTGACCGAGATCGTTGACCCGATCGTCGGAGAGAAGGGTGAGCTGCTCTCGCGCTTCCAGGAGCGCATCGCCGAGAATCGCGCGAAGAACGCCGAGCGCTTCCAGGAGTTCACGAGCTCGGTCAAGGACGAGATCACAAAAAGCGGCTGGTACTCGAATCTCGGCCTGAACGTGCTGCTCGTGGCTAGCTTCGCCCTGCTCTTAGCCGGCGCCATCCCGTTCTTCTACGGGGTGCATCGCTTCCGTTCCAACGCTCCCCGCTTCAACGACGTCGCCGCGATCGCGCTCGGTGTCTGCGCTGTCATCAGCGGACTCATCGTCGGCGCCGCCGCGACCAGAGCGCCTCTCTGGCGCGCGCGCAAGAAGCCGGCCCAGCTCGAGGCGGTGCGCTGGTCGGCCTTCCGCCGCTACCTGAACGACTTTCCCCGCCTCGAGGAGGCGCCGCCCGCTTCGATCGCGCTCTGGGAGAGCTACCTCGTCTACGGCATCGCCTTCGGCATCGCCGACCGTGTGCTCCAGGCAGCCCACCTGCACATGCCGCAGGAACTCCATGATCAGAGCTCGATCTACTGGATCAGCCCCAATGGCAGCGGCCTCGGCTCCGGCGCAAGCGCATTCGCCATCTCCGATCTCAGCTCGGGCCTCGGCTCGGCGCTCTCCCCTCCATCTTCTTCCGCTAGCGGCGGAGGCGGCGGCTTCGGTGGTGGTGGTGGAGGCGGAGGCGGAGGCGGCGGAGGCGGCGGCTGGTAGTCAGCTCGTCCGGCGCCGTAGCTCGTAGAGAGCCAGCGCACCGGCAGTCGCCACGTTGAGCGACTCGGCACCGCGCGCGAGCGGGATTGTCACGAGCTCGTCGCATTGGGCCGCGACGTCATCTGGCAGCCCCTCCCGCTCGGCGCCGAGCACGAAGCAGACCCGGCCCAAGAGATCGACCTCGGCGAGCGGCACACCGCCATGAGCGACCAGCCCAACACGGCGTCCGGGCGCCTCATCGAAGCCGCCGAGCGGAACGCGGAAAATGGCGCCCATCGACCCCCGCAGCGCCTTCGCTCCGGTTGGATCTGCGCAACCGGAAGAGAGACACACGAAAGCCGGACCTAGCGCATCGGCGCTACGTAGAAGCGCACCCACGTTGCCCGGGTCGGAGACTCGCCAGAGCGCAAGCCCTGTCTCGGCCGCGCTCGCAGAATCGAGCCGCGGCAACTCGGAGCGGCGGAAGACGGCGATCGCCCTGGGAGGATGAGCGAGCTCGGAGAGCTCGCTAAGTAGCCCGGGCGCAACCAGAGTCGCTCCGGGAACACGCTCTCCTAGTACCGGCCGACCGGCGTCGACAAGCACCTCTTCGGGCTCGAGCCCCGCCTCCAGCCCAGCGACGATCAGATCCTCACCCTCGCAGGCGACCAGTCCCAGGCGCTCGCGCTGGCTCGCGCTCTGCAGCCGGCGAACGAGCCGAAGCTTCGGGTTCGAGGAAGAGGTGATCAGTCCGGCCATCGTTCAGCAGCTCGCGGGCTCGCCGTCAGGCGCACTATCGCCGATCGGCGGTGGACGATGCACCACAGTCGAGCGCGCACGCCTCGCCCGAGCGGTGTCAGCTCTTATCGCTCAGCTCTGAAGCGCGGCCTTCGCCTGCTCGGCGATCACCTTAAAAGCGGCCGGCTCGCGCACGGCGAGGTCGGCCAAGACCTTGCGGTCGAGCTCGATGTTGGCCTTCTTGCAGCCGGCTACGAACTGGTTGTAGGAGAGACCCTCCTGGCGCGCGGCGGCGTTGATCCTGATGATCCAGAGCCGGCGGAAGCTGCGCTTGCGGTTGCGGCGGTCTCGGTAGGCGTAGACGAGCGAGTGGTCGACCTGCTCCTTGGCGTACTTGTAGCTCGACTTCTTGATGCCGAAGTAGCCGCGAGCCTGCTCGAGAACCTTGCGCCGCTTCTTGCGCGCGTGAACGGAACGCTTAACACGTGGCATGGGGCTCTACCTCACCTTCCAAGCATCTTCTTGACGACAGCCGAATCCGAGCGACCGAGCACCTCGGGCTTGCGGAAACCACGCTTGCGCTTCTGGGTCTTCTTGCCGAGGATGTGGCTGCGCATGGCGCGGCGGCGGACGATCTTGCCCGTCCCAGTGACCTTGAATGTCTTCTTTGCTCCGCTGTGAGTCTTCGTTTTCGGCATCTTTCTCCTCAGCTCTCCGCGCTGGCGTCTTCGGCACCGCTGGCGTTCTCGACGGCCACCGCCTGCCCGGAATTCCCTGCGCGCTCGTCGCTCTTGTGCTCGGCCTCCGCCTTCACCTTTTCGCCCGCGTTCCTCGTTGGGCCCAACACCATGGTCATGTTCCTGCCCTCGAGCAGCGGCTGAGATTCGATCACTCCGAGCTCTTGCACGTCCTCGGCGAGCCGCATCAGTAGGTCGCGTCCGCGTTCCGGATGCGTGGTCTCGCGACCGCGGAACATGATCGTCACCTTGACCTTCGCCCGCTGGTTGAGGAAGCGAACGACGTGCCCCTTCTTCGTCTCGTAGTCGTGCACGCCGATCTTCGGCCGTAGCTTGATCTCTTTGATGTGGATCTGTTGCTGGTGCTTGCGCGCGAGCTTCGCCTTCTGCTCTTCCGCATAGCGGTACTTGCCGTAATCCATCACGCGGCAGACCGGCGGGTCGGCATTCGCCGCTATCTCGACGAGATCGAGATTCTTCGCGTAGGCATACTCCCGCGCCTCATCGGTCGCCTTGATTCCGATCTGAGAGCCGTCTGCGTCGATCAGACGGACGCGCGGAACACGGATGCCGTCGTTGATGCGAGCATGCGGGATCGACGGGCGAGCGGGCTCATAGCGTCGCCGAGGTCTCAACTGGCGTTCACCAAGCTAGGGCTTCCTCCTCTTTCGGAAACAACAAAACCGCTGCAAGCAGCGGCTCCGTTCTTTCCACCAAACACCTTGGTTGAACCCTCGTCGGCTCTAGGCCGCGAAGGTGAGGGAACGGATGAGCCCCTACTTGCAGGCCGTAAATGTAGCCGATCTAGTACCGCTGCGCCTACACGCGTCTCCTCGACCGTCACGCGCCGGGCGGTGAGGCGAGAGGAGTCAGCTCGATCACGAGCTCGTGAAGGCTCTTGCGCGACTGGGCGCCGCCCCGCTCGCGCACGGCAAGATCTTCGGCTGACTCCTTGTCGCCGTAGACGACGACGCGCGGGATCTTTTCCAGCTCGGCGTCGCGGATGCGCCTGCCAACCGACTCGCCACGGTCGTCGAGATCGGCACGGAAGCCGGCCTTGCGCAGCCCCTCGACGATCGCCCGCGCAGCCGCGGCGTGGCTCTCCCCCACCGGGATCACGCGCAGCTGCAGCGGCGCCAGCCAGAGCGGCAGGTCGCCGCCGGTGTGCTCGAGCAGGATGCCGATGAAGCGCTCGAAGGAGCCCAAAAGAGCGCGGTGGATGACAAAGACAGGATGCTCGCGGTTGTCGGCGCCCACATAGGTGAGACCGAAGCGAGCCGGCATCTGGGCATCGAGCTGAATCGTCCCCATCTGCCAAGAGCGGCCGAGCACGTCGGTGATGTGAAGGTCGATCTTCGGTCCGTAGAACGATCCCTCACCGGCCCCGATAGCGTACGAGATGCCGTGGCGATCGAGCGCCGCTCGCAGCTCGCACTCGGTGAAATCCCACTCCTCGTCGCTTCCGAGCTTGTTCTCGGGCCGAGTGGAAAGCTCGGCACGCGGTTCGATTCCGAATAGGCCATAGAGATAGCGGAGGTAGTCGAGGCAGCCGTCGAGCTCCGTCGAGATCTGTTCCTCCGTACAGAAGAGATGGGCATCGTCCTGGGTGACGTAGCGCACACGGGTCAGCCCGTGTAAAACGCCTGCGAGCTCGTTGCGATGAAGCGGCGCCCCCTCCGCGTAACGCAGCGGCAGGTCGCGATAGCTACGCAGCTTGCTGCCGAACAGGAGCATGTGGCCGGGGCAGTTCATCGGCTTGATCCCGTAGACGTGCTCCTCTCCCACCGGGATCAAGAACATGTTCTCGCGGAACTTCTCCCAGTGTCCAGAGGTGACCCAGAGCGCCTTGTCGTAGATCAGCGGAGTCTTCACCTCGGAATAGCCGCGGCGAGCGTTCTCCCGCAGCCGGAGCGCCTCGAGCTGGTTGAAGATCGTCATTCCCTTCGGGTGCCAGAACGGCGAGCCGGGCGAATGCTCGTCGAAGTGGAAGAGATCGAGCTGGGCGCCGAGCCTGCGATGGTCGCGCTTCTTCGCCTCCTCGAGGCGCTCGAGATGAGCCTCGAGGTCTTTCTTCGCGAAGAAGGCAGTGCCGTAGATTCGCGTCAGCTGCTTATTGGCCGAGTCGCCGCGCCAGTAGGCGCCGGCGAGCCCGGTCAGCTTGAGGGCCTTAACCGGCTTGGAGTCGATCAGGTGCGGACCGCGGCAGAGGTCGGTGAAGTCGCCCTGGGTGTAGAGGGAGATCGTCCCTTCGGCCTCGTTAACCAGCTCGACCTTGTAGGGCTCCTCCTGCTTAGAGAACAGGCGCCTGGCCTCGTCGCGCTCCAGCTCCTCGCGGCGCCATTCGCGGCCCTCCGAAAGCTCGCGCTTGATCTCCTCCTCGATCCGAGCCAGATCATCCTCGACGATCGGGCTTGGGAAGTCGAAGTCGTAGTAGAAGCCGTTCTCGATCGCCGGCCCGATCGCGACCTTGACTCCCGGGTAGAGCCGGCGCACAGCCTCGGCCAGCAGGTGCGCCGCGGAATGCCTGAGCACGGTCAGCGCGTCGGGATCGTCAGCGTTCCTAGTTGTCAAGATCTCGATCCGCTGCCCGTCCTCGAGCGGTAAGCGCAGATCGCGCAGATCGTCGTCGACGCGCACGCCGACAGCCTGCTCGGCCAACCTCGGCCCGATCGAGCGCGCAGCATCCAGGCCACTCGCCCCTTCGGGCAACTCGAGCTGCGAACCATCCGGAAGTTGAACGCGCATGGACGAGAAGAATACTCAGCGCTCCACTACCTAGCGGCGACTCGCTCGGGATAAAAAACGTCAGGGCTGGGTACGGGGCAAGATATGTCGATCATGGAACCAGTGGTACGGACTGTTCGCCTCGCCGACAAGGAGCTGCTCATCTCTGTCAGCGGTGAGCTCGACCTGCACTCGGTAGGGTCGCTACAGACAGCGCTCGACGAGGCGATAAACGAGACCGGCGTGCTCGTCGTCGTCGATCTCAGCGATGTCGCCTTGGTCGATTCGATCGCGCTTGGTGCACTGGCACGGGCCTCGAGGCGCCTGCGCGAAGGCGGCGGCGCGCTCGGCGTGGTGGCTTCTAACGCCGACGTGGTACGCGCCTTCGAGATCACGAGCCTCGACCGCGTCATACCGATGGCGGCGGCGACCACCGAGGTGTTGGAGCGCTTGCGCAGTGCGACGGGCTAGTCGCTGACGCCCTGCTCGGAACCGATCCCTTGCAGGTAGATGCGTCCAAAGGAAGTCGGAACGTAGCGGGCGCGCCAATAGGCGAAGGGGTCGTCGTAGACGCGCTCGATCACCGCGAAGCGCTCGACGCTACCAACCTCGTCCTCCAACGCCAAGCGACCGCGCTCGAGCAGCTCGCGCACGCCACGTCGGTCATGATCCCGTTTCAGCCGACGCGCGAGCTCGTCGATCGCCACTCCGCTCGGCCTCGGCATCCCGGGCAATGGTGTTCTCAATTATCGATTTCGGATCGAGGTTCACAGCATGCCTCGCTCTCGGCTTTCGGTTGGTTCTCAACACTAATCGGCAAAAAGCACGCTCTTCCTAAGGTCCCAGATCGAGGGATCGGAGTTCCGCCGTCGCAGTACGAAGCGAAAAACGGGCCGACGCAGGCCCGCGTCGCGTCCCAGTATTCACCCACCGGACGCCATCGCTTCGCTCCAGTTCTCGTTCTTCTTCGATGTCGTCTAGGCGCAAGTAGCAGTTGCTTTCACTGCCGCCCGCGTAGGAGAATCAACACTGCTTGAGCTTCCGGACGTCGTGGCTGGTCGCGAGACCCGCGGACTCCCCGCCTTCCCGCCCCTGCGACCGAACCGAATCTCATACTCAAACGCGATGTCCTCGTGAAAGGAATCGGGGTAACCATGCGTAAACGCACGACGCCAGCCCTGCTCGGTATCGCCCTTATAGCGTCGGCCGCTGCCGTGCTGACAGTCGAGGCGGCCGCCGGCTCGCAGACGAGCACGCACGCCTGCCGAGCGTCGCAACTGCACGGGAAACGACTCGATTCGAACGGCGCCGCCGGCACGATCCTCTTCAGCGTGACGCTCCGGAACAGCGGCGCCGCCTGCACGCTCAAGGGCTACCCGTCGTTACGGATCAAGGGAGCGCACAAATTGCTCCTCACTCACGTCGTCCACGGCGGGCTCGCCTTTCTCAACGAGAAGCCGAAGCTCGTGAAGATCGCGCACAACGGCAAGGCAAGCGTGCTCATCTCCTACGGCGACGTCCCGGTGGGGTCGGAGACGACCTGCCCGGCCGGTAAGGCGCTGCGCCTGCGACCGCCGAAAGCGAAGGGCTGGCTGACCATCAAGGTCACCACAACAGCCTGCGGGCACGGCACCCTGCACACCTCGCCGGTGCTGGCGGGCGTGCGCAGCTCCCGTTAGCCGGGCTCTTCCGGCAGGTGCAGAGCGGGTTGCGAGGTGCTTTCGCTACCGCCCGCGTAGGAGAATCAGCACGCCTTGAGTTTCCGGACGTCGTGTCTGATCGCGAAAACCAGCGGATTTTCCGCTTCCCCGCCCCTGCGACCGAACCGAATCTCATACTCCAACGCGGCGTCGCCAAGGATCAGGCAACCGCAGACGCCGAGACGCTGCTCGTCCGCGTCGGGCTCGCCGACAAGAAGGACGCCTACCCCGGGAAGCTCTCCGGCGGACAGCAACAGAGGGTGGCGATCGCGCGGGCGCTGGCGATGAAGCCGGCGCTGATGCTCTTCGACGAGCCCACCAGCGCGCTCGATCCCGAGGTCACCGGCGAGGTACTGGACGTGATGGAGGAGCTCGCGCACGAGGGCACGACGATGATCGTCGTCACGCACGAGATGGGCTTCGCCCGCCGCGCCGCCGACCGCGTGGTGATGATGGACGAAGGCGTGATCATCGAGGATGGCCCGCCCGAGCACTTCTTCGAGTCGCCTACGCACGCGCGCACCAAGGCCTTCCTCTCGAAGATTCTCTAGCACTCGGCGGTTCGGCGCTTCGTCGCTGAAAGCTGACCGGCCGATCGCCCTCTTACGATTGCGCCGAACGGCGCCAGCGGGCGCCGCTGTCTACGAGATAGGAGGACTCTATGGCCGAGGCGACAAAAGAGCGAGGATTCTCGCTGGTCGCCGATCCTGCGCCGCTCGGTCTGGCGGCGTTCGCTCTCACGACCTTCATGCTGAGCGGACACAACGCGACCTTCATCCCGGACGGGATCTGGGTGGGACTGGCGATCTTCTACGGCGGCTTGATTCAGCTACTTGCCGGCATGTGGGAGTTCCGGAACCGCAACGTCTTCGGCTCGACGGCTTTCTCGACCTATGGGGGTTTCTGGCTCTCGCTCGGGATCTTCGTCGTGCTGCTTAATACCTCCAGCGGCTTCGCGAGTCTCTTCAAAGGCACCGACGTCGACAGCGCGCTGGCCTGGTTCCTGCTCGCGTTCGCGATCTTCAACACCTACATGCTGCTCTGGGCGTCACGCGTGAACCTGGCGACATTCGCCGTGTTCCTGACGCTCGAGATCACGGAGATCCTGCTCGTGATCGGCTTCTTCTGCGTGGCTCACGGGCAGGGCGACACCTGGCTGCACGTGGGCGGCTGGTCGGGCATCGTCACCGCGTTTGTTGCCTGGTATGCCTCGGCGGCGGGAGTCGTCAACGGGATGTCGCCGAAGCCGGTCGTCCCGGTTGGAAAAGCGCTCTGGAGCTGAGCGAGAGAGGCCAGATTCAGGCCTTCTGCGCCGAACGGCGATTAGAGCAAAGAAACGAGCGGGGCGGCCTGGCCGCCCCGCTCTCTTCACTGCGACATTCCCTTCGCTTATTTTTTGAGCGTTCCGGTTAGAGAGGCGGCGTACGACGACGCCCCGCCACACTGCGGCACGTTGTTGTTGGCGCTGACGACTTTCAGGGTCCCCACCCACTTGATCACGCGCCACTTCCCCTTGACCCAGCCGCTCTTCTTGACCTTCATGCTGAACTTCTCAGTCCCGGACGCGATAGCCGAGCCGTTGCATGCGTACTTCTTACCGCCGCGGGCCTTGTACGACGTCTTGCCCGCGCGGGAGAGCTTATATTGCCCCTGCCCCTTCACGGTCGCCTTGGTGTTGCACTTCTTCTTCTTGCAGCGCTTCTGGAAGCTCCAGGCCTTCGTGGTGACCTTTCCACGCTTCAGGTCGCCGAAGTTGTGCGACTTCGTGATCCGGTACTTGACCTTGTAAACCCCCGTCAGATCGCCGTTCGCGACGGCGAGCGGGAAGCCGTAGGAGCCCGTGTCGGGAGCGCGATCGTAGAACGGCTCCTTCGTGAGATCCGGCCATCCGGAATCGTCGAAGGTGACGTTCGCCGCCGCGTAGACGGCGAAGTTGAACGTCGTCGGACTACCGATGACAGACGGATCGAGCGAGAGCTTGAGCCCTTTCGAATACCGCCAATCGATGGAACCGCCGTCCACGGCGATCCAATTCGAGCGACTCCAGCCCATCCCGCAGTCGAGATGCGAGTCTCCCTTCCGACACGCTCGCTCTCGAAGCGGTCAGGATCCCGTGATTTTCGGGCTTCTGTACTGCCAGACCGGGCCCGGATTCACCTGAGCGACAAGACGCACGCGCAAGTGGTAGCCACTGCTGGCGCGAAGAGTCGCGCTGTAAGGAAGCCCTACCGTAGTAGGCGCCGCGTCAGCACGCAGAACTCCGCGCTTGGCCCTGAGCGGCTTACCGTCGGCACGTTCCAAAGTGACCAGATAAACGCAGTCGCGCGTGCAGGCGAGCACAACCCTGGGCGGAGAAAGACTCGAGAAGCTCAGCGGAAAGGCGAGGGTTTTTGCAGCCACGCGCGTTTGCAAACCCGG
>Ga0209913_1000255_pt1 | contig 52042 bp, 89 predicted proteins | sample PersoiDNA2013203_FD_185805 | JGI IMG/M metagenome (GOLD analysis project Ga0209913, IMG submission 185805) | Permafrost soil microbial communities from the Arctic, to analyse light accelerated degradation of dissolved organic matter (DOM) -... | ecosystem: Environmental > Terrestrial > Soil >...
CCTAAAGTTTCGGAACTCCAGCACGTTCCCACAGGCAATAAAAAACCCCGTAGACGTTAATCTACGGGGTTTCTAAGAGTGGAGGCCGAGGTCGGAATCGAACCGGCGTAGGCGGATTTGCAATCCGTTAGCGGCCCCCTATCTCATTGGGCCTCTACGATCAAGTACCTGTATTCATTGGTATTTTGTAAAACATGCTGTGTATTCATACAGCGGTATATGGGACATCCAGTGTCCCAGGATTGTCCCACCCTCCCCCGGCGTCCTGCCGACCGAACACAATCCCTATTTCCCCAAAGCATCATACGCCTGTTCGCAGGTCAGGCCCCGGGCTCTGGCTTGGTCAGCAACTGTTGCCAGATCACCCGCTCGCTGGTCAGCGCGCTTGAGCACGTCGGCAAGCACCATGACGGCACGGGTAGCTGCCGCGCTTGCGGCGGCAGTGCAGGAATTGCCGCCGGCTTGACTGGCTGCGATGCGATTGGCAAGGCCGTCGGCCGCGCTGCGCAACCTGTCAGACTCACGGTTAGCAGCAGTGACAGCAGCAGCAGCGGTATCGATAAGAGCTTGGCCATTCTGGACTACCTTGTTGATCGCCTGTTGGCGGGCTTGTTCTTTGTCGCGCTCGGCGGCTTCGTTGGTGGCCTTGGCAGCTTCATCACGAGCATCCCGCTCGCTCCACTTGGCCAGCCACTCATCATTGGTGACCGTCACACCGTGGTGGTACACGCCATACAGCGCGCCCAGCACGAGAAGAAGCACTGCCAGATAGGGAAGGATCTTCAGCCAGATCGTGCTCATGCCAGCACCTTCAATGCCTTGTCGTACAGCGCCTGGCGATCGGCCATGCCATTGGTACCGCCGTTGATGCGCTGAGTGATTTTGGTCAGGTCGCCCGCATCGGCCAGGGTATTCAGCCCATTGGCCGACCAGAACCAAGCCGCCGACATCGCGGCGTACTGCGGCTGCTCCAGCAGTTCTGGCTGATTGATCAGGTCCAGGCCCAAGGCTTCGCCGCAGGCTGCATAGTTCGTCTTGCCGGTCACCTGAATCAGTCCGCGCCCGCGATACTTCCAGCCGTCGCCGGGGGCCGCGTTACCCATGCGTCCGGCATACACGATGTTCGCGATCTGTTCGGGGTTGCGAGCTGCGGCCGTTGCTCGTACCGAGTCGAACCGGCTCGGCCACGTCTTCATCAGGCCGTCCGCGCTGTAGTTCAGGTTTTCCACCAGGCGCGTCAACTGGCCCGACTCGTGCCCGACCTGGGCGATGAATGCAGCGGCGCGTGGTGCGCCGACGATGCCGTAACGGTTCATGGCCGTATTCAGGACAGGAACAAAAACGCCAGCTTGGCGGCCGGCGTTCGGGAGGATCTGCAGCAACTGCTGCTCGGTGATTGGCATTTCAGATCTCCTTGTAGAGATTGATTTTCGTCGTCATGCCGAGCGGCTCGCCGTCAGTCCCGGCATCGTCCGGCTGCACCTTGAAGCCCAGGCGGATAATGAACGCCCGGGTATCGCTCCATTGGTGAACCAGATAGAAGCCATACCAGTGCTTGCCGCCATTCTCGGTGGTCACGAACTGCCAACCCGCCTCGCCTGGGTGATCTCTGACGGTGTAATCGCCGACCCAGGTGATCGTGCTGCCCTTGACTGGCGCCTGCCATAGCTTGACGAATCGCATGTTGTTGACTGGATTGCGAACGGCAGCCCACCACCACATCGCCATGAAAGAATCGACCGGCCAGCCAAACGGTGTGTTTTCAGCCCACCAGCCGCGATTGTCACCCTGCAGCCCGTCATAGTCGTTCCCGAACAGCCACGCCCAGCGCGGAAGATTTACGATTGGGCGGCCGTCGCTCTTGCTGACTTCGTTGACCCTGAACGGAATGGCGATAGCTACAACAAACAGCCCCAGCAGATCGGTGACGATGTTGCAGGCCAGCAAAAACACCCACTGGCATATCGCTTTGAAGATGTTAAGCATGGGATTCTCCAGGCAATAAAAAAGCCGCCCGTAGGCGGCGATTATTTATTCCTTATTCATTCCGGCGCGACTGGCCATTCCGGCGAAGGGACGGTGATGTCAACCAGTTGGAGCGCCCGGTAGTAGGCCTGCCACGCCTTTGCTCTGACAGTCTCAGTGTCGGTTGCATCGCCAAGCTGCAGCGCCATGAAGAGCGGGGTCATGGCCAAGGACGCGAAATTTGCAAGTGACGCCTGCTGAGCAGTGTTCACTGCGACGATATCGACCGGCGGGTTAACGAAGTCCAAGTAACGCTGATCAGTATCCTCAATCTCGGCCTGATTTAAGAATACCAGCGGGTCCTGGGAACAGCTAAAGACCGATGTTACTTTTGTGAGGGTGGAATCGGAAAACTGAACGTACATGAGTGTCATGGTGCTTCCCCTAAAAGGTGTATGCACTTACAAAAACAAAGAATACTGGCGTGCCAGCAGTACTGGACGTGAGGATGCCGATTGTTTGCGGCGCGCTAAGCGGTACTCCCGAAATGGACGACGAAGTTTGACTTGTCGCAGTTACAGAGATGCCCTGTTCGCCAGTTCGAATAGCAGAACCGGAAACCAAGCATTGCATAACGGACGATGCCGAGTTCTGTGCTACAACAGAACCAGATATCGTTTTCGCATTGATTGGGGTTACACCCGAAATAGAAATCGTACTGCCCGAAGCATAGATCGTGCTAGTTGATACTGCCTGCAATTGCTGGAAGGCTACCAATCGATCATATTGCGTTCCGGATACGAGCAGCGAGGTTGCTACACGCCAGATACTTACAAGTGCGGCAGCGGTATACCCTGCTGGAATATTTGCCCCGCCATAGATCTCGGGGGCCCTGCTAGCCGTTGTGTTTACTGCAAGCAATGCGGATGTGCCGGAAGTTGGGTTATAGATCGCATAAATAGCGACATAGCCGTTTGCAGGCGGCGAGCCTGTATCCATACCGCCAGCGCCTGTTGTTGCTAGGTTTATATTCTTGCTGAAGTTCGAAATCTTGTATGAAGCGCCGCCGAGGTATGACTCAACAACTATTTCATCCGCTGTTACGGTTGCAGTGGCAGAGGCCGAAACAATATTTATTTGGAGGTTTCTGGCGGAGCCAACTACTGAAGTAAGCTGACCAAACTGTACGGCGTGCTGAAGCTGCGTTGCAGGCGCAACCTGAGTCGGGCCGCCAGTGCACGAGAGAAGAACCCAGGAGCTTAACGTGGCATGCCACATCAGCACCGCCTTGCCACCCGCCGCGAGTTCGCCACCCTGGAGGGCAGAGTGCGCCGCGCCAAGAATCGAGTTAGGGCCAATCCCGTTAGGGCTGAAGTTAGCGCCACCTATATTGGTAGTTTTAACCTCCATTTCCAGAGTCATACCGTCGGTAAGCTGGGTGATAGCCGGGGAGTAATTCACCTTGTAAACACCGGCAGTTCCGAAGTCCTTGGTATAGGTGAAGGCACTGGACTGCATTGCCGGAACGATGCCGGACAGCATAAGCGGCGCGCCAATATATTGGCTGATACTTGTGGAGGTGATCGTGGTTTGGCCATAAGCCACCGTCACAACATACAGCCCCACATACCCGCTATCTGGAGCAGGAGTTACTTGGCTGCCAGTGGTAGCCGAAGCGCCGGCCTTTACAGCAACAACAGCAACTCCCTTACGAATGGTGTTCTGCGGCAGACCGTTGTTTCCCATACCACTGTACGGCAGTGCTGGGTTGGCGCTGTTGTAATAAGGAAGCAGCACCGGCACCAGATCAGAGTCCTGATAGGTGGCCTGAATCAGGTAGTTGATCGACTGGCCGGTTGTGCCTGGCGCTGGACAGCTCAGAGTGATGCCGTCCAGCAAAATACCCTGCTTCAGGATCGAGTGTGTCGTGTCGGCCGGCAGCGACGAAAATACCGCCGAATCAATAGCGGTCATGCTGTAGATCTCGCCGGGCGCGCACAGTACCTGCAGCGATGCTGGGCCCGTTGGCGTTACCGCAAAACCATTGGCAATGGTGTTGGTGCCGAGGACTGCGGACGATACTTTGGCGCAGCCAATCATGGCGTCTTTTGTCGCCTGGAGCAGGCTGCTTTCGGTCAGCAACTGGCCAGGATAAGTGATCTGTCTGTCCATGAAATCCCCAATAAAAAGCCCGCTCAAGGCGGGCTGTAGAGTTGAAAAGGCTGATTAGCTGGTGATCCGATACCAGATCGCAGAGCCGTACATTTTCGTTTGCTCCAATGCGGCCACGATATCGGCATCAGAAACCGACGGCGCAAGCTGCGTCGAAGGCAGCAGCCAGCTTGTCGAGGACAGGCCAAACCAATTGGTGTGCAATCCCGGCCAGCTTCCAGGGCCGCCGCTGATAGGGCGGTAGATGGTGACGAAAGCCTGATAGGGGCAGAGGGTTGAGCCGATCGGCCCCGCAACGCCGAGGTAGAGGGTGGCGCCTAGACAGCCGCAATCGTCAGGCTTGGATGGCTCAATGATCGTTGGCCAGCGACCTGTTAGGTCGAACAGGACCTGCCTCATGCCTTTGCGGGTGGCTCTTTCCCTGAAAATGTTTATCAGGACTCGGTTTAGATAGCTCGCATCAGTCTGCGCCGACAGCCTTGGAAGGTTGTTTCCGAAAAAATCCAGTCCTATCAGGTCGAGCCAGCCGTCTGTGGCTGTTTTGATCCGGGTCTGCGATTGCGCATACAGGTAGAGGGTGAACGCCCATGAAAGCGTCTGCGCATAGCCCCACAACAACGCATCCCTGATGGGGTTGTTGTCGCCGAACCATCCGGCCGGCAACAGGCTTTTAAGCCTGCCGAACATATCTGTTTGGTCGCCAGTACTCATCTAAGCCACCGTTACTGTGCCGGGTCTAATGACCTGTTTATTGGTGGCTCCAAGGTCGGCAGTGCCCCCATTGAGCAATACGCCGGAGACGTTTGTGATCCCAGGGCTGACCCCATAGGCAATATTTGCAAGCTGGGTGTAGGGCAGAATCTGCCCCAGCGTCAAGCTGGCGATATAGGCCTGAATGGCGGTCGTCACCTGAGCAACCATTGCGCTGTGCGTGACGGTCGAGTTAGTGGCGATGGTCATGCCTACGTTGGCGGTAACCAACACCGGGCCAAACACCGCGTAGCGCGTGGTGAATCCTCGGACAGACTCGATGGCCGCGCCGGCAGACACTAGAAAGGCCCCGGAAGGCGCCCCGCTGCCGTCGTCGACAACGGCATAGAAGTAGCCATACAGCGTGTTGCCGCTATAGTCCTGGTTCTCGGTCAGGGTGTATGAGACGCCCTGCTGCATCGACACCAAGGCATATCCAATAGCGGCTTTTGTGGCTTTTGACAGGGATTGCACCCACGACACAAACCTGGCTCGAAACGCCGAATCAGCCTCTGGGTCAACGCCATTCGTGAACACGGCAGAGTTGCCAACCGTATCCACGCCGCTGATGCTTCCGACGATTACCGTCACGGTGCCGATCAGTGCATTCCCTGCGGCGCCTGCAGTGCTGGCCATTACAGGCACGGTTGCCGAGGCCGTTCCGGCCGGGATCAGGTAGCCGCCGAGCGTGGCGTTGTAGAGCGCGTTCGTGGTGTCGATCGTCACCGCATACTGCTGCGAGCCGTCGGCCGAGCCTACCAGCGAGCCGATCGGGATCAGGGCCGAGTTGGTTGGTGTGAATCTCGAATAGGTCACGCTGCCGGTTGCGAAGCTGGCAGATAGCCGATAGAAGCCGAAGTCGGCCATCCAGCTATCAAGATCAGCGCCGGACGAAGTGGACGCCCTGGTCGTGGCCAGTAGCGTGACGATCAACTGCTGCAACCACTGCAAGATACTGGCGTTGCTTTCGGTGATGGCGCGCATCAGAGAGCCGATAGTGAAGTCCACAAGCCCCGCAGCGCGGCCTTGAATCGCCGTAACCTGATCGCGCACCAGCGTGGTGAAGTCTTTGATATTGAGCGATGCCATATCAGCGATTTACCTCAAACGAGAGCGTCACCGGCTCGCCTGTGGCGGAATCGGTGTAGCTAATATTGGCGGAGAGGGTGTCGTTCTGTGACGAGACCGAGATGACGGGTGCAGGGCTCTTGGAGACGCAATCCTCGAGCAGGATCTGCCCGCGTATCAGGGCGATGATCTCGGGGATGTTGGTGAGCGCACCCACATAACGGCCCAGGCCGGCGCCGTACTCTGTATGGAACAGGTAGTCGCCCGGGTTGGTGATCAGTCGGCGCAGAATCCTTTGCTTGCCTCTTTCCATCCCCTCGACCGGCGACAAGCTGCCAGTCGGGGACAGCGAAAGGTCGCCTCCGACGTAATGATTCAGGTCCTTCATGGTGTAGGCGCCCCTGTGTTGCCGCTGATGGTGCCGCCTGTGTGGATGTGGGTTTTCAGGCTGACCGTACCTGCCTTAACGTCGCCGCCCGAGACAACGATGCCGGTCGAGTCGGTCACGGTAAGGGTGTGGTCCATCGTGACCGGGCCACCGGTGAAGTGGTGCGCCGGCGCGTCATAGCTGATGGACACCGAGGAATGCAGCGTGACCGTGCCGTCGGCCTTGAATTTGAGCAGAGACCCGGACTGGTGAACCATCCAGATTTCCCCAGACGGCACCGGCATCGGCAGGTTCAGCGAGTTGGTGTGGCGCGCCGTGACCTTGCCGAGGTTCGGGTCTGACGAATCGAACGATACCGTCACCTCGTCGCCGAGCTGCGGGCCGATCTGCACGCCCCAGCCGTTGCCGACGCCGGGGCAGTCCAGCTTGATCCAGTTTGTCTCTCGGCCTTCTGGCTGGATGGCGACTTTCACCACGCCATTCGACGGGTCGTAGCCGGCGATGGTCCCGGTGCGAGACCCGGTGCCGTCATCACTCAGGCGCTGTCTGGACGCATTCAAGAGGCTGTCTATGCTCATGGCTGCACCAGTGAGTTGGGGTTATGGTTCTTGGCGGTAAGGCTCATCGTGTAGCCGGCGTCAAAGCTCATCGAGCGGCGTACCGCGTCGACGTAATAGAGCTGGTCAAACCCGGAGCCCGTGCCTTCCTGGCGCACGATGGTGTTCGGCATGAGCAGGTTGTCGCCCGGCATCGAGCAGGACATGCGCATTTCGTGGTCGGTGATCTGCTTGTGGATCTTCTGGGCCAACTGCACCGCCTGGGCCTTGTCCAGGCCGTTGCGCTTGATCTCGTAGACCTGGCGCTTCGACGTGGATTGACCTGGCGCAATACCCTTGGCCGAGTTGTTCGGGTACGTCGCGGTGACCGTCTTCCCGTCCTTGTAGGAGATGACCTGAACCGTCACGCCAAGGGCCAGCGTCAGGTCGCGCTCGAAGGTGATGTCGTCGGCCGTGTTCGACTGCGGGTAGTAGTAGGCGCCTGGCTGAACCCAGCGGATCACGTACTGATCGGTGGTCTGCGGGTCAAGTGCAGGCTCGTAGTGCAGCTCGTTGCCGCGCACGTAGACTTGAAAACCATCCAGGCCAGCGAAGTAGGCCAGCGCATCCCACTCGGTGCGCTCGTCAGTGACGTGCGCATGGTCCCACTTGGTGATACCGCCAACCTGCGTTGTGGTTGCGGTGACGACCGGTGTGAGGCCGCGCCGGGTAGCCAGCAGCGTAGCCACCTGGCTGGTGGTCATGTTGGAGAATTTCTCGTTGGTCTTGTGATCAATGAAGCGACTGGTGTAGTCCCGTCCACTGATAGAGACCTCGAACTTTGCCGGGTGAATGGACAGGTGATCCACGGCGCCGACGATCAGCTCCTTCCAGTCCTGGGTTCCCTGGTTGATCAGTCCGGCCCAGATCGAGACGTCAATCGATGTCTGTGAGCCCCACCAGCTCATGGTGTTGTATGGCGCTGGCAAATCACTCAACACCAGCACGGCAGAGAAGGTGTCCGCCGAGTAGAAGGCGTTGCTGTCGACGTCGAACGAGTAGAACGGCACATGAACACCGTTCAGCAGCAGGCGGCCGACCACCTGCCGGACGAGCTGCTCCGTCTCCTTGGTATTCAGGTCCACTTATTCACCTACTGGAATTTTGATGGTCTGGATGCCGTCGAGGCGCGGATCGGTGATGCTGTTCGCCGCGGCGATCTCGGTCCAACGGGACTGGTCGCCGTAGGCGTCGGCTGCGACTTTCTGCAAGCTGCTGTTGCTGGTGGTGACGCTCGACGTGCCGTTGGCCAGCGGCCCGGACAGGACGTTCTTCTGCATCCGATCCAGCACGCTCTGCATCTGATAGAGCGGTGCGAGCTGGGTCAGTGCGGCGCTCTGGCGCAGGACGTTGTTGGCGGCGCGCGCTACCGGGTTGCCGGGCACCAGGCCGCCGAGGGTTGTGATGTCGTTCACCGACGCCCCAACCTGTGCAATCACGGACTGAACAATCGCCTGAGCGGCTACCAGCGGCCGGATCACCGTTTGCACGGTGTCGATTGTCGCGTTGGCGAACCCCTGGACCTGCGACACCGCGCTTTTCACGGTATCGATGGCGGTTGTCACGGCGCTGGAATTGATGATGCTGGCAAGGCCAAGCGACTCCCCGACGTCGCTGTTGATCAGGTTGTCGAGCGTGCCGGCCAGGGCGTTCTCGGTGACTGGCGTGTCGAGGCTCGACACAACAACCAACTCAATGGTGTATGGGCGGCGATAAACATGCTCAAACCTTGGCGTAAACGATTGGATGACCACGCTGTAGTAGTAGCCGTCCATGCTAAATGTCAGGGGGGCCCCGACATCACGCATGGTTTCAAGCTCGCTAACGCGATCGCCAGCCGTCGCCCCAATAATCCACCCAGACCATGAGAGGTTGTCGTAATCGACGCCCAAGACGTCGACTTTGCGCTTCCCTCCCACCATCTTGTGGATCACCAGTTGCTGCTTGCCGGCTCCGGGAGAAACCGACTCTGGAACCTCAAGCCCGGTGAACTCAAAATCCCCCAATATCAACCTTGTGGCGAACGGGTCCCCGCCCGGGGCGAAGTTGTCCAGGAAGGTTGTGAGACTCATCGGTTATCCCCTTGGTAGTGCTGTGCTTGGAGTTCCAGGCATCAACATGCTGCGAGTTGGGTCGAAGCCCTGGGTGCCAGTGCGCGGGCGCATAGCCTCCTTGGCCGCCCGCTGGATGACGACATCGGTCAGCTTCTTGCCGTCCAGGTACAGGTTGATGTTTTGCTCGCCTCCGCCGGACTGCTTTCCGGGCACCGGGGCAACCATCGGCGACCACGGCTCTTTCGGCTTTCCGCTGTTTCGGTAGTCGTCGGCGAAGGTGGTCTTCGAGATCTGCATGGACGCCGGCAGGATCGTGTTGGCCCCGGCGATCAGCGTGTTGAAGATCGTCTGCCAGCCGGTCAGGAACACCAGCGCGAAGGACTTGAACGCCCCGCCGATGTCACCATTGAACAGCTTGATGAAACCGGTCTTCATGTCGCTCCACATCAGCTTCAGCGCCACACTGATCTCAGACCAGTTGTTCCAGAGCAGGAAGGCGGCCGCGGCGATTGCAGTGACGACCAAGCCGATCGGTGTCATGAGTAGTGCGCGGCCAAGGAACAGCAGGCCCTGGCCGAGCAGCTTCAGCGGCGACAGAAACGCCATGACGATGCCGCGCAGGAAGCCGGACGTCAGGAACATGGCGACCGCCTTGAAGGCGTCAACCACAAACATGACGAAGTAGGTGCCGAATCGAGCAAGCACTGGGAGCATCGGAGCGAGCGCCGTGCTCGTCAGGAAGATCATGGCCTGCCCAAGCAGCACGAACCCGCGCCCGGCAGCGATGATCATGTTGATCAGGCCGCCGGTGATCAGGAATGCCGACAACCCCATGAAGGCATATGTCAGCGCCTTTACCTTTTCAGGGTTGGCGTTTATCCAAGCGGTAAGCTTGATGACTTCGATGTTCAGCGCGGTGATTGCTTTTATCGCCAGAGGAAGGACGTTATCCCCCAGTGCCAGCATCAGGTCTTTCCACTTGGCAGCGAGCTGAACCTCCTTGCCGGCAAGTGTTTTGTCCGTTACTGCCACCGAGGCATCAATGCCAAGGGCCTTGTGTTGGGCCTCAAGCGAGTGATGAAGCTTCGGTAAGTTTTTGTCAATCAGCGTGTACATCGAGCCGCCGGTCGAGCCGAACAGCATGGCGTTTGACTGACCAATCGCCGCATCCGAAGTAATCCCCATGCGCTCATGCATCGGCATGATGACTTTTTCGTAAAACTCAATTGAGTTCCGGCTAAAAAGATCTGCTTCCTTGAGTGGGTTACCCTTGAATGCCTTGATGCCACCCTGTGAGTTCCAGATTATTTTCTTACTGTCCCATATCCCGTTATTCACAAGTTCATGGGCAACTTGATTTGGAATTTTTACAATACCGTTCAGTCGGTTGTAAGCAGTCCTCTGAGAAAAACCAGCCGTCTGCCCTTTGAGCATGGTGATAATCGGTTCCATCATGGCTACCGCATCATCGCTCATATTCATCGTTGATACGCCGCCGCGCGCCTTGAACTGTCTCAACTGCTCCCAATCCACTGATCCGCCAGATGTTTGCGTCATCTTCCAGCCGGCATCCGCTAGCTCATTGAAGCGCTTGGCAGACTTCAAGCCGCCAGAGTCTTCGATGTAACGCATCATGGCCATGCTGCTGGTTTTCATTTTGGCTTGCGATTCTTCGCTTAGGCCAGATGTTGCATAGGCGATCTTCGATAGCACTGGGGCTGCAATCTTTGCCCCCTCAAGGGCCTCCATGCCTGGCAAGCCGCTCTCACGGAAAACGCCTTGGGCTTCTGTGAAGAGCTTCATGTTGGTTGTGATGCTGGTGCCTATCGAGTTCATGCCTTTAACGAAGCGCTCCGACTCGGCATTCACCGAATCAGACATCCCGTACAGGGAGAACTTGGCCATCTCTGTCTGGAATTTCTTGGCCTCTTCCAGCGGGGCCTTGAACAACCCCGCCAGCGCCAGGCCACCACCAAACATCGCGCCGCCGATAGCAGCCTGCTTGCCGATAGAGGAAAGCTTGGCATTGAGCTTGTCTGCGTCTTGACCAGCACCCGCCAGGCTTTTACTGATAAGGGCCATGCCGGCGCTGACGTGGTTGATCAGCGACAGCTTGACAGCGACGGAATAGGCTTCGCCTGTCATAATGACATTCCCTTTTGTGGTGGTGGATCACATGGCGAAAAATCAGCGCACGTATGAATGGGTGAATGGCCGCTTGCATGAAGTGGAGAGCTATCGCCAGGGGATGTATCTCGCCGACCTGAGCGAGCCGAGGCCCTTCATAAAAGTGGAGCGCGGGGAGCGTCTCGGCATTCAGGCAGCCCTACTCGTTTTCACCGCTAGCTGCGTGACGATGGTGTTTGCTGGCGGCGCTCTCGCTGTCGTCGTATTCGTTCTCTACTCAGTCCTTTTCGGGTGAACAGATGAAGAAATTGATCGTCGTGGCGGGAATCCTTGCGGCCCTCAGTGGGTGCGATAAAGTCGACAAGAACATCTGCTGGAGCCCGGAGACCAAGACGTCGGTAGGTGCGCTGGTGGCCGCCCAGGGCAGCGATATAAAGACGCTGATCCAGTCCTACTTCGAAATGAGGAATATTCGGGTCTTTTTTGGATCGGTAGACGTCAACATGAAGCAGACCGACTTCTCTCTGGAGAGGGTCGACAGCGAGACAGGATCTGCAGATTGCTCGTTTGCTCTGGCTGTTGAAGCGAAATACAACGCCGGAGCAGCGCTGAACGGGGCCGGACGCGTCAGATTCTCGTCAAGGGTCGGCGAGCATGGGCGCTACATCGCGCTATCTAAGTCGGACATCCCGCCCGTCATATCCAGCATGAAGTAAGGCGCTTTACAGCTTATCGTCATAGCCAAGCGATGCATGGATCGCTCGGCCACCTATAAGTCCGGTCACCGTCGCCATACCAAGCGTGCGTCGGATGAACTCCTTGTTTGTCAGCAATGCCGGCCCCATCACTGGGCGCGCCGGCATTTTTGACGTACCGAATTCGTGATAGACCATCTTCTCGTCCGTTGAACCGATAACCGCCTCCAAGGCGCCAGTGGTATGCGTGATGCTGGCCTGCATAGCCCCGCTCGCAAGCAGCGGCGAGTCGGCGGGGTATCCCATCTGCGCCTTTTGCTCTTCGGTTGAGTCGGCCAGAGCCGCCCAGGCTGTGAAAGGGCCAATCCCTGGCTGGTAATGCCCAATCTCTGCCTTGGCGGTCGCCTCAACCTTCTTCGCGCACTTCTCAAGCCCGGCGTGCAGACTGGCGAGCAGCGCAACTTCTTGCCCCGCCAGGTGCAGCGCCAGAGCGCCAAGACTTTTGAATTCCATGATTATTTGTTCTCATCGAATTTATGCGTGAACCAGTTGTAGGTCGAATTCCCCTCGATCTCTGAAAAGATAATCGAGAAGGCCATGCGCTCGTAGTCAGATAGCGGACCGCAGTCAAACACCTGATTAAAAGGAACCCCGTTTTTCACAATCCAGCATCTACTGCGGAAATCGGGGTCCTCTGTCAGTTTTTTGCGGCGGCCTGCTCAGCGCTGAGCGCCTGGGTAGCGGCTTCCGCTTCGGCCTTCGCTTTGGCGGCCGAATACTCATCAATCAGGTGCTTCTCGATGGCTGAATAGCCATCCTCGCCCAGCTCAGCAAGCACGGAATCAATCTGCTTGAGCGTTTGCGGCAGGCCAAAACCAACGTCGTCGATAAAAACGACCGAGGCGATAGGGAACGCAAAGGCGCTCATGTATGGACCGTTCGCAGCAAGGTCACCGCCGACGGCCATGATGATCCGCGACTTTTGCAGGGGGTCCAGGGTGCGCAGTTGAATCGTGCGCCCACGGGCATCCTGGATCGAAGTGAACTTGGGTTTCTGGTCAACGTGGACCGGTGCGGCGGATTCGGTAACTTTTACGGTAGCCATGGTGAAAACCTCTGGTCAGTGAGTCGTCAAGGAGCATGGCGTGCGGGGTGACGAGTCCCGCGCCCTGCCGGGCTGCCATGCAAACAGGGTTAAGAAACCTTCACGCGGCGCTGGGCGGTCCAGTTGAAATCCTGCTCAACGGTCTTGTCGCCAGCCTTATCGCCAGCCTTTGAAAGCTGAAGCTGGACGGAGGTGTACCGGTAAGTGGATTCACTGCCGTTTGACTCCTTAATGGTCTCCGTGATAGTCGACGCACCTCGCGTTACTCCGCCGAAGTAATCCGCCTCCCACTGGGCCTGGTAGTCATCGGCCGTCGAGTCTCGACGCTCAATGCTGACTGTGCCCTTCCAGTTCTTGGGAAACGGGGCCTCTTCAGTGATGCCGTTCAGCGTGGTTACGCTGATGTTGCCGAGGACCGGCTCAGAGGTGAACTTTGTGACGGCGGGAAGGCGAAGTGGGCCATTGGACGTGTTGATGTCAATCGACACGTCCTTGCCCATCGTAAAGCCGTTAATTGGCATAACCGATGCTCCAAAAAATGCCCGCAATGGCGGGCATGTGGCTTATTGGGCGCTTAGGCGCGCGGGGTGTTGGAGACGGTGACCGACACGGACTGCCCGCCTTCCAGGTTGACCAGGAAGAAGCGGATAACCGACAGGTACTTGACCTGTACGTCGGCCGTTTCGTAGCCGAGCGCTACCTGTGCATCCGAGTTGTTTCCGGAATCGAGCTGCACCGAAAATGCCGCGCCGCCGTTGACGTCGCCGATCATCCCGGCGTCTTTCAAGCCCTGAAGCCAGGAAGACATGGTGTTCTTCGCTTCTCGGCGCTGATCAACTGTCTGCAACTTGCCGACTACGCTGCCGAAGTTGGCCGCGATGGTCAGAGCGAGGTAGTTGGTCATGCGGGTGTAGTTGTCACCGTTGGTGGCCGAGTTGCTGGAGGTGTTCAGCCCAGATCTGCCGCCAAAATACGCACCGCCTGGGCACGGATTGGTGATGACGTCCAGGCGCGCAGTGTTGATCGCGCCGATTTCCGCGCTGCTATAGGCCTGGTTTGTCAGGTTGCGCTGGGTGGACACGATGTTGCTGATTTGCTTGTTCAGGATGCTTAGGCTTGGGTTCGAAGACGCAAGCTTGGCAGCGGCAAATGTTGCAGGGGCAAGCATGCGGTTCTGGGCGTTGAGCTGGTCAGCCCAGTAGTCCCAGTCCCCAACCATCACTTTCATGCAGTAGTTGTCGACGCCAGCAGTCGTCAGGCTGGCCGATACGGTCGAGTACGAGGCTCCGGCCGGCCCCTGGGTGACCATATAGCAGCCTTCCTGCAAGCCATAGGTCGCCATGGTTGGCCACTGGGTTGCGTCGGTAACGTCAACCAGGTTGGCAACCTGAGCATTGCTGCTACGCAATGCATACATGCCTTTGCGGCCAGTACCCACCACGCCATCGACACCAACCAGAACGGAGTCCGTGATCGTGGTGTTACCAGACGTGCCAGTAGTGAAGGCGACGGTCTGGGTGGTAGCGGGAGCAACTACAGAGGCGCCCACAGTGGCGATCACCAACTGAGATGCGCCGCGAATACCAGATTGGCCGTTGTTGACCGCGCTGACGATGTTCTGCCACAGCGCCAAGCCGGTGCCGGTGATGTTGTCGAACACTTCAGGCGTCAAGCCCGGCAGAGAAACGACGAGCTTCCAGCTTGAAGCGGCGGTGCCAGCAGAAAGGGTTGCGCTAAGCTGATTCCCGGTGATGCCGGTGTAATAAGCGGTCAGCGTCACGCCGATGGCGACTGCGGTGTCCTTCAGGGTTGCTGTGGCGGCGGTGTCGGTCCCGTCAGTGACGCGTACCGCGCGAATGTTTGCTGCGCCAACCTGAATGGAGACCGAAATCGCAGTGCACAAGTCGTATTTGCGAACGCTTGGCGTGCCGATTTTTTGGGCCAGGTCGCTTGCCGATCCGATCAAGACTGCGCTGTTAACTGGGCCCCAGTCAGCAATACCGACGATGCCGAGCACATCGGTTGCAATGCCGTTGATGTAGCGAGTCTTTGGTGGAACGATCCCGACGTACAAGTCTGGAGCCGTCAGCGCCGTTTGGTTCAAACTGCCTGCCTGGTAGATGGGCATGGCTCTCTCCTAATGAAAAAGCCGCCTCAGTGGGCGGCTTTTTGTGTATGGGTTTGCCTGTTAGGCGTTGGCGACTTTCAGGACGTTACCGACGCACTCGCCAGCCAATACGGAGGCGACTTCATCAGGGTCAGTCAGCACTTGGCCCACTTGGTAGTCGGCAAAGGCGAACTTGACAGTGAGACTGAACGGTGATTTCTTGGCCTTTGAGGCCGGTGCAGGTGCTGGAGTGGCAACCGCAGTGCTATCTGGAATATCGGAGTCCATTTTTGGGCCTCAAGGGTTTCGAGTGGTTGCGGGTGCTCCAGCGGGCGTTGTCGAGGTATGCACCACTGGGGCGATGATCTCGGCAGCCTGCATGGTCTGCGTTGTGGCGTAATCGATCATGTAGAACAGGTCGACCCGGTACAGGTCGGCCTTCTGGAGCTGGTCGGTCATCAGCGAGCCGCTTGACCGGATGACGCCGAACGACCCGTCGACGAACGAGATGTTGTTGCTGTCGGACAGGGCAGAGTCGAGCGGGCTCACTACTGCATCGCGGGCCGCCGGGCTGTTGGCCCAGACGATGACCTGCACCGACTGCTCCTGGCGCTTCGTTTCCTTGTAGGCCGTGCCGAAGCCGCCGGCCCTCGCAAAGACGCTGTAGGCGCCCGTGAGCGTGATAACCGTCCCAGAGCTAGTCGCGCCCGGGATCAGATACGCAAGCGCAGTGGCTGCGCTCGTGAGCGTGTCTGACTGCTGCACGGCATAGACATAGCTTGTGCCGTTCAGGTTGATCATGATGTTCTGGGCGCTGATCGTCCCTGAGAGGGTCACAACCGACCCTGCGACGGTCATGACAAGCGTGTGGACCGGCGCCGTCAGCGGAATCCATGAGCGCCCCAGGTAGCGGGTCGTGCTACGGTCCTTGCCGTGCGGGTACACGCTGATGTGCGCAATCCCTGCGGCCAGGTCGGTCTCAAGCTGTTCGGGTACAGGCCAGCCCGGGTAAACCCGGATCGGGAGCCCGGCAACGCTTGGCTGCCCGGTGCCGCTCGGGTAGACGATGGCCGCGATCTGGGCTGCGACCTGCTTCAGTACGTCGGTCAGACTCGCCATTACGCCAACTCCCAGTCTTCAGCGGTGAAATCTTCGAAGCTGAAGGCATAGGGATATGAGCAAAATCCGTTCGGTCCGTGGATTTGCAAGCCGATACCGCTATAAGTGATGTGGGCCTTGCCTTCCCATGAGGTGCGATAAGCGATAGCTGCCGGGCTGCGCTCGAGATGTTCTTGAAGCTCTTTGCCTGAAGTCATGGTCACACCTGCGCCTGCATGGCCGTGCATCGCCAGCCCATGTCCGTGAGCTCAGCGCTCGAAATGATGTATTTGCGGCCCAGTTCGCACCGGATCACGTCACTGGTGCGCAGAACAATGCCTGGATAGGCAGGCATGAGGATCGCCCACCAAGGGGTTCGCACATCGAGCGGCAGCTTGGTGTCGTTCCCCTCGCCTTTCGTGCCCTGCAAGATGCTTGCGGGCCAGCCGGTCATTAGCGGGACCTCTGCGGCCTTGGTGCCGCCGGAGTAGGCGCCCAAGCCGACGCTTTGGTCCTGCACGGCATGCGTCACGCTCACAACGCGATTCGTCTGCACGCAGTAGATCGGCAGCGTGTCCTGCATGGCGGCGATGAAGAACGTGCCTTGCTGGCCGACGAGGAAGTCGCCCGGCTGGCATAAGCGCGCATCGAACAGGCCCAGCCAAGTGGCCTGGCCATACTTGTTCGGCGCGGAGTAGCTGAAATTCGTGGTGAACGACGCAGGCAGCGTCTGCAAAGCGGTTGACGACAGCGGGTTACTGGCGCTCGTGGCGCGAAATTGCTGGTAGTCGAAACCGATGTACTTTGCTGCCTTGCCGTAACCTTTGTAGAGCTTGGCCTGGAGCTTTGTGCCGTCCATGTCACCCCCTGGCCAGCGAGGTATTGCCCGAGCCACCCAGGCCTGGACCTGGTGGAACGCCGATAAATGCGCACAGTTCACGCCGCCATAGCCGGTACAAGTTCATCCGGTCGTTGACTTCGTTCTTGTTGTGCACCCAGACGGCAGCCTGGTCGGTATCAAGGTTGTCGGTGGCGCTGGTAACGTCAGTTTCAAGACCCGCGAGCGTTGCGAGGAATATGACGACCCTCGCCTCTTCCTCTGGGCGCAGCGTTGCCAAACGATGAAACAAGGTCTGCCAGATGATCGGAGACACCCAGCCGTAGGCCAGATCCCTGCCGCCATCCATAGACACGTCACCGGCATACGGATAGCCCGCATAGCGCCGAGTTTCTGCGAGCTGAGTGTCGGTAAGCATCTGGGGGCGTCCTGTGATGGTGTTGTTTGACTCAGCCGCCAGCGTTGCCGGACATCATCAGGGTGCAGGCGGCGTTGGTGCCGGTAATTGCCGTCAGCGAGCCGCGCACGTATGGAAATGGCGAGAGCGTATCCACGTAAACGCCACTGGCGCCGTTGGTGCCTGCTGTGCCGCTGATGGCGATAGTTGTACGCGTCGCCCAGTTGATGCCGTCCATGCTGACTTCAATGATGACGGTCGCAGTGACAGCGCCAGAACCTGTAACAAAGGCCTGGAAAGCACGGTTCAATGGCCGAGCCTGGAATGCTTGACCGGTGACAGTCGTGGTTGCGGCGCTGATAACCGTTTCCAGCGCCCCTGCAGTTGGGGTTCCGATCGGCATGATTAAGCCTCAGGTTCAGCGGCCGGAGCCTGTGCTTCAGTCGGCGCTGGAGTAGCCTCAGGGGCCGCTTCAGGAACAGCCTCAGCAGGGGCCTGATCTGCCACTTTTTTGGTGCGGCGACCGCCTTTGGCGATCTCCTCGACAACTTGGTCGTCGTCGGACAGATCGCAAGCATTTATCAGCCGCGAGCCGCCTTCCACCGAGTCATCCACGATTCGCACGACATCGAGCACATCCGTAGAAATGATTTGCATGTTTTATCCTCCGCAAAGCGAGTCGGCGGACTATTTTCAAGCCGCCGACTTCAGGCGCCGATTAGCCGGCGATCCGAGTACCCAGCTCAGGACGGACGCAAGCGCCGCCATAGAGGATGTCGAACGAGTAGCGGGTCTGTTTGTGCTGACGGGTGATTTCCAGGCGCAGCGACAGGCCGGACACTGGGTCAACCTGGGATACGCTGATCACGGCCGGGTGCGACACTTCCTGCAGCGGACGAGTAGCGAAGGCGATCGCATCGCGGTGGAAGGCCAGGTTCATCACGTGACTGGCTTTCAGGGTGACAGTTTCACCGCCGGCGGTGGCAACTGCCAAGCCTGGGTAGATCGAAACGCTGGTGTTACCGACGGCCAGAGTGGTAGCAGCAGTCACCACGTAGGTCTGAGAGCTACCGGCGAAACTGATGATGTCGCCTTTTACCAGCGGGCTGGCGTTGGTTGCTTTGGCGATCGATACCACCTTAGCACCGACAGCATTGACGCCGTTCGCGGTGCAAGCGCCGGAAGTCAGCGGGGTAGATACGAAGGTAGGGACCTGCTGGTCTGCGTACCAGTCGAAGCCTACCTTGCGGCCGATAACGCCCTCAACCAGGGTGGTGTTGTTGCCGGCCATTTGTGCCTGCTGGAACATCGGCAGGACGATGGCGTTACCTTCCGAGTCCATGTCCAGCACGATGCGGCGGTCGCCAGTCGGTGCCAGTTGCTTGTTCAGCAGCTTGCGCGCGATCGATGCCGCAGTAGTGTCGGAGGCAAACGGCGTGGTGCCTGGGGTACCGGACATGCTGAAGAAGCTGGTGCCCAGGTTGAGGATGTAAGCGTTGACGTTGTTCGCAATCGCCTTGATGGCCTCGGTCGCCTGCATCGGCACGTAGCCATTCATCACGTTCATGGCTTCTTGGTCGGTGATGTAGAACGGCGCTTCGTACCACTGATCCAGGGTGATCGGCACGCTGGTCGGCGAGGTGTCGGCGGTCACTGGCGGGGTTGCACCAGGGGCGACCGGCTGCGCAGCGATAGCGGAAGGGATCGGCACGTTGATGACCGAGTTCTTTTCCTGAGCGGCGCCCTGGTAGTCAGAGTTGACCAGGCGGGGCATAACGTTCATGGCGCGCAACGCGACCAGGCCTTGAGCCAGGAGAGGCGTTGCGACTTGCGTTAATACGTTGGACATGAGAGCGGCCTTTTATGAATTTTGCCCAAAAAAAAGCCGCTGACGTGAGCGGCTGGAGGCTTGATATGGGTTGTTAAACGACTTTGATGCTCCCGTTGGCAATAGCCTCGAGGTTTGCGCCAATAGCCGCTTTGTCAGTGGAGGCGACCGAAGTGATCCCGCCATTGCTGTTGCTGTCCGACTGCTTCCCGCCGCCGTTTGCGCCGGACGCCTCGAAGGCTCGGCCATAAATTGCATCGCCGCGCATCTCGCTGACGAATTCTTGAATACTGAGAGGGTTTCCCGCTGCGTTCACGCGCGGATTGCCTTCCTTGTCGACGATCACGGTCCTGTACTGGCCGTTATCGTTGATTACCTGCGTAGCCGACTTGACGTGCGGTAGCAGGAGCTCTGGAGACCCCTTGTGCTGGGCGATGGCTGCGATTGCTGCGGCGTCGATCAGATGACTTTCGAGCGACTTTTGCATGGAAGCCTTCTCGGCATCGCGCCGCGAAAGCTCTGCCTGGGACTTTTCAAGGTCCAGCTTGCGGAGCTTTTCAAACTCGCCAGCCTTAAATGCAGCATCTTCTTCGATTTTTGCCTGGGCTTCGATCAGCGTCTGAATTTCTTCCGGGGTTTTACCCAGAGATCTCCAAGCCTTCGCTTGCGCCTCACCATCGCGCGCAGCTTTGCGCTCTTTTTCAAGGGCGCTCTTCAGGCCGCTGGTATCTTCAAGGCCGGACACGTCCAGCTTGAATTTAGCGCCGTCCGCCACGTACAGCCCGCGAACCGGCTCCGGCAATGCGTCAAGCGAATCAACAATCAAATCAAGCGCCATCTGGTAATCCCTCTCGGATTTATTGCGCGAGCGTCACGCTCACAGAGAAAAGCAGCAAACCGTCACGGCTGGCTGTCTGTAATATTTATGTTCGTAGGTGCTAAATCAGGCGGCAGAGGCGATTTCGGCAGACGCTTACTCTCAACGTCCCAACTGAGGTCAGGATTGATCGCGCTGCGCCGAACCATTTCATTGAAGAACGTTTCCTTTGAAATCAGCCCAGACTTCGCCGCATCAAGCAGCACGCTTTCGGTCTGTCCGGTGATGGAAGACACCACGAAGTCGTCGAACACGTCGATGTTGCCCGCCTCATCAAGCCCGGCCCACTTCTGCATGGCATGCACGACCTTATCCAGCGCATTTTCCAAGCCCTGCGCCATGGCGGAGAGTTGGCATTCCTGGCTGGACGAGTCCAGCGCGGCCTGGGTCGCTGTGACATCGCCCACGGTAGGAATGAGCAGCTCGGCCCCAAGGAAGCGCATGCGCTCCTCAATGTCTTTGATGGAGTCGCGACCGGCGCCGATGGCTTTGCCGCTGTGCTCGACAAATTTCAATTCAGCATTGGCCGGCAGCTCAACAAGCGAGCCGGCGCCGATGCTGACCGGTGTCGCGGTATCACCCTGGTCGACCACGCCAATCCGCGCCAGGATCGGTACCCGGCTGATATGCAGAATTGCCGTCTGGTCGCTGTAGGACTGCCAGTGCTCGATGTTCAGGTCGGCCAGGTTGCGCAGTGGCGGCGCGGCGGTCATGAAACCGGTACGCTTGGTGTAGTAGGTGACGAGCGGGATGAAGTCGAGCGGCACGTCTTTTTTGAGAAGGACTTCGCCGCTGTCGTTCAATACCCAGTCGTCTTTGTCGTTCTTGCGGTACGTGGACCAGCGGCCGATTTCAAGCACACGGACCTGGGTAATGACCTGGGTGCCAAACAGGCCGTCATCCTCGGTGACCGATTCACGGATTCGCAATTGGGTCAGGCGCTCGACGCCGCCAATCTTCTTGCTTTTCCAGCCAAGAATGCTGGTTGGCAACACATGCACGGCGTAGGGGCGAACGCCCATGGCGCGCTCATCGGCAAGCGTCTTCACGCTGTCCGTGCGGTCAAAGTCGACCAAAACGTGCGTCAGTCCGTATTTGAGGCCGGCGATCAGCACTTCACTGGCGAAGACGTGCAGATTTCGCTCGGACAGATCGATGTTGTCCATCCACGCTTCAGCAGTTGAGCCGAAGCCTTCGTACTTGATCGGCTCGGCGAACGGCTTTGATGCCAGGTTCTCGATCGTGTGCTCGAGGGCATTGAACAGCGTCGAAGTTTTCAAGCGGTACGCGTAGTTTTCCGGGCTTTCAGCTTTGAATCGCGGCAAGTACAACTCGCCAGAGGCTCGCATCGCCTCAGTCCCGCCGCAAAGCGCATCAATCTTGGTCCAGTCGCCCTGCATGTCTTTGACCGCCTGGGACGGTTCATTTAGTTTTTGCATGTTATAGGCTCAGGCTGGAGATGCTGGAGGTGCGCACGCGCTTGGTCTTGGCTACGGCGAAATATCGAAATGCGTCAGAGCCGTGCGAGGTCTTATCGTGGAGCGGCTTGTCCTTCCAGCACCCACGGTTGTCGTCCCACTCTTTCTTGTAGTTTTCGAGATGCCCAATGCCTTCCTCGCACTTGGATTCATCGAACACGCAGAGCGGGAGGATTTCCCGCGCCGCTTCAATACCGGTGTCAACGCCAGTCCTAGGAACGACCTGGAACCGAATTGAGTACCGCTCACCGTCGATCACATAGCCTTCTTTGGCGATGTCCTTGCGGCTCTTGGCGTCACTGCCAAACTCGCGGTTCTCGATGTCGTGCGGCCCCCAGTGCTCGGAGTAGGTGTAGCCCTTGTCCTTGAGCACCTTCATGTAATGCCGCAGACCTTCACCGGAGTTCTCGTAGTAGTCGATGACGTGGTACTCGGTGCCGACCTGACGCACAAACCAAATGGCCGTGGAGTCGCCGACGCCGATGTCCCAGAAGGTCATCACGGGCTGATGACTGTTGTCCGGCACTACCCCGATGCGCTTGCTGGCATAGAGCTTGGCGAACTGCTTGGCGTAGTACGCGCCTTCGACCGACTGCTGGAACGCTTCGACAGGCAGCGATGGGTATTCCCGCTTCATGTCGTCGCCGAGGGACTTCTCCTTGGCGGCGTACCAGGCGCGCTGGCCTGGGTTCGTGTCGATTCCGTGCTTGGCGAACAGGTCGTTGAAATAGTCGGTCAGGCGCTGCGGGATGACGACGTCAGTCGGGTCAAGCCAATAGGCCTTGTTCTTCCACCAAGAGAAGAAGAAAAACTTCCAGTCCAGCAAGCCCAGGGGCACGCCGGCCAGTTGTTGGCGCTCCGCGCTCTGCGAGTAATCGAAGAAGTAGCCCGCCCTGCCCTCCGCCGTCGACTCAATCGTGACGAAGCAATCGGTGGCGACAGCCTCGAAGGCGCCGGTGACGATCTCCCGCGCCTTGTGCGGAAACTTGGCGCAGATCTTTCCGAATTCGGATACGTGCAGGTAACGCAGCGTGCCGCCCCGGAAAGACGTGGAAACGTAGATCGAGCCGCCCTTGCTGAATACAAGCTCGCCGGACGCATCGTTGCGCGCAGGGTTTGCCTTGCGGATCTCGACCGGAAGGTTGTCGTAGGCGTACTTCACCTTTTCCCGGAACAGGCGCTTGGCGTCGTTCAGGGTGTGAGCGATCAGGGCGCACTTGGCCGACTCGAACAGAGCGGCGTCCAGTTGGATGATGCAGCACTCGGTTGTGAAGCCGAGCTGCCGAGCCTTCAAGATGATATTTCGGGTATGCAGCCCGTCGAAGTACTCGATCTGCTCGTCCGTCATCCGGAAGCGGACCTTCTTGCCCGCTTTGTCCGTGATGAAGTAGAGGTTGTTCAGCCTCCAACGCTTGTCCCGGAGCAGCTTCAAGTGCTCGGGCTTCATGTCAGGCTTCCTTCGATAGCTCGTCCATCAGTTTGGATAGGTCTTCGGAATCATCGCCGCCAGACTTGGCATCGAGGTCGTAGGCCTGTCGCTCCAGGGCAACCAGCGTCTTCAGGGTCTCGGCGAGCTCCTTCATCGTCTTGGTGCGAGAAGGCAGCGCGCCCATCTTGTTAGCCAAGGCCAGAGCGTCGGCCATTGCATCGCCGTCGTCGTGGTCAGCGTCCTTCAACTGGGCGATCAACTCTTTGATGGTGCCCTGCTCATCGGTCAGCGCTTCCAATTCGTCCAGCAGCTTGTTGGTGAGGCGCCGGCCGCGTGAGATGTCGCCGCGGTGGGCCATGCGGATATCAGCAATGACCTCGGCATTGGCCTCAACGATTCCACGCTCGGTTGCCAGTGTTTCCGTGGAAACCTTGGTGGAAACCTCACGCTTGGAAACCAGCGAATCAGCCTTAGCCTTGATCTTGGCTTTAAGGTCTCGCTCCCAGCCTTCCGCTTTTGCGCGCTTGTTGATTGCGGTATGTGATACGCCGCTTGCCGATGCTATCTCTCGGACGGAGAGCAGACCGGCCCTGAAGAGCTGTTCAATGCGCTCCCAGTCGGGTTGCCTTGCCGCCATGTTGAATTCCTTATTGCTGCTCAACCTTCACTGTGAGCGTTCTGATCTTCCCGCCAGTGCAGCTATCACGCTTCATGGCCATCTCTACGGCTTGGTAGGCAGACGCACCCATGTCCATGGCGGTGATGGCGTGAACTGAGCCGCTACCAATGGCGTAGGGCTTGTCAGCGAGCACGACACTCTTCCAAACGCCCTCTCCGTCGTTGTGCCCGATATTCCAGACGCCCTCGGAGTCAACTACCAAGGCGCCGGCGCCGATGTTCGTGAGCTCTTCGCCGAAGTAGGCGTTGATCAGGCGCTGGTAATCAGCCGTGTAGCCAGAGAGGATGAACTTCACCCCGTCGCGCTCTATGCACTTGTCGTAGTCGTCGTATGTGATTGCGGAGCCGGCAGTGACTCGCCCGTAATAGGCGATGATGCCGTCTTTGTAGGCGATCGTCGTCATGGGGTCGCCTCGTCAGTAGGGATCACTTCGCGGTAACGCTTGGCGATGCGCGCCTGGGCCTGGAGCTTGTCTTCATCAGCTTCGAGGCCGGCGAGATAGGCGAAGGCATGCACTGCCACAACGTAGAACCTGAACCACCACGGGTAATAGGCCTTCAGTGTGAGCTTGGCCATATCAGTCACCGTGGATATGCAACACATTGCGCAACTACCGAGGATTCCTCGGGGGTTCGTGCAATCTATTGCGGAATAGAGTGGCGCCGGCAATTAGCCTGGCGCCCTTTGTTTAAAGAGCCTTCTTCGCCAGCGCTACAGCCTCATCCCAGAACACCGGGAGCTCATGGCCGAGGGCGGAGAGGATGGTTTCAAGCTTGGCGATCAGGTCGGGCGCTGGTGCGCTTACCTGGGCAACAGGCGCTGCAACCTCAGGGACCACAACGACCGGAGCCGACGGCGCAATGGCGACTTGTACTTCAACTGGCAATTCGGACATGACTGGAGCCTCTACGAAGAGTTTCGCAATCCATGCGACGATTGATTTCAGGAAGTCAGGGGTTTTCATTCTTGTCACCGTCAGGCTGTGGCTGTGACAGCACACGGACAACAGCAACGCCGACCCCGAGAGCCATGTTGATGGCGGCGTAGATCAGCGGGTTGACTGCGCCCTGAAATACAGTCCAGCCGATAGCGCCTGCGTTCAGCACTGCGCCGGCCAGGGCCAGGCGTACAGACCAGAGCTTGTGGCAAGCGGCGACATTCTCGATCAGCTTCATATCTCATCTGCCTTGCGCTCAGACCAGCGCTTACCGAGCTGCCGAACTTGGTCAACGCCCAGGATTCCAACGAACCCAGCAGCGAAGAATGACCAGCCAATGCTGAACCCGAATTCCTTTACGGTCAGCCCTACCACCATCACCATCAGCGCGCCGAGAGTCGCCTCGATCAGCTTGCGTACCGTGCTGGTCTCCTTCCCGTCGTATTGGACGCGCAGGTAGATCAGCAGGAAAGTGAGAGCCATTGCTAGGCCGTTATCCCGAAGTGCGGAGAGGACGAGCGCCCAGAAGGAAGGGTCTTTTTCGGGCATGATTTTCAATCCGAAGTCCTCCCTTCTGGGAGTAGGAGAATAAAAAAGACCGTCAGGTAGCGGCCAAACGCTGGGGAGCAGCGGCGAATAGGTCAGCCCCTGCAGCACTCCCGGCTTAGCGCAACGGGTGTGGAGGGGCTGAAAACGACGAAGCCCCGCACAGTGGCGAGGCTTCTAAATGGGTGGAGATGGAAGTCCTGTCAGGCTTCGGTCGTGGCGTTTCCCTCCAGTCCCCACGCTGACTGTTACCCCTGCACGTTTCCGCCGGGCTTTGATCATCTCCAGAAAGCAAAAAGCCCGACACAGTGGCCGGGCTTTCTTCCTGCGCTACATACAAACGTACATAACCCAAGATGACGTAATATTCGGACACGCGGACAGAAAAGGCAAGCGCTTTTTCAGCGACTTCCAATTTTTTCGGCCATCTCACGCATTCTTTTCCGCTGATCCTTGATCTCCTCGTCCGTGCGCACCCTCTTGGGCCTGCCAGCCGCTTCCTTTTCGATGATGTCGTTGCTCGCCTTCTGGCTGTAGAGCCAGATTGCGGCGATGGACGAGAGGATGCCAACGGCAATGATGATGGTGTTCATGGCTTCACCTTCACGCCCTGATAGGACAGCATGCCGCGACACCGATCAAGCACGTAGCCAGGAAGGTCAACATTGGCGAATTCAGTGACCTTCGGCAGCTCAACCTCTATCGAGCGCGCTGCCTGCCATGCAACCCATGCCAATTCCAGCGAGTCCGCATAATAGGTTCCGTCTGGTGTCACGTAGCAAATCCAGTCGAATGGATCATCTTCGCCATCCCATTCGCCGCTATCTCGCGCCCACGCTTCAAACTCTTCGCGCATCTTGTCGCTCACGATTCACCTCGGGAGCGCTGCTCGATTATGCGATCTAATCCTTCACCAGTGGCTACTGGAATATCCCAAATAGCCTTTCTTCCGGCCTTCCAGGCATCCCAGCAATCCACAGTGGCGGGATTGACGTATTCGCCAGAACCGCCCTTCTCGACCGAAACCTTCAGGTCTTCAGTCGCGTGCTTTTCGAATTCTTCTTGCTTGTAGTCGGTCATGCTGCCTGCTCCCCAAGTACGCCCGCTTCCTCAAGAATCAATTGTGCTTCCACCAGAGCGGTATCCACAAGGCTTTCCAGGGCTTTATGGATGGACTGCCTCCAGCGGCGGTAGGTGCGGTCGTCGAGGCCCTGGGCGTCCCAAGTGGTCATGTCGTAATTGGAATCGGCCAGGATTATCGCACCATCCTGCTGCGAGGTCCGGCGCTTGGCCGCTGATGCGTTTGCTCGCTCGACTGCGGCCTTTGCAGCCTCTACCCGCCACGCTGGTGCGTCTTTGTCGTGTTCGACCGCTACCGCCTTCACAGGCTCCTTGCGCACGCCCTTGATTTGAGGGATGGCCCAGGCGGTCACAGCCTTGCGGGTGAACAGTTGCGGCGCCGGGCTGGTCACGATCGCAACCAGCCGGCCGGTCGCCTCGATCTTGCGCCCATTGTGCGTGCTGAACTTGGCAGTCAGGGCGAACCAATGGCGCTGGCTCAGCACCTTGTGGAGCAGCTTGTGGACGATGCAGTCCTGCAGTAGCGACCACTCCTTTCCGTTGATCTCCCCTTTCTGCTTGGCGCACTGGACCTTTGGCTCGAAATCACACCCACCGGCCGAGTTGATGGTCTCAGCAGCCAGGGCACGGACAACAGCAGATACCACGTTGCGATAGCTCATGCTGCCACCCCTTTAGCTGCGGAAGGTTCGCTACGGAAGAACGCGCCGCCGACACAATGGACGAGGGTGCGCTTGCCGTTGAGATAGGTAATTTCGTGGGTGTGGGTCCATCCGCTCGGACTATCGACGTTGTAGCCCATGTTCATCTTCGAGCTGGTGCCGACCGAGTGCGCGCCGTCGACGATCTCAGCGCCGTGGCTGTGACCCTTGGTGACCTTGGCGCCGATGCTGGCAAAGCCGCGGGTAGATCCGCGGGCCCCATTAGGCCCTTTGTGTCCGTGCCAGCCGAACTCGATACCGTGACGAGTGAAGGAATCGCCAGGCTTGAGCCATTGCAGGCGCTCGGCGGAGACCATCAGCTTGTCCATCCAGTACTTGAACGGATCGCAGTAGCTGCCATCGTGGATCGACTGAAGCATGGCGGCCTTGGTCTCGTGGTAGACCAGCGCATTTTCTAGGTCGTGTGCGTGCTCAGACTTCTCCAGCCACTGCCCGAAGTGCTCGTTATGGTTCGAGCCGACGATGATGGTCTTTCCGGCGAACGACGAAAGCAGATCGACGTGCTTGGCTGTAGTGGTCAGCTCGCGCAGCACGCTTGATGTTCCGGTGACGTGGCGGCGGAACTTCTCGAAGTACTTGGCATGGTGGCTGGCCGATCCAAAGTTCAGCACGTCATGGAGCACAAGGAAGCGAGGGCGCACACGCTGCGAAAGCGCCTTAGTGGCCTGCGTAACTTGCGGATCAGCCATCTCAGCATGGACGTCACCCATCGTCAGGACTTCGACCTCTGGCGCGTACTCAGCACCCTTGACGGTGTATTTCGTGTCGAGGTCGTAGAAGCTTCCGTCCTTGAGCGGGCAAATGTGGCGAATGTGGTTGTTGTTGCCGTCCACCTCGACCACTACGGCGCCCATGGTGTGGTGGAAGCAGCCCTTCGCACCGGCGTTGGTGTCGCTGTACTGCTCGACAGTGCACGCGCCGGTAGTCATGACCAGCTTGGCCTGGTCGCCAACCTTCGTGGCCACCGGTTTCAGCGCGATCTTGGTGTGCCCAAGGATGGCCGAGGCGGTACCGCTCACTGTCAGCCAGCCCTGGAGCGGATTGGCAGCCGTGGGCTGGACCTTGATGTCAGCCAGCACCACCAGGCCTTTGGCGATCTTGGTGCGCTCGTGGATGATGTACGGCACCAGGCGCGAATCCCACCACTCGTCGTTGCCACCCTCTTCCCGGCTGGTCGGGTTCTTGTACCGCATCGGGATCACGATCAGCTTGGCGCCGTTGACCGAGCAGTAGAGCTGCAGGGTTTTCAGGAATGCTGAGTGGGCCTTGGTCGCGTTGACCGCCGCGGTGATGACATAGCATTGGGCGCTGACAGACTCAACGGTGCGGACTTCGGAGGCCGTTGGCGCTACGAGCCCTGCGCAGGCCATGCGGGCTTTGCGCTTGGACAGAGTTCTCGCATGCAGGCCCAGGTGCTTTGCAGCCTGGGAGTGAGACATGGTCTCAAGCGCTTCGATGATCTGCTCGTCGGTGACTTTCTGTTCGGTCATTGCGCGTCTCCGGCGAGGGCTTCGGCTTTCAGGGCTGCGTATGCGACACAGTCTTCGGCAGAATCGGCGTGGTAGGTCGGGTTCTGCCACTGGCGCACGTCTTTCAGGATCTGGAGTAGTAGCCACCCTTCGGCCTCGGTCAGGGCCTGCCCGGTGATGGTGTTGAAGGCAGACACAGCGGTGCCCATGCTGCGCTCGCCTTCCGGCTTGTCGTACTGCTGGCCACGCTCCAGCATGAGGGCCTGGGCCTTACCAAGAAATTCGTGCGCCTTCATGCTGTTACTCCTGTTTCCGAGAAACGAGTGCGCAATGCCATTGCAATGCGCGGATCAACCTGCATATCGGCATAGGCAAGAGCAAGTTCGTGTTTTCTCGCTCGCCACGCCTCATGGGCCTCATTGGGGTCGGCGAAAACGCCGAGGTATTCGCTCTTCCCGGTAAATGGGTTCTTGCACTGAGACTGGAATTTTCCAGTGCTCTTGCTCCAGCAAACCCCGATCGGCCATTCACCACGAGCCGCTCCACCGTCCAACATGAAGCTGTTGATCTGAGCAGAAACGAGCACACACGTTTCAGGGCTGTACACCTTGTTGCCAGGAGTGATGATGTCTTTGTCAAGCTGCTTGCCTTCCCAGTCTTGCGTTAGCATCCAGCCACGAAAAGCCGAAAATGAGTGCCATTCGGGCGAAACGGTGCATCGCATGTAGGTAGGATATTTGGCCTTAAGCTTCGGTGAATGGCAGCGCCTCAACATGCTCTTCCATGCCTGATAGATTGGGCACCGCCATGTAGTACTCTGCCGGCCATCTATAGAGATCCAAGTCGATACCGGATAATCGGCATCATTGACCCCAACACCCTGGACTAGCCCCCTACTTGATTTCATGCGGCCACCTTCTGGTTGTTCGAATGTTCAACACATGCCGCCTTGGCCTTGTCCAGATCCTTGCCCGAGTGCAGGATTTTCCCTTTCGGGCAGCGACACACGTAGGCGTGGCCGACCTCCAGGGCGTACTTGCTGATCAGGTAGTGCTGTTCGGATGAGATGCAGTGTTTGCTGACTGGCTTCCAGTTCATGGCCGAGCCCTCCACCAGTTGATGACGTGGCCTTCCAGGAAGAACCAGGAGATGCAGAACAGGGTGGTTACTGTGCAGGTGATGGTCATGAGCGATCACCTCGCAGTCGATCCAACAGCTTCAGCTTCGCTGAGGCTTCGCGCTCGGCGTTCAGCTCAGGAATAAGCCGGCTGAACGCACGGTGATACCCGAAGGCATAACCAAGCTGCGTGCCGGCAGCCCATGCAGTTAGGATGATAAAAATCAATCCAGCTTCGCTCATGCTGCAGCCCTCTTCAGTTCTCTGGTCTTTGCCCGGTACTCGGCAGTGATGGCCTTCAGTTGCTCTATGGTTTCCTTGCGCGGCGTGTGGTCGGCCTCAAGCGCCTCGACAGCCTCCAGGCCGATGCGAACGACCAGCCCTGCCCGGAAGCCCTGGGAAACGGTGTATCCCTTGCGAGCGTGCATGTAGGAGCCGGAGTTACATGCCTTGCATTGGAGCCATATGTTGGTTGGCTCAAGGCGCAGCTCTGGGCGGGCTCCCTTGCCCATGAAGTGGCCACCATCAAATGCTCCGCCGACTTTCCAGCCCTGGGCGGCGAGAATCGATTCCTGCGACTCGCCGCAACTAATGCAGCCGCTGCCGATGCTCAGCTCGTAGGTTCGGCGGTAGTCGCGCACGGCCTTCTCGGCATCCTTGAGGTGGTCGCCGCGACTTTTCAGGGCCTCCTTTCGAACCTTGATGTCGGCGCGGCCAACCTGGTCCAGCGACTTGCGCGCCTTCTCCTGGTGGACGTCCTTGATGGCCAGGCCGCACTTCGGACTGCACACAGCCTGCCCCAGGCGCTGCGGGACGAATGAGGCCCTGCAATCTGGGTTCTTGCAGGTCTTTGGGCGGGGCTGCTTGGCTGGGAGGCTCATTGGTACACGCTCCCAGGCTGGCCGGGTTCATTGCTGTCCGTGCATGCCAGATCATGGTCGCTTGCCTTGGGGCAGCGCTTGCAGCCACACGCAGGGCACAGGATCATTTTCGTGGATGACAACGGCAGCCAGCCAAACGGACCTTTGGTGCCCAGCTTGCGCTCAGCGATACAGCGGTGGCATTCGCAGTTGATCGGGCTCATGCGGCCTCCTTGCTCAGCAGGTCAGTGAACACAACGCCCTGGCCGGTGAAGTACGTGGCCATGCGGTCGGTGTACTGGACGCCCTGGGCGCGATTGAACAGGCTGGTCACCGGGAAGCCGTCCGGGCCGAACAAGTGGCACTCCCCCATCATGGCCAGCTTGGTCTCGTAGGGCAGATGGCGCATGACCCGGTACCACTCGGCCTGGAAGCCGGCGTCCTCGTTCAGCAGGATCTGCACACCGAAGTGCAGCTTGCAGTACCGGCGGGCGTCGGCCGCGTCGCCGATCTGGGTCATCTCTGAAACCCGCTTGTACATCGCGAACCACAGGGCGTTCTGGTCGAGCGTGCGGTCCTTGCCCGGACGTAGGGAGACCACCACGAACTTCTTGTCCCGGTACATGGTGGTCAGGCAGGTGATGGCTTCGGAGAGCTTGGCCTGGCAGTTGACGGAGATTTTTTCACTCATCAAACAGCCCTCCCGTGGTTTACATGGAAGCCGCGATAGAATTCTGCTGACTTCCTCGCGCATACCGCCTCAAAAAAGTCTTTGTAGTGGCCGAGGTAGACATTCGCGCAGACGCTTCTGTCGTCAGACCCAATGGTTACCTCCCAGCGATTCCTTCGAGTCAACCAGTAAACACCCATCACTCCGCTTTTGTTGGTTGCGCGGCGCCTTTGGTTGCGGCTGCTTTCTGTGCGATCCGCGCGCCGCAGGTTGACGAACCGGTTGTCTTGACGGTCTCCATTGATATGGTCAACGTCCGCTTCCGGCAACGAACCATCGACCAGCAGGAATGCAAGCCGATGTGCCAGGTAATAAGTCCCTTCTAAGCCAATCTGCACATATCCTTTCCCATTGACGTATCCGGCTTTTTTACCAATCAAATCCACGCGGGGCCCGCGGCAGGTTTTCCATCGAAAATCGCCAGTATCAGGATCGTAATCAAGATGCGTACTGACAAACGCCCTGTCGATAATCTTCACTGATCTGGTCATGACTGCTCTCCCTGGCCCAGGGCGGCCAACTTGCGGCGGATGCGCGCCGTCGGACCTTCGGGGCTTGGCCCAACGAACTCTTCGGTAGTTGGCGGCACTGGCTCGCCGGCGAGAATTTTCAATCGGCGAATCTCGGCGCACAGCTCATGGTGAGACCGGACCAGCTCTAGCGTTCCCCGCCCATGGCAGAAGCTCAGCAAGCGATAGGATTCGGCATCCTTGCGCAGCGCCTCAACCTCAAACACCAGCCCGGTCAGCGCCTCAATCGCGGCTTTGTCCCCGAAGTAGATGTGCTCTCCACCCTCTTCGCCGTAGCTGCAGTAGGTTTCGGTTTTGGCCTTGAGCGCCTCGTTCTCGGCCTTGATCTGGTCGCGCTCGGCGATCAGGGCCAGGACTGCGGCAGGATTTGCGGCAGCGATGAACTTCAGCGCCGCGTAATACGCCTCGTCCTCCACGTCATGCCCGGCATCGGCATCCAACATATGCCGTGTGTAACCGTCGTCCTTAAAATACAGGGAATCGTTTTCGGCGATCCACGGACCGCTCGGCGCAGCGTCGGCCAGCCGCTTCAGTTCGGTGTAGTCGTTCATGCTCTGCGAACTCCCTTCTTAGCCAGCGCCTCACGCTCAGCGCAAGGCGTGCACAGCGTCACGCCCTTCACAGCCACACGACGGCCTTCCGGGATCTCTTCACCGCACTCCACACACTCTGTGGCGCTTATTCCGGTGTAGCGAGGGATCTGGGATAGGGACCGATTCAGGGCCTCTTCGATTACTACGTCGGCGTCATCGCAGATGTCGCTCATGTCCGTTGCTCCAATTCCTGGGCTTGCTTGATCAGTAGTGCGCGGCGATCCGCCAATTCGTTGGCTGCTTCAATCCGCATTTCGAGCTTCCGTTCTTCGCTGGACTTGCGCATTTCCAGCATCGAGTTCTTCACGATCTCGAGCTTTGCGCGCAGCACAGGCTTTGGCTGGGTGACGGTGCCAGTGAGCAATCCAGCAATGGCGCGACCGTCTTCGGTGACTGGCTCGATACTCAGGTCCGCCAGGTATTTCTGGCCGTGTTCGCGCGGGATTCGCTTCAGCTCCATAGCCTTGGTGACGGCTTGAATACGACGGCTCGCGTCAAAGCCGACAGAGACGTGCCAGTTCACAGGCTTGGCATCCTCTCGGGATTTGCCGACAAACCGCTCATACGCGCTGATGAAGGCCATCCTGGCGCCAATCTTGTCCCCGGCATCGAGCACAGGTTTCGCAGCGGCCAGGGCCAACTGAATTTCGTCGGTCAGCACCACGGTCTCGAACTCATCGTTCGTGGTCATGGCGATGGCCCACGCTTCGTCCTTGCCTGGACGGCCGTCGGCGGCCTGGACGCGCTGAAGGATTGAGGCCAGGGTCAGCTTTCCGGTGACTTCGCGGCGACAGGCCCAGAGGGCGTTGGCGATCACGCCCATTGGATGTTCTGCCAGGTCTTCAGCCATCAGCTTGGCGGCTGGAGCGCTCAGCGTTTGCCCAAGGGTTTCAGCAGTGGCGCAGATGGCCATGCTCAGCTCAGCGGTTTCGGCGTAGGAAAGCATTGCTGTTCCCTCCTTCCAAAATGCTGCGACTGGCTTCTTGGGCGGCGTTGATGTTCGCTTGGGTCTTTTCCTGCTGGCGGGCGGTCTCACCGTTGGTTTGGGTGTTGGTCTTCCACTGGGTGTGATAACCCTCAGCATTGGCGAGCAGTTCGCTGAGGCTGTGGCATTTGCGGATCAACATGGCATCGTTGATCCCGAGGTAGTAAGCCGCGACGCTGTGGGAGACTTCGATACCCAGGCGGCCGATCAGCAAACCAATCTGTCCGGCAACCTTCGCATTCCACACCGGCCACGCCTTGTAGCGGCGGCGGTAGGACACGGCGTAGTTCGCCCAGGTCTTGAAGGTTTTGCAGTCAGGGTCTTTAGGGCCTGGCATATCAGAAGGTATTTCAACGCGCGGAGCGTCAGGGCGATCAATAACCAAAACCAGTTCGCCGGTGCGGATCGGCGAAGCCGGGACCACCTGCAAATTCTGATTATTGGTTTCCTGATTGGTACCTTGATTATTGGTACCTTGATTTGTCGGAGATTTATCCGAGGTAAGCTCGGATTTTTTTCCGACCTTGCTCGGAGATTTATCCGAGGTACCACGGATTTTTTTCCGACCCCCTTCAGGGTTGCTCGGATAATTTTCCGACCCATCATGTTTGCGGTTCCACTCCTTGCCTTTGTCGGTAAGGCGTATCAAGGTGATCTTGCTGGTACTCGACATCTGTACCAGCCCAGCGTCTTCCAATGCCTTCAGCATGCGGTAAGCGGTATCAGGCTTACCCGACAGCAAAGGAAGCTCGCAAACGATCTTTGCCTTGCTTAGCGCGAAGAAGACCCCGTCATCTGTCTTGACCGGATTTGCCCAGCTCGGGCACTCATAGACGAATGCAAAAAGCATCGCCTGCTGAGAGTTCAAGCCCCACTCAAGGGACTTAAACTGGTTGATGGTGATGGTGTATTGCATATCAGGCCACCGCAGCGCAGGAGTAACCGCGGCGCTGACTATCAGTCGCTCCGTGATTTGGGTGAAAGCCATAGATGGCTTCGGCGTCTTTACGGGCAGCTACGGCTGAATCGAAATTTTGAAACCGACCTACACAGATGTACTTGCCGTCAATTTTGATTCGAACACGCCATTTGCCATTTTCAAGGCGGACGCCAGGAACGCCGGATGAGTTGTCTTTTCGGATATGCTGATTACGCTGATTGCCTTGTACCGTTACATCGCGCAGATTCTCGATACGGTTGTCATCACGAATACCATTGATGTGGTCAATCTGGCCTTTTGGCCATTCGCCATAGGTAATCAGCCAAATAACTCTATGGACTCGGAACAAAACGTTGTTGATTTTTACCCGCAGATAACCGTCCATGTTTGGTGAGCCGGCGATCATTCCTGGCATCGCCCTGGCGCCTCGCCGAACTAGATTCACGAGCTTTCCGTCAACAACCCTGAAAAGCCTTCTGGCCTCAGTAGCTGAAAGTAAAATCTCTATATTTCCAGGCGCTACGTTTTTTGATTGCGAAAAACGTGGCGCGGGATTATTCAGGGCCTGTACATCGAGATTAGAGGTGTGCATAATCGGCTCCAGATTGAAACGATTTTTGCAAGCGCTGTGAAAGAGCCGGGATTGCGCCCCGGCTTTTTTGTGCCTGCGATTTGGGTTTATGGGTTGGGGTCTTCATCAGTCCCTCCTTTTTCAGGCCCTATTCCGGCCTTCGGCGGGTCACGCCTTGTTGTTGGTAGATGCCGGATCTTTCCAGCCCCTTTTGGCCTGGTCTTCTCGAAAAAGCGTTCTGCTCCAAGCTTTGCGGCGTACTCGTCAGGGGTCATCCCTGCCGCTGCTGCCAACCGTTCAAGCTTTTCGTAGAGGCGCCCATCGATCCCATGGCAGATCGTGGTTTCAGGCACGTAGCCTCCTTAAGGGCCTTCAGGCCTGCATGTGTTTCCCGTTAACATCCAGTTCAACGATGCTTTCCAGCTTTTCCTCGACGCACATGCGAACGAAGACCGCGAGCTGGAGCTTGTGCAGGCGCGCAACGGCCTTCAGCGCTTCGTAGGTTTCGTCGTCATAGCGGGACTTGATCTCCCGGTCTTTCAGGTGACGCGTGTCGTGATATGCCATTGGTGAGGCTCCTTTAGTGGATGCATGCAAGGTGGTTAAGCCGCCGAACAGGCCGGGATATTCAGTGGCGGGAAAACGTCATCCAGGGTCACGGCGGCGCCGCTGGCATTGAGGGCGTCGACAATGCGTCGGCACTCTTCAAGGCCTGGCTTGCGGCGGTCGTTCTCGTAATGAGCGATAGCGCCTTGGGTCAGGCCTACCGTTTTGGCCAGTGCGGCCTGGGTGACGCCGACCTTTTCGCGAATCGTCTTCATGTTGGACATAGGGCTTTCTCCGTATTCTTGTGGAGATATTACTTTCTGTAATTTTATTGCGCAAGCGGCATTACGCACTGTGACTGGTGCGGACATATACAGGGCGTAATGATGTGCAGATGAAAAAATGGTACGAACTGGCAAAGGCCAGAATGAAGGAACTCGATATCACCCAGGATCAGGTCGCCGAGCAGATGGGCGTCAGCCAGGGCGCGGTCGCTCATTGGCTTGGCGGTCGCCGAGAGCCATCACTTGAAAGGATCAGCGCGCTTTTGGAGTATCTAGGGCTTTCCTCAATATTCCGCGAGAACGGCGCCGGCCCGGCCGAGCGTCGCCCAGTTGAGGCAAATGCCGAGTACCTGGGCGATATGGCGGTATGGAGCGATGGTGATCCGCTGGAGGACGATGAGTGCGCGGTCCCCTACTATGCAGAAGTCGAATTTGCCGGCGGAGACGGTATGACAGTTGTGATGGAGGTCGCAGACAGGACGCTTCGTTTCAGCAATGCCACCTTGCGAGCTGCAGGTGTTGAGTGCGAGAACGCGGCGGTGGCCAGGATTCGCGGCACCAGCATGGAAAAGCTGATCTTGGACGGCGCGGCCATCGGCTTCGACCGCGCCGACATATCAGTCATCGACGGCGAGATCTACGCTTTCAACCATGAAGGGATGCTGCGCGTAAAATATCTATACCGGCTTCCCGGCGGCGCCATCCGCATCCGCAGCGAGAACGCTGACGAGTTCCCCGATGAGATAATGAGCGCGGAGCAATACCGGCACGAGGTCAAAATGCTTGGCCGTGTCTTCTGGTGGTCAACCGTCCGCCGATCCCCGAAAAAGAAATAGCCCAACCCGCCAACAAGGCCCGCCACTGAGCGGGCTTTTTTGTGCCCGCGATTCGGCGCAAATCCTGGCACTGCGTAATTTATTACGGAAGCTCAAAAATTTATTACATCGAGTATTGACGCTGATTATTACAGCGCGTAATGTTCACTACATCGAGTCACCCAACAGGGACTCGCCAGGGCCTTACAGCTCGCCGCTCTTTGGTTACACCCCTTGCCGGATCACCACCGGCCCAGATTCAAAGGCAGCGATGAACCGGCCTTAACGGTTCAGAGGGTTGGCAACTGACCCGGGCGTGCAGCGTAAAGCGCCAAGAACAGTTATCCAGCGGGAGAACAAGCCGAAAGGCCCGCGGCTGGAAGAACAGCGCGATTCAAGCCAGTGAGTGCAGCCAGTAGCTGATCACGGCTCGCAGATGGCTCCCTGCTGATTCAGGTAGCCATCTGTTATCTTCACAACTGCCGCTTAAAACCCCTAGGCGGCAGTTGGAAGAGAACAGAACCGAGGACGGGTCATGACCAAGAAAGAGTTGCAGGCCTTGGCGCCTGAGCTGCTAGCGGCTCTTGAGGCGCTGTACAAGGCATATGCAGAGGAAATGTTAGCTGAGTACAACACATGGGACCCGGATGATGGCGGGCACCCAGAGGCATTGAATGCCAAGCGCCTGATCGACCTAGCCAAGCAGTAACCGGCAACGATTCACAACAGCCCGCACTTCGCGGGCTTTTTCATGGGTTTCACAAATGCCTCTAGCCCCTCCCTGGAGGTATTTGGAAGCCCGGGAGGCCAGGCCATGCCCAAGTACATGCTCGATTACATCCGGCTATGCCGTGAATGCAGCCTTGATCTGCGCACAGTCGGAAACATGCTCACCGTCGTGATCCCTTCGCTGCAGCGTGAGGCAGCCGGACTGCGCAGCGCGGTGAGCGAGTTCGCCGGGGACTTCCCTGAGCTCGAGCAAGACGCTGAACTGCTGGAGTCAGCCATACGCGCCGGATTTCAGCGCTGCAAACCTCAACCGCTGCAGCAAGATCTATTCGCTGCGTGAACCCTCTCCTTGCACGTCAGCCAGACGAAAATTGGCCCGATCCTTTCCTTGGGGAGACTCGTATAGGTAGAGGCTGCATCGGAGTGTGATTTGTGGATCGGTTCGACGGTATGAAGGCCGGTATCGCCACAGATACGCAGCGTAAGGCGACGGGCGCCCGGTAGCCGAACGCGTAAGTCTTCCAGGTTCGATTCCTGGGCAGATCACACCCCGATGCAGATGAATGCGCAGGCTGATGCGTGAAGACGTAGTCAGGAGGACGGAGCAAAACGAGGCTCCATGTTGCCAGCAGTTGCGTGACGATCGTTGCTAAGCGCGCTGGCAGAACCTGAAAGGCCGGGATCAGCTCCGGCATCTGCATCACCCTTCTCGCCTCTATTACGTCAGCACTCACCCCGCGCCCATCGGCAACCAGCGGGAGGCATGAGGGTTGACGAATACAGGTGAACCAACCCGGAGAGAGTCATGAGCGATTCATTCCAAAGTAAAAACATCGTCAAGGCGCGAAGCCCGCACAACTGCGAATGCTGCCGCCGAACCATCAACCCTGGCGAGCGGTACATAAATATTGCCGGGAAGTGGGATGGCGATTTCTACGCAGTCAAGACCTGCATGGGCTGCGACAGCCTCATGGATTTGATCTGGCAGTTCGATGTAGATCACGGCGGATGGCTTGCAGAGGATGGCCTGCCTTTCCGCGAGGTAATCGAAATCGGCGAAGAGTTCGGCCTTATTTGCAGGATTCCAGAGCGGCCAACCATTACAGCCGCCCATTCCGCCTAACCCCAAACACTGGAGGTCGCCATGACCGTCACGACAGAGAGCGCCGCGGTGTTCCGTGGCGGTGGGCGCAGGTGGTTCACGCTGCGCGCTGCATGCAAGGCAGAAGCCCGAGCGCTGCTGAATAAGCACTGCGCCTGCGACTACTGCGACCACGAAGGCTGGGGGCGCGAGGATCTGCCATGCCGCCTTCATCATCCAGACCGCTACCCCCGAATCATCAAGCGCCTCACTGACGGCCTCGTGCGCCGCTACCGAGCGCAGACAACGAGAACACAGCCATGAGCGCAACAGTTGAAGTGAGTTGCGCATGGTGCGCCGATAAGTTCACCGCACGAACTGCTGACCGAAAGCGCGGATGGGGCAGGTTTTGCTCAAAATCGTGCAAGTCCAGCAAACAGAAGTACGGCGCTACCAAATCCTTTTGGGAAAAAGCCAACCCTAACAATAAGCGCAGCAATATCGCCAAGTACGGTGAGCGCCTGTTGCGCGACAGCGACGGATGCATCAACGACGACGTTGATATTTCCGATATGGATTGGGGCGCCAGCGATGGCGGCGGTTACGAATCAATCAGGTGAGCCTGGAGGCGACCATGAACGCAGCATTGAAGATATGCCAAGAGCGTTACGACGCTCAGTTGCCTCCAGAGGTAAGTGAGGCGGACCCGGAACAGGAGTGGCTGGAACACTCGGCGGAACAGCTGGTGTGCGGGATGGACATCAAGTGGAAGCGGCGCTTTGGTCGTCCGCAGGTGGTGACCTTCGACCGGTATTGCACCTACCTGCAAGGCATCCTGAATCATCGCCAGGAAGAAGGCCTGGACGAGCGTGACTCGTTCGCCCGCCTGTTCCTATCCTCGATCCTCGGCAGTCAGGCGGATTCACGCGGCCACGCTGCTGACTTGATCGGCCAGCCCCGCCCCATCGAAGCCGCAGAGAAGATCGCCATCGCGCTGCTCAGGCCCTACGCCGCCGACGCGGTGGCAGCAGAGCGCGAAGCGGCCGAAGACGACGTGGATGGTGACCTATGAATAACCCGACCACCCTCGCCCGCCTGGGCCTGGAAATCACCAAGATGAAGAAGTCCTGCACCCCGGTGCCAGACCGAACCTTCGTCATGGGCATGATCGAAATGGCGGAGTTTGCCAGCCTGATCGACGCCCGCACCGCCAACCGTTACCGCGATGCACTGGACGCCAAGTTCGTCGAGCGCAACCAGCAGCTCAAGAGGGCCGCCGCATGACCACTTCGCCAGTAAAAACGATCGTAGACGAGCAGCTCGACGACATTGAGCGCCGAATTGCCATTCTTGGCTTCCGCCTTCCCTTCAATGAACTGATCGGCCGCAAGCGGGAAGAGCTGGTGCGTGACCTGCCGGATCGCCTGGCACCGACAATGAAGGGCGGGCGGATCGCGGTGAGGGTTCGGCCATGAATCCGCGCATTGAAAAGAAGCTGAGCAAGCGGCTTGTTCGACTGTACCCATCGCTCTATGGGCGCGCCTGGATTGACAGTGATCATTCGGAGCTTGCCTACGACGAAAACTCGAATGTTCGGCATTGCCCAAGCGTTGGAGGCGAGTATGACTCATACAGCGGCGACAGCAACGAGTCATACACCGTATGGGCTTCCTGGCTACAGATGTGGCCTTGGCACGGCCCGTTCGAAGAGTATCCGCATGGTCACCAATTCGCGATGTACCCGAACACCGAAGGCTTCAAGCCAACCACGCGAAACCTGCTGAAGCTGGCTGCGGAATGCGAGAAGGCCGAGCGACTGGAATCATGACCACCCGCCAGCGCACCCGGCGCATGCTCATCTGGTGCGGCTCTTTCTATGCCCTCGCCGTCTGCACCTTCCTAATGTTGCTCGGCGCCCTCGCTGATCGAATCACTCAATAACCAACACCTTCAATCGCTGCGAGCATCGCGGCAAGGATTCCTCATGTCCGCACAACAGCAAGTAATCACCATTGACGACATCAGTGCCGATAACGCGCCGACCATCTACGTCACCGGCGGCCTGGGTCAGTTCTTCGACGCAGTGCAGGCCGAGGTCACCGGCGAGGTGCCCGACCTGGCCAGTCGCAAGGGTCGCGAGCGCATTGCCTCGCTGGCCGCGAAGGTCAGCAAGTCGAAGGCGGCAGTCGAGAAGCCGGGCCGCGACTACCTGAAGCGCCTCAAGGAAATGCCGAAGGTGGTCGAGGCAGAGCTGCGCGAGTTCGTCACCAAGATGGACAACCTGCGCGACGCTACCCGCAAGCCGCTGACGGACTGGGAACAGGCAGAGATTGCCCGTACCGACAAACACGTCGACGGCATCCAGAACATCAAAGACCTGGCCTTTTTCGAAGAGTCGCCGAGCGCCGCCAAAGTCGCCCAGATCATCGCCGACTTGGAGCTGATCGCGATCAACGACACCTGGGAAGAATTCTTGGCCGAGGCCGCCCAGGTGAAGGATCAGACCCTGACCAAGCTGCGCGGCATTCTGGCCGAGCGCACCCAGTACGAGGCCGAGCAAGCCGAGCTGATCAGGCTGCGGGCTGAGGCAGAAGCACAGGCCCAGCGAGACCGCGATGCAGAGATTGCCCGGGTAGCGGCTGAGCAGGCACGAATCCAAGCTGAGCAGCGGGCCCAGGCCGAGCGTGATGCAGCAGCGCGCCGCGAACAGGAGTTGCTGGACCAGGCAGCAGCAGCGCAACGGGCAACCGAACAGGCCGCCCGCGATGCAGAAGCCGCCGCCGAACGCCAGCGCCTTCAACTGGAGCTCCAGGCGGAACAGTCAGAGCGCCATGCCGCCCAAGCCAAGGCCGACCAGTTGGCAGCCGAGCAGCGCGCCGAGCAGGAGCGTTTGGCCGCCGAGCAGCGACAAGCGCAGGCGGTTGAGCAGGCCCGCAAGAACGAACTGGCGCGCCAAGCCGCAGCCGCAGCGTTTGAGCTTGAGCAGGCCCAGGCCCGCGAAGCCGACGAGGCGCACCGCAGTGCAATAAACCGTGCCGCCCTAGACGCTTTCATTGCTGGAGGTATGCCAGAGGAATGCGCCAAGCAAGCAGTCAAGCTGATCGCCCAGCGCAAGATTCCAGCCATCACCATTTCCTACTGAGGTCGCCATGAGCCAGGCCGTCGCAACCATCACGCAGGACATCTACGGCGCGCGCAATCAGTTCGCCAATGTCCTGACCGACCGCTCGCTGAACTTCGAGCGCGAGGCTGAATTCGCTATTCAGGTGATCACCTCCAGCGAGTACGCCACCAAGATCGCCGTCCAGAACCGGCAGTCAGTGGTCAACGCCATCACCAACATCGCCGCAATCGGCATCAGCCTGAACCCGGCGAAAAAGCAGGCCTACTTAGTCCCCAGGGACGGGAAGATCTGCCTCGATATCAGCTACATCGGCTTGATGGATCTGGCCATGGCCACAGGCGCTATTCGCTGGGCCCAGGCCGAACTAGTCTACACGGCTGATTCATTCGCGCTTAACGGCTTCGACAAGCCGCCGACCCACTCATACAACCCGTTCGCAAAGGATCGCGGCGAGGCTGTCGGCGTGTATGTAGTGGTCAAGACCGCCGACGGTGACTATCTCACTGAGACGATGAGCATCGACGACGTGAACGCCATCCGCGACCGCTCCAGCGCCTGGAAGGCATGGATTAGCAAGAAGTCATCCTGCCCGTGGGTCACCGACCCTGGCGAGATGATGAAGAAGACAGTGGTCAAGCGAGGGTACAAGTACTGGCCAAAGACAGAACGTCTGGAGCAGGCGATCCACCACCTGAACACCGACGGAGGAGAAGGCCTTGCATCAATTCAGGGATCGGCACCAACCGATACAGAGATGGTGAACGACTGGATTGATCTGGCGATGCGCGCCGGCAGCCTGGAAGCACTCGCCGAGGTTTACCACAACGCCACGTCCGCCATGAAACAAGCCAAAGACGCTGCTGGTCATGCCCGCTTCAAGGTGGAAGTGACCAAGCGCAGCGAAACCCTGAAAGCAGCAGCCGAGCCTATCGAGGGCGAAGCTGAGGAGGTGTTAGATGGAGCAGCGTAGCGCTGAATGGTTTGCGGCCAGGCTTGGGAATGTCACAGCCAGCCGGGTCAAGGACGTGATGGCCAGCGGGCGCGGTGGTGCGCCTTCTGCCACTCGCAAAAACTACATGATGGAGTTGTTGTGCGAGCGACTGACTGGTCAGCAGGGCGGCATGGATCTTTCGCGCAACGCGGCTGTTCAGCGCGGCGTCGAGCTTGAGCCATTCGCCTGCATGGCCTATGAGGCTGACAAAGACCTGATGGTGGTCGAGACTGGATTGGTCATGCACCCGACCATTCAAGGTTTCGGCGCATCGCCAGACGGTCTATCGGGTGATGACGGCGTGCTTGAGATCAAGTGCCCTAACACTGCGACCCACATCGCGACCATGCAGTCCGGCAAGCATGACCCTCAGTACGAGTGGCAGATGCTTGCCCAGATGGCTTGCACAGGCCGCAAGTGGGCTGACTTCGTGAGTTACGACGACCGCCTTCCCGAGGAGCTTCAGTACGTCTGCTTCCGGTATGAGTTTGACTTCAAACGAGCCCGCGAGATGGAGGCCGAAATAAAGGCATTCCTGGAAGAGCTGGCCGAACTTGAGAAGGAAATGCGGGAGCGGATGGGGAGCAAAGCAGCATGATCAGCAACCACCTAGGCATGGTCGAGGCTCTTCGGCCGGCATCGAACGAACTGGCCGCAGCGGTCGAGCAGTTCCTGGCGGCCGGCGGCCATATCGAAGAAGGGCCGGCCTGCGGCTACATCCCCAAGCCCATCACCTACAGCAACCAGATGCCGCCAGCGCCAAAGCCGTTTGTGCGGCGCCGGGTCGAGCCGGCTCCCCTACCATTTGCGCCGCTCGACGTCAGGAGCGACAAGCGCGCAAAGCAGGCAGAGCTGGCAAAGGCCCTGGCCACCACCCACACGCAAAGCCAAGCCTCTATGGCGCTTGGAATGACCAGCAAGACGCTCAAGGGCCTGGCAAAGGACTTCGGCTTCACGTTCAAGCGGTCAGAACACGGCGGCTACAACGGGCCTGAGCGCCAAAAGCAACTGGTCGAGCGAAACGCCAAATTTGCCGAGCGCATCAAGGAATTCAAGGCGCTTGGCATCACTCGCCGCCAGGCATGCGGAAAGCTCGCGATCTCCAACAAGACGTTTGATCGAATCCTTGAAGAGCATGGAATTGATTATCCGAAAGCATGCCTTGGGCGTCCTTCATGCGCCGCATAGCCCGCACCCAGCAACGCAAACGTCAAACCTGGCTCGCACTGCCGGCCAGCGGAATAGAAGAGGTAGGCCATGGCGAAATCACCACAGGAACGCTCGGCCAAAACTGCCAGGAAGCGCGTGGCGAATGCCGAAGAGGAACTGAGGCTCAGGGTTCGCCCAGGAACACGCCAGGCCCTGGCCGATCTGATGGAGTGGTCAGGCATTACTGAGCAGGGCGAGGCGATGACGCTGATGATTCATCACCTGCATGCGCTAGGCTCGAAAGCCACATTCCTGCTTGATCCGCCGCGCCACAAAATCCAGATATCCGAAAACGTGGCGCGGGAATTCCGCAATAAAAGCCTTCTCGCCATCCAGAAAGACCCGGGCGACGAGATCATCGAGCCCGCATAACCCTTCGAGGAACACCTATGAAAGCCAAGACCATTTCCATCGAGGCTGACGGCCTCAAAATCAAAGGCCCGGCGGAGCGCATGATTCATCTGCTGGCCGCAAGCATGTTTGCCCAGGCATTGCCGCCGGCAGCGAATGTTCAGCCAGCACCCCAATCCCCAACCCCGGAGATCGGCCAGCCTTGGCCGGGCCAGGGCGGCATCAACGGAGGCTTCGTCCATGCCCGCGGTGATGTTCCGGCGCATTATCTGATCATCGCCGCCAAGGACGTTGGAAGCCTTGAATGGGGTGGCCGTGGCGTTGAGGTGAAGGGTCTAAGCAAGACTGACGGCTACACCAACACCCAGGTGCTGATCGGCAATGATGACGAGCGAAAGTACCCGGCGGCTGATGCCTGTGCCGAGTACCAGGCTGATGGTTATCATGACTTCTACCTGCCGGCCGCTGCCGAGCTGTATCACTGCTGGCTGAACTATCCTGAGGTGCTCGCCCAGGACTGCTATTACTGGTCGAGTTCGCAGCGCTCAGCCTACTACGCATTCGGCATGTACTTCGGTGATGGCACTCAGCACTACAACGAAAAGCTCAACGAGCTCCGTGTCCGCCCCGTCCGCAGATTCTTTATTTAATCCTTCATCCATTCGTTCTTGATCCGGCACACCAGGGCGCACAGCGCCTTTTTTGTTGCCTTCGAAAAGAGGAAGCATCATGTCCGCAGTTGAGAAAGCAGCACCGGCCGTAACCCCCCTAGCCATCGGCCACGCCTACGGCGGCGGTTTCGTCACCGGCATTACCCGCGACCCGGTAACCGGACAGCGCTTCCTGAACATCACCGCTGGTGCCGAGCATGAACTGGTCGGCAAGTGGGGCGAGTACGGCGAGAAGATCGAGGGCGCCGACAGCTTCACCGACAGCCTGGCCAATACCCAGGCAATGGCGGCGGCAGGCAGCGAACTGGCAGCGAAGGTCCTGGCCCTGAGCATCGAAGGCTTCACCGACTGGGCAATCCCGGCGCGCGACGTGCAAGAGATGCAGTACCGCCACTTCAAACCGACCACCGAAGAAAACTGGGCAGGCGCCCGCAGCGGTGACAACCCGAACAGCGAGCCAGTAGGCCTGCTGTACAGCGAAGAAGACCCGGCGCAGACCGCACACGCAGCATTCCAGGAGGGCGGCGCCGAAGCCTTCCGCGACACCTGGTACTGGTCGAGTTCGCAGCGCTCAGCCAGCATCGCATTCAACATGTACTTCGGTGATGGCTATCAGGGCAGCCACGACAAGCTCCGCGAGCTCCGTGTCCGCCCCGTCCGCAGAATTCTGATCGAGGCTTAAATCAATGGCGACACGTGAATCGCTGAAAGCCAGATCGGTGCGTGTTGGTGAATGCCTGATCTGGCGCGGAGGTCTGAACCCTGGTGGCTACGGCTATGTATGGCATGAAGGGAAGAATCGGGCGACTCATCGCGTTTCATACGAGATGAATGTCGGCCCGATACCCGAAGGCCTTGAATTGCTTCACTCCTGCGACACGCCATCATGTATTGAGCCTTCTCACCTGTCGCCCGGCACCCATGCCGCAAATATGAAGGAAATGGCAGACAGAAAACGCTGTAACCGGCCCTCAGGCGAAATGCATTCGCTCGCCAAGCTTACCGAGGCCCAAGCCGCCGACATTCGCAGGCGCTACAAGCCTTACTGCCGAATCAACAGCAGTTGCGCCATTGCGAAAGAGCTTGGCGTATCGCAGCGAACGGTTTGGGCGGTGATCAAGGGCATCACCTGGAAAGAGTCGTCCTAGCCCGTGTCGTGCTGAAGCGCGGCAACAGCGTCAACGCGGCGCTGACCAAGACCTACCAGAAGAAATAACCCAACCCCATCAACGAATCACGCCAGCCGGCGAGGCAGGCGCACGCTTGGAGATAACCCATGAGCACCTTTGCAGTGTTTGGAATGACCCTCGATGTCGCCATGGCCGAAGCCAGGAAGACCGTCAAAACCACCCGGCCCGACCCAAAGCGTCCAGGCCACAAGATTGAACTATCGGTTGATGACTGGCTGCTAAAGGTCACCCAGAAGGCCGAACAGATCATGGGGGGGGTCAGGGTAAAGCAGCTTAGCCCGCTCTTCGACGCTCCGCAGTATGCAGAGCACTTCATTGAGCTGGCGCGCAAGGGCAGCAAATGCCGCGATATGCGAATAAAAGCCAAGCGCACGATGGTCGACGCCCAGGGCGAACCGATCATCCACCCGAAGACCAAAGCGCCCAAGGTTGGTTTTTCGGAGTGGCCGCCAAAGCAGCAAGACCAGGCAGCCTAACCCACTCAGACATCGAGAACCGCCATGACAATCACCTACGGCTCTGTGTGCAGCGGCATCGAAGCCGCGACACAGGCCTGGCACCCGCTAGGCATGCGCGCCGCCTGGTTCGCCGAGATTGAGCCGTTCCCCTCAGCGGTCCTGGCTTACCACTACCCCAGCGTGCCAAACCACGGCGACATGACCAAGCTGGCTGCCCTGGTGCTGGCCGGTAAGATCCCCGCGCCGGACGTGCTGGTCGGCGGCACCCCGTGCCAGGCCTTCTCGGTTGCCGGTATGCGGGAAGGCCTCACCGACCCGCGTGGCGCCCTCACAATCAAATACGTGGAGCTTGCAGATGCAGTTGACTATGTTCGCGCCGGACAGCGAAAGCCTGCCAGCGTCATCGTCTGGGAGAACGTCCCCGGCGTCCTCAGCGACAAAGGGAACGCCTTCGGATGCTTTCTTGGCGCGCTTGCTGGGGAAGACTGCGAGCTGCAGCCTCCAGGGAAGAAATGGCAGGACGCTGGTTGTGTGTATGGACCCAAAAGAACAATCGCGTGGCGGGTTCTGGACGCCCAATATTTCGGCCTGGCCCAACGACGCCGTCGTGTGTTCGTTGTCGCAAGTGCTCGTGACGGATTCGATCCCACCGAGGTACTTTTTGAGCGCGAAGGCGTGCGCCGGGATACTGCGCCGCGCCGAGGCGAGAAAGAGGACACTCCCGCCGGCACTCTTAGAAGCACTGACGGTGGCAGCGATGTCGACCACGCAGTAGCGGGTCATCTTCAGTCAACCGCATTCGGCGGCGGCGCCAACTGCGAACAGACCGAAGTAGCAACAGCTCTCAGCGCGCACCCTGGTGGGACAAGGATGGATGCTGAAACCGAGACCTTCATAGTCTCGGCGCCTCTCACCACAAACCCATACGGAGACCACGAGAGTCGGGAAAGTCTTCTTGTCGTGGCGGGCACATTACAAGCGAACGGGAAAGCGGCCGGAAGCGCAACCAATCAGGACGCCGAGCAGGGCTTGCTGGTCGTGCATGGCACGCAAGATCCTGGCGTCAGCGACAGACTTGCGTTTGCCCTGGGCAGGAACAACGGCCAGGAGAATGCAGTGATGGCTTTCTCCTGCAAGGACCACGGCGCTGATGCTGGGGAGATTGCCCCTACCCTTCGCGCCATGAATCACTCAGGCAGCCACGCCAACGCAGGTGGCCAGGTTGCCGTGTGCATCACTGGCGATATCACCCACACGCTGAAGGCTGAAGGTTTCGACGGAACCGAGGACGGCACGGGACGCGGCCAGCCAATCACCCCGGCCGCGTCAGGGGTTCGCCGCCTGGTGCCTGTCGAATGCGAGCGCCTCCAGGGCATGGCCGACGATTACACGCAGATCCCCTGGCGCGGCAAGCCTGCCAGCGAATGCCCAGACGGGCCCCGCTACAAGGCGATCGGCAACAGCAAGGCCGTTTCTGTGGTTTCCTGGATCGGCCGGCGCCTGCTGCTGCAGCTTTAAGTTCGCTCAGCAATCAGCTTGGTGCCGACCTCACGCCCAGCCACCTGCGCCAGGCCACGGTCGACATAGGTTCGGTCACCCGCAACAACCGGCACTACCACTTCACCACCACGCTTTATCTCGACGTTGATACGCCAGGTCTCCCGACCTTCCTCGTCCTTGTCGCACTCCATGTAGTTCCAAACCTGAAAGCCTTCGATCTCATCGTAAATATCGTGCTTGGTCATGGTCCTGCTTATTTATAGGAAGGGGCCATCGTAGCACCACACCCCGGGCATGGCCCGGCAAGGACTCCCCATGCCTACAGAAAGCAAACTTGCCGCACCTGAGTTTGATCTAAACGATGCAGATGGCGGGCGCGGCTACATCGCCCACTTGTTCAAAACCGTACTCAGGCGCCACGACTATCGCCAGTACATTACTGAACGGCTGGCCGGCGACTTCGCTTGCACCCTGGCTCAGCACTTCGAGGACATCAAAGCTCGTGAGGCGGCCCTGCAACAGCGCCTGACCGCAGCGGATGAGCGGGTGGATGTGCTTACTTCCGCGCTTGAAGGGATGCTGGAGTATTTCCCAGAAGGTCATTCGGATGGCGAGTGCTTCGGTGTTGAGAGGGCAAAGGCCGCACTCAAGCCAGCAGAGGGTGGTGGCGATGCGTAAGTTCTTCCTCCGTAAGGTCGAATCCTGGCTGATCCTTCTTGCAGCCAAGATCCTGATCGACCGAAATGTTCAGCGCGCTGCCGTCGTTTCCAGGCGGGACAACAACGACATGTGGAGCATGTCCGAGAAGCTGGAAGCCATCTCCGAACGCAAAAGCAAGGGCTATCCATGACCAAACTCACCGCCTACTGCTGGTGCCTGCTGGCACTGGCACAACTGATTTGCTGAGGTGATTTATGGCTATTCGACTCGAAAAGCTTGAAAGACGCAAAGCCCGCATCAACGACGAGGCCCGAAAAGAGCGTGATCGCCGTGCTTATTTCGCATCTCAGCCAAGGGGTTCGGATTCGATCCGCGACATTTCCGAAATTCCTTATCTGAGGTTGATCCCATGACCGCCAACCAAACGATTTACGGCGTGCCGCGTGCGGTTCTTTCGGATGCTTTCGACGAGCTTCCTGACTGGAATACCCCAGCAGCTACAAAGCTGCGCGCTCTGCTGGATGCGACCGATGCCGGAATATCGGCATCGCCAGCTACCCGGGGCGATCCTGTGGCGTATCAATTTCAGGATCGGGATGGTAAATGGTGTGGGTTCATGAACGAACGTCACTACCAGAACACGATAGCGGATGGTACATGGCCGATACGTGCGCTCTACGCCGAGCAGCCCAAGGGCGCGCCGGCATGCGTGATCGCCTTCCGTGAAGGTGTAAAGGAACCTGAAATATTGAGCTGGAATCAGCTTCCTGTTGGTGAGCACCGGCTCTACGCCGAGCAGCCCGCGCCGGTAGCGGTGGTGCTGCCTGAGCGACTGCTAGGCGACGATGGCGTCTGCACCGAATCACATTATGCGAGTGGCTGGAATAACTGCCTCGACGCCGTAGCCCGCCTCAACCCCTCTCTGTAACCCCTCCCCCTTCAAAGTCAGCCGCTATAGCGGCAAGGACGAAGTCATGCCCAAAGAAAAATATCCGCTCGCCGTCGAGAGCGTCGGCGGTGACACCTACATCGTGATGAGCCGCGGGCACCACGACCTGCGTGAGTTCATGGCTGAGGTCATCAAGGATTACGGCGACTGGAATCTCGGCGGTGCGCAGCACGTCTGGATCAAAACAACCCCTGCCAAAGGCGGCTGGAACTACAACGTTGTCGGCCAGAAGACCCGCGGCGCCTGGCCTGCGACCTATTGCTGGGAGTACGGCGAGGGGTATGAAGAGTGGCGGCAGGTGAAGCCATGCGCCTGAAGAAAGCCGAACGCGAGCAAGTGCGCCTGAAGTACGGCGGGCGCTGCGCCTACTGCGGGGTGGTGCTGGGTGACCGGTGGCACGCCGACCACCTCGCCCCGGTGGTGCGTGAGCTGCTGTCCAAGCAGACCGCCGCCGGCACTTGGAAGCTGGTGTCAGGTAAACCCCTGCGCCCCGAGCATGACGTGCTTGAGAACATAATGCCGGCCTGCGCGCCCTGCAACATCAGCAAGGGCGGCCAAACCTTGGAAGGCTGGCGCGCCTGGATAGCCGGGCATATCAACTCCCTCAACAGCTACACCCCGATCTACCGCCTGGCCAAGTCCTATGGACTGATCGCCGAGACCGGCGCGCCGGTGGTGTTCCACTTCGAAAAGGAGCAGCAGCCATGATCTCCACACTCTGGTTCGCCTACGTCTTCATCTACAAGGGGCCGAGGCCATGAATGCCCGCATCGAGAAGAAGCTGAGCAAAAGCCTAGTTCGGCTGCACCCGTCCCTCTACTACCGAAACTCATGGATCGACAAGGACGAGCCGTCCGAGTTGGCCTATGAACAAAACACGCGAGTGAGCCATGTCCCATCTGTGGGTGGCGGCACCGACTATTGGGGCGATGGCCAAGACGCCTACACCGTCTGGGCCGACTGGAAATCGAACTGGATGTGGCATGGACCTTTCGAGGAATACCCGCAAGGGCATCAGCTTGCGTGCTACCCCAACACCGAAGGGTTCAGGCCGACCACGCGCAACCTGCTGAAGCTGGCCGCCGACTGCGAGCGGGCCTCGAAAGCCAAGCCCTAACCCCAATCCCCCTATATGACTGCCGGTTAGCGACGGGCGAGATCAAGGAAGCTGACTATCAACCCAGCGTTCTGCTACCGACATCGCCTCGTCCAGGGCGGCCGGGTAATCGGCCCACGGCCCTGCCAGCTCAGCTGCGACTTCACCCATTCCGTGTATGTCCAAGGGCTCGATAATTGTCGCGGATGCAGGCACCGGGTCGTTCGGTCTGTTCCAGACGAACTTGAGGAATACCGTGTGACCTCGGTACTCATGAGCGATTGGCACATCCAGATTGTGTGACACGCGCCCTCCAACAGACACAACGAATTGAATACCTGTTTTACACCCATCCAAACGACACAGATATCTAGGCAAAACGCCATTACTCCATCCCCCTATGCGCCTGCCGGTGAGCGGCGGGCAAGGACACCCCATGTTCGCAACGAAACTCACCCTGATTGCATTGGGCGCTTTGCTGTACCTGGCCGGCACCGGCTACTGGTTCGCCTGGCTCGGGCCTGACCTGCTCAGCACCGGCACCACCGAGGCGTTACTCGGCGCATTCGCCGGCACCTGTGCCTGGATGCTGATCACCTTCGGCCTGGTCATCCACATCATCAAGACAGCGCGGCCTACAGCGGGCGGCGGGAGGTAATTATGCAGGCAGAAATCCTGTCGGACGATGAGCTCGCCGACCTAACCGGCTACAAACACCGCGCCCACCAGCGCAAGTGGCTGAAGGACCGCAACTGGGTGTTCATCGAAAGCCGCGGTGGTCGGCCTTTGGTGGGTCGGATGTTTGCCCGTATGAAGCTGGGCATGGCCGCCCCATCGATCGTCGACCAGAACCCGCCGCCGGCGCGACCGGCTTGGACGCCTGATTTTTCCAGAGTGAACTGAAATGCGCCCCCGAAACACAGAGAACAGGGACTTACCGCCAGGAATGGTGCGCCGTAAGCGCCCAAGGAAGAATGGCAAGGTCTGGATCGGCTACTACTACCGGGATTCTGCTGGCAAAGAGATCCCGCTTGGAACAGACCTGAGCAAAGCCCGTTTGAAGTGGGCCGAACTGGAGGCCAAAGAAAAGCCGGCCGATCTGACAACAATGAAGGGCATATTCGACCGGTATGTACGCGACGTCATCCCGAAAAAGGGGGAGCGGACCCAGAAGGACAACATGGCCGAGCTGAAACAGCTCCGCCCTACGTTTGACGAGGCTCCCATCGATTCAATTACGCCGTTCAACATTGCCGGGTACCGTGATGCCCGTTCAGCAAAGGTTCGAGCCAACCGTGAGATCGCCCTCCTGTCCCACGTTTTCAACATGGCCAGGGAGTGGGGACTCACCGATCGAGAGAACCCATGCCAGGGCATAAGGAAGAACAAGGAGGTGCCGCGCGACTACTACGCCAATGCGGCTGTCTGGGATGCCGTCTACGCCGTTGCCGAACAAGAACTCAAGGAAGCCATGGACCTGGGCTATTTGACCGGGCAGCGGCCTGCTGACGTGTTGATCATGCGCAGCGACGATACCGAGGGTGACTACTTCCTGGTGACACAGGGTAAGACCGGGCAGAAGCTCAGAATCCTGATGCGTACAGATGCAGGGGAAAACAGCTTGGGGAGATTGGTCAGGGAAATTGGTGAAAGGAAT
>Ga0209913_1000257_pt1 | contig 51620 bp, 44 predicted proteins | sample PersoiDNA2013203_FD_185805 | JGI IMG/M metagenome (GOLD analysis project Ga0209913, IMG submission 185805) | Permafrost soil microbial communities from the Arctic, to analyse light accelerated degradation of dissolved organic matter (DOM) -... | ecosystem: Environmental > Terrestrial > Soil >...
GACAGCACTACTGATGATGGTATCGAAGCACGCTGGCTCAATGGCGAAGATGTGTTTTCACCAGCCATGATCAGCGAAGTGCCTTGGCAGGAAATGGCAAATACCTTCGACGCGATTAAGGCCAGGCTGCATTAGTATGAATAAACCATTAGAACCCAAGCTGGACTGGTCAGCCTACGACAGCTACGGCGAAGGCGATGCCTACGCGCAGATTCCAGCCGAAGGTGGCGCCTATGGCAAGGCGGCCTCATTGTGCATAGGCAGCCGCCAGTGCCAGCGCACAGACGTCGGCGTCATGTGCCCGAGCTTTCGCCTGACGCACGATGATACGCATTCTACGCGGCACAGAGCCGCCACACTCAAAGCTGCGCTTAACGGCGAATATGGCAAGAATCCTTTTATCGGGCCAGAACTGGCAGAAGCCATGGAGTTATGCGTGGCGTGCAAAGGCTGCAAACGCGAATGCCCGAATGGCGTAGATGTAGCGATGTTGCGCACAGAGGCTTTAGCGCAGCGCTGGGCTGCGCTAGGCAAGATTCCTCTACGCGAACGGCTGACGGCGCATCTGCCGCTGTTTGTGCATCACTTCAAACTGTTCAACTGGTTTAGCTCACTTCGTAGTAAGGTTCCGTTGATTGCAAATCTGATGCAAAACTGGTTGGGCATTGCAGCCAAGCGCTCATTACCCAAAGCGGCACCTCGCGATTTTATGTCATCTGCACCGACTACCATACCCACGGAAAATGCACGCGAAGTGGTGCTGCTGGTAGATACTTTTTCCAACCACTTTGATCCGGACATTGCCCAAGCCGCACTGGAAGTACTGCAAGCTGGCGGCTACACGGTGCATTTCGCTCGACCCGCACAAGGCGAGCGCGCACTGTGTTGTGGTCGTACTTATTTTTCTAACGGCATGATAGATGAAGCGCGTGCCGAGGCTGTGCGTCTGGTAGATGCTTTGTGGCCATTTGTCGAACGAGGCTTGCCTGTGATTGGGCTGGAGCCATCGTGCCTGCTGATGCTGCGCGATGAATATTACATGCTGGATCTAGGTGAGCGTGTCGCGGCGGTTGCTAAAGCTGCACTGCTGCTGGAAGAGTTCATTGCACGTGAGCACGATGCCAAGCGCTTAAATCTGCCCCTTAAAGCGATGACAGGACAAGCGCTAGTACACGGCCATTGCCACCAGAAAGCCTTCGGCGCAATGAAGTCCATGCGCAAAGTTTTAGGGCTGGTGCCTGAGTTGCAAGTCGAATTTATCGAGGCCAGTTGCTGCGGCATGGCTGGCGCCTTTGGCATGGAGGCCGAGCATTATGAAACCTCCATACAGATGGCAGAACTCACGCTGTTGCCGCAGATACGCGCCGCTGGTACGGATACCGTACTTATCGCCAACGGCACCAGTTGCCGTCATCAGATACGTGACGGTGTTGCACGTCAACCGCTGCATTTAGCTCAAGTGTTACGCGCAGCTATTAAGACATAAGGAGATTTATCATGCTGGATACGGTTATTGTGGGTGGGGGTTTGTGCGGATTATCGCTGGCGGACAGTCTGCATCAGGCCGGGCAAACGTTCGCACTGTACGAAGCGCGCGAGCGACTCGGTGGACGAATTCTATCCAAGCCTTGTGCGGTGTCTGGCATGACGGTCGACCTCGGCCCGACCTGGTTTTGGCCAGACGCACAGCCACACATGCTGGCGCTGGTGGAATCACTGCATCTCACGCACTTTCCGCAACATGATACCGGCGCCGTGCTCAGCCTGACCGACCCGAATCGCGCCGCAGACAGGCAGAATGTCGGTGTGCATGGCGGTGCGCATCGCGTGGCAGACGGCATGGATGCTATCGTCGGCGCCTTGAAGCAACGGCTGCCAGAAGATGCCATCCACCTCGGCCATGAGCTAATCAGCGTGGAAAACAAAGATGACCATGTGGCACTACAATTCCGCCATCACGATATTGTGTTTACGATTAACGCGAAACGCGTGGTGATGGCAATACCGCCAAGATTACTCGCCGAGCATGTCGAATTCACTCCGGAACTGGACACCGCATTACTGCAATCCATGCGCAGCACTCATACCTGGATGGCCGATCAAGCCAAGGCGGTAATGGGTTACTCAAAATCATTCTGGCGTCAGGATGGCAACTCTGGCAATGCTTTCGTCAATCACCCGCAAGCAGTATTGTCTGAAGTGTTCGATGCCAGCGATGCGACTGCAGACCATGCCGCGCTGGGTGGATTTTCTGCAATGCCGGTTGCGCTACGTGAGTCTTACCGCCAAGGCATGCCGATGCTGCTGGAAAGCCAACTGGCTCAATTATTCGGTGTAGCTGCACAAGATGGCGAACTGCATTATCAGGACTGGGCGGCGGAAGCTTATACCTGCTCTACGCTTGATCAGACTCCACCGAATGGACAGCCGATCTACGGCAGCCGACATCTGCGCGATGCACACTGGAGCGGCAAGCTGTTATTGGGCGGCGCAGAAACCGCCACCCATGCCGGAGGCTATCTGGAAGGTGCGCTGGAATCAGCTGGAAGATTGAAGCGCATGCTATCCACCAGCGCCCTGCTTGGCTCGCTCAATGCGGATAACAATGCAAGTCTGCATAACTTCGGTAGCTGGGTATCCACGCAACGCGGCCAGATATTGTCACGCTATCGCAGCCATCTGAACCGTAATATGACATTGCAATTAAAAGAGCAACTGACGCAGCGCGCATTGCTGGACACGGTAGAACAGATCTATGGTGAAGCCTTGCAAAAGTTGGATAGCCTACCGCTCGATACCCGTGATGTGGCCATCGATAAAGGCCGCTCTGCGCTTACCCCAGTAGTGCTGGCACAATTCAACGGCATCAATCATGACTTGGTAGAAGCCGCACTGGAATTCAACCGTGGCTCCTGCGCGATTTCCAATTTTCCGGAAGAAAATGAACCCGCCGAAGATTATCAGGAAGCGATTCAGCTTGACCTGCTTGCCGCCTGGCGTGAGTTTGCACTTTCGGTGAACGATACGCTACTTGCTCGTCAGTAATGCAGTAATAGAGACCGATTTAAAATAGGGGAACAATATGAGTTATGTCACGCTATGCAAACATAAAAACCTGATGGAAGGCGAACTGGCCGCATTCAGCACCGACGATGGCGAAGTGATGCTGGTCTGGCCAGACGATGGCGAACTGAAAGCCTTTCAGGGCACTTGCCCACATCAGGACGTGCCGCTATGGAGCACCTTCAACGGCCGCATCGTCACCTGCCAGTTTCATAACTGGGTGTTCGATGGTCGCACCGGCAAAGGCCTTAGCCCTGCTGGATGCGAACTGAAACAATATCCGCTGCGCATTGAGAACGGCATGGTACAGGTTGATCTGGCCGCTTGAGCTAAGTAGTCGCTTAATTTGGCAAAGTAACATTAATATCAATCGAGAGTAAAAATGTGTGAAGAACTACAAGGCAAATGCCGCTATTTTGTCACCTACAGCGGTGTCAAATTACCGCTGAAATTAAGCCAGCCAATTGAAGAAGATGCGCTCAGCAACCGCAATACTTTTTTCCGTGCTTACTTCGATGCCAGTGACCGCATGACTGGTTTGCAGAAAATAGTCTATAACGAGATTGAACTTGAACACCATTATGAATATTACGACAACGGCATTCTTAAGAGTGCTGAAGTGATTGACGCCGAGGGCGAGGCAACCACACTACACTATGACGAGGCAGGAATGCATAAAAAGTGAGGCTGTGGCTGCTTAGTGCTCTCTAAATATTCCAGTTAGATGAGACCTTTACAATCTCAGTTATTGCGCCCTACGCTTGCTTCAATTGCGGTTCAAGCTACCTCCAAGCTTGTTATCCAGCACCCAAATGGCAAATATTGATATGTGTCACATTGCTTAAATATGTTTTCGCTATAATTAAACCAGTGAGTCATCACGAGCGTGCCATAACAGGCTTGGCTCACAAGCCGATATCAGCTAAAAATCTTACAAGATCAAATGCTACTTTATGACATAATCTCGCCCCGTTGAGTTTATGCATTTTATGTAAATTTATAGTACTTGTATTCTTAGTACTTTTAACCATTATTGGGGATTATTTTGAAATTAGGTTTTATCGTTTTTGCTGTAACCGCAACATTTTGTACTAATGCTTTTGCTTTTAAATGCAACACCGTCATGGGGGGGTGCCCTGCAGATACCACTCAAGTGACAGCGTCACACATGAGATCAGAGATTGTTAACAAAGTAGATTCACAAAAAAACACACCTATTAGCAAGGCAGTTATAGCACCAACGACTACTGAAAAATCCAGCGCTCAAAAACAAAAAAAATAACGGGTATCTGATATTCCTGTGCTTGGTTTTATAATTACTTACAGCGTTGCTAAAACAAGTTGTATGACTGATTTAGACATTTTAACAATCTCACGTTAACAATCTCACGACACCTTAGTTGTCTGTAATAAATAGACACTTCCGACCCAACTGAAACATTAACTTTACTAACTGACGGCTAAATCCACAAAGAGGACTCTCAGTTACGGTGACTCACTGACAAATATCGACCTTGAGTTCAAGCCGAGATGTTGTCGTTGACATATTTCGCATTCAGATATCTTGGGGGCAGGCATTACATACCTAACCAAAGGTACCGGAGTCGAAACTTTTTGAAGATAGTAACAAGGCTGAAATGAAATCGACCCCGGCACCTTTGATTTTGTTACTTTCTGCACTAGACTCAGCAATATGCAGCATATTTACATCAGGTGCAGTATAATTATGCGAATTATTTAATTGATTGCCGCCCCAATGGTGGGTTAGTAATACGACCTTTAATTCGCAGGTCGTAGATTCGAAGCATATTGGGGGAGCAAGACATAGTAAGCAATCAGGCCATCCTTTGAGGTGGCCTTTTTTTTGAGCGGATAAGTCCCTGACAGCCAGCGGCGAAGTTCAAGAACGACTCGGGCGCAAGACATGATCGCTTCGAAGTTGTTTTGGCAGTCCATGAGTCCAGCGGGTGATTCCTTCAGCGAGAGGTGATCCCAGTGGGTTTCAACTAATATAAGGAGCAATACCAGTGACCAACGCACAACGCAGAGCACTCAGCCGCATGGCTGAAATGAACTCATCAAGTAACGACAGCAAGCCTGAACCAACGCATAGTAGCGCGTTCTGCCCGCATGAGGCAGGCGCGTATTATCTAGTAAATGTGGGGACTGTCAGCAAGATCATCACCCGACTCACCATGGAAATTGAGCCACCCGTTCACACCTACGCCATCACCACCATTCATTTTGAACAGGATCCCGATACTGGCAAATGGATCTGGTTTGATGGTAAGGAAAAGCTATCCCCACGCAAAAATCAGGATAGTTGGCGTCTTGGCAGCAAGAAATTATATGACACACGCGAAGCAGCAGAGGCTGAGCTTCAGCGCGTGATGGCCAAAAACAATGACCGGGTGACCAAGGTACATGACCTGCCAGACGATTTGACTAAACTGAAAAAGATCCGTAGTGCCCACCATCCAGACCGCAACAACCCCGATTCCGACCACGATCTCTATCAGGCAGTTATCGAGAAAATTGACAGGATGCGTGCGGTGAGTGTGTGAGCCACACCTGTAGCCTGACCGAGTAACCCACCTTTGCCCTGTGGGGTTTTTATGGCGAAACATCGCACGGCTTAACCTTCTTTGGATTGCTTTTGGTGAAATTCACATTTCCCGATAGTTGTTCTGAACCGAAGGGACTTGGGTATTCAATATTCAGTCTGCACAGTATGTGGATTACGGCTAGTTTTAACTAGCCATACCCCTACGTTTTAAACTTCCATCTGCTCAGTCATTTCCAAGGCATCATCCACTTCGATGCCGAGGTAGCTTAAGTAGTGCTTTTTGACCAATTAATTTACCTTTTTTCCATGGTTCATGATGATGTGAATTTGATGCATGCATGATGATCTCCTAAAAATAGGAATAATTCGTATGCGCTTATTTCAAAGTGAGTTCATTAACTGCCTGCTCTAAAGCAGGCGCTGAGAATCGGAGCTTCCAACCCATCTGAGACTTTTTTATTAATTTTACAAAATGACAGTTAAATCTGAAGAACTTAAATTTTATATAGTTTTAGTTTGATGCAACTCAACCACAATCTTTGAAAGATATGTCACACTACAAATTCAATTACAGGAGAAAGTTATGTCTTTAAGTCACGCGGTAGTATGGATTGACCATCAGGAGGCTCATGTTATTCAATTTAATGCAGATGCCAGCGAGAGTGAGATCATCAAAACTAAATCTAAGCATACTCGTGTACACCAAAGAGCCGGGACTTTAGGCGGTGGCAACACTGGCGCAGATCAAAGCTACTTACATGAAGTTATTAATGCGGTTTCCGGAGCTAGTGAAATTTTGATTGTGGGTCCCGGCTCAGCCAAATTAGAGCTATTCAAGCACGCTCATAGCCATGATGCAAAAATATCTGAAAAAATCGTTGGTTTAGAAACAGTAGACCATCCTACCGATGGTCAGATACTAGCTTATGCCAAAAAGTACTTTATCAAAATAGATAATATGAAAGCTCTGTAATAGTAAAGTACTGACGTTTACAAGCAAACCTAAGCGGTAGCTTTGTCCAACTTAATTGCCGGATACCATAAATTAGCAACAGATGGCTATGGGTCTATTTAAGTCTAATGACTAGTAAATATAGGGTGGGTAAAATAATTTATTTGCCCACCATTGCAATACCACACGAATAAATTACTTCTAATTTTTTGTCGTTTATTTACGATCTGAAAAAGAGTCACTTGCACACACTGCACTGACTTCAACGTTAAATTTGTTAGAAGTAAGAAAAGTGTTTAATGGCTATCTTCCTTTGTACAAACTCACTTTAAACCTGAAACCTTCGCGGGAATGACGAATGGTAGTAAATGTACGGCTTCTACGGAAACACTACACTTTTACACCAAGTAATAATGAAAACTACTCATGCTCGCGCGCATGGTTGAGGCTGTAGCGCGGTAATTCTACTGTGAGTGGGATTTGGCCTACTTTCACCTGGCAAGCCAAGCGTGAATTGGATGTTAGCCCCCAAGCTTTATCCAGCTGGTCTTCTTCCTCCTCATCTGCGGTGGCTAATGAAACGTAACCTTCGCGGATGATGATGTGGCAGGTACTGCAGGCGCATGCCCCATCACAGGCGTGTTCTATTTCCAGTCCGGCGGCCAGCAGTGCGTCACACAACACTTTGCCGGGTTTGACTTCAAGGGCGAGGCCATCCGGGCAGGTGTCAGGGTGCGGCAGTACAGTCACTGTTGTCATATATCGATACTTTCAATTTGTCTTCCGGATAGCGCTTTTTGGATAGAAGCATCCATGCGGCGGCCAGCAAAAGTGTCAGTAATGGCGTTGAGCGCTTCGGTATTCTGCCGCAAAGATTCCAGGCTGCTGGTATCGCCCATGATCAGAATCTCGGCCAACTCATAAATCTTGCTCCAGATTTCATTCCACTCGGACTTACTAAGTAACTCATGACCATTTTCAGACATCGCCGCTTCAGTCGCATCAAGCAGGCGGCGTGCCTCTACTTGTGCCTCGCGTAAAGCACGCATGTTCTTGTCGTGATCAGCATTGGAAATGCCAGCGGTGAGCATGCCGGCGATTTCAACATCGGTCAACCCATAGGATGGCTTCACCGCGATGTTGGATTCAATACCTGTCGTTTGCTCGCGCGCTGATACGGATAACAGGCCATCAGCATCGACCTGAAATGTCACCCGAATGCGCGTCGCACCGGCCACCATAGGCGGAATACCGCGCAATTCAAAACTCGCCAGTGAGCGGCATTCAGAAACCAGCTCTCGCTCGCCCTGCACCACGTGAAAATTCATGGCGGTCTGACCATCTTTGAAGGTGGTGAAATCCTGCGCTCTGGCACTAGGAATCGTAGAGTTACGCGGAATGATTTTTTCGCTTAAGCCACCCATGGTTTCAATACCAAGCGAGAGCGGTATCACGTCTAACAGTAGCAGCTCGTCACCGCCACCGTTTCCGGCCAAGGCATTGGCTTGAATAGCGGCACCCAGTGCCACCACTTTATCCGGATCAAGGTTAGTCAGCGGTTCACGAAAGAATAATTCAGTCACAGCCAGCCGTAGGTGCGGCATGCGGGTAGCACCACCTACCAGCACCACACCCTCTACGTCTTCCATCTGTAAACCGGCATCGCGCAAAGCACGGCGGACTGGACTAAAAGTTTTAGCTAACAGCGATTTGGTCAGCTCGACGAACACATCACGACTAAGAATGGCGTTGATCGGCGTATTATCTGACAATATGCAGGAAATCTCCGTCACGGGCAGATCGGTCAGGCGCTCCTTGGCGAGACGGGATTCAGTCAGCAATAAACGGGTATCTTCTGGGCCTAATGCTGATAATTTAAGTATGTCGGTAAGCCAACCGTAAATATGACGGTCGAAATCATCGCCACCTAGTGCGGAATCGCCGCTGGTGGCCAGCACCTCAAATACCCCACGCGTGAGTCTAAGAATTGAAAAATCAAAAGTGCCACCGCCCAGATCGTATACGCAGTAGATGCCTTCCGATGCGTTATCCAAACCGTAGGCGATAGCCGCGGCAGTTGGCTCATTGAGTAAACGCAGCACGTTGATTCCGGCCAGTCTGGCGGCATCCTTGGTCGCTTGACGCTGAGCATCATCGAAATAAGCTGGCACGGTAATCACTGCACCAGATAGCTCACCGCCCAGACTCTCTTCGGCACGTAAGCGCAGAACCTTGAGAATTTCCGCAGAAACTTCGACTGGGCTTAGCTCGCCCGCAACCGTATTAAGCTTGACCATGCCGGGAGCTTCGATGAACTGGTAAGGCATAGTAGCCGCATCAGCAATGTCGGCAATACCGCGCCCCATAAAGCGCTTCACCGAAACGATGGTGTTACGTGGATCTTTGGCCGCGCCATCGCGAGCCTCCCAACCTACGTTCACTTCGCCGCTGGAGGCGTAATGTACAACTGATGGCAACAAGGCGCGACCTGTCGCATCTGGCAGTACTTCGGCTGTGCCGCTTCGTACTGAAGCGACCAGCGAATGTGTAGTTCCTAGGTCTATGCCCACAGCCAATCTATGTTGATGTGGAGCAGCACTCTGACCGGGTTCGGCAATCTGAAGAAAGGCCATATATTAGGATCCTTCATCCAATTTATCTTGTGCGCTGTCAATCTCGACGCGCAGTTTTTCGTAAAAACGCAGTTCATTCACCTGCTGTGCGGCCGCGTCAAAATCATGATACTCATCCAATGCAGCAGCAAGGTTTTGTTCCTGCAATGACACTTTATATTTCAAGCGCCGAGACAGCGCACTGAGTGCAGCCGCATCGCGGGAATTACATGCTTCTTCAATAGCTTCGTGCCACTCCATCTGTGCCATCAGAAATGCCGGAGATACCGCAACGTTGGCAATCGGCCTACCAGCCAAGTTCAGCAGGCTTTGTGCGCGGCTCACCGGATGGCGCAGCGTACGATAGCCATCGTTAAGCGCCGTAGAAAATTGCAGTGCCAAGCGCTGCTCAGCTTCACCATTACTGACATGTCGATCTGGATGCAACTGCGTTTGCAGGCGTCGAAATGACAGCTCCAGACTGTTGATGTCTATGCCAAAACGCGGCGTTAGGCCGAACATTTCGAAATAATTAGTGCCAGTAAAAGTATTCATGACGATCTCCATTTCCATGCGGCATTCTGTCGAAGACACGGCGGAGAGCCGAAGACAGTACAAATAGTACGGCGAGGCTCAACAACAAAGTATTCGACTGAATGCAGCATGAAATTAAACGCTGAAACTTTCGCCGCAACCACAGTTAGCTTTAGCATTAGGGTTGTTGAATTTGAACCCCTCATTCAAGCCCTCCTTGGCGTAATCCAGCTCGGTGCCATCCATATAAACCAGGCTGATCGGGTCAATGAGCACCTGAACCCCATTGCTTTCGAAAATCACATCCTCGGGTGCTGCTTCATCAACAAATTCCAGCGTGTAAGCCATGCCAGAGCAGCCTGAGGTCTTAACGCCTAGGCGCAGCCCAATGCCTTTGCCACGACTGGTAAGAAATTTTTGCACGCGACTGGCGGCGGTTGTAGTCAGAGTAACGGCCATGTTAATTATCCTATACCGAGAATGAACTGCCACAGCCGCAAGTAGACGTAGCGTTCGGGTTGGTAATGACAAAACGTGAACCTTCCAGACCTTCCTGATAGTCAATAGTCGCACCTACCAGATACTGGTAGCTCATCGCATCCACCAGTAAAGTGACGCCTTCTTTTTCCAAGGCCAAATCGTCTTCGGCAACCTGATCATCAAAAGCAAAGCTGTACTGAAAGCCAGAGCAGCCGCCGCCGGTAACGTAAACACGCAGCTTGAGTGTAGCGTCGCCCTCCTCAACTAGCATCTCGCTTACTTTGCCAGCTGCATTAGAGGTGAAAATTATTGGTGCCGGAACAGGAACTTCCACGAGAGCTTCCATAGTAGCGGTATCAGACATATTGATTACTCCTTGAATTAAGTAGCAGAAATTAAGTAACGTAAATTAAGTAACTAGAAATTATGTAACTACAAATTATCCAACTACAAGTTAAGCCGCAGACTTACAGGCGTTATAGCCTTCTGCTTCGGTTGTGTTCTTACTGCGATAATCTGAAATAGCGGCACGAATAGCGTCTTCAGCTAGCACGGAACAGTGGATCTTGACCGGTGGTAGCGCCAACTCCTCAGCGATGTGCGTGTTCTTGATGTCCAAGGCCTGATCCAGCGTTTTGCCCTTGAGCATCTCTGTCACCAATGACGATGATGCGATTGCCGAGCCACAGCCATAGGTCTTGAACTTGGCATCTTCAATAACGCCGGCGTCATTCACCTTGATTTGCAGCTTCATCACGTCGCCACAGGCTGGTGCCCCCACCATACCTGTACCCACATCGGTGTCTTCTTGGTTAAAAGCGCCAACGTTGCGCGGATTTTCGTAGTGATCTAGTACTTTGTCGCTGTATGCCATAATTTGCTCCTAGTTAGCAATATTTCATTTATAAATCAACACTGACTTTGTCGACTTCGCCTTGGCGTATGAATAATGAGCTTTAGCTCATATATTCTACGGACAAGCCAAATGCTGGCTTGCCGTGCTATAGCACTGTCAGCGACTCGTCTTCGCGTCATTATTGATTTAGAAATTAAATTATTCATTTTTGTTTTCAATGTGATGCCACGGCTTCTGGGTCACGATGTGATTCCGTCCCATGCGCCCAGCTGACGGTAGATAAATCGATGCCAGCCTTAAACATGTCCCATAGTGGAGAAAGGTCACGCAACTGCCCTACTTTGTCGCGAATAAGCTTGATTGCGTAATCAATATCAGCTTCAGTCGTATAGCGACCAAAACTAAAACGTATGGAGGAATGTGCCAACTCATCTTCGCGCCCAATTGCACGCAAGACATAAGATGGCTCTAAGCTGGATGACGTGCAGGCAGAGCCACTGGAAACCGCAAGGCCTTTGATTGCCATCATCAGGGACTCGCCCTCTACGTAATTAAAACTGACGTTTAGGTTATGTGGCACACGCTGATCCAAGTCTCCGTTAAGATAGACTTCTTCCATATCCGAGAGTCCAGCCCATAGCCTGTTGCGTAAAGCCAGAAGTCGTTTGTTCTCTGCAGCCATCTCTTCTTTAGCAATACGAAAAGCTTCACCCATACCAACAATCTGGTGAGTTGCCAAGGTTCCTGAGCGAAAACCGCGCTCATGACCGCCGCCGTGCATCTGCGCCTCAAGACGAATCCGTGGCTTGCGACACACGTACAAGGCACCAATACCTTTAGGGCCGTAGGTTTTGTGCGCAGAGAAACTCATCAGGTCAACTGGTAATTTTTTCAAGTCAATGTCTACCTTTCCAGTAGCCTGAGCCGCATCTACGTGAAAGATAATGCCTTTTTCACGGCATAGATTACCTATGGCTTCGATGTCCTGAATAACGCCGATTTCATTGTTGACGAACATCACCGATACCAGCACGGTATCGGGGCGGATCGCAGCCTGTAGTTCATTGAAGTCAATCAGGCCATTTTCCAGAGGTGGAAGATAAGTAGCGCTGAAACCCTGTCGTTCTAACTCGCGCACAGTATCTAGCACAGCCTTATGTTCAGTCTTGACGGTAATCAGGTGTTTGCCCTTATCCGAATAAAATTGCGCAGCACCCTTGATGGCAAGGTTGTTGGATTCAGTTGCTCCCGATGTCCAGACGATTTCCTTGGGGTCACAATTGACCAGCGCGGCGACTTGCTCACGCGCTGTTTCTACCGCTTTTTCCGCATCCCAGCCATAAGCATGGCTACGTGATGCAGGGTTACCGAAGTGCTCCGTCAGGTAGGGAATCATTTTCTCTGCTACGCGCAGATCTACAGGTGTAGTCGCAGAGTAATCTAGATAAATTGGCAAGTCGGACATATGAAGTATCTCGATAGAAGATTAGTTAAATATAATCTAGCAATCTTTATGCCATTAATCTATATATTTACAATGCATTGATTCCAATAGAAATAATCAACAGGTATGATTTCTTGCGACAATTAATTTGTCGCGATTGTCGGGTTCGTTACACAAACTTGAGGATACCCGCCACTATTCAATTTATTTAAATAGTATCTTGAGTAAGAGGATAACGCCGCCTGTACTAAGCTTATTTGTGTATATCTTTCAATAATGCACGACGGTACTCTTCAAGTTTAGCTTCATAACTTTCAGCCTCGCCAAATTCTAAAAAACGTGCGTAACGGGCATGGGTACCCAGTATTTTGCGAGCATGCTTGATTGGGCAAAAGTATTGCTCGGTTCTTGAGACAATTTCACTGATATAAGCAATCATGCCGCTGCCATAGGCACAATAGGTACAGTGGAATTTTTCGATGGAATTAAGGTAACTTAGATGCTGCCGATCAAAAATAACATAATCGGCACGGCGTACTTTTTTAATGCCGTAAATTGGAAAGCAGGTCATCTGATAAAAACTGATGAACAAATCGGTAATGACGAGTGGAATTATCATCGCATAAATAATTGGACCTGTAATCAGGTTCTGCGGACGGTCTGTGATCAGCCAGCGAAAAAAATTCCGCTTAAGCCGACGGTGTGTTTCTTTGATAGATTGTTCAAACTCAATACGTTTTCCCTTGATCTGAAAATACATGCTGGATGGTTGCTCGCTAAGCGCGATGCGAAGATCATCTTCAAGCGCGTTAATCTGGCCAAGCAATTGCTGAATACGATCGTTCATCAAAATTCCAATATCAAAGATTTATTTGTGCGGTGGCACAGTCACAGAATATACATCAATTTACATCAGGTATGCTTGATTGTAGGCGCTAATAAGCCGACGCCTAGTGCGTAGCTTTAAGTTAAAGCACGTTTCTATGCTTGGTGGCCTGTGGTTGTTGCTGATTTTTAGGCTGCTTGTAAAACGGTATAAACAATTTTTCATTGGAACATATAAACATGGCATAATTTAGCATTAGCTATTACATTTTTCTTAAATAAAATTTAGGTATAGTTAGTTAGCCACTGAAATTTTGAATTCACCAAGTCTAAAATCCGTATTAAGCACACTTATTGGCCTCACTAATGAGCGAGATATAGCTGCATTAGAGGTCTCTCTGGCACAAGCGTTATTTGATTTGATTGCACCGCTGAATGTTGATGCAGCTAAATCAATCACCATTTATCACGTTAAGGATATTGGCAAACAGCTTTTTTCAGAAATACTTATTGGCAAGGAGTCTGATGGTTATGCACCTTCGTCAGAATTGAAGCAAAAGCTATCAAATTGCTTTAAATCTGGTGAGACTTGTAGCCACGAGGAAACTGGCAAGCATATTGTCACACTTTATCCACTGATGAATATTTCGACGGGACATACGATGGCTGTTCTTGCCATAGAGGCTGATGTGTGTGTGCCGCAACAGCATGAAACTATCACTATGCTGTTGCAGATATATCAAAATTTTACAGGGCTAATCAAAGACAACGAGCGCGATGCGCTGACTGGCCTACTCAATCGCAAAACCTTTGAAGTTAAAGTAAACAAAGTGTTATTGCAAATGCATCAGGCTGCCAAGCGTAAAGATGATAAGGCTGGACAGCTATACTTCCTGGCAATTTTTGATATTGATCATTTTAAAAAAGTGAATGATGAATTTGGTCATCTCATTGGCGATGAAGTGTTACTGATGTTATCTCAATTAATGACACAAACTTTTCGCGATACAGACCTGATATTTCGCTTTGGCGGTGAAGAGTTTCTCTGCGTGTTCGAATGTTCCAGCCCTGCCGACATCAAACTGATACTCGAACGTTTCAGAAAAAAAGTAAGCCGTTTTGAGTTTCCACAAGTTGGTAAAGTGACAATCAGCTCCGGATACACCAAGATTTCTACGGATGATGGATCAAGCCAGATGATAGACCGCGCAGACTTGGCGCTTTATTATGCAAAAAATAATGGGCGCAATCGCATCTGTCAGTATGAGCAGCTGGTAGCCGAAGGTAGTTTGCAGGACAACAAAAAAGAAGGTGATATAGAACTGTTCTAAAAAAGAACTGTTCTATATATCAAACTCTGGATATCAAGCCCTAGCATCACCCCAACGTAGTTTGCAGCGATCATCTCCAATATAGTAAGTCTCGCCGGTACGATCCACACAATAGGTCGGTGAAACTATCATTTCTGAAAATTCCATGTCCGCACCGATGCGAGTGTACTCGAACAACACCGAACGAATCACCTTGGCATTTTGACGGATATGCGAGCCATGTGAGATCCAGCATGGACCGATAATTTCTGCGCCAGCATCTATTTGTGTACCTGAGTCAATATACACTGGGCCTTCAATCTTGACGTTATCCCAATCCACACGCGTGTTCAGGCCAACCCAGACACCGGGTCTAACTTCTTTTCCAGGCATCTCCATGAACCTAATCTCACCGCGCAATACGCGTTGCAGCACTTCCCAATAATCAGAAATACGCCCGATATCAATCCAGTTATAGACGCGTTTTTGCGCATAAAAAGGCAAGCCTTTTTCTACCAGCATTGGAAACAATTGACTACCTATATCAAATACCTGACCAGACGGAATCAAGTCAATCGCTTCAGGTTCAAAGAAATATATCCCTGTACTGGCCATATTTGAACGTGCTTCTTGCGGGGTTGGCTTCTCCTGAAAGGAAATCACCCGGCCGGTTTTGTCCGTCTCGACTATCCCGTAATTACTCACCTCGCTAGCGGGGACTTCCATGGTGATAACGCTCACCATCGCTTTCTTTTGCTGGTGTTCAAATAGTGCAGCGCCAATATCCAGATCGATGAGCGCATCGCCACACAAAACGATTGTCGTTTGGTCAAAAAACCCACCAAAATCCTGAATATGCCGCATACCTCCAGCGGACCCCAGTGGCTTTGCAACAATTTCGCCATGTTCGTAGACGCCTTCATAAGAGTAGCCGATCTCCACGCCCAAACGTTGCCCATTAGCAAAATACTGTTCTATTTTTCGGTTTAGATGCGCCACGTTAATCATAATTTCTTTCACACCATGCCGCGCAAGGTGCTCAATCAGATATTCCATCACCGGCTTGCCCAGAATCGGAATCATGGGCTTTGGCATGTCTTTAGTGAGAGGTCGTACACGTGTACCCTGGCCTGCGGCGAGAATCATGCCTTTGAGTTTACTGGTCATATCAATTCATTCTTTTCTTGTTTGTATTTTTGTAACGAAGATTTACTGGTATTTAATCTGTGATTAGACCACAAATTAATACGCCGTCATACCCATTAAAATGTTTGGGCTGCCCGATTATCGGCGCTCTGGTCACGTTTTTATATAATAACCTATAATAAGTAAGGGTATTCAATACTATGCACTTTTTTCGCATTCTTATAACAGCATGATATTCTGTCAGCCTTTCCATTTAACGCTTTAGTCATAGATACCGACATGAACACTACAGAAACCTTTATTGCACCTAAAACAGGGATAATCGATACATTTATCCCTAGCAAAGATGCCTCGCTAGAATCATCTATCAGTACGCTGCAAGGCAAGCTGGAAGCGCTTGGCATCCATGTCGAAGAAAAGTCTTGGCTCAATGAAATTGAGGGGATTTGGTCGGTACATGTAATAGATAAAGATTGCACACGCTTATTTACCAATGGTAAAGGCGCATCCAAACTAGCAGCCCGTGCGAGTGCGCTGGGTGAATATTTTGAACGTTTAAGCACCAATTATTTTTGGACGCATTTTTACTTGGGCGAGACCATCGCCAACCAGGATTTTGTGCATTATCCTAACGAGCAATGGTTTCCTCTAAAGGGCGACAAATGGCCTGCTGGCTTGCTTACACCAGAATTGCAAAAATTTTACAATCCAGAAGGCGGCGCGCTTGCTAGCCAACTGATCGATTTGAACTCTGGCAATACGGAACGTGGCATCTGCGCGATTCCTTACACGCGTTTAAGAGATGATAAAACCGTGCTATTTCCAGTCAACCTCATCGGTAATCTGTATGTAAGTAACGGCATGTCTGCCGGCAACACGATGATGGAAGCGCGTACTCAGGCATTAGCTGAAATTTTCGAACGAGACATCAAGTTTAAGATTATCCGCGAAGGCATTTGCTTACCTGATGTGCCAGACGAGGTGATTAACCGCTACCCGCGTATTGCTGCTGGCATTAAAGGCTTGCGCGATGCGGGCTACGGCATTTTAGTAAAAGACGCTTCTTTAGGTGGCCAATACCCGGTGATGAACGTAACGCTGTTGCATCCTGAAGATCAAGGTTGTTTTGCCAGCTTTGGTGCTCACCCTCGCTTTGAGGTGGCGCTAGAGCGTGCCTTGACTGAATTACTGCAAGGTCGGGCAATTGACAGCCTGAAAAACTTTGTAGCACCGGGTTTTGATATGGAAGAAATCGCCGATTCACAAAACTTAGAAATTCACTTTGTGGATTCTAGCGGTGTGATTAGCTGGGATTTCCTGCGCAGCACGCCAGATTACGACTTTGTAGACTGGAACTTCGGCACGACTACCGAAGAAGATTACCATTGGTGCGTAAACACCATACACACCAGCGGCCATGATATGTACATCGCTGACTTCACGCATTTGGGTGTGTACGCCTGCCGCATTTTTGTGCCGGGCATGTCCGAAATTTACCCCGTTGAAGAGCTGCAATGGGAAAACAACACGGTTGGTAATTTGGTGCGCCCTTTTGCAATCAGGTTGCCAGAGCTAGATCAAACAGAATCTGCCGAGTTGCTCGAAACCTTGCTAGAACTAGACTTAGCTGACGAGCTACCTGTGACAACGCTAATTGGCCTATGCGCCGACCCTAATACCACATGGGTAGATTTACGCGTAGGTGAACTTAAAACACTGGCCGCATTGGCCTGCAACAGCACCGATGATATTTTAGATGGTTGCGCCTGGATTGCGCAATTCAATGAACTTAACGCGCAACGCGCAAAGGTCTATCGATGCATTGCCAACTTAGTGCAAATTAAAGAAGAGCTTGCCACAGAAGGCGGTGACACGGCGCTATTTGAGGCTAACCTGCAACTGATGTACGGCACCGAAGTACTGCAACAAGCGCAACGACTGGTCAATCAAACCGATCAGTATTTTGGCTTAGGCAATTTAGGCGCAAACATGGAAGGCAGCAATATGCATCAGCAACTATTAGCGGCTTACCGTAAGGTTTGGAAGTAATATTTCATGATACTTGATACGATTGCGAACGCGGAGCGCTACCTTGGCTTGCATCCGCTATTTACACAAGTATTCGAATACATCCGCAATACAGACTTATCAGCACTAGCTTCTGGGCGACAGACTATTTTAGGCAATGATCTATTTGCCATTGTAGAGCGTGTACCAGGACGCGTACGCGAAGTTGCGCAGCTGGAATGCCATCGTAAATATATCGACATTCAGTTAGTGTTAGATGGCGTAGATGAAATGGGCTGGAAGCCGCTAGCAGATTGCCAGCAAGCGGTTGACGATTATAATGCCGCTGCAGATATTCAGTTCTTTCACGATGCGCCAGCATCCTGGGTCGCAACGCCTGCTGGCGCATTCTGTATCTTTTTCCCGGAAGATGCCCATGCGCCGCTAGTTGCCACACAGAACATTCATAAAATCGTCTTTAAGATAGCCGTGGATGCGACTCACAGATAATGCCGACATTGAGTGGAGCCATGTTGAATGGAAGCAAGGCCAGCCCTACGCCAACGCATTTCAGGATGTGTATTTTTCCAGTGATAACGGCTTGCTTGAAACGGAGTATGTGTTTGTACAAGGCAACAACTTAAGCAATCGTTGGCAGCAAGCCCCAACTAAAACGTTCACTATCGCCGAAACCGGCTTCGGTACTGGCCTGAATTTTTTATGCGCGGCAAGAACCTGGCTGGATACCGCGCCTAAAGATGCAGTTTTGCACTTTATCAGCGTAGAAAAATATCCTCTTAATTTAGCTGACATCACAAGCGCATTGCAGTTATGGCCTGAGTTACTAGAATTGGCCGAGCCATTTCTTGCCAGTTATGAAAACTTATTACTTGGCACAGAACCCATCATGCTGTTTGATAATCGCGTTCAGCTAACGCTATTAGTCGGTGATGCAATGGCATGTTTAAAATCGTTTAACCATGCGCATTCCAGCCCGCCAGTAGACGCATGGTTTTTAGATGGTTTCGCACCGGCTAAAAACCCTGACATGTGGCAAGTTGAACTGTTTGAACAAATGGCCAGACTGTCAGCGCAAGCAAGCACGTTTGCCACCTTTACTAGCGCTAGTGCGGTACGTAGAGGTTTACTAGCAGCAGGTTTTGAAGTTACAAAGCTATCTGGCTTTGGTAAAAAGCGAGAAATGCTATTAGGTCGCTTTATAGGTAAAACGAATGCGGCCTAAAACCGCTATTGTCATTGGCGGCGGCATTGCTGGTTGTAGCACGGCCTACGCGCTTGCTCAACGTGGCATTAAAGTTACACTACTGGAACGTCACGCTGAAATTGCTAGTGAAGCCTCAGGCAACCCAATCGGAATGCTGTACCCACGGTTGAGCGGTGACGATGCGGCCAGCGAGTTTACACTGGCAGGTTTTTTGCATAGTTTAGCTTTATTCAAATCACTAGATTTAGACCCCGAAAATTTCAATTATTGCGGCTTGCTACAACTTGGTTTTAACGCAAGGGAATTACAGCGTATTACAAAAGTTGCGAGGCAAAATCATCCTGCACATATTTTTAAATATGTCACTCAGCTAGAGGCAAGTTCACTCGCGGGCACGGCCATTTCACATGAGGCACTCTATTTTCCCAATGCTGGCTGGGTGAAACCACCGCAGCTTTGCAAACGACTAAGCCAACATAAAAATATCTCATTAATAACATCAACTAACGCTATTAATATATTAAAAAATAAAGATATTTTTGAAATAAATGTCATGGGTTCATTAATTTTATCAGCAGATATTGTTATCATCGCAAATGCAAATGATGCGCAAAAATTCAGCCAAACTGCACACCTGAAAACACAAGCGGTACGTGGACAAGTGAGCCTGCTAAGCGCAACTGAAATTAGCCAAAAACTGAAAATGATTGTGTGTAGCGATGGCTATATAAGCCCTGCAGTCAATCGCCAGCATTGCTTAGGCGCAACATTTTCTACCGAAAAGCATGATCTGGACATGTCTAAGCTAAGTTTGAATGAGGCAGACCATGCCAGTAATTTAAAAACACTAAAAACCATATCCGAACCTTTACACCACAGCCTGCATAACAACATTACGGGTGGACGCGTTTCTTTTAGATGCACAACTTCAGATTACTTGCCCTTAGTAGGCGAATTGCTCGATGCCGCCACGTTAAAATCCAGCCCAACACGCCCCACCGCAACCACGGCCTCACTACCATGGATAAAAGGGCTGTATATGAATGTCGCACATGGTAGCAAGGGGTTTACCAGTGCGCCATTGTGTGCAGAACTATTGGCTTGCTTGATTTGCAATGAGTCATTGCCGGTTGCCAGTGAACTCGCTGGCTTACTTAATCCAAACCGTTTTTTGTTGCGTGAATTGGGCTTAAAGCGCTTGGCTAAATCACTGGCTTGCGCCAAAAATTAAAAGTCGAAATCTAGTTGTTTCTTTTAGTTAATACGTAGTTTCTACATATTCCATCACCGACCAAGCCGTGATTACAAGTCAAACCACGACTCATTACAGTCATCAACTACTTTATTGAATATGGGGTTAGCTTGCCTTGTTAATTGAGTAAACGTAACACCCGCACATTCCCAGCATGCTTATGGCTGTCACTCCCTAAGCGAAACACACTTACAGCATTGATCAGTTCGTCGGTTTGCTCAAGCATGGACTCTGCTGCTGCAGCGGCCTCTTCTACCAAAGCCGTATTTTGTTGTGTCACATCATCCATTTTAGAAATAGCATCATTGACTTGTGCAATACCGATGCTTTGCTCTTGCGATGCTGCGGTTATCTCGCCCATGATATCGGCCACATGCTGTACGGATGAGACGATTTCCCGCATGGTCATACCAGCATTTTCAACTTGTTTGGTCCCTTCCGCTGTTTTACTCACTGAATCAGTAATGAGCTCCTTGATCTCTTTAGCTGCAGAGGCTGATCGTTGCGCTAAGTTGCGCACCTCTCCAGCTACTACAGCAAAACCACGGCCTTGTTCACCAGCTCTAGCGGCTTCGACTGCCGCATTAAGCGCAAGAATATTCGTTTGGAAGGCAATGCCATTGATGACTGAAATAATATCTTCAATCTTTTTGGCACTGGTGTTGATAGCGCTCATGGTGGCGACAACTTCAGAGACGGCCACCCCTCCTTTTATAGCAACGCTGGATGCGGCCGTAGCAAGCTGGTTAGCCTGTTTGGCATTATCAGCATTCTGTTTAACGGTGGCAGATAGTTCTTCCATGCTGGCTGCTGTACTTTCTAAATTTGCCGCTTGATCCTCAGTGCGTCGAGAAAGGTCAGCATTACCCTCTGCAATTTGCTTAGCATCTAAGCTAATTGATTCTGTTGCTACTTTAATGTCATTTACCAATTTTTTGAGAGTATCAACAGTAGTGTTCACACCATCACTGGTCTGCCCAAACGCGCCCGGATAATCTGAAGTAATGCTCTGAGTTAAATCCCCATCTCCAATCGCATTGGCAACGCGTGTTATGTCTATCAGGCTAATGGAAGTAGTGTCCGAGAGCGCATTGATGCCATCCTTTGTCTCGCCCATAGTGCCGTGATAGTCTCTCGTAATTTTTTGACTAAAATCACCTAAAGCAAATGCTTTAGCGATACGGGTAACATCTTTCAATCCAGTCTCTGTAGTATCAGTCAACTGATTGAGTGATTCACCAATTGTTCGACCAAAGCCCTGTTTTCCACTGAGATCCATACGCTTACTGAAGTCACCCTGATTAGCAGCCGCTTCAACTACGGTATGAATCTCATTGACGATACTATTGAGCGAAGCCACCGTACCGTTCATGGCAGTAATCACTGCACCAAAAGTACCAGGGTAGTTTTGGCTAATGGTTTGGGTCAGATCACCTTTAGATAATGCGCCGGCAATAAGTGCTATATCGTTAAGACTATTAAGAGCATCGAGTGAAAGATTGATATCAGTTTTTAACTGATTGAGGCTGCCGCGTCCGTCAGCTTGAACACGCGGATTTACGTTACCTTGAGCAACACTGCTCATGACCTTGCCTATATCACCCAGCATGTTTTGCATAGTGGCCATGGCTTCCATGGCACTATCTATAGTCAGTTTATAAGTGCCTTTAACATCGACACCAACCGTTTTATTAAAATCACCATCGTTGATAGCATTCATTAGATCGGTGATAGCAGTCGTAGTAGTAGACAGCGTTTTTGCAACCGCATTGAATTGTTCCAAAGCCACCGAAAATTCGCCATGCAAGCCTTGCGAATAACCTTTCCTGGAAAAATTACCATAGGCTACACAGGTCGTCGAGTAATACATATCTACTTGAGTCGCTTCTACCTGATCCATCAAATTATTCAGATGCCAAGCGAGTTGTTGCATTGGACGATCATTTCCACCGATATGAGTAATGCGTAAGCCAATAGACCCTTGCTTCCATTCCTCGCCTGCGCTAAGTAAATTTCTCAGCAAGCGCTGATCAGCCGAGGTTGATTTTCTCCACCAAGTAATGGATAAAACCGACAATACCGTCAATAAAATTGGAGCGAGCAAACTGCCCCCCCCAGCTACACTCAGGACGGGCTTCCATATATAAACCAGCATACATAGCCATGTAATTGCAACAGCTGCCAGTGCAACAGATTCATTATTCTTAAAGCGATTGTAAGACATTAATAAGCTCCTCATAAGTAACGCCTTTGTCTTTTAACACGCCGCCCAGCACCGCTCCGGAAGCCGCTATAGCATCCTTCGCGCCTGCGCTGTGTTCTGCATCAAGCATGGCTTTATAAACAGCAGCGACGATCGGAATAGCTTTTGGATTAGGCATGCGGCGTACAGAGGTGTAGCCGATTTTATTATTATTCTTGTCTTTCATTGGAGCAACATGCGTAAACACCCAATAAAACGCACCGTCTTTCGACATGTTTTTAACGAAAGCAAATATTTCTTTGTCTTTCGCCAAGTAATCCCACAACAAACCAAACACGGCTCTAGGCATATCAGGATGGCGAATAATATTGTGCTGGCTGCCAAGTAGCTCCTCTTCACTATATCCAGAAAATTCGATAAAAATCTCATTCCCATAGATTATTCGACCTTTTAGATCGGTCTTGGAAACGATGAAATCATTTTCCCGCATTAGCCTCTCCTGGCTTGTTGGGACGATATCTTTCTTCTTCATAACCACCCTTTATGTGTTACTTCAGCTTAATTACACTTGACCGTGAATTTGTAGCTTCATTTATAACACCGTCACAACAACTCATTTGCATGTGGACATGTGAATTTACATGCCACATCCTTGAATTGAGACCAAGTTTAAGTGAAGTTCATTAGACCGCGCTATACATTGCAATGACCAGTTTCCAATAGCAGCTGAAAAATTACTTTCGTAATTAATTTTCATCAACAGTAACGCCATACATAGTTAATGTGACTGACTTTGATAAATTTTAGGTTTAATTAGTGGTGAGTTTGTTCTGCTATGAGTAGCTGTTTTGGATTGCAATCACAGACTGGTCCGGGCTGTACTCTGTGTCAGACTATGGTCTGACTATACTGGGATACACAATTTCAGGTTAAAATCAGAGTATGTCGCAATCTCAATACTTCATCGCACTAAACCTTTATCGTACCGGTCAGCTGGCGCAAGCCGAATCTGCGCTTCAACAAGTGCTTGCTTTGCAGCCTAAGCATGCAGATGCCTCACACATGTTGGGCATTATTTGCTATCAAACTAATAGGGCTTCGCAGGCGGTGCAACACATCAAACAAGCACTAACTATCAGCCCAAGAAATTTTGATTTTTTAAATAATTATGGGCTGGTATTAAGTGCAGACAATCAATTAGAAGCAGCCTTGAAAAGCTTTCAGCAAGCCATCTTGATGCAGCCCAAAGATTTAGATGTGCAACTTAACCTTGGCAACACACTCCTTACGCTCAATCGCTTTGAAGAAGCAGCTGCTTATTACCGCCGCGTATTACGCGCATTTCCCAAAAAAGAAGATGTGCGTGCTGCGCTAGGTCATTGCTTATCATCAATGGGTAACCAAGCGCATGCCACCGGTAGTTACGCGCAAGCTGAAGCCTGTTTTGTAGAAGCCGTAATTTTAAATACACAAGATGCCACCTTATATTACAACCTAGGCAACGCACAACGTGAGCTAGGCAAAAGCGCAGACGCGGCCAAACAATATCAAAAAGCGATTCAAATTGATTCTAACGATGCAGATACTTACAACAACTTAGGTAATGTTCAGCGTGAACTTGGCCAGTTAGATTTGGCGATTGCGAGCTATACCAAAGCACTTAGCATCAACCCAGCGCTTTACCACGCCAAGGTACATCTGGTGCATCAAAAGCAGCATATATGCGACTGGCAGGGCTTGCAGGAAGATATTGCCGAGATTCGCAACTGGATTAATACGGTGCCGCAAGCGCAAGTATCGCCTTTTGCATTTTTGGCCATGCCCACCACCACCGCAGCAGAACAAAAAACCTGTGCAAATAACTGGGTGACTAACCGTTACTCAGTGCTGATTGAACAAGGCAAACAGCTTAACTTCACTTACGCGACCTTACATGAAAACATAAAAAATGCCTCTAAAAAAATAAGAATCGGCTATTTGTCTGCTGATTTCAGATTACACCCACTGGCGTTTTTAGTCAGCGAGTTAATAGAGCTGCATGACCGTAGCAAATTTGAAATAATCGCCTTTTCATATGGCGTTAATGATAAATCAAGTACTAGAACCAGACTGGAGAAGGCTTTTGACCAATTTCACGATATTCGACAGTTATCTGAAATTGATGCGGCTAAAAAAATACATGCGAACAATATTGATATTCTGGTCGATTTAACAGGCTTTACCCAAACCAGCCGCAGCGGTATCGCTGCTTTGCGCCCTGCTCCAATTAATATTAATTGGCTTGGCTTTCCAGGAACGATGGGCGGCTTACAAGATGGCAAACAAGCACTATTCGATTACATTTTAAGCGATGCGTTTATTAGCCCGCCCGAGACTGCAGCGCATTATGCAGAACAACTAGCTATATTGCCGCACTGCTATCAACCGAATGACCGCAAACGACCTGTGGGTGAAATACCTGCCCGTGAAGCCTGTCAGCTGCCAGCCGATAGCTTTGTGTTTTGCTGCTTTAACCAGACATTTAAAATTACACCTGACATTTTTACCGTTTGGATGCGCCTGCTTAAAGCCACGCCTAATAGCGTACTGTGGCTGCTAGAGTGCAATAGCTGGGCAAAGCAAAACTTAAGGCGCGAAGCGGCTGCGCAAGGTATTGATGCAGATAGATTAGTTTTTGCGCCACGGCTTGCCATTGCCGACCATCTAGCGCGCCATGCCCATGCTGATTTGTTTTTAGATACACTGCCATACAACGCACACACCACTTGCAGCGATGCATTATGGATGGGTGTGCCAGTATTAAGCTGTGTAGGCGAGACCTTTGCCGCGCGTGTTGCCGGTAGCTTGTTAAATGCAGCAGGATTAATGGAATTAATCACATACACGCTGCAAGATTATGAAAATAAAGCACTTTACCTTTCAAAAAATTCTGCAGAACTGATATCAATAAAGAAAAAATTGCTGGCCGGAAGAATGACTTCTGCGCTTTTTGATACAGACGTCTTTGCTAAATCTCTTGAAGATACCTACCAAACAATATGGCAACGTTATTTGGGTACAATTAAATCTGCGTAAAATATAAAGTGATATAAAAATACTAGCGGCATTGCTAGCTAACAGGACAAATTTTCATGCTAAAGTCATGAAAATAGCATCGCTTACAATATACATAAACACTGACAACTCTATTAGGCTTTGCTCTAAAAAATATAACGATTAGGACAATCAAATGGCTGCAATTGACATCACCCCTATTTTAAAATTCATGCTGGAAAAAGGCGGTTCTGATCTATTTTTTAGTACGGGTGCAGCCATTCATATTGAGATTGAAGGCGACACATTGCCGATCAATGCCCAGATCATGGTGCCAGGCATGATTAAAGAAATTGCTTATTCGCTGATGACGCCAGAACAAATCAAAGAATTTGAAGCTACCTTAGAATGTAATTTTGCGATCAGCAAGAAAGATGTGGGGCGCTTTCGCGTCAATGTATTTAGGCAGCGCGGTGAAGTTGGCATGGTTGTTCGTCATATCAAAACAGACATCCCATCGATTGATACGCTTGGCCTACCTGCAGTATTAAGAGATTTAGTCTTGCGTAAACGTGGGTTGATTTTGGTCGTTGGTTCAACTGGCTCGGGTAAGACCACCACTCTCGCCTCTATGATCGACCATCGTAATGAAACCAGTAACGGCCATATCCTAACGCTTGAAGATCCCATTGAGTTTATACACCCTCACAAAAAATCAGTGGTAGATCAACGTGAAGTAGGCATAGATACATTGTCTTTTGAAAATGGCCTTAAAAACGCCATGCGCCAGGCACCAGATGTAATTCTGATTGGTGAAGTCCGCGATATGGAGGGTATGAAAAACGCCTTGGCTTACGCAGAAACTGGGCATTTGTGCTTGGCTACGCTACACGCCAACAACGCCAACCAAGCACTTGAGCGTGTCATTTCATTTTTCCCGGAAGATGCTAGAACAGGTTTGCTGCTGGGCATGTCGATGAACTTATTAGCGATTGTTTCTCAGCGTTTAATCCCAGGCAAGCTAAGCAAACGTGTAGCGGCATCTGAAGTCATGATAAATACACCTTACATCGCCGAGTTGATTCAAAAACATAAACTTGCCGACATCAAAGAGGTTATGGCTGACAGCAATGACATAGGCATGAATACATTCGATCAATCATTATTCAAACTATATGCCAATGGTAAAATCGATGAAGAAAATACGCTGGCAAACGCCGATTCTCGCAATGATTTGTCTCTTAAAATCCGCTTTGCAGCGGAAGCCACTCGAAATAGCAGCTTAACTGGCTAAGGCAACTAAGTTAATAAGCTAGTCATTGTGGTTGCTGGCGGCAAAAATTGCCGCAGTCACAATCAATCCGCCACCTAGCCATTCATTCCATGTCATGACCTCGTGCGCCAGATAATACGAGGCCACCGCAGCAACCACCAGTTCAAATAAGAATAATACTGAAGCACGCGTTGCGGTGATTAGCGTTACGCCATATTGCACCAGCAGCGTTGCCGCCATGACCAGTAACGCAATCAACAACATCACCAGCCAATTGTTCACACTAAAAGCACTCGGTGCTGGAATAGCCCCGGCTACAAATGGCATAAATAAAATAGCTACGACAAACACGCCAAACCATACTGCAAAAGATTTAGTAAGCACGGTTAAATGCGTGGATTTTCGTGTAATAACATTGGTCAATGAAAACCCCATGCCCGATGACAACGCGATCCATTCAGCTGAGTTTCTGGGGAGCGGCAATACCCCAGTTTGTCCAGAGAAATCATAAAGCATAATAAATGCACCCAGTAGCGATAAGCTGATAATCATTAAGCCACGAAAATTAGTACGCTCTTTTAGCCAAAAGTGCGCAAGTATCAAGGTCCATAATGGCGATAGATAAAACAGCAGCATCACGCGCATCACCTCGCCATCAATCACAGCTAGTACATAAGCCAGATTGGTCCAGCCAGCTACTATGGACAGCCAAACGATGCTGATCGGCAATGTAAGAATACCGCGCCAATGCTTGGCAAAGTAAATGCCAGCCAAAATAATGACGATGCCATAAGTGTAAAAGCTTGAAACTACCGCTGAAATACCTGCCTCAGCCAAGATGCGATAAGGAAACCAGATGATGCCCCAGCATAATGCGCCGAATAGCAAACTTAAAACGGCACTCGATTTAGCCGCCATCCGCGCTTCTGTTTGATTAGTATTATTCACGTTACTCATTTATCCATCTACTTAACTGTGTGTTCTATATTTTACATTCTAGTTAATGCATACATTGGTGATGTTAGCGCGCTATATTACAATAACGGCTATGAATCCAAATCTTAATTTACTGCAAGCTTACCCTTTTCAACGCTTACGCGACTTATTTAAGGGCACTACCCCTAACCCCGCTTATTCTGCCATTAACTTGTCAATTGGTGAGCCTAAACACGCCACACCACAGCTGATTAAAGACGCGCTGGTGAATAATCTGGCAGGATTAGCCAGTTACCCAACTACTATAGGCTCATCCGCGCTACGTGAAGCGATTTCCCACTGGATTTCTCGTCGCTACAGTGTGCCGCATTTAAATCCTGAAACCGCGATTTTACCAGTGACTGGCAGTCGTGAGGCATTGTTTGCCTTCGCACAATTGATTATAGACAGCTCGAAACCAAATCCAGTGGTGATTTCACCGAATCCTTTTTACCAGATTTACGAAGGTGCCGCATTTTTAGCCGGTGCTGAGCCATATTTTTTAAATACCTTGCCAGAAAATGACTATGCGATGGATTTTGAAAGTGTGCCGGTTGATGTACTTAATCGCACACAGTTAGTCTATGTGTGTAGCCCAGGCAATCCATCTGGCAAAGTGATGAGCTTGGCGCAATGGAAAACAATTTTTGAATTATCCGATAAATATGGCTTTGTGATTGCCGCTGACGAATGCTACTCGGAGATTTATTTTGATGAAGCGAATCCTCCGCTAGGCGCCTTGCAGGCGGCGCATCAGTTGAACAGAGATTACAAAAACCTGGTAATTTTTAGCTCACTTTCCAAACGCTCCAACGTGCCTGGCATGCGTTCAGGCTTTGTCGCTGGCGATGAAAAGATTATCGAGAAATTCGCGCTCTACCGCACCTATCATGGCTGTGCGATGAACCCGGCAGTACAGGCGGCCAGCATGACCGCATGGAATGACGAAGCCCATGTGATTGAAAATCGCAGACTTTATGCAGAAAAATTTGAAATAGTTACGCCACTATTAAAAGACGTATTAGCCGTTAACATGCCTGATGCGGCGTTTTACTTATGGGCTAGAACTAGAAAGAATATGCCAGATACAGAATTCGCCTTAAAGCTGTATCGCGATTTTAATGTGACTGTACTGCCAGGCAGTTACTTGGCACGTGAAGCGCATGGTGTAAACCCTGGGCAAAATTTTGTGCGTTTAGCATTAGTAGCAAGCTTGGATGAATGTGTTGAAGCGGCAAATCGCATTCATAAAATGAGTGATTTATAATTAAATCAATTTATTAATATTATGCGTTAATGAATTGATTTATTTCATTAAAGACAAGTTCATTCAAGTTAGTATCCAAACAATCCAACTCAACGATATCATCCATGCCACGCAACCAAGTCAACTGACGCTTAGCCAGTTGGCGCGTGGCAAAAATGCCTCGGTCACGTAACTCAGTTGCATTATACTCACCAGCTAAATGATCTAAAGCCTGTCGATACCCCACACAACGCATAGAAGTTGACTCCGGCGTGAGCGTAGGATATTTCGCAATCAACGCCCTCACCTCATCCACAAAACCTGCGGCCAGCATCTGGTCGAATCTTAATGCGATGCGTTCATGCAACACCTTACGGTCGCTAGGCGCAAGTGCGATTTTAAGAAGTTTATAAGGTAAAGCTTGGCTGGTTTGCTTGGCAAACAGGCTAGACATCGTTTCACCGCTAATTGCATAGACTTCCAGCGCACGCTGAATACGCTGCGTATCGTTAGGCTCCAATCTTGCTGCCGTCACCGGGTCTATTGCCGCAAGCTTGCTGTGCATGGCTGGCCAGCCTATTTGCGCGGCCTCTGCATCTAATTCTGCCCGCACTTGTGGATTAGCTTCCGGCAAACCGCTTAACCCACCTTCCAAGGCTTTAAAATACAACATCGTACCGCCCACCAATAATGGTATTTTTCCGCGAGCGGTAATATCGGCCATCAGCCGCAATGCATCACTTCTGAAGTTCGCCGCAGAATAGGCACTGGTAGGGTAAATAATATCAATCAAATGATGTGGCGCTGCGGCTAAAGCTGCCGCATCAGGCTTGGCGGTACCTATATTCATATCATGATAGACCAAGGCAGAATCTACGCTGATGATTTCAACAGACAGCCTTGAGACAAGCTCAACAGCCGCGCCAGTCTTGCCGCTAGCGGTTGGGCCCATGAGGAATATTGCGGGAGGAAATATTGATTGTGTCATTTTGAGATTTTGTTGAATTTTCAATCAAATATGAAGCAGTAGTTATGTTGAAATGACGGGAAAATATAAATCATTTTGCACACCTTAAGCTGACAATATTGTTTATATTTTTTGAGCAAACCTCACAATTGCAATCCAAATCATGAAATGGAATAATTAAAATTATTCGATCCCAAAGCAACATAGCCCAGTAATTGAAATTACTCAATTCAGGAATTTGAATATATTTATAATCAAATACTCCAGGATAACTACCGTTACTTTCTGCATCAGCCAACGCAATCAAAAACTCTTTTGGTGGTACTTGGTCTGGCAGAATAATTGTAAGTGAATTTAAGGTACTTTCTGGCAAAACCTTACCGAAATGAAAAAAGTATAGACCCCTTATAATTTTCCATGCGATACGATGAACTCTGTCACTTTCAATTCTCTTAGCTATCATATTAGGCGGCAATATTATCCCACTTGGATTACGCTCGAATTCATTGAGAGACTTATGAACTAGTGAACGCTTAATATTATTTTTATATTTTCTAAAAACATCATCAAACAATGAGTCTCCAGAAGATGAGCCTTTAGCAAATGGTACTAAAGTATTTATAAAGTAATCTTCATCCAATTGATATGATGAGTTACAAGCTGAATGAACAGGAATAGTTAGTAAATTTGGTCTATACTTTTTTCTGACTTCCTCTGTATAAAATTGCTTAGGTGGAACATGATCTTTATTTGTAGGCTCAACAAGCTTCTCCCCGCATAAGTAACAAAAAGATATTGATTCAGCCATCAATTTACTTACCCCGCATAAACATCTTATCCAGGTCACCCATGCTCACCTGAAACCAAGTAGGACGCCCATGATTGCATTGCCCTGAGCGTTCGGTGGCTTCCATATCACGTAGCAAGGCATTCATTTCTGGAATCGTCAGCTGTCGATTTGCGCGTACGGCAGCATGGCAGGCCATAGTGCCTAACAACTCGTTTCTACGTTCTGTTAAAGCACGGCTAGCACCATATTCACGTAAGTCGCGCAACACATCACGTGCTAAGGTTACGGCATCAGCATCTTGTAGCATGGTGGGTACGGCACGCACAGCTAACGTTGTTGGTGAAAGTATGGCGATGTCAAATCCTAGCTGCTGCAAGCTGGCGTCGCTATTGGCTAACGCTTCTTGCACCGTTGCGACTTCTAATCTGTCGGCATTAAAGCTTACCGGTAACAATAACGGTTGCATGGCTACAGACTTATTATCTAAAGCGGTTTTGAGTTTTTCATACATGATGCGTTCGTGCGCAGCGTGCATATCCACCACCACCAAGCCTTGCGCATTTTGCGCCAGCACATACACGCCATGAATTTGCGCGACGGCGAAACCTAAGGGAAAGTCATTGTCAGCATAACTTTCATTAAAATTACTTGCAAAATAGGCATCGCCAGCAAGCCCGTCGCTATTGGCTTGCAGGGCAGTGTTATTTGGCTGCGTGTTTGAATAGCTTTGCGCATTATTCTGGCTATTGCCAAATAAAGTCTGATAAAAACTATTCGGTTCACTGGCGCTTAAATTGATTTGTGATTGATATGTTGGGTAATTTGAGGCTTGATAATTTACTGAAGGATTTCCAAACGGATTATATGCCGCTTGATTTGCGGTAGTCGCGTTAGAAACACCGGTTGGTGTGGCCAGCGCTTTATGCAGCGAATGAAAAATAAATCGATGTATGGCTTGCCCATCTCTAAACCTGACCTCGGTTTTGCTTGGGTGTACGTTCACATCCACCAAGTTAGGATCTAGCTCGATAAACAGCACAAACGCTGGGTGGCGGTCGTGGTGCAGCACATCCTGATACGCTTGGCGTATGGCGTGAGCTATGAGTTTGTCGCGCACAAAGCGGCCGTTGACATACACATATTGCGTGTCACTTTTATTGCGATTAAACGTCGGCTTGGCGGCCACGCCCCATAAGCGTAGACCTGCGGCAGATTCATCTACGCCAATCGTTTCAGCAGCAAAATCTGCGCCCAATACTTCGCTAAAACGTTTCTCCGGCGGGCTAATAGCATAGCGGCTAAGCGCCCTGCCGTTGTGTTGCAGCATAAAAGCCACATCAGGCCGTGATAATGCAACGCGATTAAATGCGGCTTCACAATGGCCAAACTCAGTGCCTTCAGTTTTTAAAAATTTACGTCTTGCGGGCGTGTTAAAATATAAATCATTGACCTCGATCACCGTGCCGGCATCCAGCGCAGCGGGTTCAATGCTTGAAATATCACTGCCATCAGAGGTGATACGCCAAGCGTGCTTGCCTTGAGCAACGCGGCTATTAATCAAGGTACGAGAAACCGACGCAATACTCGCTAACGCCTCCCCTCTAAAACCTAGACTTGCGACAGATTCTAAATCTTCTAAACTGGCAATTTTACTCGTCGCATGCCGTGTGAGCGCCATGGCTAAATCATCCTGTGCGATGCCATTGCCATTATCCGCCACTCTTAATTGCTTAACGCCACCTTGCACCAGCGATACTTGAATATCGGTACTGCCGGCATCAAGGCTGTTCTCAAGCAATTCTTTGAGCGCGGAAGCGGGACGTTCTACCACCTCACCTGCGGCGATTTGACTAATGAGTTGGTCTGGTAAGAGTTGAATGCGCATTGAGATAACTATTTTGATTAGGATTATGATCGGTAATTTTATATATTGGTATTTTACCTGTTTTAAGCTAAATTCTTGAAAGTATGAATTCAAACGATAAAGATTTAACTCAAAACGCTTATATAGAAAGCTTTGCCCAAGCCCGCACACTCAAGCGGCATCATCACTTTTACTTAGGGCCAACCAACTCAGGCAAAACGCACAACGCTTTAATTGCCTTGCAAAATGCTAAATCCGGCGTGTATCTAGCGCCATTGCGGCTGCTTGCCATGGAGATTCGCGACCGATTAGTAGCGGCAGGCGTACCTTGCAACCTCATTACCGGCGAAGAGCGCGTGTTGATGGAAGGCGCGCAGCATACTGCATCTACGATTGAAATGATGAACCCAAGCAAATCAGTAGAAGTTGCGATTATTGATGAAATTCAAATGCTGCAAGACCCAGACCGTGGCAGCGCCTGGACAGCCGCGCTGGTTGGCGTACCAGCTAAGTTCGTGTTCGTTTGTGGCTCAACCGCCGTTACTACGCCGTGCATTGCTGTGATTGAGCTCATGCGCGAAACCCATGAGATTACTTATTTAGCGCGCAAAACACCGCTGGTATTAGAAGAAACCAGCATCTGCGGCAAACGTTACAGCCGCCAAAAACTTAAACCTCAATTACAAAAAGGCGATGCCATCATCGCGTTTAGCCGCAAAGACGTACTGACCTTTTCTGCCAGATTCCGTCAATGGGGATTTACCGTGGCAAGTATTTATGGCGCACTATCGCCAGAAGTACGGCGTACAGAATCGACACGATTTTGTACTGGCGTAGCCGACATTTTAGTAGCAACTGACGCGATTGGCATGGGCCTGAACCTACCGATACGCCGCGTGATTTTTTCTAACATACATAAATTTGATGGCATTGCTTCGCGCCACCTTAACGCAACTGAAGTACGCCAGATTGCGGGTCGCGCCGGGCGCTTTGGCATTTACGATACGGGTTATGTTAACGTGCTTGAGAATGACGAGTTGATTCATATTGAGCACATGCTCGGCGTTGATGACACGTCTGATTTAAGCAAGTTACCAATCAGCGTCAATTTCAAGCAGATTGGCCAAATTGCCGGGCAATTACACACGCGAAAAATTGCAGAAGTGCTGACTTATCATCAGCAAAGAACCAAGTTCAACGCCGCATTGTTCGCACAAACTTCGCTGAACAATAAAATTACGCAGGCGTTATTGGTAGATGAGCATGCACCCAACATGGCATTAAAAGACAAGTTCGTTTTTGTTTGTGCGCCTATTTCGCTCAATGTGGCGTATGAAAAAGACTATTACTTGCTTTGTTTGCAAAGTGTCGCACACTCACAAAAACGAACCTTGCCTGCGCCGCCAGTTTGGTTAGCCGCCAACAGCCCCAAGCATTTAGAGACTGCAGAATTACTCAGCCACAACCTGAGCTTATACGCTTGGCTAAGTTTTAAGTTTCCACAGATTTTTGTGGATGGCTCCGAGGTTAAAGCGTTACGGCAACGGGTGAGCCAGTATATTGAAAGCGCCCTGCTCACCCAGGCTGGCTATGGTGACACGAGTAGAGAGATCGATTATTTAATGACGAATAGACGATAGGAATATTTATCCGAGATTGTCCATTAGACGAGAACATACGTAAAAACCGTTCATGGTGAGCTTGTCGAACCATGAATTACCCTTCGACAAGCTCAGGGCGAACGGAAATTTGGCTAATGGACAATCTCGGTTTATTGTAGGAGGGGTCTTTGACCGCTTCTACATATGACTATTCAAGCGCCTAGAAAATCGAAGTGCTAGTGGTACAACAACCACTTAATCCAAAGTCACCGTTTCAAGATACTCCGGCACCTCCACCCGCCAATGCAGCTGCTCTTCAATATGCAGCCGCATCGCATCTGCGGCTACTGGTTCGCCATGGGTAATAAAGGTCTTTTTAGGCGGCGCTTCAAAACCACCCAGCCAATCAATGATCTCAGAATAATCCGCGTGCGCAGACAGGTTGGAAATCAATTCAACATCAGCACGTACCGGCACATATTCGCCATGGATTTTAATACTTTCTACGCCATCTAACATTGCCGCGCCTCTGGTACCGGCTGCCTGGAAACCGACAAACAGAATGGTATTGTTAGGGTTTGGTACAAACGCTTTCAAATGATGCACGACACGCCCACCAGAAGCCATCCCGCTGGCTGACAGAATAATCATTGGACCTTTTGCTTCATTCAAACGCTTAGACTCCTCAATACTATTCACCATATGTGCGGTATGGCATAAGGCGCTGGACTGCTCTGGCGTTAAGCGATGCTCCCCACGGTAATGGTTGAATATCGCGGTAGCATCTACCGCCATTGGGCTATTTAAATAAACCGGAATATCGTTAGAAATAGCGCCGGATGATTTGAGCAGATGAATATAATAAAGCAGCTCTTGCGCCCTGCCTACCGCAAATACGGGGATGAGGACTATGCCGTTACGTTCGGCTGTTTTGTTGATAATCTCAGCCAGTTTAACCTTGGGGTCTTCATGTTCATGCAAACGATTACCATAAGTTGATTCAAGCACTAAGTAATCAGCCTGCTTGATACGCACCGGTGCTTTCATCAAAATATCGTTGGGTCGGCCAATATCACCTGAAAAGGCAATAGTCGTTTTTTTATCATGAATGCGCACAAAAGTGGAACCGAGAATATGGCCGTTGGGGGAGAGTCTCAGCGTTAAACCATCACCTAAATCAACCTCCTGCTCATAATTGACGGCTGTGAGTAACGCAAGTGCATCTAGTGCATCTTCTTGCGTATAAAGCGGCAACGCAGGTTTGTGTTTTGAAAAGCCACGCTTATTTGCGTACTTAGCATCTTCTTCTTGCAGATGCGCGGAATCTGGCAACAGAATCTCGCATAAATCACGGGTTGCTTCGGTGCAATATACTTTGCCAGAGAAGCCATTTTTAACAAAAAGCGGCAGGTAGCCAGTATGGTCAATATGCGCATGGGTTAAGACCACGATATCAACACTCGCGGGGTCTATCGGTAACTTGGCCCAGTTTTTAAGGCGTAATTGCTTAAGGCCTTGAAACAATCCGCAATCAACCAAAATGCGTTTTGAACCACCTGACGGAGTGTCACAAGTGAGCAGGTATTTTGAACCAGTAACGGTTCCCGTGGCACCAAGAAATGTTAATTTCATGTCAGACGCTCCTTTTTATTGATTAGCTTGCCTCGACTGGAACAACATTACATCACTCCAACGCAACTTTAGTTTTTGCAAGTGCGGGATTCGTTGCAAAGTACTTTTTAATGCCTGTTAAAATAGAGTTCACCAACTTATCCTGATAGGCCTCGTCGTTCAGTTTCAGTTCTTCTTCAGGGTTGCTGATAAAGGCAGTTTCAACCAGAATCGATGGAATATCTGGCGACTTCAACACTGCAAAGGCTGCTTGTTCTACATGCTTTGTATGCAAGGTATTGATGTTAGCAATTTGTCCCAGTACCGCTTTACCTAACTTTAAGCTATCGTTAATAGTCGCGGTTTGCGATAGGTCAAGTAAGGTTCTTGCCAGCACCGGGTCTTTATCATCCAGACTTACGCCGCCAATTAAATCCGATTCATTTTCTTTTTTAGCCAAATAACGTGCACTGGCACTGGTGGCACCACGCTCAGACAAAGCAAACACGGACGACCCCCTTGCAGAAGGATTTGTGAAAGCATCCGCATGAATCGACACAAACAAATCCGCTTGCATGTTCCTAGCCTTGACCACGCGCCCATGTAGCGGAATAAAATAATCACTATCTCGCGTTAACACCGCTCGCATATTAGGCTCGTTATCAATTTTTGCTTTGAGCCTTTTAGCAATCATCAGCGTAATATCTTTTTCATGACTGCCATTTGCACCACGCGCACCGGGATCTTCTCCACCATGTCCGGCATCAATCGCAATGGTAATTTGGCGTGAGTCTTTGTTGGCTTCGTAGTTTTTAATATCCGAGTTATTAAAGCTGTTTTTTCTAGGTTTAGTTTGAGGTATTTCTTGAATCACCTCTTGATTGCTCGTGTCCGGCTTATCAATTACGACGGGGGTTGATTGAGCGATTTCAACTGGCTTGATGTTCTTTATAGACTTGGAATCTTCTGTTGAACTTGTAACTACGGACTCAGCCGTCTCAACTTGCTGCGACTCTACTTGTTGCTGCGGCAAAGGCTCTACCACTAAATGTGGTTTGGATGCGTTATTTGCAACAGACTCATGAATGTTGCTTGGATGAATACTCTTATCTTTTTTGGTAGCAGTATCTGCATTCGTAGCAACTGTATTGTTAGTGCTGGCAGCATCTCTCTCTGCTACCATCGCCATGAGCGGGTCTTTAATAGGATAAATATCTAACACCAAGCGATTTTTATAGTCGCCAGTAGGTGCCAAAGTAAATGCATTCGGCTTAACCTCGGTTTTTAAATCAACCACTAAACGCACCGTGCCTAACTGAAACTGAGCCACACGAATTTGTTTGATATAAGGATCACTCGCCAAAATCTTATCCGTTAAAGATTTGACGATTTGATTGAGTTCAATATTTTCAATATCGATCACAACCCGATCAGGGTTTTGAATCAGCGTCATTTTATAAACAAACGGCTGGCTGGACTCAAGTGTGATGCGTGTGTAATCTTGCGCAGGCCAAACTCTTGCAGCCGTGACACTATTCGCCGCATGCACAGCGACAGTAAAGCTAACTGAAAATACGGCTAACAGACTGATACATAATACTTTATTATAGATAAAAAACGTATTAACTATCTTTTTTAATATCATCATGCTTCTATTGAAATTGCTTGTAGGCATTGTTGTCCTAGTATTGAATGCGCTGTCATACTGATACTGCGACCTGGCTCGTTTGTGGAACCCAAGTCTTTAATAGTAAAAGTGATATTAAGGTCCGGTGTAGGCAATACATTATGCGCTTTTTCTGGCCACTCAATTAAGCATACGCTTTCTGCATTAAAGTAATCTCTAAAGCCGGCGGCTTCCCACTCTTCATCATCATTAAATCGATATAAGTCAAAATGATACAGGTTTAATTTAGACTGATTTAATCTAAAACCGCCATTAGATTTAATTTCGTATGACTCAACCAGCGTATAAGTTGGACTTTTCACCTTGCCCACATAGCCTAATGCATGCAACAAACCGCGCACTAATGTGGTTTTACCTGCGCCCAAATCACCATGTAAATAAATAGTTAAATTAGCTTGAATGACTTTGGCTAAAACGGCGCCAAAATGAAGCGTTGCTGCTTCGTCGGCCAAATCACGTGTAAAATTGTTAGCCATGATTAACACTTCCGATTTCAAACAATTGAGTGCCGACATTAAGCGCTGGGGCTTGGCATTGGGTTTCGACCAGATTGGCATCACAGACACCAACTTGCAAACGGCAGAGATCGAACATCAGGCATGGGTTGCAAAAGGTTTTCATGGTGAAATGGATTATATGGCAAAACACGGGGTGAAGCGTACCCGCCCAGCGGAATTAGTGCCAAATACCTTGCGCGTGATTTCTGTGCGTTTAGATTATTTACCGCCCAATGCTAGCGATAGTGAACGTGTATTGCAAGATAGCGCAAAAGCCTTTATCTCACGCTATGCCCTGGGGCGAGATTATCACAAGGTGATGCGCAATAAACTGCAAAAACTCAGCGACAAAATACAGCAAGAAGCCAGTAAATTAGATATTGCTAATTTTAGTTACCGCGTATTCACCGACAGCGCTCCCGTACTAGAAGTAGCGCTAGCGGAAAAGGCCGGCTTAGGCTGGCGTGGTAAACACACCTTGCTCATCAACAAAAATCGCGGCTCATGGTTTTTTTTAGGCGAAATTTATACCAACCTGCCATTAAGCATCGATGAAACGCCTTCGACCAACCATTGCGGCACTTGCGCCAGTTGCATTGATGTATGCCCTACGCGGGCGATTACAGCGCCGTATGAGGTTGATGCCAGACGCTGCATTTCATACTTAACCATTGAACTTAAAGGCAGTATTCCGCTTGAGTTCAGGCCACTTATAGGTAACCGCGTGTATGGTTGTGATGACTGCCAGCTATACTGCCCCTGGAACAAGTTTGCACAAATAACCGCAGAAAATAACTTTCATGTTAAGCACGGATTAGATGATATTAGCTTAGTGGATTGTTTTGGCTGGACCGAAAATGAGTTCAAAACAAAAATGGCTGGCAGTGCCATTTATCGTATCGGTTATACGCAGTGGTTGCGAAACATCGCCATTGGCTTAGGCAATGCGCCTTCAACACCTGCGGTTGTGCAGGCGCTTAAACAACATATTGATCATGAAGATGAGGTGGTTCAAGAACATGTGCGGTGGGCGCTATCTCGGCATATCACTTCAAATCCATCGACCTAGATGGCAACTCAAAGGTATGGATGGAAAGATAAATCTCGCGTAGGAAACAGATCAAACCTAAGGTCAGAGACAGCATTGCCAGAATAAATAAAGGTGAAACTATATGAGATGAATCCAACTTTATCTCAGAGCCTACAAATAAAGCTCCGATCACGATCGCTATCAACAATGCAGAAATTGTGCATAAGCTAATTGACCAATGTACCCAAATAGCTCGACGTGACAAAATTTTCATCTCACGCAGCACTTTTGCTTGATGTTGGTCATGCCTCTCGATCAACACTCTAAAGCGATCAACCACACGACCCAGGCGGCTAGCCAGCACACTCAAAATCGCACCGATACCAGTTAACAAGAACACGGGGGCGACTGCTAATTGAATCACATGAGAAACTGTAGTGACATTTTCAACGACATTTTGCATTGAATATCCTTATCATCTGATTATTATATTAATTGCAGATGTTAGCCTAATACGGTCCCTCTTGCATCGGTATTAATAAATAACGCAGCTTCAAATACGCTATAGGTACTGGTCAGCTAAATGAATACCTTGGTAATGCAGTTGAAATAGTTACAAGTAAATATGATTAAAAATAATCATAGAATTACTACGGAATCTCGCCAATTAAACAACCTCTCTTGCTCTACGCTCATAAAAAAGACTATTGCCAGGCAGTCTTTTAGCCTCTTTTTTAGCAACGGTCATGGCCGCAGAAACTTCGTGATGGCTAGAAAACAGCTCTGGAATAACTTTCACAGCACCTATAGACAAGCTACTGAATGGGTAGAATATATTATTACCTTGCCTATCCTCACTATCAATCCCTCCAACCTTACGATCGTTGTCACCATAAAAAGTTGGCATTGCTTGCTCGATATGATCGAGTGCATGCTGGCAGCGCGCTTCCCAATCCTCACTCTGAAAAATCATGATGAAGTCGTCCCCACCGATATGACCAACAAAATCAAGATCAATTCTTACCGATTTAGTCAGCGTTTCACCCACCAGTTGAATCAGCTGATCGCCACGTCTAAAGCCATAAGCATCGTTAAATGGTTTAAAGTTATCCAGATCACAATAACAGGCCCAAAATGTAATGTTTTTTTCAAGTAGACGATCAATATGTTCATTAATAGGCACATTGCCAGGTAATAATGTCAGTGGGTTCGCATAACGAGCCGCGCTAATTTGCATTTCAGTAATCTCGCGTAGTAATGCATGACCACTTCCTAGACCTAGATATTTACCGTTATCTGTGATGATAAAACCATTAGTCAAATGATGATGCTCCATCTGTGTAATCAAATCACTCAACTCATGGAAGCTAATAGTTCCTTCAACGATCAATGGATTTCTATCCATAAATTCAGTACACGAGTGCTTTCCGTACAGCTCTTTTCTGAATGGCCTTACAAAACGATCAATCATATTAGCTCGGCTAATGAGGCCAATTGGAATTTCATTTTCAATTACAGGAATTGAAAACAATTTTGGATTACTCTCGAACAAGACATAAACTTCATCATTAGTTGTTTCGGCAACCACGAATGGAACATTCACCAATAATCGTCGGATATTGCCTTGTTTCTGTGTATTTGTTGCTTTTGGAAACACGCTAATTGCATTACTTTTAAACAGGCGTTTAATATTCTCTTGAACTTCATGGATAGGCGCCGACTGAGGTCGACCCAATAGATAGCCTTGGCAAAAAGCAATATTTAAATCTTTTACAATAGCCAGTTCAGCTTCTGTTTCTATTCCCTCAACAATCACTTTGGTGCCAGAATTCTCCGCAATTTGCTGAATGGATTTTACAAACTGAAGCTTTACAGGATCTAAATTAACACCCTTGATGAAGTGTTTGTCAATCTTGACATATTCAGGTTGAAGCTCCGACCAAAGCCTTAAACTAGAAAAACCCTCACCTAAATCGTCAATAGCAATCTGAAAACCTACATTACGATAACTATCAATCACGCTATAAAGCTTTGAATAATCGAAAGTTGGTGAGCTTTCAGTCAACTCCAGCACGATATCTTTGGGGTTCAAACCAAGGCGTTCAATATAAGCAAGCGAAATGACTCTATTTTCTTCAAACCGAAGTAAACATTCCGGGCTGACATTCACAAATATTTTATTGCTATATGAGAATTTGGCAAATGATTCCAAACCAATCTGTAAACTTAACAGTTCTAACTCACACACCCTATTTTTAACATTAGCTTCTTTGAATAAATCAAATGGAGAATGTAAATCACTATGCTCGGGACCGCGGATAAGTCCTTCATGACCATGGATGCTGCCATTACTAAGGTTTACTATAGGTTGAAAAACACTATTAAGTGTTCGATGACTGATAATTTGGTGAAGATTGCTGGAAGCGTTATCATCAATTGCAATGTTTCCAGCCAGCCGAAGTAATGTCATGTTTTTCCCATAGAATGAAGCTTATAGCAGTCTAAATCGAATAAATAATTAATTTGACCGACTAACAATATGCCACTTTAATGACAGTTTCATTACAGGAATGTAAACTAAATTAACTTGATGTGCTTGATGCTTGATTCGCTTGATAAAAGTGCAGCGCCAATGATGCCAGCCTGGTCGCCTGTGGTTGAAACTTTAACTTCAACCTTACCACGTAGCACTGGAATTAGTGCTGAGGACAATGTAGTTTGAAAGATATTCGACATCAAATCCCAGGCTTGGCTCATGCCGCCGCCAATCAAAATCAATCGGATATCCAAAACTTTAATGATATTAGCCATCGCTATGGCTAGATTGAAGCCCGCTGTCTCATAAGCTTGAATTGCATCAATGTCCCCTATCCTAGCAAGACTTGCAACTTCATCGGCGGTTATTGCCTTGCCAGTTAATGCGTTATAACTGAGTGAAACGCCACTGGCTGAGGAGTATTGCTCCATACAGCCGTAATTTCCACAACCACATGATCGGCCATCTGGCACGGTAATCATGTGGCCGATTTCCATCGCCATGCCATGTTGCCCACCAAATGGCTGGCCATTCAAGATTAAACCACCGCCAACCCCAGTACCCAAACCTACATAAATAAGGTCTCTGTCAACAGAATTTAGGCTACGAAACTCACCATAAGCGGCAACCAGCGCATCATTTTCAACAAGCACCGGCAAATTAATCATTCGACTTAAGTGGCCACTCAAGTCGGCATTCAATAAGCCTGGTAGATTAGGTGATTGCAATATCTCTTGTGTGTTCGGGTCAATAAACCCAGGGAAGCCAATACCAATCGAAGTAACGTTGGGATGTTTTTTGAGCATGACATTGATTGCATTCACAGTGACTTCTAAAACTTTACTCCAAGCCACATCAGCTGCGTTACTTTTACAAATTTCCGAGAAGTTTGCTTGAAAGCGCATATCGTCAATGACTAAACCATTGTCTAAAACGCCTAGACGTAAATTAGTGCCGCCAACATCAATGCCAATCAATACGGCCATCGTGCTAACTCCGCCCTGTGCGGGCGATGGTTTCTTTGATGTATTCCTGCTGTACTGCGCTTAGTTGCTGCCAGTTAAAACGCCAATGCCAGTTACCCGATGATGTACCTGGTATATTCATGCGGTGGCTAGAATCTTGCGCCAATATATCCTGCATAGGAATAATCGCCAAATTTGCTTTCGACTCAAGCGCCATGTCAATCAAGTCTTTCGGCATTACAACTTCAGGCTGCTCAGAACGATATCCACGCAAATACGCATGCACATGCTCACGTTGCTGTTCATCTAAACCGTTATACCAGCCTACAGTAGTGTCATTATCATGCGTGCCGGTGTATACGACACTATTCGCTTCAATATGGTGCGGCAAATATGGATTATCTTCGGTTCCACTAAAGGCGAACTGCAAAATTTTCATGCCTGGTAAATTATATTTAATTCTTAACGCATTCACTTCGTCGGTAATGATACCTAAATCTTCCGCTACTAAACAGATGTTGGGCAAAGCGGCTGTAATGGCTGCCAAAAGTTCATCCCCTGGCGCTAGAGCCCATTGTCCATTGATTGCGGTATCTTCATTTGATGGAATCTCCCAAGCAGCTTCTAAACCTCTAAAATGATCGATGCGCACAATATCAAACAACTCACTCTGGGTTGTCATGCGAGAAATCCACCACGTATAGCCTTCTGCGGCCATCGCATCCCAGTTGTAATGAGGGTTACCCCAGCGCTGCCCTGTTTCTGAAAAGTAGTCGGGCGGTACGCCTGCCACCACGGCCATATTCTTATCCGCATCCAGTTTAAATAAATACGGCTGTGCCCAAACTTCAGCGCTATCATATGCCACAAAAATAGGAATATCTCCAAATAGATATACATTTTTAGTTGCAGCATATGCTTTAAGGCTTAACCATTGGCTAAAAAACAAAAACTGTGCGAATTGAATCACAGCAATTTCTTGCGCAAGCTCTTTACTTGCTAGCTTAAGGGCTTTTGCATCTCGATTTTTGTAATCTTCTGGCCAGTATTGCCAACCAGCCTGATTGAACTTGTTGCGTAGCGCTAAAAACAACGCAAAATCTTTGAGCCAGTGCATATGTTTTTTACAAAATTCAGTAAAAATTTGCTGTTGTTTATTATCGCCAGATTGGGAAAACTCTAGATATGCTTTGGCGATTAAGCATGATTTATCAATAATGAGACCGGTTAAATCATCTTTAGCTAACAAACCCAGAGCCTGCAAAGCCTCCATGCTTATAAAATCCGGATTGCCGGCATGTGCTGATAAGCATTGATAAGGTGAGTTATCCGCATGCGGCATATTAATAGGCAACGTTTGCCAAACACTTGCGCCAATCGTATGTAGGAAATCCACAAAACGATAAGCCTCAGCCCCTAAATCCCCCACGTAATTTGCACTTGGCAGCGAACTAATATGCAATAAAACACCTGCACGACGTTGGTTTAATAGCGATAAATTCGGATACTGTGTCATTGATGCCTAGCTTAAAAAATAGTGCGTATTTAAAAAAATTAGGATGCAAACTAGGCGAAGGGTTTAGTTAGACTTGTCCTCGCCGCATGGTGCCCGCGTTGTCTGCATTACCACCGCCCGTGCTGATTGAGGTATACAGTTCGGCGGGGATTGGCCTTTGCAACAATGTATAAAGATTAATAAGATTACGACGATAAAGCTGATCAAAGCTCGCGACACTATCTGACGAGTTGTAATCGCCAAACCACCAGAACCAATCTGATCCTTCGCAAATTGCCAATTGACGCTCACATGCCGCAAGTTGATCAGCACTCAAGTTACTATTTGACAATACATTGTCGTATGTTTTCTTGGCGGCGCATAATAAATCCCATGCCAAGTTTTTGTCTTTGCTACCGATCCAAGTACTAAAAGTACCATACACCCAGCTACCGGCAGCCACTTGTGGCAATACTGGGGCGGAGAATCCCTTAACTTTGTATTCGTTTGATTGGTATAAATCAACAATATCGCTAAAAGTGGTCATTTCAATATCAGGATGATCAGCCAATGCCACATATAATTCACTTAAGAAGTAATAACCGTTGTAAGGATAGTACTCCCAAGCATTTTCGCCATCTAGAATAACGCTGACCACCTTAGCTTTATTGTCAGAGCCATCTAGAGTACTATCTTGTTGAATAGACTCCAGTGTATTAATGAAATCACTCACCGCATCGGATGCATTCATTTTGGCATATTCAAAACCAATTTTGTCTGAGAGCTGGTCGTCTCTAAAAAAACATAGAATATCATGCTCGCCATTGGTGATACGATACGGCTGATAGAGATACACATTTTTATCAGCTACACTTAATTGTGATTTCACCAAGCTATTGGCAAGCACGGCCTGCCCTGTTGCAGCCCATTCCACACCATGTTCTGCCATTAATGATAATGAGGCATGAGACACGCCACCCTCGGCTGGCCACATACCGCGTGGTGCTACTCCAAAATGCTGTGCATGGGACTTTTGAGCTGATACCACATGTGCGACTGCCCGGTTTTGTCCACCTGGATACTTGGCATTTTCAGGTAATGGGGCGTCCGGCATTGCATCTAATGTCGCTTTAAAATCAAGCAACAACGGCAATATTGGGTGATAGTAAGGCGTTGTGGAAATCTCAATTTGCTTACTGTCCATTAAGGCTTTATAGCGCGGAATTAACTGAGTAATCGTCTCAGCAATCACATCGAACAACTGCTGTCTTTCCTCTTGTGTGAACAGCACGCCTTTAGTCATCATAGACTGAACTACTTTGTTATTACGCCGTAGGCTTTCACCACACCAGGCCAAGTGATACCACACCAACAAATCAGCTTTATATTGTGCGGTTAAATAATGAAAGTCATCATTACTCGTCATCGGCTCCACAAGTTGATAAATTTGTAATAAACGCTGGTAATGTGGAAAAGGACTCAACATTTTTTCATGATGACTTTTGAAACAGCTTTGCACAATCAAATGGCATTGCTCAGGACTGATCTCGGCTAAGTTATTTTCAACCAACAATGCCAGCAAAGGGTCGCGAATATCATTCTGCTTGAATTGCTGGCTGTAGTCTTCAAGCTGCTCCAACAAAATTGGCACGAAGTTAAAGCTTACGCGTGCCGCCGGATTGGCTTCAAGATGATAGGCCATATCGCTGTAGTCCTTTATGGCATGCAGATATGTCCATGGCAACACATATTCATTCGTGACAATGTCACGATAATCTGGCTGATGCATGTGCCAGTAAAGATTGAGACATAACTTAGGACGATTAGACTTCACTTAAATACACAACCTTAACAATAAAAAAAATACTTATTACGCTAAAAATATTCAGCGGCTAAATCACTCTGGACTAAATAACCCTATATAAATCTTGACCTAACATATCAGGTGTTACCAGCGTGATGCCTTTTTCTGACACATAAAAACGTTTGGCATCTAAAGCTAAATCCACCCCGATTTGCATGCCTTCTGGAATATTACAACCTCGATCTATAACCACATTTTTAAGTACTGTATGACGATTGACCGTTACTTTTGGCAATATTACTGAGCCTTCAATCGTACAATAACTATGTACACGTATATCGGAAAATAAAACAGAATTTGTAATGCTCGAACCGCTAATTAAACAGCCGCCAGAAACCAAGGAATCCGTCGCCATACCTCTTCTACCGACATCATTAAAGACAAATTTCGCAGGTGGCAACTGCTCCTGATAGGTCCAAATAGGCCATTCTCTATCATACAAGTTAAGCTCAGGAATTACTTTGGTCAGCTCCATATTGGCCTCCCAATAAGCATCTATCGTACCTACATCGCGCCAGTAGTAATTGCCATTTTTAGCCCCAACGCAACTATCAGTAAAGCGATGTGCTTGAATTTTATATTTTTTTATGATGTACGGAATAACATCAGCACCGAAATCATGGCTAGACTTTGAGTCTCCAGCATCGCGAATAAGCTGTTCATACAAGAACTTCGCATTAAATACGTAGATACCCATGCTCGCAAATGCCTTTGTGGTATCACCTGGCATGTGTTTAGGCTGTGATGGTTTTTCCGCAAACTCAATCACTCGGTCAGTATCATCTACCGCTAGCACACCAAAGCCTTTTGCATCTTCTAACGGCACGTTAATACAAGCAATAGTCATGTCGGCATTACTCATCACATGTGTTGCCAACATTTGGCCATAATCCATTTTATAAATATGGTCACCAGCCAAGATTAAGATGTACTCTCCTCCGCCTTCGCGCAGTAGATCTAGGTTCTGATAAACCGCATCAGCAGTGCCTTTGTACCAATCCTCTGAAATGCGCTGTTGTGCTGGAATAATATTGACGTACTCATTAAATTCACCGCGTAGAAAGCCCCAGCCACGCTGGATATGCTGAATCAAACTTTGCGCTTTATATTGCGTAGCAACATTAATACGTCGAATGCCGGAGTTAATGCAATTGGACAGTGGAAAATCAATGATTCGAAATTTACCACCGAACTGTACCGCAGGCTTAGCACGCCAATCAGTTAAGTTTTTTAAACGACTACCTCGACCACCTGCAAGAACAATAGCAGCAGTATTTTTGGTTAATGTACTAATAAAACGATCTGAATGCTGATTTTTCGGCATGATGCCCTCCTGAAGTTTAATTAATCATTTACTTTAACTAGCGGGGCCAACCAGTTTAAATTTGCGTTTAGCTGCATTTAAGATACATTATAAGCAGCTTAAAGCACTATAATCTAGCTAATAAAGCTAAAAATATAAAAATATTTCTTAGAAAAAATTTAGAGGGAATGTATCTTGGTAAAATCTAACGCGACTCCAGTACAAACGGACGTGGAAACCGATGTGAAATCAAGAGTTCTATTGGACAACGCTTCAAATGCATCGTCTCAGTCTCAAAAACTGATTCTGGATGCTAAGCACCATAATCCATTTAGTTATTTAGGCTTGCATGCATCGGGCGATAATCATGTATATCGAACGTTTCTACCCAACGCATCTGAGGTATGGGTCAAAACGGCTAAAACATGGGCTAAACTTGACAAAATACATGCCGACGGCTTATTTGAGTGGCAAGGCAAAACGGCACTTAAAACACCTTGTCTACTTAAAATAGAATGCGCAGGTAATAATTATGAGTCCTATGATCCTTATACATTTGGGTCAACTATTACCCATGATGAGCTTTATTTATTTGGTGAGGGTCGTTTAAAACAAGCCTATAAAACTCTTGGTGCACAAAATATCACTCAAAATGATATTGCTGGTGTTCGCTTTGCTGTATGGGCACCAAACGCAGAGCGCGTAAGTGTCATTGGCAGCTTTAATGGCTGGGACGGTCGAGTTCATTCCATGCGCACGCATGGCGCAAGCGGGATATGGGATATTTTCATTCCACACCTCACCACAAGCGACACCTATAAATTTGAAATTCGCAACCGTCACTCTGGCAATATTTTAGTTAAAACAGATCCTTATGGATTTGAGTTTGAGCAACGCCCAGGCACTGCGGCAAAAATCAGTAAAAGTCATCATCAATGGGAAGATAAGCAGTGGCTAGAATCACGTAGAAAATGGGACTGGCTACATGCGCCTTTTAACTGCTATGAGGTTCATTTAGGCTCTTGGCAACGTAATGACAAGGGGCATTTCTTAACGTATCGTGAGCTCGCCAAAACGCTTGTGCCTTATGTGGCCAAGATGGGCTATACCCACATTGAATTGATGCCGATTTCAGAACATCCGCTGACAGAGTCCTGGGGTTACCAAACCACGGGTTATTTTGGCGTAACCAATCGATTCGGTTCGCCAGATGATTTACGTTTTTTGATTGATGCCTTTCATCAAGCCAATATCGGTGTGATTTTAGATTGGGTACCAGGCCACTTCCCAAAAGATGATTGGGCACTAGCGCGCTTTGATGGCACGGCTTTATATGAACATGAAGACCCTCGCTTAGGTGAACACCAAGACTGGGGTACTTATATATTCAATTATGGACGCAATGAAGTGCGTAACTTTTTAATGGCAAATGCGCATTATTGGCTTGCAGAGTTTCACATTGACGGCTTTCGAGTAGATGCCGTAGCCTCTATGCTCTATCTTGATTACTCACGTAAAGCTGGCGAATGGTTGCCGAATAAATTTGGCGGGCGAGAAAATCTTGACGTCATTGACTTCTTAAAACAATTTAACGTGATGGTCGGTGAAGATTTTCCAGGCGTACTCACCATTGCTGAAGAATCTACTGCATGGCCCATGGTGTCACGCCCAGTTTACCTCGGCGGCTTAGGTTTTAGCATGAAATGGAATATGGGCTGGATGAACGACACCCTGGCCTATATTGAAAATGATCCAGTACACCGACGCTATTATCACGACATGCTCACTTTTGGCCAACTATATGCCTATTCTGAAAATTTCGTGCTGCCATTCTCACATGATGAAGTTGTACACGGAAAACATTCACTTCTAGACAAAATGCCGGGTGATACATGGCAAAAATTTGCAAATCTTAGATTATTACTGACATATCAAATGACTGCGCCAGGCAAAAAGCTCAACTTTATGGGCAATGAGTTTGGACAAGGCCGAGAATGGAATGTAAATAGTAGCCTAGACTGGCATTTACTTGCCAATGAGTATGAAGGCCATGCATGGCATCAAGGTGTCAAACAAACCACGACTGATTTAAATAAACTATACAAAGATATCAATGCACTACATACGCTTGATTTTGAACATCAGGGGTTTGAATGGATAGACTGTCATGATACCGAACAATCTATTATCAGCTTCATAAGACGTGGTTTGGACAATAGTTTTGTTATAATAGTACTTAACTTTACACCTGTGTTACGCAATGAATATCGAATAGGCGTTCCACAAGCAGGTGGTTATCACGAAGTATTTAACAGTGATGCCGCCTGTTATGGTGGTAGTAATCGTGGCAATGGTGCTGGATTACACACGGAAAATATTGCATGGATGCATCATAATCAATCGCTTGTAATAACTTTGCCACCTTTAGCGGGTATCGTTTTACAATTAAAATAACTTAAATAAAGTACTATTATCAAAATGGCTACGTTAACTGAATTACCGGTATGGCAAACGCTTTGCCAGCATCAACAAAAAATCGTTTCAACTCACATGCGTGATTTATTTGCGAACGATCTTGATCGTTTTAGTAAATTCAGTCTGAAGTTCGATGATTTATTGTTAGATTACTCCAAACATCTCATTAATGATGAAACGCTACCATTGCTGATGCAAATGGCCCGTGAAGCGAATATCGAAAGCTGGCGCGACCGCATGTTTGCTGGAGAAAAGATCAATATCACTGAAAACCGTGCTGTGTTACATACAGCACTGCGCAATCGCACTAACTCACCAGTGATGGTAGATGGCAAAGATGTGATGCCTGAAGTGAATGCAGTTTTAAGCCAAATGCGTCAATTTTCAGACAAGGTACGTAATGGCAGCTGGCTCGGTTATTCAGGTAAACGCATTACCGACATTGTGAATATTGGCATTGGTGGATCTGACCTAGGCCCAGTAATGGTCTGCGACGCTTTAAAACCATATGCTGGGCCAGATTTAGAAGTACATTTTGTCTCTAACATTGATGGTGCCCACTTAATGCGGTCACTTAATGTTTGTAACCCTGAAACTACGCTGTTTATCGTCGCTTCCAAAACCTTCACAACGCAAGAAACGATGACCAACGCACATTCCGCACGCACATGGTTTTTAGCGTCAGCAAAAGATGAAGCACACGTTGCGAAACACTTTGTCGCACTTTCTACCAATGCAAAAGCGGTACAGGACTTTGGCATAGATACAGCAAATATGTTTGCATTTTGGGATTGGGTGGGCGGACGCTATTCACTCTGGTCTGCTATTGGCTTATCCATTGCTTTATACGTGGGTATGGATAACTTTGAGGCCATGCTCGCTGGAGGCCATGAAATGGATAACCACTTCAAAACTGCGCCGCTTGAACAAAATATGCCTGTAATCCTAGCGCTCATCGGCGTTTGGTATAACAACTTCTTTCATGTGGATACGCAAGCGATATTGCCTTATGACCAAGGCATGTCGCGCTTCCCAGCATATTTACAACAAGCGGATATGGAAAGTAATGGCAAATTTATTTGCCGTGATGGCAGCCGCGTAAAATATAAAACCGGCCAAGTAATTTGGGGGGAAGCTGGTACCAATGGACAGCATGCATTTTACCAACTGATACATCAAGGCACGCAAATTGTACCGTGTGATTTTTTAATGCCAGTACAAAGCCACTACGCAGTTGGTAAAAACGGTTGTGCACATCACAAAATTTTACTCGCTAATTTCTTGGCACAAACACAAGCTCTGATGCTTGGTAAAACTAAAGAGCAGGCGCGTGTTGAGCTGGAAAATCAGGGCTTGACTGGAGAATCTCTGGAAAAACTTCTGCCACATAAGGTGTTTGAAGGCAACCGCCCTAGCACTTCGATCATGTTCGACAAACTCACGCCAAATACTTTAGGTAAACTGATTGCTTTATATGAACATAAAATATTCGTACAAGGCATGATTTGGAACATTAACAGCTATGACCAATGGGGCGTTGAATACGGCAAGCAAATTGCACAGCAAATTTTACCTCAATTGATCAACGACGAAATGGTGAACAACTATGACAGTTCTACCAATGGCTTAATTAATCATGCAAAAGCGCATCGATAAGTACTTTTTTATTAGTCAAATTTCCAATTAAAAAGAGTCCGACTACTTATGGTGGTTGGACTCTTTTTCGCATAAACTAGACTCATTGCAACTTACTGAGTCTCAGAAAGAAAATAGTTCTAATGACAAGCCTTGATAAATATTGCGTTAATCCTAAAAAATTCTCACTCAAGGACTTTAATCCTAGAGATAAAAGTGAACGTACTGGTAGCAAAGAACAAAATACATTAGATCTGATTAAACTTACTGCTGAAATTAATGCATTGCGAGATATTTT
>Ga0209913_1000258_pt1 | contig 51575 bp, 57 predicted proteins | sample PersoiDNA2013203_FD_185805 | JGI IMG/M metagenome (GOLD analysis project Ga0209913, IMG submission 185805) | Permafrost soil microbial communities from the Arctic, to analyse light accelerated degradation of dissolved organic matter (DOM) -... | ecosystem: Environmental > Terrestrial > Soil >...
CCATGCTGGCCCATTGTGGCCATTTGTGGACAGGACGATGCAGCCCACAGCCCAGAAACGAAAAAGCCCTTGAAGATCAAGGGCTTGAACGTGTTTGGTGCGGCTGGCGGGGATCGAACCCACGACCGCCGATGCCGTGCACATCACTCGATCAAAAAGCACAGTGTAGCGGGCGCTTGTAGCAACGGAAACCGCATCTCTTGAACGCGACGAATGCTGGCGCTTGAGCCAAATTCGAGTGTGAAATTCGTGTAAATTTGAAAAAAAGAATTAAGGGAGAAGCCTGAATGGCGAATGACGAGAAGCCACCAATTGAGCACTTGGACAAGCTGGCTGAGTACTACATCCGCAAGGGCAAAGAACTTGCAGCGGAGAAAGAGCGAAGCGCGGTTAAGTTCGCACCGGCCAAACCAGCCGCCCCCATCAGGCCACAGCCAACCCCGGTCATGGCCGCGTCATCTGAACGCGCCTACACACCGTCTTGGACAGTGAATGCAGAGCGTGGCAAGGTAAATAGCAGGCTCATCTGTCCCCATTGTCAGACCCGGGGCATGGTTCACACCCATGAAGTCAAAAAGAAGGTCGGCATTAGCGGTGGCAAGGCAACGGGAGCACTTCTTACAGCGGGGCTCTCGCTGTTTGTTACCGGTCTGTCTCGCAAAGAGCGCCTAACGGAGGCATATTGCGGCGACTGTGAATCTACGTGGCTTATTTGAATTTATAAACATTATCTAAAAAAGGGAATGGTGATGATTTTTGCCAGAGCGACTGCATGTATTTTAGTTGTGTTTTCTCAAGCAGCATTTGCTCAGAAGATTTCCACACCCACACCCAAAACCCCTGCGGGACAAGTGGCAGCTAGTGATGAAACGTGTGCACGGCTGAATAAATTTGTAGACGGGAACCTGCGATCCATTGCGTTTGAGCGCATGTCCGGGGCGTCTGACAATAGTGCGCCCAGGGCAACGAATAGACTTTTGACGGAGGTGTCATACATGTCGGCAATCAATGCCACATTGACTCAGATGGCGTTATTGAAGTGCACACCTTCTGATTTAACCATTGATCCTGATGCTTATTATCCCGAAGCGCTTTCATGTGGAGCTGCCCGTGCTTCTGCATCACTTGGGATAACAGGAGCCTCTGACAAAGTGAAAGAGGCTTGTGATGCGGCAAAGTGGAAGCGCCTTCCTTAATCTACTCAGCAACTGAGTTGATAACTTGTCCTGCTGGCGCGGCCTTGATGTACTGATACACGGTCTCCCGGCTGATTTTGAAGTCCCGCGCCAGGAGTGTCTTTGACTCACCAGAGGCCGCCCGGGTCTGCAAGGTGCTGACCTGCTCCGGGGTCAGCGCGGGCTTGCGTCCTTTGTAGGCCCCACGCTCCTTCGCCTTGACGATCCCTTCTCTCTGACGCTCTCGGATGATCGTCCGCTCAAATTCGCCAACTGCGCCAAGCATGGACAGCAACAGATTGGCCATTGGCGAGTCATCACCCGTGAAGGTAATGTTCTCCTTGTGAAAACGGACGACCACGCCCCGGGCGTTCAGGTCTTTGACCAGCTTGCGAAGGTCATCAAGGGAACGTGCTAATCGGTCCATCGAATGCACGTGCAGAACATCACCCTCCCGGAGGTGTGACAGGCACCTCTCAAGCTCAGGCCGCTTGGTGTCCTTGCCACTGGCCTTGTCCTCAAATCTTTTGTCCAACTCCACGCCATCAAGTTGCCGCTGGGTGTTCTGCTCTTGCGTGGACACCCGCAGGTAGCCGACTTGTTGACCGCTCATCTTTGTTCCTTGTGTTGTCAGCTTTGGGTCTAGACCCTTTGCTCTTCATGTCAGGAAATTCAAACCTTGAATCTAATCTGACGCTTTAGGTGTCAGGCCGAATTGTCAGCCTGGGGTATACCTGAATCTTACATATCGATCTTTTACTGGTCAACTATTGACCAGTTGGTGACTACTTACATAAAATCCAATTGTGACCAACAAGAACACAAGAAAGGAAGTCATGACAGATCCAACCCTCTACACCGCAGAGCGCACGGCGGAGCTTCTCGCAGAGATGCTCCCAGAGCGGAATGCAAAGCAATGGGCGCAGTGGCTGCGCAACAGCCGCAACCCGCTCCGGACCGGCTACCGGCTGCCATCGCGGCGAGTCAGGGGGCGCATCTACTACGAGCGCTCGGACTTGGAGGCTTTCGTGAGTTTCGAGCGCCAAAAGCGCTTGGGCACCATCCAGATGACAGGCCGCGTGGCTGAGGTTGTTCAGGCTTTTGGGCTCGACAAGCCCGGGGCTGATGGCACTGGACGCCCCTTCAATTTCAGCCAGATCACGCATCAGGTCGATGCCTACGGCACTCACTTCGCGCAACTGTTGCTCTCTGAGCCGCTGACCGCCTATCGAATCAACATCGAGCAGTGCGCAGCCCTCAGCAAAGGACTCTCTGAAGTCATGCGCCAGTTTCCCGGAACAGCCAAGACTGACGATTGACCCATCACCCGGACACAAACAAAAAGAAGAAAGTCCAACATGACCAAAAAAACAGCCCGCCTCTGCGACTTGCAGCAGACCATTGCCCTCCTGACCAAAGAACTCGGCACCCCGGTTGCATGGGCCGCTTGGCTCGCAGACCTGCGCCGCCTTGATTCGGAGCGCCATCAGCCTGACCTGCACGGCCTCAAGCTCATGCCCTATGCCATCGTCGGAAACAAACAGCCCCTGTACCGCCGCGCCGACATCGTGGCATTCGTAACGGGCGTGCGTGCAGCAGACCCAGCAATGCGCCCGGCCCCGCCTCATGCGTACGTATTCGATGATGCACCGGGCATCCCCTGGCGCTATCGCCACGCCCGGCGCAGCACCCGCTGTGTGAAGCCGCCCAGCATCGTCGGCACGCCACGCAAGCCCCGGCCACCCAAAGTGACCACTGGCGCAGGCCCTGCCGCGCTCCACTGACTCCACAACCGGCCGCAGATCGCGGCCTCCTTCAACTAGACGATATGAAGATCACTGAACTGACCTACGCCCAGCTTGCTGACATCCTCGATGCGGCCTCTGAAATCACCCGCCTTGATCAGGGCACGGTAGTTGCCAGCGTGCTGGAACACCCCCAACACGGCGATTGCATCGCCATCCACAACGCCTCTAACGGCATGGGCCTCCTGATCGAGGGCTGCACCCCGGGAGCCAGCACGCACGATCTGATGCGCGCCGTGCCCGCGCTGCTTGGCTGAAGCGCGGGCACCCTGCCAGAACCACAAGAAGAACCACAAGAAGGAGAAAATATGCAGGTGAATCAAATTGACCGCCACGAACTGAAGACGCTGCTGGCGGATGCAACCATTCTGGAAACCCTGGACTATGGGCGGCAAGCCGTCCATATCTTGGACTACAGCGGCGGCGAAATCATTGCCGTAGTGAACCCCCTCACCGGCGATGCCGTCTGCATTCACGAAAGCTCTTCGTTTGACCGAGAGTATGGAAGCGTCCACGATCAGGCCCGGGCGCAGCGGTGATCCTGGCGCCCGACTTTGACCCGCTCAAGTCGGGGGCCCTGTCGCCCTCACTCTCGGACTTCAAGCTCCGGGCCTGCATTGACTGGATAGAGCTTCGGGTGACGCTGGCAAAGGCCAGCCAGGGCGCCCCCGTTCACTCTCGCTTGCCTGAGAGCTGGGGTAACTCATACGTAACCCCTTTGGGTGCCAACAAACGATCCTCGACTGTCTTTACGCTGCGCGTCCAAGACCCCGGGAGCCCTGACGAACTGCTGGCGCAAGCTCAGAAGCTGGCGCTGGTAGACATCCGGATTCAAGCGGTTGAGGTCGCCCTCGACGCCTACCCACGCAGAGCAGAACACAGGCAAGACCTACTTGTCTTCGGCGCACTCTACATGCTGCGCCATCAAGCCCGACCACCAACAGGGACACCACGTATTACCGTGCCGGGACGCTACAGGGCAGGGGTTCAACAGCGTGATGCCCTGGGCGCACTGCGAGACGGGTACAGCATCAACACAGGGGCTCTCAAGGCCCCCCACAGCAGCCGCTGCTATGTCAAGACATCGGACTCCAAACCCGGCCAGCCTGCTCATCAGTCTCTTGCAGACCCTGCTGAGCACCGCGCCCGGCTTGAGGTAACACTGAGAGATTCGGAGTGCCCATTCTCGACGTTGGACGAGTGGCGGGCATTCCGGTTTGAGACACTGGCTGAGCACTTCGCAATGGTGCTGCCGGTCGATATGCCCTCCTCTCTGACCGGGCAGATGTACGACTGGATTACCCAGTTGGGGCGACCCGCTGACGATGAAAAGAGGAAGAATCACCGTAGGCAGTCACGCCCTGCGACACGTCGTGACATAGCCCTGAATCAGCGCATCAGAAATGCGCTCAAGGCACTCACGACCAAGAGCAAGGCCAAACCCAGGAATGCGGAAATTCGCTAAATCTTCGGAGGCCAAAACGGCCCCGGAGCTATCTAGAACGCCATTCACAGGGGTGGGTCCTAAATACCTTAATAGAGCACTCCCACAAGCTCGGCCAGCCCCCGCCAGAGCAGCATCAGCAACGCGCCCTCATTCCTACAATGAGTTGTGACCGCCCCGGCCCGACCCACTCAGGAGAAGACAACCAGCAGGGCGGGCACCACCTGAAATCCACTGCGCAATGATGAGAGAAGTTCACCTGGGCGGACGCCTGGGGAAGATGTACGGGAAGACCCATCGGTTTGACATCGCCACCCCCGCTGAGGCCTTCCGAGCCCTTGAGGCGAACAACCCCGGCTTCATGGCTAAAGTTCTGGAGCTGGGCCAACAGGGTTACGGTTACCGCATCCTGCATGGGAACAAGTTCAAGCAAGGCATAGCCGCACCGGAAGACCTGCGCCGACCATGCTCCGGGCCCATTCGGATCGCACCGGAAATCGTGGGGGCGAAGAACGCCGGAATTGGTCAGCTCCTGCTGGCTGCTGTGGTCATCTATGCCTCTGTCCAGACTGGGGGCCTTGCGGCTGCGGCAGGCACCGGGACCGGGGCTTTCGGCATGTCAGCGGCATCCCTGACCCAGGCCAGTTCGGTGCTCATGTCCACAGGCCTCTCAATGGGCTTGGGCGGGGTGGTGCAGCTCCTGTCACCCCAGCAGGCCAGCAGCGGTGCCAGCGAGGGGAGTAACAACCCGAGCTATACGTTCAACGGCGCGATCAACACCACAGCGCAGGGGCACCCCGTGCCCATTGGCTATGGGGAGATGATCGTGGGCTCTGCTGTCATCTCGGCAAGCATCGATGTTGAACAGGTGCAGATCACCGGGGCCAGCGACAACACCAGCCCGCCCACCTACACCAACGCTGCAGGCCAGACAGTGCCATACCCTGCACCGACTGTTTTCTGGGACAACAACCTCAGCACGTGGTCACTCCCGGACGGCACCCGGTTTGCCTATGACGAGCAGGTCAGCGGCGATGAGGTCACCCGGACCAACTACCGTTTGCGCGATGGTCGCACCCTGGTGCACACCGCTGACCCCGACCGCTGGGATGTGCAGGCCCCCAACTCCTTTGCGGTCTTCAAGCGGCTGAGTCTCCCCATTGGCAAGGTGAGTGCCTGGACCGTCATCAATGGTGTAGTCCAGATCAGCTTCAACGAGACAGAGCGCAGATGGGAAGCGGCTAACACCTCGACCACCAACACCCAATGACCCGGGCCTGGCCAGACCTTACACCCCTTATCCACGAACGGGCCAGCCGCTAGCCCTTCGTGGAATTTTTTTCGGGATTTTCATGAAGAGACCTTATAGGGCGGCGCCCCATGCATAAGGTCTGAGGCCACCTGTGCCCCATCCGGTCTTCGTAAAAAGGGCGAATTCCCCAAAGTGGCCGATTTATCGAGATCGGCATGCGGATATGGCCCGGGCCCATGCTGGCAGCGGCCATGCAGACCGTGCAGGAAATCGAAGCCCGGGACATGCTTCATCAGAAGTTGCCCCGAAATGGAAAACAGGCGTACGGCTGGCAGGGGCTGGCATCACCAGAACCGTAACGAGTCAGCGCATCAAAGCCCCAGGCCGATAGGTTCCCGGGGCCCACTGCCCCAACTCGCCCAAGTCCTCCTTGCCCCGCCGATGGCCCTTTTTGCGCGTCAGAGCTTCAAGACAAGCCTGTACCCCATAGTCCACATCAAAGGCCGCAATCTCAGGTAGCCCGGGATATGACACGGCGGAGACCAATATAGCCAGCTCAGGAAGGCTCACATGAGTGTAGTGCTCGATATTCACGTCATCGGGCATCTTGTGGCCCATGAGCTTGTAGCGCATATAGGTCCGCAGCTTTTCCTCAGCATGTGGAAAAACAGATTGAGGCACCCGAATTAGCGCATTGTTGAAGCAGTGGCGTAGGCAGTGAAACACCAGTGAGCCGTCACGGGGCATACCCAAATCACGGAGCGTGGCCGACATCTTGCGGCCTGACTCCTTTGCGTACTTGGCATCGGACTGTGCAGATGTCAGCTCAGGGAAGACGCGCACAAATCCAGCCTCGCGCAACGCCTCGCAGTAGCGCACGAAGCCAAGCTGAATCAACAGCGGATGCAGCGGAATCACTCTCTTGGCCGTGTCGTTCTTGATGAACTTGTCATCGGTGAGTTGGTTGATGCTCACGTACCAAATAGCGCCATCAGCCCGCACATCAGACAGGTGAAGCTGCGAGGCCTCCTTCAGCCGGACGCCCAGACATGCCGCAAGCAGAGGAAGCCAATAGTTGAACGGGTAGCACCGCTGATTCCCGAGCGCATGGCGCCCGTGCCCTGTCAGGAATTGCGGCTGGCCGAAGATCCTGGACAGCTCATCCCCTGAAAATGGACGGCGCCCGTCTTCGTCTTCATCCCCAGGCGCCCCGCTTTGCGCGGCGCGCAGGGCTTCTTTTCTGCGGCTCTCCTTGTCGCGCTGAGCCTTCGTCTGCCCGGTCTCTCCGATCAGGGGGGCTGCCGGGTCTTCCTTCAGGTAGCCTGAAGTCTTCAACCACGCAAAGAAACGAAGAATCCACTGCATGTGTTCATGCTGCCTGTCGGGGCTCATGAGCCCCCAGTCCCGCCCATCAGCACGCAGAGCTTTGATGGTGGCTTTCATAGAGTCGTGCCAGATCCCCTTAGGCAGCGCATTCTTCCGCTCCGGGAGTGTCTTCAAGGGCCCATCTCTGAACTTCCGGAGCAGGTCGGATGTTATTGCACCTAGCGGCAGGTCACCCATGAAATCGGGGAACAGCAGGAGCCCCCTCCTGCGCTGGCGCTGCTCATTTGAAGACTGCAGGTTATTGGGCAAGCCATTGGGCGCCACGCAATAGGCCTCAACAGCCTCAGAGTAGCGCTTAGACGCCCATTCCCCAGCAGACCCCACATCGGGCTGCCTAGCCACGCTCCGGGCCGCCCTGACCCGCTCCATGCGCTCAGGTGAGATTGTTGCGGCTCTCCGGCTCCGGATGGCTTCGACGGACACAGCGCGCACTTCAAGGGCATCAACCTCGACCGAGAGAATCTGGTCAGGCACAAACAGATGCCGACGCATGCCCCAACGCTGCTCAAGTGCCACCAAGTCAACTGAGGCAAGTGCCCCAACCAGAACAGCTGAGGCCACGTCTCCCCCGCCATCGGGCAACCGGAGAACCTGACCGGCCATATTCACGATCATGGCCCCTCGCGGGGGCTCATTGGGTATGTCGTAGCCGCCCTCCGGGCCTGCAGGGTTCAGATGCTCATATGCATCAACCACGTATCCCGGCCCACTCAGCGGAGAGACGCGACAGCCAAGCTCCAGATTTCCGGCCTCGACCTCACGAAGCAAGTCCGGCACTTCGAGCGCGCTCATCTCAGAGGCCCGCCGCAGTGAAATGAACCCATCAGTTGCCAAGCCGGGGCTACCGTCAACCAAGCGCAATAGTTTCTCGTCGTCCACGCGGCCTCTCTCCATGACAAAAAGCTGGCGCCGCCATTCCGCCAGCATCGCAGCGGCAATCACCTTGCCAGAATTGAAGTCATGCGCGCCGGTAGATCGCACGAACTCCCGGCGGCCCGCAACAGCACGCAACCTGACCGGGACAACCAAGCGCGCCCACCAGACGCCACCCCGCCGATACAGCCCATTCATCGCTCGCCCTTTGTAGCAGCGCGATGTAGCAAACAGCCCAGAAACGAAAAAGCCCTTGAAGATCAAGGGCTTGAACGTGTTTGGTGCGGCTGGCGGGGATCGAACCCACGACCCTTGGCTTCGGAGGCCAATACTCTATCCACTGAGCTACAGCCGCGTGCCTGACAACAGGCAAACGATCCGCGGATTATGGCACGGGCCGGGGGCCTTGCGGCGCAAAGGCGATAGGGTGGCCAGGGGGAGTCAGGTGGCAGGGCGGGCAAAGCCCAGGCCGGCCAGGTAGGTGTCCATGGCCTGCTCGCCGATGCTCACCACGTCAAACTCTTCGGGCGACAGCAGCCAGTTCTGGATCAGGCCATCGAGCAAAGCATGCAGGCCGATGACGGCCGCCTGCACCGGCAGGCGCAGTGTCACGCCGCGCAATTGCGCGGCGGCCTGCAGGCTGCGGGCCATTTCGGCCAGGCAGTCGTGGCGGGCCTCCAGATGCCGCCCCTTGATCGCCAGGGCCTCGCCCACGTACTCAACCTTGTAGCTGGCCACTTCGAAGACCCGCTGGGTGGTGGGGTCTTGTGTCATCTTGCGCAACACATCCAGGGTGGCCCGGCGCAGGTCGTCCAACGGATCGCGCCCGGGATCGTGCCCCATCTGCTGCAGGGCCTCCTCCATGGGCAGGGTGACGCGGTCCATCATGGCGTTGAACAGATCGGCCTTGTCCTTGAAGTGCCAGTAGATGGCGCCACGCGTGGTGCCAGCGGCCACGGCGATGTCGTTCAGCGAAGAGCGCGAAACCCCTTTTTCGAAGAACACGCGCTCGGCCGCATCCAGCAGGCTGTGCCGGGTGGCGAGGGCATCTTCTTTGGTTCGGCGGGCCATGGCGTCTCCTGTTGTGGGTATGAATTGCAGCCCACATCATACATTCACGAATGTATGTATACTGCCCTTTCGTTTTTTACACGAACAAGACACAGTACGGGTTGACCCTAGCAAGTCTTACCCGATACCAACACACTCACACCGGAAAACGGACATGACCGAATCCCAACCTGCGGCAGTGGCCGCACCGCAGCGCCGGCCTTTGCTGAGCCGTCTGCCTCTCTTCATGACTGTGGGCACGCTCAGTGCCGTTCTTGCCGCATGCGGCCCGTCGGGTGCGCAGGGCGGGCCTGGGGCCCCTGGCGGCGGCATGCCGCCCGCCGAGGTGGGGGTGGTGACGGTGACCCCGGGTGTGGTCGGTTTGCAGACCGAGCTGCCGGGTCGCCTGGAGGCCTCGCGCGTGGCGCAGGTGCGGGCACGTGCGGCCGGTATCGTGCAAGAGCGTCTGTTCCGCGAAGGCAGCGATGTGAAGGCGGGCCAGCCCCTGTTCCAGATCGATGCGGCACCCTACAAGGCCACCTACGACAGTGCGCAGGCCGCTGTGGCCAAGGCGGAGGCCACGCTGATGCAGGCCAGCGCCCAGTTGACCCGTTACAAGCCGCTGGTGGAAGCCAATGCCATCAGCAAACAGGATTACGTGAACGCCGAGGCGTCGCAGAAACAGGCCGAGGCCGATCTGGCCTCGGCCAAGGCAGCGCTGCAGACCGCCAAGATCAACCTGGGCTACACCACGGTGACGGCCCCGATTTCGGGCCGCATCGGTCGTGAGCTGGTGACCGTGGGCGCCCTGGTGGGCCAAAGCGAAGCAACCCAGATGGCGCTGGTGCAGCAGATCGACCCGCTGTATGTGAACTTCACGCAGTCGGCGGCCGAAGTGATGAAGTTGCGCGACGCGCTGGCCAATGGCCAGCTCAAGCGGGCGCCGGGCGCCGAGGCGGCCAGCGTGCGCCTGGTGAAGGATGACGGCAGCGAGTTCCCCAAAGCCGGCAAACTGTTGTTCTCGGACCTGACGGTGGACAGCACCAGCGGCCAGATCACCCTGCGCGCCGAGGTGCCGAACCCCGGCGGCCAGTTGCTGCCAGGCCTGTATGTGCGCGTGCGCCTGGAACAGGCCCAAGCCAGCGATGCCATCACCCTGCCCCAGCAGGCCGTCACACGCAGCGAAAAAGGCGATGTGGTGATGGTGGTCAGCCCCGAGGGCAAGGTCAGCCCGCGCCCCGTCAAGGTGGCGGCCGGCAAGGGCAATCAGTGGGTGATCCTGGACGGCCTGAAGGCCGGAGAGCAGGTGATGGTGGACGGCTTCCAGAAGCTGCGTGGCGATGCCCCCGTGAAGGCCGTGCCCTGGCAGGCGCCGGGCAGCGCGGCACCAGCCGCCGCCGCCCCTGCGGCTGCCCCGGCCGCCAAGTCCTGAGGAGCCTGATCCATGGCGAAATTCTTCATTGACAGGCCCATCTTTGCCTGGGTGATCGCTCTGTTCATCCTGGTGCTGGGCGGGGTGTCCATCACCCAGCTACCCATCTCCCAATACCCGCCGGTGGCCCCGCCCTCGGTGGTGATCAACGCCAGCTACCCAGGGGCATCGGCCCAGACCCTGGAAGACAGCGTGATCAGTGTGATCGAACGTGAAATGAACGGCTCACCGGGCCTGCTCTACATGGAGTCGGTCAGCCAGGCCGACGGCACCGGCACGATCACGCTGAGCTTCGACCCCTCGACCAGCCCTGACCTGGCCCAGGTGGACGTGCAGAACCGCCTCTCGCGCGCCACCCCGCGCCTGCCGGCGGCGGTGACGCAGCAGGGCGTGCGCGTGGACAAGTCGCGCAGCAACTTCCTGCTGTTCATCATGCTGTCCTCGGACAACGGTGCACTGGACCCGATCGCACTGGGCGACTACGCCTCGCGCAACGTGATCCCCGAAATCCAGCGCCTGCCCGGCATCGGCCAGGCCCAGTTGTTCGGCACCGAGCGCGCCATGCGGGTGTGGATCGACCCGGCCAAGCTGACCGGCTACAGCCTGTCGCCCGCCGACGTGAACTCGGCCATCACGGCCCAGAACGCCCAGGTGTCTTCGGGTGCCATCGGCGACTTGCCCAACATCACCGGCCAGGGCATTGCCGCCACGGTGGTGGTGAAGGGCCAGCTGGCCTCGGTGGAGCAGTTCGGCCGCATCGTGCTGCGCGCCAATGCCGACGGCTCGACCGTGCGCCTCAAGGACGTGGCCCGCATCGAGCTGGGTGCACAGACCTACGCCACCTCGGCCCGCCTGAACGGCAAACCGGCCACCGGCATCGGCGTCCAGCTGACCCCCTCGGGCAACGCCCTGGCCTCGGCCAAGGCTGTGAAGTCCAAGATGGAAGATCTGCAGCGCTACTTCCCGGCCGGCGTGTCCTACGCCATTCCGTACGACAGCTCGGGCTTCGTGAAGATCTCGCTGTCGCAAGTGGCCGAAACCCTGGTGGAAGCCGTGGTGCTGGTGTTCCTGGTGATGTACCTGTTCCTGCAGAACTGGCGCTACACCCTGATCCCGACCATCGTGGTGCCGGTGGCCCTGCTGGGCACCTTTGCCACGCTGCTGGCGCTGGGCTTCTCGATCAACGTGCTGACCATGTTCGGCATGGTGCTGGTGATCGGCATCGTGGTGGACGACGCCATCGTGGTGGTGGAGAACGTCGAACGCATCATGAGCGAGGAAGGCCTGCCCCCGCTGCAGGCCACGCGCAAGGCCATGGGGCAGATCTCGGGCGCCATCATCGGCGTGACCGTGGTGCTGATCTCGGTGTTCGTGCCGCTGGCCTTCTTCAGTGGCTCGGTAGGCAACATCTACCGCCAGTTCTCGGCTGTGATGGTGTCGTCGATTGCCTTCTCGGCCTTCCTGGCGCTGTCGCTCACGCCGGCGCTGTGCGCCACCCTGCTCAAGCCGGTCGAGGCCGGGCATCACCATGAGAAGAAGGGCTTCTTCGGCTGGTTCAACCGCAGCTTCAGCCGTGCTGCCAAGGGCTACGAAGGCTGGGTGGCCAAGCTGCTCAAGCGGGCCGGCCGCTACATGGTGATCTATGTCGCCATCGGCGCTGCCGCCGTGGTGGTCTACATGCGACTGCCCACCTCTTTCCTGCCCAATGAAGACCAGGGCACGATGCTGGTGAACGTGCAACTGCCCCCGGGCGCCACCGTGGAGCGCACCCGCAACGTGATGGAACAGGTGGAAGGCTTCGTCCTGAAGCAGCCTGAGGTCAAGAGCATGGTGGGCGTGCTGGGCTTCAGCTTCTCAGGCCAGGGCCAGAACGCCGCACTGGCGTTCGTGACCCTGAAGCCCTGGGACGAACGCCATGGCGAAGAGCACTCGGCCCAGGCCTTGGCCGGCCGCTCCTTCGGGGCGCTGATGGGCATCCGCGATGCCTTCATCTTCCCGCTCAGCCCGCCGCCGATTTCCGAACTGGGCAATGCCAGCGGTTTCACGTTCCGCCTGCAGGACCGCGCCGGCAAGGGCCACAAGGCTCTGATCGATGCCCGCAACCAGTTGCTGGGCATGGCCAGCAAGAGCCCGGTGCTGAGCCAGGTGCGCCCCGACGGCCTGGAAGATGCGCCGCAACTGCAGATCGACATCGACCGCGACAAGGCGCAGGCCCTGGGCGTGCCGTTCAATGCGATCAACACCGCCTTGTCCACCGCGCTGGGTTCCACCTACGTGAACGACTTCCCGAACCAGGGTCGTCTGCAGCGTGTGGTGGTGCAAGCCGATGCGCCGGCGCGCATGCAGCCTGAAAACATCCTGCAACTGCGCGTGCCCAACAGCGCGGGCCAGTTGGTGCCGATGTCCACCTTTGCCAGCACCCGCTGGGAGAACGGTGCCATGCAGACCGTGCGCTACAACGGCTACCCGGCCGTGCGCATCAGCGGTGGCACCGCCCCAGGGCGCAGCACCGGTGAGGCCATGGCCGAGATGGAAAAGCTGGCCGCTCAACTGCCCCCAGGCTTCGGCTACGAATGGACCGGCCAATCGCGCGAAGAGAAGCTGGCGGGTTCGCAGGCCGTGATTCTGTATGGCTTTGCCGTGCTGGCCGTGTTCCTGTGCCTGGCCGCCTTGTACGAGAGCTGGTCGATCCCGCTGTCGGTGATCCTGGTGGTGCCGCTGGGCGTGCTGGGCGTGCTGCTGGCCACCTGGCTGCGGGCGTACTCGAACGACGTGTACTTCCAGGTGGGTCTGATCACGATCATCGGCCTGTCGGCCAAGAACGCGATCCTGATCATCGAGTTTGCCAAGGACCTGCAGGCGCAGGGCCGGGGCGTGATCGAGTCGGCCCTGGCGGCGGCACACCTGCGCTTCCGCCCCATCGTGATGACCTCGCTGGCCTTCATGCTGGGTGTGGTGCCGCTGGCCATCGCCACGGGCGCCGGCTCGGCCAGCCAGCGTGCCATCGGCACCGGCGTGGTGGGCGGCATGATCACCGGTACCGCCTTGGCGGTGTTCTTTGTGCCCATCTTCTTTGTGGTGGTGCGCAAGCTGTTCAAGGGCAGCGAGCGCCAGCGCCAGATCTATGCAGAACATGCCCGACAGGCCGGTGTGGCCGAAGCCGCAGGAGGCCAAGACCATGCGTAAAACCCCCATCTGGCGAATCCGCCTGCCGCTGGCGCCCGTGGCGCTGGCCCTGAGTGCCCTGCTGGGCGGCTGCAGCATGATCCCGACCTACCAGCGTCCAGCCGCCCCGGTGGCCGAGCAGTTCCCGGCGCTGAAGGCCGATGTGGCCCAGGCCGCCGGCAACAAGGCTGCGGCCGACCTGCCTTGGCAGGATTACTTCAGCGACCCGGCGCTGCGCCGCCTGATCGCCTTGGCGCTGGACAACAACCGCGATCTGCGCGTGTCGGTGCTCAACATCGAACAGGCCCGCGCGGCACTGCAGATTGCACGGGCCAACCAGTTGCCCGCCGTCAATGGCGTGATCTCGGGCTCGCGCACCCCCAACACCAGCGGCGGCATCACCAGTGTCTACACCGGTGGTCTGTCGGTGTCGTCCTGGGAGATCGACTTCTTCGGCCGCCTGCAGGCGCTGAAGGAACAGGCACAAGCCCAGTACCTGGCCACGGGCGAGGCCCGCAAGGCGGCCCAGATCAGCCTGGTGGCCACGGTGGCCAACGCCTGGCTGGCCCTGGTGGCCGACGAAGAGCTGCTCGACCTGTCGGGCCGCACCCTGGCCACGCGGGAGGATTCGCTCAAGCTGACCCGGCTGCGCTTTGACCAGGGCTCGGCCTCCGAGTTGGACCTGCGCCAGGCCGAATCGCTGGTGGAAAGCGCCCGCGCCACGCTGGCCCAGCAAGTGCGCCAGCGCGCCCAGGACGAAAACGCCCTGGTGCTGGTGCTGGGCCAGGGCCTGCCCGACGATGCCCGCCAGGCGCTGCGCCAGGCCCGCCTGGGCCAGGCGACGCTGCCCGATGTGCCGGTGGGCCTGCCCTCGGAGCTGCTGATCAAGCGCCCCGACATCCGCCAGGCCGAACAGTCGCTGATCGCCGCCAACGCCAACATCGGGGCGGCACGGGCCGCGTTCTTCCCGACCATCAGCCTGACCACCGGCGTCGGCAGCGCCAGCAGCGCCTTGTCTGGCCTGTTCAAGAGCGGCTCCTGGGGCTACACGATGTCGCCCCAGCTGTCGGTGCCGATCTTCAACGCCGGCCGCACCCAGGCAGGTGTGGAGACCGCCCAGGCGGCCCGCGACATTGCCGTGGCGCAGTACGAAAAGGCCATCCAGAGCGCCTTCCGCGAAGTGGCCGATGCCCTGGCCGGGCGCGACACCCTGGGCGACCAGCTGCAGGCCCAGCAGGCCCTGGTGAAAGCCACGGCGCGTCAGACCGAGCTGTCGGACCTGCGCTACCGCAACGGCGTGGCCAGCTACCTCGATCTGCTCGATGCGCAGCGCTCGCTGTTCACCGCCCAGCAGGCCCTGGTGCAGACGCGCCTGAGCCAGTTGCAGACCCAGGTCACGCTGTACAAGGTGCTGGGCGGCGGCTGGACCGAAGCCGTGGCCGCAGCGCCGCAAAAGCCAGCCAACTGAGCCCCCGGCTGAGCCAACAGCAGCGGGCCCGCCCGCCCTGCCCCCCCAGAAAGGCCCCGACACGGGGCCTTTCTTTTTGCGGCCTGGGCTCTGGCAACAAATGCCGACAAAGCCGCTGACCGGGCTTTCACTTGTTGCATTTGCAAGCGCCAACCCCGACGGATGATGCGGCGACCCTGTTCGCCCCCCTCGCCCCCGAAGGACATCCATGCCCCACCCCCCCCCACGGCCCTCCCGACAGTTGGCGCGCAGCAGCGCCCTGATCCAGGCCAGACTGCCCGCACTCCCGCTGGCGTTGTGTCTGGCCCTGACCACCCTGCTGAGTGCCTGTGAACGCGCCCATCAGGCGCCGCAACAGGGGGCGATGCCCCCGCCCGAGGTGGGCGTGGTGGTGGCTGAGCCAGGGCCCGTGGGCCTGCAGACCGAGTTGCCCGGACGCATCGAGCCCTACCGGGTGGCGCAGATCGGGGCGCGGGTGGCAGGCATCCTGCAAAAGCGCCTGTTTGATGAAGGCAGCGAGGTGCAAGCCGGGCAGGCGCTCTACCAGATCGACCCCGAACCCTTGCAATTGGCACTCGACACCGCACAGGCCAACGTGCTGAAAGCCGAAGCCGCCCTGGCCCAGACGCAGGACGTGCTGCAGCGCTACGGGCCCCTGGCCGAGGACGGCGCTGTGAGCCAACAGGCCCTGGTCGCCGCGCGGCTGGCCGTGCAACAGGCCACGGCCGACCTGGCCAGCGCACGCACCCATGTGCAGACCGCGCGACTGAACCTGGGCTATGCCCGGGTCAGCAGCCCGATTGCAGGCCGGGTGGGCCAGACCCTGGTGACCGAAGGCGCGCTGGTAGGCCAGGGCCAGGTCACCCCCTTGACCACGGTGCAGCAGCTCGACCCGGTGTACATCAACTTCACCCAGTCGGCTGACGAGGTGCTGCGCTTGCAGCGCAACCTGGCCCAGGGCCAGCTCAAACGCATGCGAGGCACCCAGGCGGCCAGCGTGCGGATCGTGCTGCCGGACGGCAGCGAGTACCCACGCCCAGGCAAGCTGTTCTTCTCGGGGGTCACGGTGGACGCCAGCTCGGGGCAGGTGACACTGCGCGCCGAAGTGCCCAACCCCGATCACCTGCTGATGCCAGGTCTGTATGCCCGTGTCAGGCTGGAACAGGCTCAGGCCACCGAAGGCATGCTGCTGCCACAGCAGGCCGTGACGCGCACCCAGACCGGAAACACCGTGATGGTGGTGGCCCCCGACGGGGGGGTCAGCGCGCGAGCCGTGCAGATCGCCAGTGCCGTGTCGGGCCAATGGGTGGTGCTGAGCGGGCTGAAGGCCGGAGAACAGGTGATGGTGGACGGCTTCCAGAAACTGCGCGGCAACGCCCCTGTGAAGGCCGTGCCCTGGAAAAACACCCCGGCGGACACGTCGCCCACCCCGGGCGCCAAGCCCTGAGGAATCTGCGTCATGTCCAATTTCTTCATCAGCCGCCCCATCTTTGCCTGGGTGATCGCGCTGTTCGTGGTCGTGCTGGGTTGTGTCTCACTGACCCAACTGCCGATTGCCCAATACCCTGCCGTGGCACCGCCCACCATCGTGCTGAATGCCAGCTACCCGGGGGCGTCGGCCGAAACGCTCAAAAACAGCGTGATCAGCGTGATCGAGCAGCAAATGAATGGGGCCACAGGCCTCATGTACATGGAGTCGGTGGCCCAGGCCGATGGCACGGGCACCCTCACCCTGAGTTTCGAGCCGGGCATTGACCCGGCCATGGCCCAGGTGGACGTGCAAAACCGCCTCAGCCGAGCCACACCACGCCTGCCCGCGGCGGTGAATCAGCAGGGGGTGGTGGTGTCCAAGGCCTCGAACAACTTCCTGCTGTTTGCCTTGCTGTCTTCGGACGACCCGACCTTCGGACCGATCGAGATCGGTGACTACGTGGCCCGCAACGTGGTACCCGAGATCCAACGCCTGGGTGGCGTCGGGCAGGTGCAGCAGTTTGGTGCCGAACATGCGATGCGCATCTGGCTCGACCCCAGCAAGTTGGTGGCCTACAAACTGGCGCCCGCCGATGTCAATGCCGCCATTGCGGCGCAGAACGCGCAAGTGGCCTCGGGCGTGATCGGCGACCTGCCCCAGTTGCCCAGCCAGGAGATCTCGGCCACCGTGGTGGTCAGCGGTCAACTGGCCTCGGTGGAAGACTTTGGCCGCATCGTGCTGCGCGCCAACCCCGATGGCTCGACCGTGCGCCTGCGCGATGTGGCCCGGGTGGAACTGGGTGGCTCCAGCTATGCCACCTCGGCACGACTCAACGGGGTGCCCGCTTCGGGCCTGGGCGTGCAGTTGTCGAGCACCGGCAACGCCCTGGCCACGGCCACCGCCGTGCGTCAGAAGATGGGCGAGTTGGAGCGCTACTTTCCCAAAGGCATGAAGTGGGCCATCCCCTACGACACCTCCGACTTCGTGCGGATTTCCATCAGCCAGGTGACCGAGACCCTGTTCGAGGCCCTGGTGCTGGTGTTCGTGGTGATGTTCGTGTTTCTGCAGAACGTGCGTTACACGATCATCCCGGCCATCGTGGTGCCGGTGGCCCTGCTGGGGGGCTTCACCACGATGCTGGTGATGGGCCTGTCGATCAATGTGCTGACCATGTTTGCCATGGTGCTGGTGATCGGCATCGTGGTGGACGATGCCATCGTGGTGGTCGAAGCTGTGGAGCGCATCATGTCCGACGAAGGGCTGCCGCCCCTGGAAGCCACCCGCAAGGCCATGGGCCAGATTTCCGGGGCCATCGTGGGGATCACCGTGGTGCTGATCTCGGTGTTCGTGCCCCTGGCCTTTTTTGCCGGCGCCGTGGGCAACATCTACCGCCAGTTCTCGGTGGTCATGGTGTCATCGATCGCCTGCTCGGCCTTTCTGGCGCTGACGCTGACACCTGCGCTGTGCGCCTCGATGCTCAAGCCGATTCCCGCGGGCTCCCTGCATGAGCGCAAGGGGTTCTTCGGCTGGTTCAACCGCGGCTTCTCACGCACGGCCTCGGGGTATGAAAGCACGGTGGCGCGCCTGCTCCAGCGCAGCGCACGGTATCTGGTGCTTTATGGGGCGCTGATTGGCGCGGCACTGCTGATTTTTGAACGCCTGCCCACGGCCTTTCTGCCCGATGAAGACCAGGGCAGCATCCTGATCAATGCCCAATTGCCAGCCGGTGCCTCGCAAAACCGCACGCTGGAGGTGATGCAGGATGTGGAGCGCTACGTGCTCGCACAGCCAGAGGTGAAGAGCATGGTGAGCGTGCTGGGCTACAGCTTTTCGGGCAGCGGACAGAACGCCGGCCTGGCCTTTGTGACGCTCAAGGATTGGTCTGAGCGCAAGGGCGCCGAGCATTCGGCCCAGGCGGTGGTGGGGCGGGCCTTTGGCGCCCTGATGCAGATCCGCGATGCCTTCATCCTGCCACTGAACCCGGCGCCGATCCCAGAGCTGGGCAACTCCACAGGCTTCACCTTCCGGCTGCAGGACCGCAGTGGCAAGGGACATGAGGCCTTGATGGCGGCGCAGGCCCAATTGCAGGCCGCAGCGGCCAAAAGCCCGCTGTTGTCACAGGTGCGGGTCGACGGGCTGGACGACGCCCCTCAATTGCACCTGCAGATCGACCGTGACAAGGCCCAGGCCCAGGGTGTGAGCTTTTCGGCCATCAACACCGCCTTGTCGGCACTGCTGGGCAGCAGCTATGTGAACGACTTCCCGAGCCAGTCCCGCATGCAGCGCGTGGTGGTGCAGGCCGATGCTGCGCACCGCATGCAAGGGGAAGACCTGTTGCAGTTCCAGGTGCCCAGCAACACGGGCGCGCTGGTGCCTTTGTCCACCTTTGCCAGCACACACTGGCAAAACGGTCCCATGCAGGCCGTGCGTTACAACGGCTACGACGCCGTGCGCTTCAGCGGCAGTGCGGCCCCGGGCCACAGCAGCGGGGAGGCCATGGCCGAGATGCAACGCCTGGCGGGCGAACTGCCCGAGGGCTTCGGCTACGAATGGACCGGCCAGTCGCTGCAGGAGAGCCTGGCGGGCTCGCAGTCGACGGTGCTGTATGGCTTCGCCCTGCTGTCGGTGTTTCTGTGCCTGGCCGCCTTGTATGAAAGCTGGACGATTCCGCTGTCGGTGATCCTGGTGGTGCCGCTGGGCTTGTTGGGGGTGGTGTTGGCCACCCTGCTGCGCGCCTATTCGAACGACGTCTACTTTCAAGTGGGCCTGATCACCATCATCGGCCTGTCGGCCAAGAACGCCATCATGATCGTGGAGTACGCCAAAGACACCCAGGCTGCCGGCAAGGGCCTTCTGGAAGCCACGCTGGAAGCCGTGCGCCTGCGCTTTCGCCCCATCGTCATGACCTCGCTGGCCTTCGGGCTGGGGGTGCTGCCCTTGGCCATTGCGAACGGTGCCAGCGCCGCCAGCCAACGCGCCATTGGCACGGGAGTGCTGGGCGGCATCCTGGTCGGCACCACGCTGGCGGTGTTTCTCGTGCCGCTGTTTTTTGTGGTGGTGCGCACCCTGTTCAAGCCCCGGAGCGCCCAGCCGGCGCCCACCCCCACCTCTGGAGTCACGCATGACTGAGCCCTTGACTCCCCCCGGCACGGCTGGGCCTGCTGCGCGCACACGCCTGCATCTGCTGGCACTGCCCTGGCTTTTGGCGGCATGCAGCCAGTTGCCTGACTACCAGCGCCCCGCCGTATCGGTGCCGGCCCATTGGCCCGGAAGATCAGACCTGCAGGTTGCCGAGCCCCTCCGCAACGGCGATTGGGCCGCCTATTTCAACGATGCGCGGCTCAAGCCCCTGGTGGCTCAAGCCTTGGCGAACAACCGGGACCTGCGAACGACGGCACTCCGGGTCGAGCAGGCCCGGGCCCAGTTCCAGATCAGCCGTGCCAGCCAATGGCCGACCTTGAGTGGCGTGGCAGGCGGCACGCGCGCGCCTGCCGCCACGGCTGCGGGCACCGTGCAAGCCAGCACTTACTCGGTCGGCCTGACCGTGACCGCCTTCGAGCTCGACTTTTTCGGGCGGGTTGCCAGCTTGAAGGAGCAGGCCCTGGCCCAATACCTGGGCAGTGCTCAGGCCTACGACAGCGCCCGCCTGAGCCTGATCTCCAGCGTGGCCACGGGCTGGTTGACCCTGTTGGCCGATGAGGCCCAGTTGGCGCTGCTGCGCGAGACTTTTCTCAACCTGGAGGCCACGCTGCAACTGACCCGACGCGCCGTGGCCCAAGGGACGCTGCCGCAACAGAATCTGCTGCAGGCCGAGACCCAGGCCCAGGCCGCCCGCGCCGCGCTGGCCCAGGGTGGGTTGCAGCGCCAGCGCGATGAGAACGCGCTGGCGCTGCTGTTGGGGCTGCCCGACTCAGTGCCCCTGCACGACAGCGTAGACGCCAGCACGCTGGAGATGACGCCTTGGGCAGACCTGGCACCGGGCCTGCCTTCCGAGTTGCTGCTGCACCGGCCCGACATCGCCCAGGCCGAGCAGGCACTGATCGCAGCCAACGCCAGTGTGGGCGCAGCGCGGGCGGCCCTGTTTCCCCGCATCAGCCTGACCGCCGGGGTCAGCAGCCTGAGCCCACAACTCTCAGGTCTGTTCAAAGGCGGCTCTCAGGGCTTCACGCTGGCCCCCCAGGCGGGCCTGCCTTTGCTCGATGCCGGGCAGAACCAGGCCCAGGTGGAGGCCGCCAAGCTGGGGCGCGACATCGCCACCGCCCAGTACGAAAAGGCCATCCAGACGGCCTTCCGTGAAGTGGCAGACGCCCTGGCTGAGCGCGAGGCGGCTGTGCAGCAGCTCGATGCCAGCAAGCGCCAGGCAGCAGCAGGCCAGACCCAGTGGCGCCTGGCCCAGCGCAGCCTGGAGATGGGCGTGAGCAGCCGACTCGACTGGCTGGCCAGCGAACGCAACTGGCTGGGTCTGAAGCAACAGCTGGTGCAGGCCCAACTCAATCGCCTGCAAAACCAGGTGGCTGTCTATCAAGTCTTGGGCGGACACTGGCGGCAGGATCTGCACAGCTCAAATGAGCGCTGAAAGAAAAAAACGGGAGGGCGTGCAAGACGCCTTCCCGTGTCAATGGAGCACGTTCACCCGGGCAAGTGCCTGCCCGGGCAGCGCCCCCCCTCAATTCAAGCGTGTGACCCGAGCAGCCGGCGGCGCCAGGTTCAGGTGGGCCTTCATGTAGCCGACAAAAGCGTCGATGTCGATCACACCGCTGTTGGTCACGTTCTTGCCCGAGGTGACGGCGGCGAAGTTGTCGCCGGGCCCTGGGGCCATGAAGCTGTTGAAGGTCACACGGTAGGTGGCGGCGAGATCCATGGCTTTGCCGTTGATGGTGACCGACCCCGACACCACGCGGTTGCCAGAACCGCTGGCCGCACCTGCGGGCTTGGAAGCATCCCAGGTGTAGCGGAATCCGGCACTGGGTTGGAGCAGCCGGCCGCATCCATTGGCGCCTTGCTTGGCCGTGCAGTTGGGTGCTTCCCATTGCTGCTCGAGCATGCGCAGGATCTGAGTGCCCGTCATGTCGACCGTGGCCAGGGTGTTGCCGAACGGGGCCACTGTGAGCAGATCGCCGTAGGTGACCTTGCCGCCGTTCTGGTAGATCAGGTCGGCACGCACGCCACCGGGGTTGATGACGGCGAAGTCGGCTGCAGGCCCCCCCGCGAGGTAGACGTCAGCCATCACATCGCCCATCGGGCCTTCTGCGGTTTCATCCCGTGTGGCGACCGAGGCATTGGGCAGCAAGGCACGCTTGATGTCCGCGGTGATGCTGCCCACCACCTGGTTCTTCAGAGTGGCCGACAGACTCACATACTTCTGCACCAGCGCATCCACGGTCGAGTCCTTGGCCAGGGCGGTGTAGCCCGTGGGCAGGCTGCCTGCGGCATTCTGGTCGTTGATGACGGGGCGGTTGTTGGCCACCTTCTTGGTCACGCCCGATCCGGGTTGGATGGTCAGGTCGATCTCGGTGACCGCACTGCCGTAGAAGCCCGTCTGGGTCAGCAGCTTGCCGTTGCGGTTGCAGACATACTCCTGGTGCGTGTGGCCGCTGACCACCACATCCACGTCAGCGCTCAAACCGTCGACGATGGGAATGATGTCGCCGCTGAGGTTCGGGCAGCTGGCATCGTTGAGGGTGCTGGCCGTGGTCTGGCCCCCCTGGTGGATCAAGACCACCACAGCCGATGCCCCCTGGGCGCGAAGCTGGCGGGCCGCCTGGTTGATGGTGCTGACTTCGTCATTGAACTGCAGACCGACCACCCCCGTGGATGTCACGACGCTGGGGGTGCCCTTGAGCGTCAGGCCGATGAAGCCGACCGTCGCAGAGCCCAAAGGCGGCCCGAAGGTCTTGGTCCAGGTGGCCGGGAACAGGGTGTTGCCACTGGCGGTGTCCACGACGTTGGCCGCAAGGTACTTGTACTTGGCGCCCGGGAAGGTGCCGTTGACCAGGCAGGTATCGACCCCCACCGTGCCGCCAGGGTAGCAGCCACCGTTTTGCAGACGCAGCAATTCGGTTTTGCCGTGGTCGAATTCGTGGTTGCCGACAGAACTCACTTCCAGCCCGAGTTGATTGAGCACGTCCACCGAGGCTTCATCATGCGTGAGGGTGGAGGTCACCGGTGCAGCACCGACCATGTCGCCAGCAGCCACCACCACGTTGTTGGTATTGGCTGCCTTCATCTGGGAAATCATCGTGGCCAGAAACGCGGCGCCTCCGGTGCGCACCGTGGTGCCTGCGGGGTTCGCGGGATTGGCCAAGGTGACCGAGCCGCCGTTGTTGGCGGCGGGGATTTCGAGATTGCCATGGAAATCATTCAGGGCAATGATCTTGACCGACACGGGCGCTGCCGTACCGGACCCACCACAGGCCACCAGAGCCGACGCTGCAAGCAATGACATTGACGCCGTCAAGGCGCAACGTGTGATGAACTTCATGAGTCCCCCAGGTGAAAAGCACGTAAAGAAATGTTGACGGAACACGGTGAACCTTACGGCCGGGCCATGACGTTGCCGTGACATGGGGTGGACATACTTTGAATTGCACAATCCTTGGTGATTGCCCTGGCCACCTTGCTGTGGGTCGTTTTTGTCTGTTGGAGACCTGCCTGTGCGCCGCCCTCTGCTTGCTGTCTTTTCACTCTTCATCTGCGCAGCTGCTCATGCGGGTCAGGCGCCAAGCTCCGGCGTTCAAGCCCAAGCCGTGGATGTCACGCAGATCAGGGCCGCCGCACTGGACACCCAGACCCGTTGCTACAGGTTGATCCATCACGACACCTGGGCCTTTCGCGACTGCGTCGCGGCCTTGCTAGCCCAGCCTCGGCAGGCCAGCATTTGGCGCCTGGGTGTGGCTTATTTCGGCTGGGTTGGTGCGCTCAACTCCTTGCGCGTGGGCATGGCTGGCGCCGAGGAGACCGCCAACGAATTCCTGCCTCAGTTCAGGCGCCTGCAAAAGAAGCTGAAGATTGACGATGCGACGCTCTGCACCAGCATTGAGGGCGACTGCTCGGTGCGCACAGCAAGAATGCGGCAGGCCGAGGCCTCCCTGCCTTTGGCGCCCGCTCGCTCGAACCCGGCTCGATCCGCTGACAGCGACGGTCACCACCATTGAAGCCGACCAGGGCTGGTGCACGCCCGCCATCGTTGATGGCATGGCGGCACAGTTGAACATGCAAGCAGCAGACTTCGTTTGTTGGTTTGCACACAACGCCCTCGGGGCAAGCCCCTGGTCCCGCCAGGGTGACCCGTCGCTATAATCAAAAGCTAAGTTCCAAGCCCTACCACAACATTGAGGACGCCATGAGCGACATCCACGAAGACGCACACACCGGCCCGATCAAGAACCCCAAGCAACTGCTGGTGGCGGTTATTTTTTCGTTTGTCATCCCGGTGTTTCTGATCATCGGTCTGGTCGCTTATGTCACCTCGGGCAACAAGCCGGCGGTGGGTTCCGGCAATGAAGAGCGCGCTCTGGCCGAGCGCATTCAAAAAGTGGGCGCGGTGGACATCCGTGATGCCAACCGCCCGCTGCGCTCTGGCGAAGAAGTGTTCAAGGCCCAGTGCTCGGCTTGCCACGCCACCGGGGCGGCTGGCTCGCCCAAGTTCGGTGACGCGGCAGCCTGGGCCCCTCGCATCAAGACCGGCTTCGAATCGCTGGTGAACTCGGCCCTGAAGGGCAAGGGCGCCATGGGCGCTCAGGGCGGTGGCGATTTCACCGATGTGGAAGTGGCACGTGGCGTGGCCTACATGGCCAACAATGGTGGTGCCAACTTTCCCGAACCCAAGGCGCCTGCCGCTGAAGAAGCCAAATAAGGCATCACTCTGCTGCCCCCGTGGGCTGCGCGTTGAAAAGCCGGTCTCATGGACCGGCTTTTTCGTTTCTGCGCCGGTGGCGGTAATCAGGACACCGCACTGCGGGCGGCCGGGCTCAAGACATAGCCAAAGCGCGCGGGCAAGCTCTCGGAGGCCACCTCAGACGGGGTCCACAGACCTGTCTCCACCGCCTCGGCCGCATGGCCGACATCCAGGGTGTGCACCAGGCCGAAGCCGAGGTCGGTGTCCAGATAGACCCTGCCCTGCTCGTCGAGCAGACAGTGCTGCACCCGGGCGTCCCGGCCGGTATGGCTGCTGACCTTCAAGGCGTCGTCGATGCGCCAGATCCAAGGGGCGGCCTCCAACTCGACATAGACGCGCTGGGGCCCGTTCTGGAAATACCAACAACCCCGGGCATCGGGCTCGTAGTTGCGCTGGATGAAGTCAATCAACTTGTCATGCCGCAGCACCGAGCCGCGCGCTCCGGGCTGGCCACCCGCGAAGCTGCCCAGGGCCTGTGCCCGGTCGTCACGCATGTACCACTGGCCCCGCGCATCCAGGCCCAGCCAGCCATAGCAGTCGGGCACGTTGGGCCACTTGGCCATGGCCTGTCGAACGATGTCATCCATAGCGTGTCCTGTTTCAGATGTGGGCGTCCAGCCAGCCTCCGACGGCCTCCGGCATGCCTCGTACGTGGCCTGGCAATCGCCCATGTGGAAAGCCGACATGGCCCCCGTGCGCCGGTTGCCACAAGGTGACCTGCGCGCCCACCTCAGCCTGGCTCGGCAGGCACCACGCCGGCACAAAGGGGTCGTTGCGGGCGTTGACCACCAAGGCCGGTACACGGATGCTCGCCAGATGGGGTTTGGCCGACGCTCGGGCCCAATAGTCTTCCGTGCTGCGAAAGCCGTGCAGTGGCGCGGTGAACACATTGTCGAACTCGTACAAGTCACGCGCGCTGGCCAGGGCCTGTGGGTCGAACAGGCCCGGGAACTGCGACAGTTTCTGCATCGCCTTGGGCTTCATGGTGTTGAGGAACATGCGCGTGTAAACCAGGCGGTTGAAGCCTCGCCCAATGGCCCATCCACCCGCGGCCAGATCGATTGGCGAGCAGACCGCCGCCACACCCCGCACCACCTGGGCCGCCATGTGGCCAGCCTCCTCGGCCCAGCGCAGCAAGGCATTCCCACCGAGTGAGATGCCGACGGCGATCAAAGGCCCACCGTGAGCCACTTTCAAGCGCGACAGGACCCAGCCGATCTCCTCATGGTCACCCGAATGGTAGGCCCGCGGCGCCCGGTTGATCTCCCCGCTGCAGCCTCGGAAATGGGGCACGGCATAGGCCCAGCCCTGCTCGCGGGCGTAGTCGGCGAATGCCTCGGCATAGTGGCTGCGGGAGGAGCCTTCCAGGCCATGGAACAGCACCAGCATGGGGCTGGAGGCCGTGGAATCGGGGACAGGAGAGGTCTGCAGGAAGTCGACATCGATGAAGTCGGCATCCGGCGTCTCCCAGCGCTCTCGCCTGTAGCGGGGCGGGTGGCCGAAGACGCGGCGGGAAAAGAGCGCCGGCCAGATGGTTTGCAGGTTGCCGCCAGGCACCCAGGCAGGAGCGACGTAATTCATCAACACGGCAGGGCTGTGCTTTCCCTCAATGCAGGACGGCCGGACCATCCGTCAATGGCAAGGGCTTGTGCGGGGTGCCGGGGCTGGCATGGTGGGCCACCATGCGCCATCCCTGAGCGGTCTTGTGGTAGACGTTGGTGGCGATCACCCACGCCTCGTGCCGGCCAGCCGGGGTGTCGATTTCAATGCGCTCGATCACGCTGTGAACCGAGCTGGCCAGGGCCTCCACGCATTGCACATGCTCCAGATGAATGGGCACGGCGCCTTGCGACAGCAAGGCTTCAAAAGCGGCACGGATGGCGCCGACACCGATCAGCCGGGCGCCGCCTGGGTGCACGCAGACGATGTCGTCCTCATCGGCCCAGCAAGCCATCAGCTGACCGACATCCCCTTTTTGCAAGGCGTCGTAAAACGCCACTTCGACTTCAGCGGCAGAGCCGCCTACGGTGATGGCCTGAAGTTTGGCTTTGGGCATGGCGATGGGTTCGGTGTCGCTGGGGGTCTTTATTCTGCCGTGCTTTGCTCCGCTGAGGCGTCCCCTCGGCTGGTAGCCCCCAAAACAAAACCCCGTGCAGTTGAGGGCACGGGGTTGATGTGGAGTCCGCGCCATGCACCGGGGCATGGCCGAAAACCGGGGCGCTTCAGCGCTTTTGACGGAACTTGCGCAGTGCGGCAATCTGAGCAGCCATGACGGCCAGCTCGGACTGGGCACGGGCCAAGTCGATGTCGCTCTTGGCGTTCTTGATGGCCTCTTCGGCCGCCGCGCGGGCTTGGTTGGCCTTTTCTTCGTCGAGATCCTTGCCGCGGATGGCGGTATCGGACAGAACGGTCACGCAGTTCGGCTGCACTTCAAGAATGCCACCGGCCACGAACACGAATTCTTCACCGCCGTCGGCCGTCTCGATGCGCACCGAGCCGGGTTTGATACGGGTGATGAGCGGCGTGTGGCCCGGCAGAATACCGAGTTCGCCAGCTTCACCGGGCAGAGCCACAAATTTGGCTTCACCCGAGAAGATCGACTCTTCGGCACTCACAACGTCAACATGAATGGTTGCCATGGCAATCCTTTTCTGGAGGCTTGACTGTACCGGAGAGGGGCTTTTTCAAGCCGGCCCCTCCGATGACAGAAGGCCTTAGATCTTCTTGGCCTTTTCGAAGGCTTCGTCGATGGTGCCAACCATGTAGAAGGCCTGCTCGGGCAGGTGATCGCATTCGCCGGCCACGATCATCTTGAAACCACGGATGGTTTCAGACAGGGGCACGTACTTGCCGGGCGAGCCGGTGAACACTTCGGCCACGTGGAAAGGCTGCGACAGGAAACGCTGGATCTTACGAGCACGAGCCACCACCAGCTTGTCTTCCGGTGCCAGTTCGTCCATGCCCAGAATCGCGATGATGTCGCGCAGTTCCTTGTAGCGCTGCAGCGTACCCTGCACGGCACGGGCCGTGTTGTAGTGGTCTTCACCCACCACGTTCGGGTCCAGCTGGCGGCTGGTCGAATCGAGCGGGTCCACAGCGGGGTAGATACCCAGGGCAGCAATGTCACGGCTCAGCACCACAGTGGAATCCAAGTGGGCGAAGGTGGTGGCAGGCGACGGGTCGGTCAAGTCATCGGCAGGCACGTAAACGGCCTGGATGGAGGTGATCGAGCCCACCTTGGTCGAGGTGATACGCTCTTGCAGACGGCCCATTTCTTCGGCCAGCGTCGGCTGGTAGCCCACGGCGGAAGGCATACGACCCAGCAGAGCGGACACTTCGGTACCGGCCAGCGTGTAGCGGTAGATGTTGTCCACGAAGAACAGCACGTCACGGCCTTCGTCGCGGAACGATTCAGCGATGGTCAGACCGGTCAGGGCCACGCGCAGACGGTTGCCCGGGGGCTCGTTCATCTGGCCGTAAACCATGGCCACCTTGGACTCGCCGAGGTTCTCCAGGTTCACCACGCCGGAATCGGCCATTTCGTGATAGAAGTCGTTCCCTTCGCGGGTACGCTCGCCCACACCAGCGAACACCGACAGACCCGAGTGAGCCTTGGCGATGTTGTTGATGAGTTCCATCATGTTCACGGTCTTGCCCACACCGGCGCCACCGAACAGACCCACCTTGCCGCCCTTGGCGAACGGGCAGACCAAGTCGATCACCTTGATGCCGGTTTCCAGCAGTTCCTGCGAAGGCGACAGCTCGTCATAAGCCGGGGCCTTGCGGTGGATCGAGGCGGTCAGCTCTTGGCTGACAGGACCACGTTCGTCGATGGGCGCGCCCAGCACGTCCATGATGCGACCCAGGGTGGCCTTGCCCACGGGCACCGTGATGGGTGCGTGGGTGTTGGACACGATCAGGCCACGACGCAGGCCGTCGGACGAACCCAGCGCAATGGTACGCACCACGCCGTCGCCCAGCTGCTGCTGAACTTCCAGGGTCAGTGTGGATCCTTCGAGCTTCAGAGCGTCGTAGATCTTGGGCATCTGGTCACGCGGAAACTCCACGTCAACCACAGCGCCAATACACTGAACAATTTTTCCTTGAACTTGAGCCATTTTTTGCTCCAAAAATTTTTAAACCGTGACGACGACGAGGGTCAAACCGCAGCCGCGCCGGAGACGATTTCCGAAAGTTCTTTCGTGATCGCTGCCTGACGGGTCTTGTTGTAGACCAGCTTCAATTCGCCGATGACACTGCCCGCGTTGTCGGTCGCGGCCTTCATGGCCACCATGCGCGCCGACTGTTCGGATGCCATGTTTTCTGCCACGGCCTGGTAGATCAGGGATTCAACGTAGCGAACCAGCAGATCGTCGATGACGGCCTGAGCGTCGGGCTCGTAGATGTAGTCCCAGCCATGTTCGGTCTTCTCGGCCTGCATCTGGTCGGCAGACAGGGGCAGCAACTGCTCCAGCACCGACTCTTGCTTCATGGTGTGAATGAACTTGGTGTAACCCAGGTAGACCGCATTGATGCGACCTTCTGCGTAAGCGTCCAAGAGCACCTTCACGGGGCCGATCAACTTGTCCAGATGCGGGGTATCACCGAGACCCGTGACGTGCGAAACCACTTTCGCGCCGACACGGTTCAGGAAACCCAGACCCTTGTTACCGATGGCGACGGCCTCGACCGACACGCCTGCACCTTGCAGTTCGCGCAGCTTGGTCGTCACGGCACGCAACACGTTGGTGTTCATGCCACCGCACAAGCCCTTGTCGGTCGTGACCACGATCACCCCGGCGGTCTTCGCATCGTTCGTCTTCATGAACGCATGCGTGTACTCGGGATTGGCCTGACCCAGGTTGGCGGCAACGTTGCGGATCTTTTCGCTGTAAGGACGGGCAGCACGCATCCGGTCCTGCGCCTTGCGCATCTTGGATGCGGCCACCATTTCCATGGCCTTGGTGATCTTCTTGGTGTTTTCCACCGATTTGATCTTGCCGCGTATTTCCTTGCCTGCTGCCATATGTGCTCCTAAAGCGTTTGTTGGGTGCTTGGAGAGCTACTTAAGCAAACGACTTCTTGAACGCACCAATGGCGGCGGTCAGTTCGGCTTCGGCGTCCTTGTCCATGGCCTTGTCCTTCTCGAGCTTGGCGAGCAGGGCGGCATGGCTGGTCTTCAGGAACTGGTGCAGACCGTGTTCAAAGGCCAGAACCTTCTTGACGTCGATGTCGTCCAGGAAACCCTTGTTGACCGCGAACAGCGTGGCACCCATCAGCGAGATGGACAGCGGGCTGTACTGAGCCTGCTTGAGCAATTCGGTCACGCGGGCACCGCGGTCGAGCTGCTTGCGGGTGGCCTCGTCCAGGTCGGAAGCGAACTGCGCGAAGGCAGCCAATTCACGGTACTGGGCCAAGTCGGTACGGATACCACCGGACAGATTCTTGATCAGCTTGGTCTGGGCAGCACCACCGACGCGCGACACCGAGATACCGGCGTTGATGGCGGGGCGGATACCGGCGTTGAACAGGCTGGTTTCCAGGAAGATCTGGCCGTCGGTGATCGAGATCACGTTGGTCGGAACGAAGGCGGACACGTCACCGGCTTGGGTTTCAATCACGGGGAGCGCGGTCAGCGAACCGGTCTTGCCCTTGACTTCGCCCTTAGTGAAGGCTTCCACGTAATCGGCGTTCACGCGAGCGGCGCGTTCGAGCAGACGGCTGTGGAGATAGAACACGTCGCCAGGGAAAGCTTCACGGCCTGGAGGACGGCGCAGCAGCAGCGAAACCTGACGGTAAGCCACGGCTTGCTTCGACAGATCGTCATAAACGATCAGCGCGTCTTCACCGCGGTCGCGGAAGTATTCGCCCATCGTGCAGCCCGAGTAGGCCGACACGTACTGCATGGCAGCCGATTCAGAAGCCGAGGCAGCCACCACGATGGTGTAGTCCATGGCGCCAGCTTGCTCGAGGGAGCGCACGACGTTCTTGATGGACGAAGCCTTCTGACCAATCGCGACGTACACGCAGGTGACGCCTTGGCCCTTCTGGTTGATGATGGCGTCGATGGCCACAGCGGTCTTGCCGGTCTGGCGGTCACCAATGATCAGCTCGCGCTGACCACGGCCCACGGGCACCATCGAGTCGATGGACTTCAGGCCGGTTTGCAGCGGCTGGCCCACGGATTCACGGGCGATCACACCAGGTGCCACCTTTTCGATCACGTCGGTCATCTTGGCGTTGATCGGACCCTTGCCGTCGATAGGCTGGCCCAGGGCGTTCACCACGCGGCCAATCAGTTCGGGGCCCACGGGCACTTCCAGAATGCGGCCCGTGCACTTCACGGTGTCGCCTTCGGAGATGTGCTCGTACTCGCCCAGAATCACGGCGCCGACAGAGTCGCGCTCCAGGTTCAGGGCCAGGCCATACGAAGGCACGCCTTCAGCATTGGCCGGGAATTCGAGCATTTCGCCCTGCATCACGTCAGACAGGCCATGCACGCGAACGATACCGTCGGTCACGGACACCACGGTGCCCTGGTTGCGGATGTCAGCGCTGCCAGCCAGCCCTTCGATGCGGCTCTTGATCAATTCAGAAATTTCTGCGGGATTGAGTTGCATGACTCTTTCCTTCTTTCTTTGTTTAGCCGAGGCACAAGGCCGCGGTTACGCGGCCAGGGCCGCTTTCATTTGTTCGAGGCGCGCTTTGACCGAGGTGTCGAGCACTTCGTCACCCACTGCCACACGGACACCACCAATCAAGGTGCTGTCGGTTTCGACGGACAGGTTGAGCTTGCGGCCAAAACGCTTTTCGAGCGAGGCGGCGAGGTCTGCCAGGGCAGCACCATCGATCGGGAATGCGCTGTACACAACGGCATCCGACGAACCGCTCTGGGCATTGACCAGCTTGCGGAACTGGGCAGCGACTTCGGGCAGCGCCTGCAGACGACCGTTGTCGATCACCGTGCGCAGGAAGTTCTTGCCCTGATCGGGCAGAACGTACTTGGTCAGGCCGGCCACCAGGTCAAAGACCTGCTGGGCACTGACCTTCGGGCTCTCGGCAAACTGCTTGAGCTGGGCGTCGGCTGCAATCGCAGCCAGCTCGTCCAGCCAGCCGGCCGTGGCGTTGAGGTCAACGCCGGCGGTCGAGGTGCTGGCCTTGAACAAGGCCTCGGCGTAAGGACGGGCAATGGTGGCGAGTTCAGCCATGGTTGCTCCTTACAGCTCAGTCTTCAGGCGATTCAGCAGATCGGCGTGAACGCCGGCATCGACTTCCTTGCGCAGGATTTGCTCGGCACCCTTGACGGCCAGCACGGCGACCTGCTCACGCAGGGCCTCGCGGGCCTTGACCGATTGCTGCTCGGCCTCAGCCTTGGCAGCGGCAACGATCTTGTTGCCTTCTTCGGTGGCACGGGCCTTGGCCTCGTCGATGATGGCCTGAGCACGACGCTCGGCATCAGCCAGACGCGATGCAGTTTCGGTGCTGGCGGCGGCCAATTCCTTCTTCACGCGCTGATCAGCAGCGGCGAGTTCGGTTTTGGCACGGTCGGCAGCAGCGAGACCATCGGCGATTTTCTGGGCACGTTCATCCAGCGCTTTCGCGATCGGGGGCCACACGAATTTCATCGTGAACCACACCAAGATCAGGAATACGATGGCCTGAATGAACAGGGTCGCATTGATACTCACGGCAACACCTTTCTAGAGTGGCGTTGAACGAGAATTACTTGGGCAGGTTGGCCAAGAAGGTCGAAGCAAACGGGTTGGCGAAGGCGAACAGCAGAGCGATAGCCACACCGATCAGGAAGGCAGCGTCGATCAGACCGGCCAAGATGAACATCTTGGTTTGCAGTTCGTTGATCAGCTCAGGCTGGCGAGCCGACGATTCGAGGAACTTGCCACCCATCAGGGCGATGCCGATAGAAGCGCCGATAGCGCCCAGACCAACGATCAGACCACAAGCCAGAGCGACGAGACCGAGAATGTTTTCCATGATGACTCCTAATTAAGAAACGGATGGTTGAGGAAAGAAAAAACGAAACGAAATCAGAGGGCGCCTGGTGAGCGCTTAGTGGGCGTTGTGCGCCTGACCCAGGTAGATCAGTGCGAGCATCATGAAAATGAAGGCTTGCAGCGTGATCACGAGGATGTGGAACAGCGTCCAGATGGTGCCGGCGATGATGTGGCCGACAGGCAGCAGAACACCAGAGAGCGACAGCGCAGCGGCGCCACCCATCAAGGCGATCAACATGAACACCAGTTCGCCAGCGTACATGTTGCCGAACAGTCGCATGCCGTGGGACACGGTGTTGGCGACGTATTCGATGATTTGCATCAAGAGGTTGATCACGCCCAGAACCAGGGCAAAGATGGGGTTCTTGCTGGTGCCGAAAGGAGCAGACACCAGTTCGTGAGCCCAGCCGCCGGCGCCCTTGATCTTGATGCTGTACCAGAAGCGCAGCAGCAGGACGGCAAAAGCCAGGCCCAGGGTGGTGGAAAGGTCGGCCGTGGGAACGATGCGCAGGAAAGCATGGTGCGCTTCACCGCCATTGGCTTCGTAGACCTTGCCCCAGAGTGCGGGCAGCAAATCGACGGGCAGCATGTCCATGAAGTTCATCAGGAAAATCCAGACGAAGACCGTCAGACCCAGAGGAGCGATGAACTTGCGGCTTTCGGCACTGTGGATGTTGGCCTTGGCTTGGTTGTCGACCATCTCAACCAAGATTTCGACGGCAGCCTGGAAGCGACCCGGCACGCCCGAGGTGGCCTTGCGTGCAGCCGTCAGGAGCAAGACCAGCGCGATGATGCCCAACAGACCGGCCACGATCAACGAATCAAAGTTGATGACCGAAAAATCAACAATCGCCTTCTGCTGGACGTTCTGCAGATGTTGCAAGTGGTGAACGATGTACTCACTTGCTGTCGGACCGTGTTCTGCTGCGCTCATCTTTCAACTCTTTCCTTTGACTCTTCTCGCGAAGCGTCAATTCGGTTTAACAGACCTGGTCTGCACCCACAGTGCAAGCCAGTACATTTTCAGCGTGACAACCATGCCAGCCAGCAAAGCCAGCCAGACCACCTCAGGCAACACCCAAGGCGCAGCGGCCAGCAAAGCCACCGTCAGCACGATCTTCACGAGCTCCCACCCAAACAACCCGGTGACCGCAGTACCCGGATTGCCAGACGACATGTGCTTGCGCACCCCTCGGGCGAACAGTGCGGCAGGAATCACCACCGCCATCGCGCCGTAGGCAGCAGTCCAACCGGCTGCTGGCCGTCCCGTCAGGCCCCAGGCAGCCAAAGCCACCAGACACCCGACCAGAGCCTGAACCGTCAGAACACGCCCCAAGGAAACGGGCGCGATTCTTGCACGAAGCTGCTGCGCCTCTTCGGCAGTCAGCGGCTTGAAATCAGACTCTTCCGCCTCATCTTCAGGAACTGGCGCGATTGTGTTCATTCTTGGTTACGCCAGGGTTACACGCCTGAATTTCAGCAAAGCCATTGATTATAAGTAAAAACCCGCAACGTCAACGCTTGTAAAGCACTCCACTCGGGAAAGGCCCTAGGTCAAAGGTGTTTTGACTTGGGATGAGCGAATGACCGGGCTTGGCAAGACGCGTCCACACGGCACCCAGGCCTGCGGGGATAATTTCACCATGCAAGCACTACCCGACACCCTCTGCTACCTCAACGGCGACTATACCGCCCTCCAAGATGCCCGCATCAGCGTGCTTGATCGAGGCTTCATTTTTGGCGATGGCATCTACGAGGTCATCCCGGTCTACCAGGGCCGCCTGTTCCGCTTCGATGAACATCTGGCCCGGCTGACCCGCTCGCTGGCCGAGGTGCAGATTGCAAACCCTCACACACCCGAGCAATGGCGGCAGATTGCAGACACGCTGATCGAGCGCAATGCTGCCAAGGCCACTGGCGAGGAAACCGTCTACATCCAGGTGTCCAGAGGCGTGGCACCACGCGATCACGCCATGCCCCAGGGCATCACCCCCACGGTGTTTGCCATGATCAACCCGCTGAAATCCCAGTCCGCAAGTGCCCGCGAGCAAGGCGTGGCCTGCGTCACGGCGGAGGATTTCCGCTGGAAGAAGGGGCACATCAAAAGCACCAGCCTGCTCAGTGCCGTACTGGCCCGCCAGATCAGCGTCGAAGCCGGCGCCACAGAGACCATCCTGTTACGGGACGGTTACCTCACCGAGGCCTCCTCCAGCAACGTGTGGGTGGTGAAGGACGGACGGGTGCTGGGCGCCCCACGCGACGGCCTGGTGCTGGAAGGCATCCGTTACGGCCTGATCGAAACCCTGTGCCGAGAGGCCAACATCCCCTTCGAGTTGCGCCGCATCAGCGAGGCCGAATTGCGCGAAGCCGACGAGGTGTTGCTGTCTTCCGCCACCAAGGAGGTGCTGCCCGTGTCGCGCCTTGACGACCAAGCGGTGGGCAGCGGACGCCCCGGGCCGGTGTACGCCCAGCTCTACGCCGGCTACCAACGCGCCAAGCAAGGCGCCCCCGCGCCGCTCAGCAACACCGATTCAGCAGCAGCCGTCACGCCACCTCCGGCGCAAGAATCGCTGATCGAGTTCCCCAGCCTGTTTCCAATCAAGGTCATGGGCCCGAAGGTTGAAGGGTTTGTGGAGACCATGACGGCCATCGCCACCGAACACGATCCCAGCTTTGAGATGACGCGTGTGCAGTTGCGCGACAGCTCGGGCGGCAAGTACCTCAGCGTGACACTGACCGTGACAGCCACCAGCCGCGAGCAACTGGACAACCTGTACCGGGCCCTGACCGCCCACCCGCTTGCCAAGTACGTGCTCTGAGGCCCCATGCAGTTGCGTACCCTGGGGCATGTGCCCTACGAGCCCACGCTGGAGGCCATGCGCGCCTTCACGGAAGGCCGCACCGAGCAAACGCCTGATGAACTGTGGCTGTGCGAACACCCCCCGGTGTTCACCCAGGGGCTCGCGGGCCTCGACAGCCACCTGCTGGCCCCGGGCGACATCCCGGTGGTGGCCACCAACCGCGGGGGCCAAGTCACCTTTCATGGGCCGGGGCAGGTGGTGGCCTACCCTCTGATCGACTTGCGGCGGGCAGGCTACTACGTCAAGGAGTATGTCTATCGCATCGAAGAAGCGGTGCTGCGCACCTTGATCCACTTTGGCGTGACGGGGCACCGGGTGGCCGGTGCGCCGGGCATTTATGTGCGCCTGGATGACCCGTTCAGCCACGCGGCCCTGAGCGGCCCCATGCCGGAGCACGACCCCTTCCGGGGATTGGGCAAGATCGCCGCGCTGGGGATCAAGGTCAGCCGTCATTGCACTTACCACGGTGTGGCACTCAACGTGGCGATGGACCTGTCGCCCTATCAACGCATCAACCCTTGTGGCTATGCGGGTCTGCAAACCGTGGACCTTTCTACAATCGGGGTTCAATCCACTTGGGAAGACGCAGCAGCGGTCCTGGGCCAGAAGCTCCAGACCTTCCTTGCGCCGTAATCAGATGAGCACCAACGAAGTCGTTCGAGAAGCACAGGGCGTAGACGCCTACAACCCGCTGGCCAAGCAAAAAGCGGCGGCCAAGCTGTCCCGCATTCCTGTCAAGGTCGAGCAAGCCGAGGTGCTGAAAAAGCCGGAATGGATCCGCGTCAAGGCGGGCTCGCCCACCACTCGCTTCTACGAAATCAAGCAGATCCTGCGTGAGAACAAGCTCAACACGGTGTGCGAAGAGGCCTCGTGCCCCAACATCGGTGAATGCTTTGGCAAGGGCACGGCCACCTTCATGATCATGGGCGACAAGTGCACACGGCGCTGCCCGTTCTGCGATGTTGGCCATGGCCGGCCCGATCCGCTGGACACCAGCGAACCCGAAAACCTGGCCAAGACGATCGCCCGCCTGAAACTCAAGTACGTGGTGATCACCAGCGTGGACCGCGACGATCTGCGCGACGGGGGCAGTGGTCACTTTGTGGAGTGCATCCGCCAGACCCGGGCGCTGTCGCCCACCACCCAGATCGAGATCCTGGTGCCGGACTTCCGCGGGCGCGATGACCGTGCGCTTGAAATCCTCAAGGCGGCGCCACCGGATGTGATGAACCACAACCTGGAAACCGTGCCGCGCCTCTACAAAGAGGCCCGCCCGGGCTCGGACTATGCCTTCAGCCTGAACCTGCTCAAGAAGTTCAAGGCCCTGCACCCGGACGTGCCCACCAAGAGCGGGCTGATGGTGGGCCTGGGCGAGACCGATGAAGAAATTCTGCAGGTGATGCGCGACATGCGCGAGCACGGCATCGACATGCTCACCATCGGCCAGTATCTGGCGCCGACGAACAGCCACCTGCCCGTGCGCCGCTATGTGCACCCGGACACCTTCAAGATGTTCGAGACCGAGGCCTACAAGATGGGCTTCAGCCATGCGGCTGTGGGGGCCATGGTCCGGTCCAGCTACCACGCAGACCAGCAAGCCGGGCACGTGCTCGAATCCAAGGCCTGAGCCACCACGCTCGCCTGCCAGCCCTCAAGTGATCATCGAGGGTGTGGCAGGGCCTTGGTGCCCCGCGACAGACGCATCCGCGACCTCGTTCGGCCGTGACGGTCAGCTGGGCATCAGGCGGGACGGCTCATCGTCATTGAGCACGGCCTGGGCCCAGCTCGCCAGCTTGCGCGTATCGCTGCGCAAGACCTCCTGCTTGATGGCCAGAATCTGCGAGGGGTGCATGGAGAAGCTGCGCAGGCCCAGGCCCAGCAGCAAGCGCGTGGCGCTGACATCGCCCGCCATTTCGCCGCACACGCTCACATCCTTGCCCTGCGCCCGGCACTCGGCAATCGTCTCGGCCACCAGCTTGAGCACGGCTGGGTGCAAGGGATCGTAGAGGTGCGCCACAGACTCATCGGCCCGGTCGATGGCCAGCGTGTACTGGATCAGGTCGTTGGTTCCGATCGACAGAAAGTCGAAGTGCTTGAGGAACATGCGCACCGACAACGCAGCCGCCGGGATCTCGATCATGGCCCCGAGTTGAATCGGCCCATAGGCCACGCCCAGGTTGTCGAGCTCGGCACGGGCGTGATCGATTTGCGCCAAGGCCTGGCGAATCTCCGAACCATGGGCCAGCATCGGTATGAGCAACTTCACCTTGCCATGCACTGCGGCCCGCAAGATGGCGCGCAACTGGGTGCGGAACATGGCGGGGTCGGCCAGGCTCCAGCGGATGGCACGCAGGCCCAATGCGGGGTTCAAATGGGCGTCATCGCGATGGGCATAGTCCAGCGGCTTGTCGGCCCCCACATCCACCGTGCGGATGGTAACGGGCAACCCTTGCATGCCCTCGACGGCGCGCCGATAGGCCTGGTACTGCTCTTCTTCGCCGGGCAACTTGCCCTGCCGCCCCATGAACAGGAATTCGCTGCGGAACAGCCCCACGCCCAGCGCGCCGGCAGCCAGCGCGGCAGGGGCGTCATCCGGCATTTCGATGTTGGCCAGGAGCTCGACCTTTTCGCCATCCATCGTGACAGCCGGGGTGTGCCGCAGACGCGACAGACGCTGGCGCTCCAGCTCGCCCTGGCGCTGTTTGAAACCATATTCAGCCAGGATGATGGGCGATGGGTCAACGATCATCACACCGGCATCGCCGTCGATGATCACCCAGTCATCCTGACGCACCAACTGGCTGGCACTGCGGGCCCCCACCACAGCGGGAATGTCCATGCTGCGTGCGACGATGGCCGTGTGAGAGGTCTTGCCCCCCACATCGGTGACAAAACCTGCGAACACGCTCTGCTTGAACTGCAGCATGTCCGCCGGCGAAAGATCATGGGCCACCAGCACCAGAGGCACATCGACGGTGTCGTCGAGCAGCAGCTCCTGTTGATTGCGGCGCGGCGAAGGGGGTGGTGGCGAGACCGGTGACGCCGCCCCTTTCATGTGCCGCAGGATGCGCTCGGCCACCTGCTCCAGATCGGCCTTGCGCTCGCGCAGGTACTCATCCTCCATTTCGTCGAACTGGCGGCCGATCACTTCGAGCTGGGTGGTCAAGGCCCATTCGGCGTTGTAGAGGCGTTCGGTCACCCAATGCTTCACACCGGAGGTGAGGGCCTCGTCCTGGAGCAGCATGAGGTGCACATCCAGCAAGGCGGTCAGCTCTTGGGGGGCGTCGTTGGGCCCCATCTGGGACAGGCCCTGCTGCAGCCGCTGCAGTTCATCCACCACCGCGTTGCGAGCCACGCGGATGCGGTCAATTTCTTCGGGCACCCGCGACGCATCGATGAAGTAATGGGCCACATCGATGCGGCTGGATGCAACCAGCACGGCGCGCCCGATGGCAATGCCTCGGGCCACAGCCAAGCCATGGACGGTGAATGTCATGGATGCCTCCGTTGCTGGGGAAGTGAGTCCGGGTGATGCCCCGGGAAGCTCACTCGCCTTCCCCGAATTTGTCGGCCATCAACGCCAGCAAAGCGTCCATGGCTTCTTGCTCGCGCGGGCCCTCGGTCTCGAGGCTGACCGTGCTGCCCAGGCCGGCAGCCAGCATCATGACGCCCATGATGCTCTTGGCATTGACGCGGCGTTCGCCCTTGGAAATCCAGACTTCGCAGGGGAAACTGCCCGCGAGCTTGGTGAGCTTGGCCGAGGCCCGGGCATGCAGGCCGAGCTTATTGCTGATGGTCGTGGTGGATTTGATCATTTCTTCTCCTCGCCTGGTTCTGGGGCGCAGTGATGGCCACCTGCAGGACGCCCTGCGTGCCTCCCACCACGGCCCGTGACACCAGCGCATCCAGGGATTCATGCCGGTACGTCACCGTGCGCAGCAGCATGGGTAAATTGACACCGGCCACAAGCCGGGAATGCACACCATCCACCAGCCGTTGGGCCACGTTGCAAGGTGTGGCCCCGAACACATCGGTCAGCACCAAGGTGTCTCGAGCGGACAGCTCAGTCATCGCGATGCGTGCCGTGGCCAAGGTCTCCTCCGGGGAGATGTTGGGTTGCACGTCAACGGCAACGATGTCTCGTTCGCAGTCTGGAAACACATGCAGCGCACATTGACGCAAGGCGTGGGCCAGCGGTGCGTGGGCGATGATCAGGATACTGTTGCTCATGGGGAAATTGGTTGCCGTGCATTATGGCTTTTCAGGGCCAGGAAGTAGGCGTAACTCAGGACACTCAGGGCCAGGAATACCCCCATGGCGGCGCGAAATGCGTCCACCGCCGACAAGCCCAGCGAAGAGAACAAGTCCACCCCCAGGCCAATGCCCCACTGCAGGACAAACACGCCTGCGAAGACCACCAGGTTGTAGGCGGACAGGGCCCGCCCCGCCAAGGCCGGGGCGAATGCCATGGCCACAGCGGGCTGGGCCAGCGAGATCACGGTCGAGGTGACACAGAACAAGGCCCAGGCGGCGGCCCCGGCCTGCTCGCCCACCAACAGAATGCCCGACAAGGTCAGCAGGCTGACCGGCAGTCCGAAAGTGATGATCCGGTCCACCGACAGCCCCCGGGAGAACAGCCAGGGGGTCAACATGCCCCACGACCAGAAGGTGCAGAGCATGCACAGGTTGATGGCAAACAGGCCCGTGGCCGCTTCGGCCGCGCTGTAGCCCGCCACCCGCACCATCCATGGGCCCGCCCACAGCGTCTGAACCGCCACCATGCCACCGTAACTGAAGAAGCCAATGGGCGACATGCGGCGAAAGTAGGGGTGGGCCCAGACCTCTGCGTACCCCTTCGGCACGGCAAGGGCTTCAGCCCTCTCTGCAATGGGGCTGGTGGCCTGGGCAGAGCGCCAATTCGGCACCAGCCATGCGATCAGTGCCATGCCCAGCGCCGTCAGCACGGCGAGGCCCCAGAACAAGGGCCGCCAACCGATCTGCGGCAGCAGCCATTGAACGGGCAAGGTGGAGGCCACCATGCCGAACGATCCCGTCATCAGCATCCAGGAGTTGGCCCGCAGCTGGGCTTGGGGCGCCATCCAGCGCCGAAAGCCTGTCAACGGCGCCATCAGACAGGCGCTGACGCCCACGCCACACAGCACACGCGCAGCCATCAAGCCCGTGAAACTGGTGGCCATGGAGAAGGCCACGCAACCCAACACAGCCATGGAGAGAAAGCACAAGATCACTTTGCGCGGCCCATGGCGATCGAGCCAGGTGCCCAGGGGAAGCTGGGTCACAGAGAAGCCCAGAAAATAACCCCCGGCCAGCAGCCCCAGGTCACGTGCCTGCAGGCCCAGCTCCTGCGTGAGCACGGGCGACAGGGTGGCCGTGACCGCCCGAATCAGCGCCGAGAAAAAATAGGCGAATGCGAACGCCAGAAAGATGGCGATCAACCGACCGCGGTCGAGTGCAGTGTTCAAGACCACCTCACTCGAAATGAAGTCCGGCCAGAAGTGTCTCAACCCCTTCGGCTTCAGGCGCCGGGGCGTAGACCGCGGCCTGGTACAGGACAGCCCCGCCCGACGAGGCTCGGGCAAACCAGGCCAGATCGACCTCCAGCGCGGCGCCATCGGGCGATTGCCCCCGAACATGCAGGCGCGTCGACTGCGGCACCTCCAAGGCCCCTGGGGGCACAAACGCTCGGCTGGCCGCACCAGCGTCGGATCGCAGGTGCGCCAGGGTGATCTGACGCCACTGGGCCAGCCCCTCACCGACCGACATGTTCTTGGGCAGTGCCACAGAGGCGATGGTCCACATCGCCCCCCGGGCTTCACAGCCCACGAGACTCATGTCAACGGCTTGCTCGGCCCAAGGCACCTGGTGATTGGCCCGCTCCGCCTTGCAAGGCAGCGTCGCCTGCAAGGACAGGTCATCGATGCGCACACTGCGCCAATTGAGGGCCGGGCTGCAGGCCAGCAACATCATCAGCATGCCCAGGGGCCCAATCGACTTCAGTGAACTCATGTCATCATTATCAGCCGCACCACCAGCTTGGTGCGCAGCTCAGCAAAGCAGTGTCTGCGATGCACTCTTTTGACGCTCAGGAGATCGACTCATGGCCCACTTCTTACTTGTTCACGGCGCATGGCATGGCGCCTGGTGCTGGCAGCGTGTGACGGAGGCCCTCATTCGCAGCGGACACCGGGCACATGCCGTCACCTTGACGGGGCTCGGGGAACGAGCCCATCTGATGTCGCCCGCCATCACCCTTGAGACCCACATCAGCGATGTGGTGAATGCGATGGAGTCCGAAGAACTGCAAGACGTGGTGTTGGTTGTGCACTCCTACGCGGGCATGCTGGGAACGGCCGTGGCAGATCGCCTGCCACACCGGCTCCAACATCTGGTGTATGTCGATGCCGTGGTGCCCAAGGTGGGCGAAAGCTGGAGTTCAACCCATGCCAGCGCCACTCGGCAGGCCCGGTTGGTGGCCGCGCAGGGAAACCCGGACTACAGTTTTCCGGCACCTGACCCGGCCGTTTTCGGTTTGGCGGATACCGACCACGCGTGGGTCAAGCGTCGCCAGACACCGCATCCCGGGCACACTTACGAAGCCCCCCTGCAATTTGATCCGAGTCGGGTGGCGCAAATTCCAAGGACCTTCATCAACTGCACACGCCCCACCCTGGCCACCATCGACGTGATTCGAACGCGTGTGCAGGACCCGCGTTTCTGGGACGGCGCCTGGCTACCGGGTTCACGCCGTGTCGATTTGGCCACGGGCCATGACCCCATGATCAGTGCCCCGATGGAGTTAACGGCTCTGCTGCAAGACTGCATCCGCCCAGCGGCTTGACGGACGCGGTGCCAAATGGCACAAACTCAACGATCAAAATCAGTGGTACTGTTGACTGGGTGGCTGAATGTGCTGTGGGATCTTTGAGTTCCCCGGGGCTGGCCATCTGCAGCCCAACCCTCCTGGTCAAGGCCGTCTAGCCGTGGCCGATCCAACCGCCCGTTTTCAATGGAACCCGTCAAAAGCAGCGCCCCCTCAGCCAACTCAGGTGCAACGCCACCTCCGCGGCCCGAATACTTGCTGGCGGGATCCATTGGCGCGGAGTTGTCTGGTCCGCTGCTGGAAATGGAGCACATCGTCCAGCAACTGCTGACCACCGGAAAACTGTCCCGCCCTCAAGTCAATGCCCTGATGAGCTCCCTGGGCACCGCTCGGCGCATTGCGGCCCAGAGCCAGTTGCTGGACCACCTGGCCCACAACCCGATACGGCAATCGCATGAACACGTCGCGCTCGATGCGCGCCTGCGCCAGGCCCTTGCGGACAATGCAGGCATGCTGCAAAGCCGTGCGGTGGACCTGGTACACCGCTTGCAGGCGGTGGAAGTGATTCTGGATCCAAGCCTTCTGGAGACCGTGCTGCATGCCGCGCTGTCGTGGATGGCACGACCTGGCTACCGGCTCAGCATCACGCTTGAGATGCAGAGCATGCCCGAGCATGCCCTGTTGAATTTCAAAGCCCGCCCCACGGTATCGGACTCCAACCCAGAGCTTCCCCACGCCTCTGCACCCTACCGTCTGAGTTGGTGGCTGTTGGTGGAAGCCACCAGCTTGGCCCAGATTCCCATTCAGCACACCGAGTCGGCACAAAGCCTCAGTTTGACGCTGGAGTTTCGGCGAACGGTCAAGCAGCTGGAGAAGTCAAACCCCATGGACCTGAGTGGTGGAACGGACTCTTGGGCCAGCAGCCATTCCAAGTTACCCACAGGCCAGCGCATTCTTTTGGTGACAGCTGATGCCAGCCTGGTGGAGGTCATGACGCCCCTGTGCCGGTCGAGCCACCTGAGTTTTGACCATGTCAGCTCACCGGAGCAGGCCAGGGCCCGCTGCGAGATTGAACGCCCCCATTTGCTGATATTCGACCAACGCTTGAATGGCGTTGGCCTTGAAAGCGTCAGGCGTGAGTTGCTCGCGGCCGACCCACAGATCCCCGTGCTCGAGGTGACCGACGATCAGCACTCCCTCACCATGACCAGTTGGGTGGATGACACCATCGAACGCATCAATCGAGACAATCTGACCAGCAAGCTGCCCTCCGTACTGGCCAGATTGCTCAGCAAGAGCTCATAGTGCTTTCCATTGCGCCGACGCCACTCAGGGTTTGAAAGCCCCCAGTGCCTTTTCAATCACGGCACTGCCTGCGGCCAAGGGGTTGCTGCGAAATTCCCGCTCCTTCTCGCCAATCACCAGGTACAGGCCATCCAGAGCTCTGGCCGTGACATAGGTGTCGAGCTGAGCGTCTTCCTGTTTCAACAAGCCGACGCTGGCGGCCTTGCTCGCGACCTGCTTGTATTTCTCTGCAACGCCCACTCTCGCAGTCACCTTGCTCACGTCTGGCAGAAAGCGCTGACTGAGCGGCTCTCGAGTTTTGGCCTCAAAGAACTGGGTCACCGAGTTGTCGCCTCCACCCAGAATGCTCTTGGCGTCGGTGATGGTGAGCGACTGGATGGTGTCATGCAGCAATCCCTTGGCCAGCGGAATGGCCTGTTCGGCCGCACGGTTCATGGCCGTGACCAATTCGTCGAGTTGATGCCCCTGACCAAAGCGGCGCAGCATGCCAGCAACTTCATCCAGTGGTTTTGGCAATCCGATGCGAACTTTCGGATTGTTCAGGAATCCATCCTCCTGCCCAAGCAGACTGATGGCCGCGCTTGCGCCTTTTTCCAAAGTCGCTTTCAGACCTGCCGTGGCGTCCGCATTGCTCAACCCCGAAAGATTGATGGCTTGCGCCCAACCAGGCAAACCCACGAGCGCCAAGGCAAGCATGGCGGAAGCGTTGGAATTAAACTGTCGACGATGCATGGAGTCCATCCTTAATATGAAAAAGGCCATTCTTTTGACGACTGGCGCCCTCGCCTTGGTGGTGGCGGCTGGTGCTGCCTGGTGGAGTGCCAGGCCGGTTCCGGCGCCCGAATCTACTTTCGTGCTGCTGGATGGTAGTAGCAAGAGTTCGGCATCCCTCAAGGGACAGGTCACACTTGTGAACTTTTGGGCAACGAGCTGCACCACCTGTGTGGCAGAGATGCCCAAGGTGATCGCGACCTATCAGAAATACCATGCTAAGGGCTTCAATACCATGGCCGTGGCCATGAGTTACGACCCCCCCGCCTATGTTGTGAACTTTGCGCAAACACGGCAACTGCCATTTCAGGTGGCGATCGACAACACCGGGTCGGTGGCCAAGGCGTGGGGCGATGTGCAACTGACGCCCACGACCTATCTCGTCAACAAGCAGGGACAAATCGTCAAACGCTACATCGGTGAGCCCGATTTCAACGAGTTGCAGCAGTTGATCGAAAAGCTGTTGATCGAGACCTGAAGCGCGCCATTCCACGCGCACTTCCACCGACCATTGCCTGCAGGGTGCACCCGTGAGAACGTTGGGGGGGAGGGAGAGGCCTGAGGTGACCCTCAAGCCATAATGTGAGCAACAAAGCTTGTTGATACGCCTGCCGTGAATCGCCCCGATATCCAGATCATCGTTCCCGAAACCCCAACTCAGGTCGAATGGGCACGCGACATCTTTCGCGAGTACGCAGCGAGCTTGGCCGTCGATCTTTGCTTTCAGAATTTTGAGCAAGAACTGCTAAACCTCCCAGGCGAGTACGCCGCACCGCGCGGGAGCCTCATGCTCGCGCTGGTGGAAGGTTCGATCGCGGGTTGTTGCGCGCTTCGCCCCCTGGACGCAGCAGACTACCCCAACGCTGCAGAGATGAAGCGACTGTACGTGCGCAAGCCTTTTCGCCGATTTGGCTTGGGGCGCATGCTGGCGGAGTCCATCATGGATTGCGCTCGCCAACTGGGCTACGCCAGCGTTTTGTTGGACACCCTGGACGATATGGAGTCTGCACGGGCCCTTTACGCAGAACTGGGCTTCGCCGAGATTCCACCTTACTACCACAATCCGATTGCTGGATCCCATTACCTCAAGGCCGATCTTTGAGCTCAGGACCAACAAAAAAGGCGTCTATCCCTGGATAGACGCCTTTTTCACGGCAACCACTTCGGCGCTGCCATGCGCTCTAGATCTGCTCAGCTTTTGGCTTGTGCCAGCAAGGTCTGAGCGTCGCTGACTTCAAATTTGCCGGGTGCTTCGATGTTCAGGGTTTGGACCTTTCCATTCTTGACCAGCATCGAATAACGATTGCTGCGAAGCCCCATACCGCGGCCCGTCAAATCCAAGGTCAACCCAGTGGCCTTGGCGAAGTCTGCGCTGCCGTCGGCCAGCATGCGCACTTTGCCGGCCACCTTCTGATCACGTGCCCAGGCCCCCATGACAAAGGCATCGTTGACACTCAGGCACCAGATCTCATCAACACCTGCTGCCTTGAAAGCATCTGCCAATTCCACGTAGCCAGGCACATGTTTGGCCGAGCAGGTCGGCGTGAATGCACCAGGAAGCGCAAACAGCGCAATGGTCTTGCCTTCAACCGCCTTCGCCACATCGACCGGATTCGGACCGATGCTGCAGCCTTCGCCTTCAACCTCTGAATATTCCATCAAGGTGGTGGACGGCAGGGTATCGCCAACTTTGATCATGCTTGCTCCTTAAGCTCTCTGGGGAAGGCCATGAAAACACGGCCCAAAAAGAAAAACGACCCACATTGTGGGTCGTTTCTCAAACTTTCACCGTCGACGTCAAAGAAGACTTAAACGATGCCAGCCTTTTCAACCAGACGGGTAGCAACCCAGTTCTTGGTCTTGGAGATGGGGCGGCTTTCAGTGATCTCGATCACATCACCCAGTTGATAGGTGCCCGCTTCATCATGAGCATGGTACTTGCTCGACTTGCCCACGATCTTGCCGTAGAGCTCGTGCTTCACACGACGCTCGACCAGCACGGTCACGGTCTTGGCACGCTTTGCGCTGACAACCTTGCCGATCAAGGTGCGCTTGAGGGATTTTTTAGCTTCCGTCATGTTGGCTCCTTACTTGGCGGCTTGCTTTTCAGCAAGAATGGTCTTGGCGCGAGCGATGTCACGACGGGTCGTGCGCAGGGTCGCAGTGTTGTTCAGTTGTTGCGTGGCTTTTTGCATACGCAGACCGAAGTGGGCCTTTTGCAAGGACTTCACTTCAGCTTCGAGGCCGGCAACGTCTTTTTGGCGCAGTTCAGCAGCTTTCGTCATTTCGATTTCTCCTGAATTACTGGCCGAGCAAGCGAGCCACGAACGTGGTACGCAGGGGCAGCTTTGCAGCGGCCAGACGGAACGCTTCGCGAGCGAGCTCTTCGGGCACGCCAACGATTTCGTACAGCACCTTGCCGGGCTGGATTTCAGCCACGTAGTACTCCGGGTTACCCTTACCGTTACCCATACGCACTTCAGCAGGCTTCTGGGAAATTGGTTTGTCGGGGAACACGCGGATCCAGATGCGGCCGCCACGCTTCACGTGACGGGAGATTGCACGACGTGCAGCCTCGATCTGGCGGGCCGTCAAACGGCCACGGTCCGTGGATTTCAGGCCGAAGTCACCGAAAGCCACCGAGTTACCTCGGGTGGCAATACCGGTGTTGCGACCCTTTTGCTCCTTGCGATATTTGCGGCGAGCAGGTTGCAGCATATTTATTCTCCTTTACCGTCCGCTGCTGTAGCGGGCGCGGTGACCTTGCGGACGCGCTTAACGGCAGATTTAGCATCAGCACCACCGGCTTCAGCGGGCTTGTCGCTGCCATCAGCCGGAGCGGTGTTGCCACCAACCGGACGACGGGGACCACGGCGGTCAGCACCAGGACGGTCGCCTGGGCGGCCATCACGACGCGGGCCACGGGGGCGACGCTCTTCTTCAGCACGAGGCTCAGTCACGGCGGGCAGATCATTGCGGCCCAGCGTGTCACCCTTGTACACCCACACCTTGACGCCGATGACGCCGTAGGTGGTCTTGGCTTCAGAGAAGCCGTAATCGATGTCAGCACGCAGGGTGTGAAGAGGCACGCGACCTTCGCGATACCACTCGCAACGAGCGATTTCGATACCGTTCAGACGGCCCGACGACATGATCTTGATGCCCAGGGCACCCAGACGCATGGCGTTCTGCATGGCGCGCTTCATGGCACGACGGAACATGATGCGCTTTTCGAGCTGCTGGGTGATCGAGTCAGCGATCAGCTTGGCATCGATTTCAGGCTTGCGCACTTCTTCGATGTTCACTGCAACCGGCACGCCCAGACGGGTAGCGAGTTCCTTCTTGAGGTTCTCGATGTCTTCGCCCTTCTTGCCGATCACGACGCCCGGACGAGCCGAGAAAATCGTGATGCGTGCGTTCTTGGCAGGACGCTCGATCAGAATGCGCGAAACGGCTGCATTCTTCAGCTTGGCCTTCAGGTACTCGCGAACCTTGATGTCTTCAGCCAGCATGCCAGCGAAGTCACGGTTGCTCGCGTACCAGCGGCTGGCCCAATTACGGCTGACCGCCAGGCGGAAGCCAGTAGGATGGATTTTCTGTCCCATATTTCTGACCAGCCTTTCAGTTGCCAACCGTCACGTACACGTGGCACGTGGGCTTGCTGATGCGGTTGCCACGACCCTTGGCGCGAGCAGTGAAACGCTTCAGCGTGGCACCTTGCTCAACGTAGATCGTCTTGACGCGGAGTTCGTCAATGTCGGCGCCGTCATTGTGTTCGGCGTTGGCGATGGCAGATTCAAGAACCTTCTTGACGATGCCAGCGGCCTTCTTTTGCGTGAACGTCAGGATGTTCAGAGCCTGATCCACCTTCTTGCCGCGGATCAGGTCGGCCACCAGACGGCCCTTATCGACCGACAGACGAACGCCCCGGAGGACTGCACGTGTTTCCATGGTCATTCCTTATTTCTTCTGGACTTTTTTGTCCGCGGGGTGACCCTTGAAGGTGCGCGTCAGGGCGAATTCACCCAGCTTGTGGCCCACCATCTGGTCGGTAACGTACACCGGCACGTGTTGCTTGCCGTTGTGCACAGCAATGGTCAGTCCGATGAACTCGGGCAGAACCATGGAACGACGCGACCAGGTCTTGATTGGCTTCTTGTCCTTGGTGGCAACGGCTTTTTCAACCTTTGCAACCAGGTGATGGTCAACAAACGGACCCTTTTTAAGAGAGCGAGTCATTTGTTACCCCTTACTTTTTACGGCGCGACACGATCATGACCTGAGTGCGCTTGTTGTTACGGGTACGGTAACCCTTGGTCAGATTGCCCCAAGGATCGACAGCATGACGGCCTTCGCCGGTACGACCTTCACCACCACCGTGCGGGTGGTCGATCGGGTTCATGGCCACACCGCGAACGGTCGGGCGAATACCCATCCAACGCTTCACACCGGCCTTGCCCAATTGGCGCAGGCTGTGTTCTTCGTTGGCGACTTCACCGATGGTGGCACGGCATTCGATGTGAATCTTGCGAACTTCACCCGAGCGCAGGCGAACCTGAGCGTAGACGCCTTCACGAGCCAGCAGGGTGGCAGACGAGCCAGCCGAGCGAGCGATCTGCGCGCCCTTGCCGGGTTGCAGTTCGATGGCGTGAATGGTCGAACCCACGGGGATGTTGCGGATCGGCAGCGCATTGCCAGCACGGATCGGAGCTTCCGAACCACTCAGCAAGGTTGCACCGGCCTCAACACCACGGGGGGCGATGATGTAGCGACGCTCGCCGTCGGCATAGCACACCAGAGCGATGTGGGCCGTACGGTTCGGATCGTATTCAACGCGCTCAACCTTGGCAGGAATGCCATCCTTGTTGCGCAGGAAGTCGACAACACGGTAATGGTGCTTGTGACCGCCGCCCTTGTGACGGGTGGTGATGTGACCATTGTTGTTGCGACCAGCCTTCTGGAACTGAGGTTCCAGCAAAGCGGCGTGCGGAGCACCCTTGTACAGGTGATCACGCGTCACCTTCACCACGGCACGTTGGCCAGGCGAGGTGGGTTTCATCTTGATGACAGCCATGATTACGCAGCCTCCCCAGAGAGGTTGAGCTCTTGACCGGGCTTCAGGGTCACATAGGCCTTGCGAACATTGTCGCGACGGCCGATCGACTTGCCAAAACGCTTGGTCTTGCCTTTGGTGTTCACCACAGACACGCCCTTGACCTCAACCTTGAACATCAATTCCACAGCGGCCTTGATTTCGGGCTTGGTAGCGTCCTGCAGCACTTTGAACGTCACAGCATTCGACTTCTCTGCAACCAAGGTGGCCTTTTCAGACACGATGGGAGCGACGAGAACTTGCATCAGACGGCCTTCGTCAAACTTCACGGTGCTCATGCGAACATCTCCTTGAGTTTGTCGATTGCGCCCTTGGTGACGAGCACTTTCTTGTAATGGACCAGCGACAGCGGATCAGCGTAACGGGCTTCAACGACGAGCACGTTCGGCAGATTGCGCGAAGCGAGGTACAGGTTTTCGTCAACTTCGTCGGCAATCACCATCACCGATTCAAGGTTCATCGCCTTGAACTTGGCAGCGAGCAGCTTGGTCTTGGGAGCGTCCACCTTCAGGGTGTCCACCACAGCCAGACGGCCTTCACGCACCAGTTGCGAGAAGATCGAAGCCATACCAGCGCGGTACATCTTCTTGTTGATCTTCTGGCTGAAGTTTTCGTTCGGCAGGTTCGGGAAAATCCGACCACCCCCACGCCACAGAGGCGAGGAAGTCATACCAGCACGAGCGCGACCGGTACCCTTTTGCTTGAAAGGCTTCTTGGTCGAGTGCTTGACCTGCTCACGGTCCTTCTGGGCACGGGTGCCTTGACGGGCGTTGGCTTGGTAGGCCACAACGATCTGGTGAACCAGGTCTTCGTTGTAGTCACGGCCGAACACGGTCTCAGGAGCTTCGTACTTCGAAGCAGCCTGACCTTGATCATTCAGGAGTTCGAGCTGCATCAGTTCGCCCCTTTGGAAGCTTTGGCCTTGATCGCCGGACGCACCGTCACGAAGCCACCCTTGGAGCCCGGAACAGCGCCCTTGATCAAGAGCAGTTGGCGTGCTTCGTCAATGCGAATCACGTCGAGATTTTGAGTGGTAACCAGATCGACGCCGAGGTGACCCGACATGCGCTTGCCAGGGAACACACGACCCGGATCTTGCGCCATCGAGATGGAGCCCGGAACGTTGTGCGAACGGCTGTTACCGTGGGAGGCGCGTTGCGAACCGAAGTGGTGACGCTTGATGGTGCCGGCGAAGCCCTTACCAATGGTCGTGCCTTGCACGTCCACCTTCTGGCCCACAGCAAACACAGCAGTCACAGGCACGGTAGCACCAGCTTGATACTGGGAGGCAGTATCAGCGGTCACGCGGAATTCCTGGATGATTTCACCGGCTTCAACACCTGCCTTGGCAAGGTGACCGGCAACGGGCTTGGTCACGCGCGATGCTTTGCGCGAGCCGAACGTCACCTGAAGGGCAACGTAGCCGTCTTTCTCTTGGGATTTGACCTGGGTCACGCGGTTGTTGGACACATCCACCACCGTGACAGGGATTGCATCCCCATCATCGGTGAACAGACGCATCATGCCCACCTTGCGGCCCAGCAACCCGAGGGAGTTGCTCAGACTCATGTAGTTCTCCAAAACTTCCACCGCCGCGACTTCAATTGGCCGCGACGCTTGTGTGTGAAAGAGAGTTGATAAATTCTCGACAACAAATGTAGTCGAGCCCAAAAGTATAACGCGAACTTGTCTTTAGGACAAGTCCGCATTATTTGATCAGCCATTCACCCGCATCACTGCAGGCGAATGCCAGCAAGGCTGGGTTTACTGCAGCTTGATTTCGACGTCGACGCCAGCCGGCAGGTCGAGCTTCATCAGAGCGTCAACAGTCTTGTCCGTCGGGTCCACGATGTCCATCAGACGTTGGTGGGTGCGGATTTCGAACTGGTCACGGCTGGTCTTGTTGACGTGCGGCGAACGCAGGATGTCGAAACGCTTCATGCGGGTCGGCAGGGGCACCGGACCCTTGACGATTGCGCCGGTGCGCTTGGCGGTGTCAACGATTTCAGCGGCCGATTGGTCGATCAACTTGTAGTCGAAAGCCTTCAGACGGATGCGGATCTTTTGCTTGGTAGACATGGTAATTCTCCTTATGTTCTTATCAAGAATTACTCGATGATGGTAGCAACCACGCCGGCGCCCACAGTCTTGCCACCTTCACGGATGGCGAAACGCAGACCTTCTTCCATGGCGATGGGGTTGATCAGCTTCACAGTGATCGACACGTTGTCGCCAGGCATGACCATTTCCTTGT